>JAEEGL011653265.1_pt1 | contig 44360 bp, 44 predicted proteins | sample 9134231 | NCBI WGS metagenome assembly JAEEGL01 (sample SAMN16246548, study PRJNA631951) | gut metagenome | biome: gut microbiome; feature: rumen; material: fiber-attached | host: Bos | place: Iran: Karaj | collected 2018-10 | reverse complement strand
GTTTTCCTGGTCGGCATACAACTTTTGCAGGAGTTTCTGTTTCTCAGCCATGCTGACCTGCATAGCATCAATCTCACTTTCTCGCTGCTGAAGTTGCTTTTGCAAGGTGCGCCGTATCTTTCGCTCGGTATCCAGTTTGTCCTGCAGTTGCTGTTCAGGAGTCTCCATCACAAGCGTGTGCGTGTTGGTGGAGTATGCGTATGCCTTGGGTGCCGCATCGGCATCCACCAGTTGGTAGCCGCTCTTAGCCACCTTTGTCACGGTATAGTTCTTGCCCAACACGGGGAAAGAGAATGAGCCATCATCGTTTCTCACAATGACATCATTCCGTCCCATCAGGGAGATGGTGACTCCATTCAATCCATGACCTTTCACATGCTGTCCGTTCACCATGCGGCCTTTCGTCTTGACAATACCTTTTTGAGACTGCTGCGTTTGGGCAGACAAGGAGATGGCTGCAAACAATATAATAATGAGGAGAAATGCTTTTTTCATGTTGGTAGGTAGGTTTTAGGGGGTTAGGATTTTTTGAGTGGTCGGATTATCCTAATTGCAAAGGTAAGACAAAATGGATACACGCACAAAGAAATCGCTCTTTTTCTTCAACAAATTTTCCACTCACAACTTTTAAGCCTTTTTCTTGTACTTTTTGAAAAAAACATTTACCTTTGCCGACATGAACATTTCTGATGACATTCGAAAGGGTTTGTTCTGCCTTGCAATAGGGCTGTCCTCCACCACCATGCAGGCGCAGACCGATTGGGGAAAGATTCTCTCCAGTCTTCTGAAAACGGGGCAAGCCATCACCCTTACAGATGAGCAATTGGCAGAAATGGTCAAGGAGGGCGTTGAGGAGATGGATCGCAATAACACCGTTTGTTCCGCCCACAGCAGTTACACGAAACGTCTGCAGCGCCTCACACAAAACATGACGGATGCCAGAGGCATAGAACTGAATTTCAAGGTATATCAGACTTCCGACGTCAATGCCTTTGCCTGTCCCGACGGCAGCGTCCGGGTGTTCTCTGCCCTGATGGACGAATTGACGGACGACGAGCTATTGGGTGTGATCGGCCACGAGATAGGCCATGTGGCCTTGCGCCATTCTAAAAATGCATGGAAAGATGCCATCCTGCGCAGTGCCGTCTCCGATGCCATTGGAGCGTTTGATGAAAACTGGGCAGATCTCTCCGAATCCGTTCTTGGCGACATCTGTAGTGCTGCACTCACAGCAAAGCATTCCAGATACCATGAAAACCAGGCCGATGATTTTGGCTACGAATTCCTGCAAGAATGTGGTCTGAATCCTTGGGCCATGGGAAAGGCATTCATCAAACTGAAAAAACTCTTGGAAGGGAGCAAGGCCTCCCGATACAGCAAATGGCTGCAGGTCTTCTCCTCCCACCCCGATTTCGACGAAAGAATTAACCGAATGCGCACACGGGCAGAACAAGATGGGATACCGACCGAGTGATCATGGGTCACTACGTTTTGCCCATGCTCCGCTGTGTCTGTATGCTGTCACCGAGCTTTTACAGTAAACAGTACCAGCGGCTTCACCAAAGAACCGTTGTAATCCTTGTTCTAATGGAATGCTTTTACAGTTAAAACATGGTATACCTTTATCAAAATACGGTTGTAATCCTTGTTCTAATGGAATGCTTTTACAGTTCAAGCATGAACCAGAACATATCACCGCTGTTGTAATCCTTGTTCTAATGGAATGCTTTTACAGTAGAGTGTGAACGTGGCATCAGCACCTGGGTGTTGTAATCCTTGTTCTAATGGAATGCTTTTACAGTAGACGAAGGCACTTCTCACTCATCACTACGGTTGTAATCCTTGTTCTAATGGAATGCTTTTACAGTGTATAGCGGCAGGTTTGCCGAGCCGATGGCGTTGTAATCCTTGTTCTAATGGAATGCTTTTACAGTAGGCTGGCATTTCCTTGTTGCGCTCCAGCAGTTGTAATCCTTGTTCTAATGGAATGCTTTTACAGTAAGGTCGACGTATGTATGGTACACGGTTAGTTGTAATCCTTGTTCTAATGGAATGCTTTTACAGTTGGGCGAGAAAACACACTCAATCTGTGGATGTTGTAATCCTTGTTCTAATGGAATGCTTTTACAGTGGGATTACTTCGTCACCTTTTGTATTAATAGTTGTAATCCTTGTTCTAATGGAATGCTTTTACAGTACATAACGCATATACATCTCATATACAATTAGGTACATATGTTTTTGTGTAACCCGTTAAAGGGTGAGACACCTTTCTTGGGCACAAAGATGGCGATTTTTTTTTATTCTGTGCAACAGAACGAGATTTTTTCTTCAGGGATGAGAGGATTTGGCACAACAGACCTGCATGCCGTGAGGCACACAAAGATGCAAAAGAGGCGGGTGCCCGGAGGTGCCCACGTGAGAGAATGCAAATAAAAGTGATTTTATTTTATATTGTGCGCAGTTAGTCGTAACTTTGCCCCAATTATACAAAGATTGGGATTGGAGATGATTTTTTTTTGGGGGGGATTGAAGATTGATTTTGAGACACTTTTATACTACTACTTTTAAAGATAGGCTTATGAGAAAGGTTTTTACCTGTTCGGTGTTGCGGGCAGCCTTGCTGGTGCTGCTTGCCATGTGCTCGGCTGCCTCGGTGTGGGCTGACGAGGTGAGTTATTATGACCCGACGGCGGAGGATGGGTCGCAGATGAAGACGGTGGGATAATGTTACGGTTGTGACGGGGGAGACTGTGACGCTCAGCAGTGGCTGGTATGTGGTTTTCGGCGAGGTCACTTTCCACGAACGTATCCAGGTGGAAGGTGAGGTCAACCTGATTCTGGCTGATGGATGCCACTGGTGTAGTTTTCTGGGTGTCCACGTGCCTAAATCCAGCACTTTCAACATCTATGCGCAGAGTTCTGGTGAGAACAAGGGGCATCTGGAGTTTTGGACCGGGGTGGGCAATGCCTCCATCGGTGGCGACGCGGGAGAGGACTGCACGGGTGAAGGATGTGTTGGCGGTAATGGCGGCGATGCGGGCACCATCTCCATCTATGGCGGCACCATTTATGTGAACGACACGACAGATTGAGAGAACAGGGGATTTCACAGCAGTGGAATCCCCTGTTCCACCTCTACGTCGTTGCCCTCGCGAGCCTTGCGTCGGAAGGCTCACGAGGGCAACGACGTAAAGCCCGCGAGGTCAGTGGAAGGCGACAGGCGGCAGGCAAAAAATGTTTGAAAAAAAGAGGGAGAAAGTGTTGTGATTATTTAAGATTTTTTGTATCTTTGCGCCACAATTGGAGATTACAGAAGTCGGGCACTTCTTGAACCATGTTTTTAGGAGTCATGAACCAAAACAAACACATGGGTATCACAATGAAAAAATGAAATTGACAATTTACCAAAACCAGGAAAGGAGGCATGTATGGAAAACATGACGAAGAAAACAACAGGAAAGGAGGGCGAGGGCAAGGATGCCTTCGCGCAGAGTGCGAATGGGTCAAAGGCGGACATGTCGTCTCTGACCGAGGAGTTGCAACGTCAGGAAGGGCTGCTGACGGGGCTGCATGCAGGGCGCGACCCGCTGAAGGTGGTGCTCGACGTGATGGCAGAGCAGGTGGCCAACCGACAGACCGACTGGCTGGCCATTCAGGGCGGAGCAGGCAGCAAGAAGGAGATGCAACTCGACCTGATAGGCGACGAGATGGAACGCGTGGCGGCGGAACGGCTCTCGGTGCCGCGCTACAACCCCGAACTGAAGACACAGCAGGAAATCTTCCTCTTCAGCGGCACACACTGGCTGAAACTGGGCAATGAATACTTCTTCCAGTGGGTGAAAGTGTGCTGCCGGAGAATGGGAGTGCCCAAAGCGAAAGTGAACAGCACATCCTTCATGACAGAGGCCTTCCACGCGGTGGCCTACCGATTCTCCAACTGCTGGGAGAAGGTGCCGCCACCAGAAGGCGAGGCGCTGCTGAACCTGCAGAACGGCACGCTGGAGGTGAGCCGCGACGGGACGATGCACCTGCGCGGGCACCGGCAGGAAGACTACTTCGTGAACTGCCTGCCCTTCCGCTACGACGAACAGGCAACATGCTGCCTCTGGGACACCTTCCTCGCACGCGTGCTGCCCGACTCCGGATGCCAGCGCATGCTCCAGGAGTATGTAGCCAACGCCCTCGTAGGCGGAGCCGTGAAACTCGACGTGATGCTCATCCTGAAAGGCAGCGGCGCCAACGGCAAGAGCGTGCTGCTCGAAGTGCTGGGAGCCCTCGTGGGCAAGGAGAACGTGTCGAACATCTCGCTCAACGACCTGACAAGCGAAGTGGTGATGCGCAAGGGATTCGAGCACAAACTGCTGAACCTCAGCAGCGAAAGCGGCCCCAAGTGGGACGCCACGGTGCTGAAGCAGTTGACCTCCCACGAACCCGTCACCGTGAAGGAACTCTACCACAACTCATACGAGATGACGGAATACGGCTACATGATTGCAGCCGTGAACGAGATGCCCCGTGCCGAAACCACCGACGCCTTCTACCGACGCCTGCGTGTCCTGCCCTTCAACGCAACCATCTCACCCGACGAGGCCGATCCCGAACTGGCCACGAAACTGAAAGCCGAACTCCCCGGCATCCTCAACTGGTTCCTCGCAGGCCTGCCCGCGCTCATGAAGCGGAAACGCCTCTCCGCCTGCAAAAAGAGCGAGGAGGAGGTGGAGAACTATCGCGGCGCAACAGACTACGTGTACTGGTTCCTGAGCGAGTGCTGCAAGAAGTCGGAGAAGTGGCAGACAGGCAAGGTCATCTTCGACCACTTCAAATACTTCTGCGAGAACAACTGCATACCCTTCACGATGACTCCCCACCGGTTTTATGAACGGCTGAAGAACTTGCGGGTGAAACACAGCATGAAAAATCATCAGATATCGTTTCAACTGATGATTCGATGAGGGTCAGGGTGTTTTCAGGGTGAAATCAGGGTGTTTTCAGGGTGTTTTTCAGGGTGTCTTTTTCTTTAACAAATTTTCTTAAAATAATGAATAATAAATAGTTAAGATAGTGAGCAGGGTGAAAAGGGTGAAAAGGGTGTAAAAAAATAAATTTTTAAAAAACAAAAAATATAAAAAGTTTTTGGCAAAAAACACCCTTTTCACCCTTGATTTGTTCACAACTAACTGTTACACAGATGGATATAATAATAAAAAACACCCTAAAAACACCCTGATTTCACCCTGAAAACACCCTAAAAACACCCTGATTTCACTCTATAACTCCCCCCACTCTAACGAAACAAAAAATCCTCCTAATCCTCCCAATCTTCTTAATCTGCCGACTTGTCGGCGTAGTTTTCTTTTCTACTACACCGCTCCGCGGTAGATTAGGAGGATTGGGAAGATTTGAACTTAAGTTTCGGAAACTCCACTTTCTTGGAGTTAAAGAAGTTAGAGGAGTTAGAGGAGTTAGAGGAGTTAAAGCCGAATGTAATGCTGGCGTGAAAACTCCCCCCTACAGTTGACAGAGTATAGGCTGTAACTCCTTTAACTCCTGAGCGCCATCGCGTAGCGCTTTGCTCGCAAAGAACCGGTAACTTCCGAAAGTTGAAATTTGAAGAAAAACATATCCCTTCGGGATGATCAAACGGATCAAGCAGACCATCTTTTATATCCTTTTATATCCAGCACGAAGTGCGATGTTCTTGCCCGACAAAGATGTAAAAAGACACAAAAGATTTTTGTCATTTTTCTTGCCCATGTCCCACATTTTCATTAACTTTGTTCCCAGAAAACCCACTGGCAAAACGAATGACAAAGATGGACAAAAATTGGCACTTCGACATAGAGCGACTCCGCTCCATCCCCATATCCAAAGTGGCAGAACGATGGGGCTGCCACCTGAAGAAAGTGGGCAGCCGCTGGGTGACCAACTGCCCCTGGCACGACGACAAGCACCCCTCCCTCACCCTCTACGAGACGAGCCACGAAAACCGCTGCCACTGCTTCGCCTGCGGCCAAGGCGGCACCCCCATCGACTTCGTCATGGCCAAAGAAGGCATCGACTTCAAAGAGGCCTGCGAAAAACTGGCAGCCACCTTCGGCGGAAGAGGATTTTATCAGAATGAAATGGGGAAAATGAGGAAAGCGGAAAAAACGGAATTTCCGGAGAATCCGGAATATCCAGAATCTCCGGGAAATCCGGCCACTCCCACTCCTCCCCCTCCCACCGCCTACATCCCCCGCCAATGGCTGGAAGCCCACGTCTCCGCAGAGAACTCCTTCAGCCGCTGCCTCCTCCAGATGTTCAACCCCGCCCTCGTCGACCACCTCACCGAAGAATACCTCCTCGGCTGCTACGACAACGGCACCTACGAAGACTGTGTCCTCTTCCCCAGCATCGACGTGGAAGGCCGCATCCGAAACGTGAAAGTGCAACACTACTGCACCGACCCCCACTCCGAACGCTTCGCCCACGCCGACAAACGCTGCTGCTACTGGCTGGGCACCAAACTCGCCAAAGAAGGAATGATAGAGATTCCGGATTATCCGGATACTCCGGAATGTCCGGAAAGTCCGGAAAGTCCGGGAAAACCGGGAAAACCGGATAATCCAGAAAATCCGGGCACTCCGGAAAAACCAAAATCTCCGCCCACCACCCCTCACTTCAACAACAACTGCCTCTTCGGCGAGCACCTCCTCCGCCGCTATCCCCACAGTGTCGTGGCCCTGGTGGAATCGCCCAAGAATGCGCTGGTGGGAGCCGCCGTGCAACCCCGCTACGTGTGGGTCGCCACCGGCAGCAAGGGGATGCTGAAACGCTCCGTGCTCGAAGTGCTGCAAGGCCGCCAGGTGATGGTCTTCCCCGACCGCGACGCCATCAGCGAATGGAAAGCCGCCCTCCACAGCATGCGCGACATCGCCACCTTCTCCGTGTCAGACTTCAGCGAGACCTTCGCGATGGAAGGCGACACGAAATTCGACATCGCGGACTACGTGGTGGCACAATGGAAAGAAACGCGGAGATGACAACAAAGATGGAAAAGATACAAAAGATTTTTTTGAAACATCGCCCTGCGGGCAAATTAAACGAATTGAACGAATAGCTTTTGAAAGTTGAATTCCTTTATTCCTAAATTCCTTAGAATAGAACTACACCGCTTTGCGGTAGATTTGGAAGATTAGGAAGATTAGTTCATCTTTTACATCTTTGTTGAAGAAAAAGAACAATTTCCTTGCTTGTGTCTGCGATTTGTGTTACCTTTGCCCTGAAAACTAACTATTGCACTTAAAAATCAAGGACAATGATGAAAAAAAGAATCCTTTTGTTTGCCGCCATCCTGACACTCTGCGGCACAATGACAACGTTCACGTCCTGTCATGACGACGACAGCACTCCGTCCAGCCAACCTCTCACCGACCTCGACCGGCAGAAGCTGGAGGAGTGGGAAACCTGCACAAAACTCACCTACATTGCCGGCATCGAGAACGAAAACCCCGATTTGCAGGCTGTCATCCGCGAACGGTTTCCCAACCAGACCAAGAGCCTCGCCAATGCGGAGGTGGCTTTCATCGACCTCGCCACAGCATTGGCTAATATCGACGCACTGGGCGATTTCTATGACCAAGGCGGCCTCATCGTCATGATGCGCCCCTCGGAAACGGGCTTCGAGTCCTTAGGCGATGAGTATCTGAGTGATGAAGAGGAGAACGAGGAAGGTTACCGGGAGGATGACGAGGATTTCACGGACAATGAGGAAATGGAAGAGGTGTTCTTTGCCTACAACAAGTTTGAGGAGCATTACACCATGTATGAGGAGCATGCATTCAATGGTCAATACACCGACGAAATCAACGAGATGTCGGCAGAGGAATGGGAGTCCATCCGGGCTTACAACGAACAGTTCCCCGAAGATTCGGAACTGAATGAGACGGAGACGCTCTACGACAACGACTACGACCAGAACTACAACTATTATCAGGCCCGTCTCGACCCGTTCATCGACTTTATCGAGGAAATCAGCCAGAGTACACGGCACATGTCCACACGTAGCGGTGATGATGATGAGATGAAACTGAGTGTGGAGGACGGGTACTTCTTCGTGAAAGATATGCCCATCTCGCTGAATCACAAGATAGAGAAGGACTATGCCTGGAACAAGAACAGTACGGTGACCATCAAGTATTGGGTCAGCTCTGCCTATATGCTTTCCTGCAACGGCCAGAACAAGGCGGGTGACTACTACATGGTGAAAAGCGAGATCACACCTCACATCAAGCCCCTTTGGGAGGTGGCGGCGAAAGCGGGTGGCATGTTCAACTGGGGACGTTGCCGCATCTATGCCTACTGGTTCGACAGCATGAATGTGGAGTTCAAGCTGCTGGATGCCAACAACCAATCCATCGCCAACAACATCCAGTATTACAAACACCCCATCCCCGACAACGAGAACACGGAATACTCCTACAGCAACGGATTCAGTTGGGGACTCAATGGAGCCGTCAGTGGCGAAATCGGCAAGGAGGGGCCCAAGGCTCAAGCCAGTGTCGGGTTCAGCCTGGAGTGGTCGAGCGATGTCAGCTACTCGCTCAAGACCATCCAGTATGAGCGCAACACATCCTCCACTTATCCAACGTTCCGCTACTGGACTAATAATGTGAAGCTGACAGATGATGACTATGAGAACGAGGAAAAGACCAACGCCAATTTCCCTGCCGTCACACATACGGAGTTCTCCACCAGCACTGCATGGATTTGGCGTGTGCCCCGCAACAGCAGCCTTGGTGTGGACGACAACACATCGACCCACTTCAAACTGTGCGTGAGAGTGAAGCCCGTCTATGCTTCGTGGTATCACTGGCGCGGAGCGGTTGAATACGACGGCAACAAGAAGACCTACAACGGCTACAATCCTGGCAATAACTTCCTCAATGCAGCATTGGACGGTTGGTTCACCCACACAGAGACACTGCCCGCTCCCGACCGTACGCCATGGGGTGTCGTGGCTCTGAAGAATGCCGCATCGTCCTACACAGTGGGCAACATCAAGATCTACAGACAATCGGACTTTGATGAAAGGGGATTGAATGCCCCCGTCTTTGCCAAGATACCAAGTTCATACAACATGAACGAGGTGGCCAGGACTTCCCTTCCTGAAGGCACCTATGCCCTCACTTACCAAGCCATCGACCCCAACCAGAACAACAAGGTGGTGGGCAACTGGAAATATGAGTACATCCAGATTGAGCAGGGCCAGAACGCGGCAGATGCCACCACTGAAATCTCCACCATCAATGCGCAGAAGATTAAATAGCGGCACAGAAAAAGTTTGATTTTTCCTGAAAATTTGTTTGCTTGTGTCTGCTATTTGCACGACCTTTGCCCAGAAAACTAACTTTTACACTTAAAATCAAGAACAATGATGAAGAACAGAATCATAATGTTTGTGGCTGCCTTGGGCGTGGCCGCGGGCGTATGGGCACAGAGTGCCGATGAACTTTACCAGAAGGGCCAGTCCTTCTACTACCAGCAGGATTATGAGCAGGCGGTGAACTATCTGGAGCAGTCGGCCGACAAGGGGAATGCCGATGCGCAGTTCATGCTGGGCTATCTCTACTACTCGGGCGACGGCGTGGCTCAGGACACGACGAAGACGGTGCACTGGTGGGAGATGGCGGCCAATCAGGGCAATGTGCAGGCGCAGTTCATGCTGGGTGCCTTCTACTACAACGGTCAGGGCGTGGCACGCGACCCCGCCAAGGCGGCACACTGGTGGCAGATGGCTGTGGAGAAGGACATGCCTGAGGCACAGGCTTTCCTCGCGGCTCTCTACATGTCGGGCGACGGTGTGGAACAGGACAGCAAGAAGGCGCTGGAACTGATGGAGAAGGCGGCCACACAGGGATTTCCTGATGCCCAGAAGACGCTGGTGGAATGGTACACCGACGGCAAGACGATAGACAAGGACAAGAAGAAGGCGGCCTACTGGCAGAAGTTGTACAAAGAGAACCCGAACAAGGACGCGGAGAAAACTAATTAATTGCTCCTGCGCCTCCTAATGAGGCTTGGAAAAACAATAAATTCCAATCATTGACAATCATTTTATCCAATAATTATTGGAACCAATTTTTGGTAATTGTTGGTAATTATTGTCTGTCGAGACACCAAAGGTGTCGAGAACAAAAAACCGCATGAGGGAAAAAACATCGCCCTTCGGGCAAATTCAACGAATTCAACGAATTTAAACCTATATGACAATGAAAACAATCGAGATGACAAAGAAATTGGCGTTGGTGGCGCTATTGCTGCTGCTGAGCGCGACGGGCATGTATGCCCAGAAGTTGGACGGCACATGGAAGGGTGGCAAGACATTCCAGGAACTTATCAAGAAGGCTATGGAAGAAGACGCCGGCATGCCGAACATGGAGATAAGCCTGACTTTCAAGGGAAATCAGTTTATCCCCTGCATCCGGATAACGCATTCCGAAGAGGAAATGAGCATCGATATGGAGACATGGGTGGAAGGCACCTGCCTACGCACAGGAGACCAGGTGAACACCTTTGTGGACGCATCGAAATCCCAACTGAAGATTCTCTCGCTGACATCGACCAATGAGGAATTTAGCGCGTTGCTGAATTCCGAGGCGACTCGCCAGGTGATCATCGCCGCCATCGAACAGGAGGTGAAAAAGAAAAACATCGGGCAAGATATGGGTCCTGTCTGGGAGGCCTTCAAGTCCTTCAAGGTGATATCGGTGACTGCGGATAAACTGGTCATCAGCACCGAGGCCATAGAACTGGATTTCGACAGAGTGGCTGACAGAAAGTGGTGAAACGACACGAAAAAAAGTTTGGTTTTTAGTAAAAAAAGTTCCCGGAACACTTGCGTGTTTCGGGATTTTTTTGTAACTTTGTAACAGAAATCAGAAAGATGATAAATATCTTGTTCTGAGGTAAGAAGATTGTTTTACTTTAATTTATGATTGAACCATTATGAAAATCGTTCTGGAACGTTATTATGGCGACTGGCGCATCACGAAAAGCGTGATGACAGTCACTGGAGAGGACGCTGAAATCCTCCTCCGCTGTGAGGCTCGGGAGCCTCGGTTTGCCCAGTACATCGAGGCCTTCCCGGGCTGCTCACGCTGCTGCCTCGCCTGCGGTGAGTTTGCCTGCAAGGTGGTGGCCACGGAGATGAGTCCCATGACGCTCACGGTCGTCAAGAGTCCGGGGCACAGGTGCTGCCGCATCGGCTGGGACTATGTGGCACAGGTGAAGGCGAACACGGTGCTGGTGGGCGAGTCGGACGGCTATGAACTGGACGAATACCGCGACATCGTGCGCTCGAAGGAGACGTTTGACAGGCTGACCGCGCTGGTGTATCAGGCGTATGCCACAGGCGAGAAGATTTCGTTGGAGGTGAAGAACAAGGTGCTGTTCGGAAGAGAATTATCCGAAGACTCAGAGTAATCAGAGCAATCGGAATAATCGGAGTAATCGGAGTAATCGGAGTAATCGGAATAATCCGACCATAAGTGTTAGTTAAATTTATTATGAACCCCCATTAAAAAGAAAGGAACAAAATTATGGGAATTCAGTATCGCAAGGCTAAAGTGCGTCTCACGTATCGTGAGGGCAAGCCAGAGGTGTACAAGCTCCGCCAGCTCACCTTCCCTCAGGTGACGTTCGGACAACTGGTGAGCGAGTGTTCTAATTCGTGTGGCGTGAACCCCGCACAGACCAAATCGGTGATTGACGCGCTGGTGAACCGTCTGGTGCACTACATGGAGATTGGCCACGGCGTGAAGATGGGCGACTTCGGCTCGTTCAAACCCGTGTTCAACTCGAAGGTGGCACACACGCTGGAGGAGACGACCCTCGACACCGTGAAGGTGAAAAAAATCTCCTTCTATCCCGGCAAAGCGTTCAAGGACATGCTCAGCGAACTCAGCATGAGCGAGGCTGAGGCTGTGAGCCTGAAGCCTGAGAGCGGCGGCGGTGACGACGACGATGACGAGGGCTAACAACCTGCTTGTTGCTGTCCGACACACGAACAACTGTGTGCCGGACAGTTTTTTTATGTCTTTTTATGCTGATTTCTTGGTGTATTTTGTGCGTATCTCGCTGAAAAGTCGTACCTTTGTGCCGTTTTATGTGGTTTAGTGAAGCAAAATGAACGTAGCGATTGTAAAATATAATGCGGGCAACATAGGTTCGGTGGAGAATGCCGTGAAGCGTTTGGGACTGGAACCGATGGTGACCGACAACCCCGAATTGATTCAATCGGCCGACCGTGTCATCTTCCCCGGACAGGGCGAAGCACACAGCACGATGGCCTATCTGAAGGCACACCGTCTGGACGAGTTGATTGTGAACTTGAAGCAGCCTGTGCTGGGCATCTGCATCGGCATGCAACTGCTGTGCCGCCACAGCGAGGAGCAGGACACGGAGTGTCTGGGCGTGTTCGACGTGGACGTGAAACGTTTCATTCCGAAAGTGCACGAGGACAAGGTGCCTCAGATGGGATGGAACACGGTGGAGGACACAAAGAGCCCGCTGTTCGACGGGTTTGAGAAGCCAGAGTTCGTGTATTTCGTGCACAGTTTCTATGTGCCCACCTGCAACTGGACCATCGCCACGACCAACTACATACAGCCCTACTCTTCCGCGCTGCACAAGGACAATTTCTTTGCCACGCAGTTCCATCCGGAGAAAAGCGGCAAGGTGGGCGAACGGATTTTGAAGAATTTTATAGAATTGAAAAATTGAAGAATTGAAGAATTGAAGTTCTGAAAAGTGAAAGTTAGGAAACAATGATTGAAATAATTCCTGCAATTGACATTATCGACGGCAAATGCGTGCGGCTCACCCAGGGTGACTACGACACGAAGAAGGTGTATAACGAAGACCCGCTGGAGGTGGCCAAGATGTTTGAGGCACACGGCATCCGTCGTTTGCACACGGTGGACCTGGACGGTGCGCGTTCGCAGCACATCGTCAACCACAAGACCATCGAGCGCATTGCCGACCACACCTCGCTGGTGATTGACTTCGGCGGCGGCATCAAGAGCGACGAGGACATCGACATCGCCTTTGCCAGCGGTGCCACGATGGTGACCATCGGCAGCGTGGCGGTGAAGAAGCCCGAACTGTTCGAGACTTGGCTCGAGAAGTACAACGACAACAAAATCATCCTTGGCGCCGACGTGAAGAACGGACGCATCAGCATCAACGGCTGGAAGGAGGAAGGCGAGGACGAACTGCTGCCTTTCCTGCAACGCTATGTGGCCAAGGGCGTGGACAACGTGCTCTGCACCGACATCAGCAAGGACGGCATGCTGGAAGGCCCTGCTGTCCGCCTGTATGAGGACATCAGGAAAGAGTTTCCCAACCTCTATCTGATTGCCAGCGGCGGTGTGAGTTGCATCGAGGACATCGACATGCTGAACTCGGCGGGCATCCCTGCCGTGGTGTTCGGCAAAGCGATCTATGAGGGAAAAATCAAGATGGAGGAGTTGGAGAAATACTTAGGATGAAAAAAAATTGAAGAGTTGAAGAGTTGAAAAATTGAAGAGTTGAAGTTTTTTTAGGAGAGATGTTAGCAAAAAGAATCATACCTTGTTTGGACATTAAGGACGGGCAGACGGTGAAGGGCACGAACTTCGTGAACCTGCGTCAGGCTGGCGACCCGATTGAGTTGGGCAAACTGTACAGCGAGCAGGGTGCGGACGAACTGGTGTATCTCGACATCACGGCCTCGCACGAGGGACGCAAGACCTTCACGGATCTGGTGAAACGCATCGCGCAGGAAATCAACATCCCCTTCACGGTGGGTGGCGGCATCAACGAACTGGCCGATGTGGACAGGCTCCTGAATGCAGGTGCCGACAAGGTGAGCATCAACTCGGCAGCGCTGAGACGCCCTGAGTTGATTGACGAGATAGCCAAGCACTTCGGCAGTCAGGTGTGTGTGGTGGCGATTGACGCGAAATGTGAGGATGACACGGTGCATGAGAACGGCGACCCACGCATCGACGGTGACTGGCGATGCTATGTGAATGGCGGACGTGTGCCGACCGAATACAAACTCTTCGACTGGGCCAAGGAGGTGAACGAGCGAGGTGCAGGCGAGATTCTGTTCACGTCGATGAATCACGACGGTGTGAAACGCGGCTTTGCCGACGCTGCCCTGCGGAAACTGTCCGACTCGCTGACCATCCCCGTGATTGCCTCGGGCGGTGCAGGATGCAGGGAGCACTTCCGCGACACGTTCATCAACGGGCACAGCGACGCCGCCCTGGCCGCCAGCGTGTTCCACTTCGGAGAGATTCCCATTCCTGAACTGAAGCAGTATTTGAGGAATGAGGGAGTGAATGTGAGACTTTGAGAAATTCCGGAAATCCGGAATATCTGGAAAATCCGGAAAGTCTGGAAAATCCGGAATATCCGGAGAACACGGAAAATCCGGAGAAAAAAACAGAACAAAACAGAAAAAGACAACATAATGGAAATTGATTTCAAGAAAATGGATGGTCTGGTGCCCGCCATTGTGCAGGATGCCAAGACGCTGAAGGTGCTGATGCTCGGCTTCATGAACGAGGAGGCATACAACAAGACGGTGGAAACAGGTAAAGTGACTTTCTATAGCCGCACTCGCCAGACGCTCTGGACCAAGGGCGAGACGAGCGGCAACTTCCTCAACGTGGTGGAGATTCTGAACGACTGCGACAAGGACACCCTGCTCATCAAGGCAAATCCTGTGGGACCTGTGTGCCACACGGGTGCCGACACCTGCTGGAACGAGAAGAACGACAACCCCATCATGTTCCTGGTGGAGTTGCAGCGTTTCATCGAGAAGCGTCACGAGGAGATGCCCGAAGGCAGTTACACCACTTCCCTCTTCAAGGACGGTTGTCACCGCATGGCACAAAAAGTGGGCGAAGAGGCACTGGAGGCAGTCATCGAGGCCGTTGCCAACAACAACGAGCGACTCGTCTATGAGGCTTCCGACATGCTCTACCACCTCATCGTGCTGCTCACCTCGAAGGGCTTGACCATCGAGGACCTGGCAGCAGAACTGGCTGAACGCCACGACCCAAACTGGCATAAACACTAAACCGTAACTATGGCGAATCTGATTGATTACAAGGACGTGAACGTCTATCAGGAGTCGCAGTTGGTGTTGCAAAACGTCAACTTGCAGATTGGCGAAGGTGAATTTGTCTATCTCACCGGCAAGGTGGGTGCGGGCAAGAGTTCCTTGCTGAAGACCATCTATGGCGAAATCCCCGTGAAGGAAGGCGAAGCGAGAGTGATGGACTACGACATGACCACGCTGAAACGTCGTCATCTGCCCGAACTCCGCAGAAAACTGGGCGTCATCTTCCAGGACTTCCAACTGCTGACCGACCGCACCGTGGATGCCAACCTGCGCTTCGTGCTGAAGGCCACAGGATGGACCAACAAGTTGGAAATCAACCAGCGCATCAGCGACGTGCTGGAACTGGTGGGCATGTCCACGAAGGGCTACAAGATGCCGTCGGAACTCTCGGGCGGCGAACAGCAGCGCGTGGTCATCGCACGTGCCATCCTGAACCGTCCCCGACTCATCCTGGCCGATGAGCCGACGGGCAACCTCGATGCTGAAACCAGCCGACAGATTTTGGGCCTTCTGCGACAAATCTGCGGAGCAGGAAGCACCGTCGTGATGATTACCCACAACCTGAACTTGATTGAGGAGTTCCCAGGACGCCAACTGCTCTGTGAGAATCATCAACTGACCGATGTGACCCTGCAGGAGCGGGAGGAAGAAACAATCGAAGAAATTGATTAAAACAATACATATATTATATTTATGAAAGTACTCAAGTTTGGCGGAACATCCGTCGGCACCCCTCAGCGAATGAAGGATGTCGTGAAACTCATCACCGACGGCGAGCAGAAGATTGTTGTGCTCTCGGCCATGTCGGGCACCACCAACTCGCTGGTGGAAATCTCTGACTACCTCTACAAGAAGAATCCAGAAGGCGCAAACGAAACCATCAACGCGCTGGAGAAGAAATATAAGAAGCACGTGGATGAACTCTACACCACCGATGCAATGAAGCAGCAGACCCTCAACTTCATCAAGGAGGAGTTTGACTACCTGCGTTCCTTCACCAAGGGCATCTTCACGATGTTCGAGGAGAAAATCATCGTGGCCCAGGGCGAAATCCTCTCGACCAACATGGTGACGAACTACCTCATCGAGCAGGGTCACAACGCCACCCTCATCCCCGCGCTGGAGTTCATGCGCACCGACAAGAACTCGGAGCCTGACCTGGAATACATCCGCGAGAAAATCAAGATTCAACTCGACGAGAATCCGGGCAAGGAAATCTACATCACGCAGGGCTTCATCTGCCGCAACGCTTATGGCGAGATTGACAACCTGCAGCGTGGCGGAAGTGACTACACAGCATCGCTCATCGGTGCGGCTGTAGGTGCTTCGGAGATTCAAATCTGGACCGACATCGACGGCATGCACAACAACGACCCACGCTTCGTGGAGAAGACCCAGCCGGTGAACCACCTGCACTTCGAAGAGGCTGCCGAACTGGCCTACTTCGGTGCGAAGATTCTGCACCCGACATGTGTGCAGCCAGCCAAGTATGCAGGCATCCCCGTGAAACTGCTGAACACGATGGATCCGACGGCTCCCGGAACGGTCATCAGCAACGAGACCGAACGCGGCAAAATCAAGGCCGTGGCTGCCAAGGACAACATCACCGCCATCAAAATCACCTCATCGCGCATGCTGCTGGCATACGGCTTCCTGCGTAAAGTGTTCGAGATTTTCGAGTCGTACAAGACTTCCATCGACATGATTGCCACCTCCGAAGTGGGCGTGAGCGTGTCCATCGACAACATCACCCACCTCGACGCCATCGTGAACGAACTGAAGAAATTCGGTCATGTACACGTGGACAAGGACATGTGCATCATCTGCGTGGTGGGCGACCTCGAAGCCGAGAACGTCGGATTTGAAAGCAAGGCCACGGAAGCCCTCAAGAACATCCCCGTGCGCATGATTTCCTACGGCGGTTCCAACCACAACATTTCGTTCCTCATCTCTGCTGAGGACAAGAAGAAGGCTCTGCAATCACTGAGCGACCATCTGTTTAACGAATAAAGAATTATGGCTATAACATCTCATGTGGAAAGGTTTGCGGGCATCCGCACACCTTTCTACTATTACGACACAAACATCCTGCGCGAGACACTCGACTCCATCAACGCAGAAATCAAGAAACACGACAACTATTTCGTACACTACGCTGTCAAAGCAAATGCCAACCTCAAGGTGCTTCAGGTCATCAACGAGGCAGGTCTCGGCATCGACTGCGTGTCGGGAGGCGAAATCGAGCAGGTGCTCAAGGCTGGCTTTCCCGCCAACAAAATCGTTTTTGCCGGCGTGGGCAAAAGCGACTGGGAAATTGAACTCGGCATCGACAAGGAAATCTTCTGCTTCAACGTGGAGAGCATCCCCGAACTGGAAGTCATCAACGAGATAGCCGCCCGCAAGGGAAAAGTGGCCACCGTGTGCTTCCGCATCAACCCCAACGTGGGTGCCCACACCCATGCCAACATCACCACAGGTCTGGCCGAGAACAAATTCGGCATCGACATGCAGGACATGGAGACGGTGATTCGTCTGGCACAGACAATGAAGAACGTGCAGTTCAAGGGACTCCACTTCCACATCGGTTCGCAGATTCTTGAGATGGACGACTTCATCGCCCTTGCCCAACGCATCAACGACCTGCAAGACCAACTTGAGGCAGCAGGCATCAAGATTGAGATTGTGAACGTGGGCGGCGGACTCGGCATCGACTACGCCAACCCTGAAGGCAACCCCATCCCCAACTTCAAGGACTACTTCGCCGTGTATGACAAGTACCTCAAACTACGCCCCGGCCAGACCGTTCACTTCGAACTCGGCCGTGCCGTCGTTGGTCAATGCGGTGCTCTCATCACCAAGGTTCTCTATGTGAAGGAGAACGCCATCAAGAAATTCGCCATTGTTGATGCAGGTTTCACCGACCTCATCCGCCCTGCCCTCTACGATGCGCACCATCGTATTGTCAACCTCACCGCCACCTCCGCCGAGACAGACACCTACGATGTGGTGGGTCCTATCTGCGAGTCCTCCGACGTCTTCGACAAGGACATCACGCTGACCAAGACCAAGCGTGGCGACCTCCTCGCCCTACTCTCCGCCGGTGCCTACGGCGAAATCATGGCCTCCGGCTACAACTGCCGCCGACTGCCTGAGGGATATACGAGCGAGGAACTGAAATAAGGGCACTGCATCAATAAGATACAACCTGGAGTTGTTCGCCTGCTTCGATGGCGGTCTTGATTTCTTTGCCGCCGCTAATCACTTTGCAGAGGCTGATGTCGTCGCCCTGAACAGTTTCGATTTTCAGTTTGCCGATTTGCTGACGTGCATCCCGACCTGCCACAGTCTTGACGACGTAAACGCTCATGTGAAGGCCTGAGAAACCTCCTTCGCGGTTGCCGAGGTCGATGTACACTTTCTTCTGTTTATTTTTCTTGATGGCATTGCCCTCAATGATATTGGCCTGCAGGGGCATCATCTGGTTAAGCCACGAGGTGATGCGGCGGGCCAATCCGTTCATGGCATCGGAGAGTGCTCTCTCAGGGTCGGAGGCGGACAGGCTTTGGTCAGAAAACACAGGGGTGGCCACCACTTCGCCCGTCCTCGCGTTGGTCATCGTGACAGTCGCCTCCACCAATCCTTTGTATTCGGTGGTGATGTGCACCTTGCCGTTCTTATCTTTATAGGAACGGGATTCCGACGAGACTTGTATGTTGGTGATGAGGCCGTCGGCCACAAGGTCTCCTTCTCCTGCATCATCATACATGGCCATCCGTTCGTTTAGTCGCCAACGGTAGGCATTGGAGAGGCCGCGCACAATGGCGTTTCTTGCCGCCTCTTCGTGGTGGACTGCCTGTATCGATTTCGTTCCGGTCAGCACTCCTTTCAAGATGCTGCCAGCACCGCCAATCGGGGGCAATTGTTCGTTGTGGTGGGTGTAGCGTATGGTACCCAGCATGATGTTGTAAACCTGGTTCCGTTCTACCTGCTCCTCTTGAGCCGTGAGAGAGATGGCGCAGCACAGGAGGACGGCCAGCATCATCATCCGCTTCAAAGGGTGAGTACAGTGTTGAATCCCTGCTTTGTAAAGTTTCGTGTTCATAATTTCCCAGTTTTTAGGCCTCAAAGGTAGTGATAATATCAGAAATGCACGAATGAAATTGAGGAAAATGTTTTGGAAAAGTTTGTAAGATAACAAAAAATGTCCTTAATTTGCAAAACAATCACTAAACACTACGACCTAATATCTATGACCGCCCTTATTTCTGTCATCCCCATCCTGTTGCTCATTGTGCTGATGATGGGGTTTCATGTGTCAGGCTACAAGAGCGCCCTCGCCACCATCATCGTCACCATCCTTTTGGCCTTGTTTGCCGTACCGTCCATGGGCATCATTCCCGAGAAGTTTGCCGATGCATCCATCTACGGCATCACCCTGTGGTCGGTGCTTGAGGGGGTGTTGAAGGCTTGCTTCCCCATTATTCTGATTATCATCTTTGCCCTCTTCAGTTACAACATCCTTTGCGAAACGAAGGAGATAGAGACCATCAAGACGCAGTTCATCCGGATGACCAGCGACAAGGGGCTGCTGGTGCTGCTGACAGGTTCGTCATTCCCATTCTTCGCGCCACTCATCGGCACAATCGGAACCTTCGTTACGGGCAGTGCCACTAATGCAAACATCCTCTTCGGCAAACTGCAAGCCACAGCGGCACATGACTTGGGACTGGTGAACCAGGGCACATTCTTCGGTGTGGCTGGCAACGAGACCCATTGGCTCGCTGCTGCCAATTGTGCCGGTTCGGAAGGCGGCAAACTGATTTCGCCCCAATCCATCGCCATCGCCACAGCCGCCTGCGACATGGAAGGTCAGGACGGCGACATCATGCGCAAGACCCTTCCGTTCGCCATCTTCTGGGTGCTGATGAACGGAGTGATGGTGTTCTTGGGTCTTCACGTGTTTTGAGAATTGACAATTGAGAATTGATAATTGACAATTGAGAATTGATGATACAGCAGTTTATTGACGAACTCAGGCAGGTGGTGCCGTCTGAGCGAATATACACTGACGAACTCCGCCGACTTGGTTGGGGCACGGATGCCAGTTTCTACCGCCAGATACCGAAAGTGGTGGTGCGCAGCGACAGCGAACAGGAAATCTCCCGCATCGTCCAACTTTGCAAAAAACACCAACTGCCGTTCACGTTTCGTGCTGCCGGCACTTCGTTGAGCGGTCAGAGTTGCACCGACAGCGTGCTCATTGTTGCCGGCAAGCATTGGGAACAACACCAGTTGGCCGACGACAAGGAGTCCATCAAACTTCAGCCCGGTATTGTGGGCGCCCGCGTGAATCAGATACTGAAGCCATTCGGCCGTGTGTTTCCACCCGACCCTGCCTCCATCGGTTCGTCCATGGTGGGCGGCATCGTGGCAAACAATGCTTCGGGCATGAACTGCGGTGTGCATGCCAACAGCGACCGCATGCTGGTGTCGGCCCGTATCGTGCTGACCGATGGAACCATCCTGGACACGGGCTCCAAGGAGAGTCGTGAGGAGTTCCGCAACACGCATCCAGACTTCCTCGCCAAGATAGAGGAACTGCGCGACAAGGTACGTGCCGACAAGGAACTGGCCGACCGCATCGCCAAGAAATACAGCATCAAGAATGTGACCGGACTCAACCTGCGCCCGCTGGTGGCCTACGATGATGCGTTCGACATCATCGCCCACTCGATTGTTGGAAGCGAGGGCACGTTGGCCTTCCTCTCCGAAGTGACGATGAAGACCCTGAAGGACTATCCGTTTAAGGCTTCGGCAATGGTCTATTTTATGACCATGAAGGAGAGTTGCGAGGCCGTAGTGGCCATGAAGAAGATGAAGGCCGACGACACCGACTTGAAATACAGCGCCGAGAACCTTGTGGTGAAAAGTGCCGAAATGCTCGACTACAAGTCGCTCTGTTCGGTCGACGACCCTGTCTATCTGCAATATCAGAAAGATGTGGACGCCGGCAAGATTGAAGGTGTGAAGCCAGGCGACTACCACAACCTCACGGCCATCCTCACCGAGACGAAGGGCATCACCCACGAGCAACTGCTCCAGAAAATTGAGAAAATCAAGGAGTGCTTAGGTGCATTCCGCCTCTATATCCCTGCCGAGTTTACGGAAGACCCGAAAGTCTATGGCAAGTATTGGGCCATCCGTGCGGGCATCTTCCCGTCGGTGGGTGGCACCCGTCCCGTCGGAACGTCTTGTCTGATTGAAGATGTCGCCTTCCCCATCGAGTCGCTGCCCGAAGCCACCGTGAAACTGCAGAAACTGATTGCCGACCACGGTTACGAGGATGCTTGCATCTATGGTCATGCCTTCGAAGGCAACTACCACTTCATCCTCAACCAAAGTTTTGCCGACGAGCACGAGGTGGCCCGCTATGCCGAGATGATGCGCGACGTGGCGAAACTGGTGGTCGAGGAGTATGACGGCTCGCTCAAAGCCGAACACGGCACGGGTCGCAACATGGCACCGTTCGTGAAGTATGAGTGGGGAGAGAAAGCCTACGAGGTGATGAAGGAACTGAAGGCCATCTTCGACCCCGACGGCTTGCTGAATCAGGGTGTCATCTTCAACGACGACCCCGATTGTTTTATCAAATGCCTGAAGCCGCTGCCTGTGCTCGACTTCGATTTCGGCAGCGTGCCCGATGGCGGTCATTATCTGATGGACCCGTCGCTCTCCACTGCCAAGGCGACCATCGAACAGGTGAAGCGTGCCAACAAGTGCATCGAGTGTGGATTCTGCGAGGTCAACTGCATGTCGTGCGGACTCACCCTTTCGTCGAGAATGCGCATTGCCGTGCAGCGCGAGATACGCCACCTCGCCAAGACAGGCGAGAACCCCAAACGGCTGGCCACCCTCCAGAAGCAGTACAAATACTACGGCGATCAGACCTGCGCCACCGATGGACTTTGTGCCACTTCGTGCCCGATGAAAATCAACACGGGTGAGTTGACGCACCTGATTCGTCAGATGGACATGAACCAGCATCCTACGGGATATAAGATTGGTGAGTTTGCCGCCAACCACATGGCTGGCATCAAGAGCGGTCTCCGTGTGGTGCTTGATGTGGCACATCTCGGACACGTCACCCTCGGCTCGACACTCATGACCAGCATCTGCCGTGGAATGAACAAGATGGGGCTGCCGCTGTGGACGACAGCGATGCCCAAAAAGAAACGGCAGCCAAAACCCTCCGACCTCACGCAGATGATTATCGAAAGGAGCCTCCCCGAAAAGAACACGCCACGCGCCACTTCCGGCACTCCGCAAAAAGTGGTCTATTTCCCCAGTTGCATTAACCAGACGATGGGTCTTTCGAAAGGCTCACCAGCACAGCGAGCTCTCGTTGACGAGGTTTGTGAGTTAATACATAAGGCAGGTTACGAAGTGATTTTCCCCGAGGGAATGGAACGGATGTGCTGTGGCCAGATATGGGAATCGAAGGGTATGCTCGACATTGCCGACCGCAAGAGTGCCGAACTCGAAGCCGCCCTGTGGAAAGCATCCGAAGAAGGCCAGTATCCTGTGCTTTGTGCCCAGAGTCCTTGCCTGCACCGCATGAAGAAGGTGATGAAAAAGATGCATCTCTACGAGCCAGCCGAATTCATCATGAAGTATCTGGTGCCGCACCTCGACTTCCATCCCATCGACCGCCACATCGCCCTTCACCTCACGTGCTCCACCCGCGAGATGGGTGTGGACAAGGATATGATGGAACTGGCCAAACTGTGCTCCACAAATGTGTTCCTGCCCGAAGGCGTTGGCTGTTGCGGCTTTGCAGGCGACCGCGGCTTCACTTTCCCCGAACTGAACCAGTACGGACTGCGCAAACTCCGTCCACAAATCGAGGCACATCACATTGAGGTAGGCTATTCCAACAGCCGAACTTGTGAAATCGGCCTGGAATCAAACACGGGTATTCCCTACATGAACATCGTTTATCTCGTCAACGAGTGTACGACCCCCAAAAAGAAGTGAAGATTCATGCCGAGAAGGTAGAAAAACTGATTTATTTTTCGTACCTTTGCCGACCAAAAGCACAGAAGATGAAAGATAGCATATTGATTCTGAGTGGTGGCATGGATTCCGTGACCCTGCTCTACGACTATCAAGAGCGCATCGCTCTGGCCATTTCGTTCGACTACGGCTCCAACCACAATGCCCGCGAGATTCCTTTTGCACGCCTGCATTGTGAACGGCTGGGCATTCCTCATCTGGTGATTCCCCTCGACTTCATGGCTGACCATTTCCGCAGTTCGCTGCTCTCCGGCGCCGACGACATTCCCGAGGGACATTATGCCAGCGAGAACATGAAATCGACGGTCGTTCCCTTCCGCAACGGCATCATGCTTGCCATCGCCACGGGAATGGCTGAGAACAACAATCTGCCCTACGTGATGATGGCCAACCACGGAGGCGACCACGCCATCTATCCCGACTGCCGTCCTGAGTTTGTCGAGGCCTTCGATGCTGCTGCCCATGCTGGCACTTACAACGGTGTCCACCTGCTTTCCCCCTACTGCCACCTGACGAAAGGACAGATTGCCGCCCGAGGCCGCGAACTGGGCATCGACTATGCTGAAACTTGGTCTTGCTACAAAGGTGGCGACAAGCACTGCGGCCGCTGCGGCACCTGCATCGAACGTAAGGAAGCCCTCGCCGAGGCTGGCATCCCCGACCCCACCGAATACCTGTAGCGAATCTCTGCAGCCAGAGGGACATCACTCCGCCAACAAGAGAACACATATTATTATAATAAGATATACACCTAAACAACATGAAACTAATTTGCTTTTTACTAACTTTTGCCACCTGCCTCTGTGCGGGTGCACAAACAAAGTCGTGGACAGCCGACAACGGCAACGGCACGTTCACTAACCCACTCTTCTATGATGAGTTCTCCGACCCCGACATCCTGCGTGTGGGCGACGACTACTATCTGGCCGGTACCACCATGCATGCTGTGCCAGGATTGGTCATTCTGCATTCGAAAGACCTCGTGAACTGGGAGAACATCTCTTACTGCTTCGACCGCTTCGACTTCAACGACGACGCTTTCTCGCTGAAGAACCAGAAAGAGATTTACGGACAGGGCATCTGGGCTCCCTGCATCCGCTATGCCAACGGACAGTTTTATGTGTTCTCGAACGTGAACGGCAAGGGTCTGCAATGCTACACCGCCAAGGACATTCGTGGTCCGTGGGAGCATCACAACATGAAGGGCAACATCTACGACCTCGGCGTTCTCTTCGACGACGACGGGAAGGTGTATGCCATTCACGGCTACGGCACGGTGAAGTGCACCGAGTTGAAGCCTGACATGAGCGGTCCGAAGGAAGAGACCGAACGTGTCATCATCCCCGAGGGAAACGGTGTGGGCGAAGGACACCACATGTACAAAATCAACGGCATGTACTACCTCATCTCCACCGACTACAAGCCCAACGGCCGCACACTCTGCTCACGTTCAAAGTCTATTTGGGGACCCTACGAAACCCGTGTCATTACGGCCGATGAGACATATGGCTATCATGCAGCCTCACTCACCCAAGTGCCTCGTGGCGAGAATCCCCGCATTGGTCGAGACGGCACAAAATTTGCCCTTGGCCCTGTGGATAAGGACGCAACCGCTTGCACCAACGCACACCAGGGTGGTATCGTGCAGTTCAAAGATGGCTCGTGGTGGGCACTCTTCATGCAGGACTTCCACTCTATCGGCCGCACCGTCTGCCTGATGCCGATGACGTGGGAAGATGGCTGGCCCATGGTGGGTTTCAAAGGCAATTATGGCCGCGTACCCCGCACTTGGTTCATGCCTGGCACCGCTTTGGGACACTATGGCGTTGGCGAGGAGGCGCAGAAACCCTCTGCTCCCTATAACCGCAGCGACAACTTCGACGGCAAGACATTAGGACGCATCTGGCAGTGGAACCACAACCCCGATGACAAGATGTGGAGCCTGAAAAGTGGCAAACTGCACCTGAACTCCATGCCTGCCGACCAGTTGATGTGGGCACGCAACACGCTGACCCAACGTGTGATTGGTCCGAAGAGCATCACAACGGTGGAACTCCACGTGAAAGGTCTGAAGGACGGTGATGTGGCAGGTCTTGGCAACATCAATGTGCCCTGCTCGTGGATTGGTATCGTGAAAGAAGGCAAGCAACTGACCCTCCGCTGCTTCGAACAGTTGACCAACGACACCATCGACACGCCTGTCACCCTGCCGCAAGGAAAAATATGGCTCCGCATGAATGGCGACTACGACAACGACCAAGCACAGTATGCTTATTCGCTGGACGGCAAGACGTTCCAAACAATGGGACGCATGATGCCGCTCTCTTATCAACTGCTCTCCTTCCAGGGTTCTCGCCACGCGCTCTTTGCCTTCAACAAAAAAGGCACAAATGGCGGCTTTGCTGAGTTCGACAACTTCACGGTGGAAGAGCCTTGTGCCGACCGCAGCGGAAACATTCCCTACGGCAAAACCTTCCGCATCATCAATCTGGCCACTGGACGTCCTGCCATCTGTGACCCTCACGGCATCCTCTACGACACCCATCCTAACGACAAGAGCCAGCGCACTCAGTTCCAGATTGTGGAACAAGGTCCAGGCTGTGTTTCGCTGAAATGTGTCGATGGACGATACATCAAGGTGTATGGTGAAGGATTGGCAGGCGATGTACGCTTCACGACAGACCCTAAGGAGGCTGAAACTTTCCTTTGGCAAGACTACCTCGACCATGAGTTCATGCTCTACTCGCTGAAGAACCACCGCTACATCGGCAAGAGTCCGACAACGGGCAGCCCCTATTCGATGGACTTCGCCGGTCCCGATCCTGCCAGAAGAAACGGCAGCGTTTTCCGTTGGGAAGAATAGCAGAAATGGCAAATGAGAAATAACAAAAATGAAAGCCCCGTTTCCGATGATTCGGAAACGGGGCTTTCATTGAATTGGGAACGGCGTTATCAATGAAGTGACAACGCCGTTGTACTTTTAAGCCTTCTCTTCACCAATAATCTTCCAGATGCCAGCAGCAATAGCAGCACCCACGAAAGGACCTACGATGAAAATCCAAAGTTGGTTGAGAGCATCACCCTGCTGGAAGATGGCAGGTGCGATGGAACGTGCTGGATTCACAGAAGTGCCTGTGTAGCGGATGCATACCAGATGCACGAGCACGAGTGAAAGACCGATAGCCAGACCTGCGAAGTTACCAGCGCCCTTCTTGGCATCGGTTGTACCCAACACCACCAGCACAAACACGCAAGTGAAGATGATTTCGGCAACCAAACCGCCCACGATGGACACACCTTCCTGGCAAGCATTTGCACCTGTGCCTTCAAGCGCAGAGTTCTCTGTGAGCACAAACAGGAGTGCGGAACCGATGAAAGCACCAATCACCTGGAAGAGCATATACATGAGACCATCCTTCACGCTGATGCGCTTGGTGAGAAGACAGCCAAGGGTGATGGCTGGATTGATGTGGCAACCCGACACACCGCCAATTGTGTAGGCCATAGCAACCACCGAAAGACCAAAAGCCAGAGAGGTACCAATCACTGTGCCTGCATTGGCCACTTCACTACAGTCGGATGAGCAATTGAGGCTGACAGCCACACCGCAACCCATGAGCACGAGAACCATAGTTCCCACCATTTCTGCTAAATACTTTTTCATCTTGTTTTTAATGTTTTAGGGTTTGTAAATAAGGTTTTTATCTCACTTTGTTTAGAAAGTTGCTCAGAAAGTTTATTGTTCCAGATGCAGGATGCCTCCCGTTGCCGGATAGAGCGTCAGTTTGGTCGTCGTTCCCTTGTTGAACAACGTTGGGCTCAACATGTCGATGGTGCCAAACTGCGCAAAAGGCAGTTCCCGTTCATATATGGTGCCTTGCATGGTGCTGATGTTGACACTGGCCATGCTGGGCATATTATAGACGAGTCCTTCGATTTTCCGTTTCAGAAGATCTTTCTCCGTGGGGAGCACCACCGTGTGCTGGTCTTTCACCGTGATGTAGTAAGGCTGCCCCGCCATATCGTCGGCATCGACAAAACCCAGTTTCTGAGAGAAGCGGAAAAACACCTTACGCTCCACATCTTCGGTGGGGATGATGCTGAACGACTGAACCACAAAGGTGGTGTCGCGATACCCCTCAAAGAGTTGCGTCAAAGCCTCTTCCTGCGTGTTCAGTTCGTCAAGCACAATCTTGAGTGAGGCGCCATCTTTGGGCATCGACTCCACTTGACCACGCTTGATGGCGTTCTTGCTTTCGCGGATGTCAAGAATCTCTTGCGCCGCCAACTCAGCCATCTTTGCCGTGGATGTTGCCGACAGGATGTCTTCGGTGAGGTATTGCCGTGCATCGAGCCGATGAGAGGTTGAACGCACCGAAGGCAACACACGCTCCTCGTATGGAGTGGTTGTGTTGACAGCCAACAGGATGCCGCTCGGAGTCAGTTGAGCCATTGGAGCCACTGTCTTGTCCTTCAACTTGACCGTGAACACCTTGGATGTGTCGGGCACACCCTCTTGGAACACCTCCAGTTTCGTCATTACCCACAAAGTGGAAGCCTCGGCACTCACACCTCCAATATGCAGATAGCGGTCGGCATATTTCGCGAACTCGCCTGGTGTATACACGATTTTCATGGCTGATGCCTCCACCTTCAGTTGTGTCTTGGGCAGCACATAATTCACGCCATTGGCTGCCACTCCGGGACTAAATTCTGTCACCGTCGTCTGAGCGGTCGCGCACACCGACAGCAACAAGGCCAATGCTATTACAATATTTCTTTTCATCATCAAGTCTATCATATCATCATATAAAAATATCTCAATCTCGTTTCCTTTCTTCATACAACTGCTTGAAAGCACGAGGCAGGTAGGTAATCAAATCGCTGGCGGTGACGCCTTCATAACACAGGTCAGCAGCCGCAAGGTCGCCAGACAACCCGTGCAGATAGACACCCAGACGCAGCGCCACTTCTGGCACATACGACTGAGCGAGTAAAGCCAAAATGATGCCCGTCAACACATCGCCAGCACCAGCTGTCGCCATGCCGGGGTTGCCAGTCGTGTTGAAGAACACGTTGCCCTCGGGAGTGACCACAGCAGAATAGGCACCCTTGATGAGGATGTAGATTTGCTGACGAACAGCCAACTCACGCGTGCGTTCCAGTTCTTCATAAGAGTTGCGTGTCGTGCTGATCAAGCCAAACAGTTCCTTCTTGTGAGGCGTAAGAATGCATCGACGAGGCAACTGGGTAATCCATCCGCGATGTGAGCCAAGAATGTTGAGTGCATCGGCATCAAGAATCATCGGGCATTTCGACATGCTGACCTGCTCGATGAAAGCCTGCACCGTGTAGGACGAAGTGCCAATGCCCGGACCGATAGCCATTGCATCGTAGGCCGCGGTGTCGAATGACTGACTGAAGCAATTGGAGTCGACATCGATGTTCAGCACCGCCTCTGGTATGACCGACTGCAAGATGCGCACGTTGCTCTCGGGAGTGTGAATCGTCAACTTTCCGACACCACCTCGCATACATGCTCTGGCACTCAGAATGGCGGCACCCGCCATGCCTTTCTTGCCAGCAATGAGCAACGCATGACCCATCGTGCCTTTATGGGCAAACTTTGAGCGGCCCTTGAGCATGGCGCGAACTTCCTTGCCGTCGGTCAAGAAATAGGGGGAATGCGTCTCTTCATTCTCAGGGTCGATAATGCCGATGTCCAACACTTCCCACTCGCCCACATACTGCTCGTGTTCGGCAAAGAAGAAAGCGAGTTTGGGGTATTGGATGGTATAAGTGACCGTGGCCTTGACGATGTGGTTCATCACATTGTAGGTGTTGTCCTCACACATCAACCCCGAAGGCACATCGATGGAAACCACCGTGGCGGGCGAAGCATTGATGTACTTCACCACCGAAGCGAATCCACCATTCAACGGGCGTGAAAGTCCCGTTCCGAACAAACCGTCAATCACCAAATCACCCTCATCGAGTGGCGGAGGAGTGAATTGTGAGGTAATCTCAACGAACTCAATGTTTTGCACTCCCATTGTGGTTTGCTTGACACTCTGGAAGTCCACCAAACGCTGCTTGTTGATTTGGCAGTCAGGCGAAAGATTGTCCGATATGTTGAAAAGATAGGCATACACCTTGTAGTTCTCTTCACCCAACATTCGGGCGATAGCCAACGCATCGCCTCCGTTGTTGCCAGGACCGGCAAAAATCTTTACGGGAGTGCTCACTGGCCAACGTTGCTTGATTCTGTCAGCCACTGCACGAGACGCGCGTTCCATCAAATTCGTGGAAGACACAGGTTCGTGTTCTATTGTATAAGCATCTACAGTCTTTAGTTGAGCTGCTGATAAAATCTTCATAACTCAGAGAATTGATAAATGGAGATTTCTATTTGTTTGTGCAAAAATAGTGAATAGATACTAAAAAAACGATGAAAAAATGATAAAATAGCACTTTTGAAGATGTTTTTTTACGTTATTCTTCCTTATTTCGTCCCCGAATAGGGATTTTTTTGTAGCTTTGCATAAAAATAAAGTGCACAAATCATTCAATGATAACCATAAAGGACAAACAATTTGAACCGTTCATTCATCATGAACAAATTGCGGAGAGGGTCACTGCATTAGCCCAAAAGTTGAATGCAGATTACACAGGGCGCAACCCCATCCTCCTCACCATTCTGAACGGGGCTTTCATGTTTGCTGCCGATTTGGTGCGCCAACTCGATTTCGACCACGAGATTCAGTTCACGAAACTCTCATCGTATGACGGCATGGACACCACAGGCAAGGTGACTGAACTCATTGGGCTTTCTGCCGACATCAAAGACCGCGACATCATCATCGTGGAGGACATCATCGACACAGGCACCACCATGTACCATCTGTTGCCCAAACTGAAAGAAAGAGGAGCCAAGTCTATCGAGATAGCCGCCCTGCTGATGAAACCCGGCAAACTGACAAAGCCGCTCCAGGTGAAGTATTGCGCCATGGAAATCCCCAACGAGTTCATCGTGGGATACGGCCTCGACTACGACGGCCTCGGGCGCAACTACAAGAGCATCTATGTGGTGAAGGAGAACTAACCCCACCCTCTCCCCCATCATTCAGAAACCTCACAACAAAACAATAAAACATTTAAACAAAATGAAGAATATCATCATTTTCGGTGCCCCAGGCTCTGGCAAAGGCACCTACAGCGACGAAATCGTTGCACGTTATGGCATGGGACACATCTCTACAGGCGATGTGCTCCGCAGTGAAATCAAGAACGGTACAGAACTCGGCAAGATTGCCAAAGGCTACATCGACAATGGCCAACTCATCCCAGACGAACTGATGATTGACATCCTCGCCAAGACATACGACGAACTGCCTGCCGGCAAGGGCGTCATCTTCGACGGATTCCCCCGCACCATCGCACAGGCAGAGGCACTCAAGAAGATGCTGGCTGAGCGCAAGCACGACATGGGCCTCATGATTGAACTCATCGTTGACGAAGAAACACTGCTGGCTCGTCTGCTCAACCGTGCCAAGGAGCAGGGCCGTGCCGACGACAACGAGGAAACCATCAAGAAGCGTTTCGAAGTATATCACAAGCAGACCGAACCGCTCTCCAAGTGGTTTGAACAAGAGGGCATCCGCAACACGTTCACTTGGAAGGGTTCCAAGGATGTGATGCTGGGTGAGATTTTCGCATTCCTCGACACAATAAAATAAGGAATGGCTGAATCCAATTTCATTGATTACGTAAAGATTTATTGTCGCTCCGGGCGTGGTGGACGTGGTTCCACCCACATGCACCGTGCCAAGTATCTTCCCAAGGGAGGTCCCGACGGTGGCAATGGCGGTCGTGGCGGCCACGTGATTCTGCGTGGCAACCGCAACTACTGGACATTGCTCCACCTGCGCTATGACCGCCACATCAAGGCTGAACATGGCGGCAATGGTTCGAAAAACAAATCGACGGGCAAGCAAGGGGCCAATGCCTACATCGAGGTGCCTTGCGGCACGGCGGTGTATGATGCCGAAACAGGAGAATACATCTGCGATGTGACTGCACACGAGCAGGAGGTTGTTCTCTTGAAAGGCGGTCGCGGAGGACTGGGCAACTTCAACTTTGCCACTCCCACCAATCAGGCACCACGCTACGCACAGCCTGGCGAGCCCATGCAGGAGCGCACTTTCATCCTCGAACTGAAACTCTTGGCTGATGTGGGGTTGGTCGGCTTCCCCAATGCGGGCAAGTCCACCCTCGTCAATGCCATTTCGTCGGCTAAACCGAAGATTGACAACTACCCCTTCACCACCCTCGAGCCATCGTTGGGCATCGTGTCCTATCGCGACGGACGTTCGTTCGTCATCGCCGACATCCCGGGCATCATCGAGGGTGCCAGCGAGGGGCGTGGCCTCGGTCTCCGGTTCCTTCGCCACATCGAGCGCAATTCCCTGCTGCTCTTCATGGTGCCAGCCGACACGGATGACATTCGCCATGAATATGATGTGCTGCTCAACGAATTGGCACAATTCAATCCCGATTTGCTCGACAAGGGCCGTGTGCTCGCCATCACCAAGTGCGACCTCCTCGGTCAAGACGAAGAACTGAAGGAGATGCTGAAAGAGGGACTGCCCGACGACATTCCCGTTGTCTTCATCAGTGCCGTGGCTCAGCAGGGATTGCAAGAACTCAAGGACATCCTCTGGCAAGAGATGAACAGCGAGAGCAACAAAATCGCTGCCATCAACACGCAGGAGTCCATCATCCACGCTGCCAAGACCTTCGCTTACATGGACGAAATCGCCGATGACGATGAGGGTTGGGGCGACGAAGACATTCCCGAAGAGGAAGACATCGAGTATCTGGACGAGGACGAGATTGAGGACCTGGAGGATTTTGAGTACGAAACTTAAATTACATGATTCAACTTTCGGAAGTTACCGCTTCGCTCAGGAGTTAAAGGAGTTATAGGAGTTAAAGCCTATACTCTGTCAACTGTGGAGAGGAGTTTTTACGCCAGCATTACATTCGGCTTTAACTCCTCTAACTCCTTTAACTTCTTTAACTCCAAGAAAGTGGAGGTTCTTTGTGAGCAAAGCGCTACGCGATAAGCGAAACTTAAATTACGTGATTGTCCATTTATGTTGATTTACGACACACCACAAAACATCACCGCCTTCTCCACCACACGAGATGGCGGTGTTACTATTGACATTCCCCGTCTGCTCATGCCGCTGCATCAGACACATGAGACCACCACCGTCATCGTCGACGAGGCTTTCCTCGGCAAGAACCCGCTGGAGCAAGCCCTTGCCCTCGATGGCGTGGATGCACTCAGCACCCATCTTCCCAATGTCTGCATCTGTGTGAGAACAGCCGACTGCATCCCGGTCCTGCTATGGGACGACGAGCAGCAGGTGGTCTCCGCTGTTCATGCGGGATGGAAAGGCACACAGAAGCGCATCGTCGAGGCCAATCTGGAAGTGCTCCGACAGACGTATGGCATAGAGGCCAAGCACCTCCACGCCATCATCGGCCCAGGCATCGGCCCCGAAAGTTTTGAAGTGGGCGACGAGGTGTACGAACTCTTTGCCAACGCAGGTTTTCCGATGGAAAAACTCGCCAAGAAGTATCCTCCCATGAAACCCAACACCCCGAATGGTCTCCCTTCCCATAGAGGGGAAGGGCTGGGGTCTAAATGGCACATCGATCTCTGGGAGTGCAACCGCCTGCAACTCATCAACAAAGGTGTCAATCCCCAAAACATCCACGTTTCAGGCATCGACACCTATCAAAACTATGACCGTTTCTTTTCTGCACGACGAAACTTCAACGGCAGAATCATCAACGGAATCATCAGAAAGAATTGAATTCTCCCAACACGTTCTCCCATTCGTCGCAAAACTCCTGCATCGAATGGAAAAGCAGATTTGCCCCCTGACTCAGCAACGCATCGTCGGGCAGCGGTCCTGTGTTCACGGCAATGGTGAACACACCTGCTGCCACACCTGCCTGAACTCCCAGCGGGGCATTCTCCACCACAATGAAATGGGCAGGCGACAACGCAGCGCTTTTCCCGTCACACCGCTCGCGCCACTTTCCATATTTTTCCATACCCATCAGATAGGGTTCCGGATTCGGCTTGCCGTACTTCACATCGAAGGCCGTCACCATCAGTTCCTCCCGAAAGATGTCCGGGAAGTTTCTGTTCAACCTGTCCAATAGCGTCATCTGTCCGCTACCGGTCACCACCATCGGCACCACCCCACTCGTTTTCACTTTCACCAAGAGTTCATACGCACCCGGCATCCGTTCCGCCTTGGGACATTGATTGAACAGTTCACTCTTATACCTGTAGATGCGTTCAATCTCATCCTCCGTTGCCTCACATCCTCGCTGACGGATGGACACGATATTGATGGTGCCAGCCCCAGTGCGACCCTCGTGCATATAAGCCTCCCATTCGGGCAAATCCAACCCGAAATGCGCCATCGTCTCGTGCCAGCACTTGGCATGGTTTTTCATCGAATCGAACAGCACACCATCCATGTCGAACATGGCGGCCTTCAGTTCCATCCGCTCGACTCCCTTATCCTCTAAATACTTTCTTATTGCTAATCCTATCTGATTCTTATTCATCTTTTTACCTTATCTCATTTAACGAATCACTTCACGTATCTTTTCCACCTCTTCTTTCGTAAATCCTTCCGTCAGCCTGTCCAAATCCTTGCCTCCGAGCACGAACGTTTTACGCAGTTCCTCCGTCGCCAAATGCAACATTTCCCGATGGTCGAAAGCCAACTGCGGCACAGCATCGAGAGGAAACCATTTCGCCTGAGCAGCATCGTCCATACCCCTCACCTCGCTGATGCGCACCAACGAATAATAGGCAACCGAAATCACCCGTTCGCGAGGGTCACGGTCGGGAGTGGAGAACGTGTGGAACTGCTTCACATATGCCGTTTCCAAACCCGTCTCCTCCTTCAACTCGCGTCTGGCACCCTCATCCGCCGACTCGTCCATCTCCAGAAAACCGCCAGGAAAAGCCCAACACCCCTTGTAAGGGTCATAGCCTCTCTCAATGAGCAACACCTTCAGGCTCTCCCCGTCGAAGCCAAAAATCACACAATCCGTCGTCACAGCCGGATGCGGATACTTGTAATGAAAACCGTATTCTTCCATCTTCACATGATTGATGCCGCCTTCACCACCCCTCGCCTCCAGCCAGGGCATTCCCGTCGGACGCCCCACCTGCTGCACAAGACTGCACACCAAGCCATGAATGATGAAAACCAGCGATAAAAGCATAAAAAACCCAATCTTTCGTACAGAAAAACTCCTTTCTTTCGTACTGAAAAAAATTTTCTTTTGCAAAGGTACTGAGTTTCAGCCACAACACCAAATTACTGCACAAATTCTTTTCATCTTATACCACACACCCGTTGCCCTCGTGAGCCTTACGCCACAAGGCTCACGAGCTTTACGTCGTTACCCTCGCGAGCCTTCCGACGCTCTTGTTTCACACAAACCGATATGCTTTTCCACACAGAACCGACAGCGTTTCTTTCACACAGAAATCACAGAAAGCACAGAAATATTCACAAACATGTGTAAAAAAAGCCGTAATTTTGCAGCCGAGAAACAAACAGGACAGCTCCATCCATGTTTCCCAACAACTTCCGAAACATTAAAACGACAACATAAAACTCAATATATCTCACAGAATGGAACATTTACCCAAAGACCCCTTCATGTTGGTGTCAGCCATCAACATGCTCCTGAGAGACCACGAATTCGACTCCCTAGAAGATTTGTGCGCCAACTTCGACCAAGACCCCGAAGACCTCAAATCCCGCCTGCTGCAACACGGCTACACCTACAGCGAAGCACAAAAACAGATGCGCCCCGTCGGCTACGACGAATGAGTTTGGGCAAGTGGTGGGACGAAGCGATGCGCCACTTGACAGCCCCGATGCCCCAAGGATGAAACTCACGCCCCTCGGTCAGCGTGTCCATGACGAATGGTGGGGCATTCCCCGCTACTACCCCCAAGTCGAAATCATTGCCCTCCAGATGATGCCCGACCATCTCCACGGCATCATCTTCGTCAAAGAGAAGATGGAAAAAGACCTCAGCCGCATCATACGCGGCTTCAAGACAGGCTGCCACCGTGCCTACCGCGAGCTCTTCCCCTCCGTCGCAGGCACCCCCGTCCCGTCCGTCGCAGGCATCCCCGTCCCGTCCCTTGCGACTGAGTCGCAACCAACCCAACTACCACCCCAACTCCAAAAGCCTGAGTCGCAACCAACCCGACCCAGAGACTCCCATCCCGCCCACGGCTTCCTTTTCGCCCCAGGCTACAACGACAAGCTCCTTCTTCGCCAAGGGCAGCTCCAATGCTGGCTTGACTACCTCCGCGACAACCCGCGCCGCCTGCTCATGAAACGCGAGCGCCCCGACCTCTTCCGTGTGCAGCGAAACCTCATGGTGGCAGGGCAGCAATTCTCCGCCATAGGCAACCGTTTCCTCCTCAACAGCCCCGTGCGCCTGCAGGTGCAATGTTCCCGCCGCCTCACGCCAGAGCAAATCGCCGCCCAGACCACCTATTTCCTCACCCAAGCCCGTGCAGGAGCCGTGCTCGTCTCCCCCTCCATCTCCCCAGGCGAGAAAGCCATCATGCGCGCCGCCTTCAACGAAGAGCTCCCCCTCATCATCCTTCAGGAAAACGGCTTCACCGACCTCGCCAAACCAGGAGGCAAGCGCATGGACGCATGTGCCCGAGGTCAGCTGCTCCTCCTTGCCCCATGGGAGCACCACAACGAGCGACTCACCATCAGCCGCGGCCAATGCCTCCAGTTGAATGATTTGGCAAGGCTGATATGTGAGAATTAGAATAAAGGACAGAATCACCCCTCCTCTCCACCCTTTTTTCTCATTTTTCATCATATCTTTTTCACAAAATCCTTTGATTTGTAAAATTTTCACTATATATTTGCGACACGTTACGAAAGGAGCATGACATATTTGCTCAATTCACTACTCGAACTTGCACCTCGACAGAGAATATTGAGAGCAATCTATACACAATGGAGTATGCGTTTTCAGCGCAGACTCATCCATCGTGTATAGGGGCAGTGCAAGGCCCGAGTAGTGGTTGGTGGGGTTTGCGCTTTTTTTGATGATGACAACCGTATAACTTTCAAAACATAACAAATATGAAAAAGACATTAGCGTTTCTTATTATCATCTTTTCTTTTTTCTCATGCAATGAAAAAAAATCAGACTTACCATCTGGTTCTCCTAAAGAAGTTTTGTCAAACGAATTGTATCATCAAACAATTGAAAGATATGATACAATCCAAAATTTTGAATTTGGATATGCCATTGTCAAAAAAGGAAAATTTGGATTAATCGACCACTATGGCAAAGAAGTCTTGAACTGCATATATGATACAATTTTCGATTTCAACTCAGATAGTAAAGTTGTGCAACATAATCAGAAATATGGCATTATATCCTACAATGGAGATAAGATTACGGAAGTAGAATTCGATAGTATCAGATACAAATTTGATGATGAGCAACGCTGTTTCATAGCGATACAGAAAAAGGATAAATGGAGTATTTTTGACACCGATAATAAAATGAATACACCTTTTGATTTTGATGACATTGCCAACATTGACAGTCATTGCACTGTTGTTGGCAGAAACGGGAAATATGGCATTATTGATTCTATCGGAAGTATAGCTGTCGAATTGAAATACGACACAATATATTATCATTTCGAGGGATCTGATATTTCTTTATCTGAATTGAATAGATGTGTTGGCATCATCAATTCTCATAATAAAGTTGTTACCGACTGCAATTACAATTGTGAGTATTATATAATAGTCGGGCATAGAGAACCAAAATACGAAGCTCCTAAAAATGGATACATCAGATTAACCAAATTTCAAGCAGACGCTCAAAAGCCTATACTGTATGGTATGGTTGAATGTGAAACGGGGAAGGAGGCTATTCCTTTTGAATATGATGACATGGGAGACTATTCAGAAGGACTGATCTGGGTTGAGAAAGACAACAAATGCGGCTATATTGATATTCAAAACAGGGTTATTATACAACTTAAATATGACGTTGCCAACAATTTCTCTGATGGATTAGCTGCAGTAGGTAAAAGAGACGGCTATTTTAATGCAGTTGTAGGAAGAGTTCCAAATTACAAAATTGGATTTATTGATAAAAGTGATAATGTTGTAATTCCGTTCCAATTCCAACCTCAATCGTCCTCAACGATTCCTGAATTCCGAGAGGGATTAGCACCTATGGGGGTGTCCTCAAGCAATTATTGGGGGTTAAATGTCGGATACATTAACAGAAAAGGAGATTTTGTCATTAAACCCATATATGATAGAGCCGAGCCTTTTGTAAATGGACTTGGGAAAGTCAATCGTAACGACAAAGAAGGATTTGTCAATAGCACAGGTGAAGAAGTGGTACCTGTCATATTTGATTATGTGCACTTTGAAAATGACACCCTTCTTGGCTGCTCGGAATGGGGCGGCGAAACTATCTTTTATTCATACAAAAAAGGAAAAATTAAAGAAATAAGAAAGAAATAGCTTGTTGTAAAGAAAAAGTACTTTAATTTATTAAAGCCGATGGGTAACGGCATATAAGCGCCCAACTACAACAATGAAAAAGACATTTTTGACTTTGGCTTTTATGGCAATCGCCACATCCGTGTTCGCTTACTCTTCTTATAGAAGCCCAGGAGACGAAATTGGTGAGGGTATCATTGGTTGGACCATTGTCATCATGGGCATTCTCAACATCGTGTTATTTTCCAAGATATGGACGATGACCAAGGATGTTCATCAATTGAAAGAACAGTTGTGTCCAAACGGTCTCTATGAATATCAGTTGCGTCAAAAAATAGTTGAATTGAAACATATGGGCAAGTCGGATGAGGCAAAGACGCTACTGGACGAGCATCTGAAAAATAACGTGTTTGCCGAACTGCTTGTTTATGGAAGATCTGTTGAATCCACAAAGAAAAAGGTTGAAGAGTGCCTTCGGAAATATGAGAAATACTATCGTTACCTGAATTTTGAGATGCCAGACGAAATCAAGAGAATCGATGTAGAGAAAGTGAAGGAAGAGTATTCTTCTTTATGGATGTAGTTCGCTCAGCCGAATAACTCACCCTTTCAAGAAATTCACCATGTTTTGTGTAAATTTGCCGCAAAATTCAATAAATAAATAATCGTATGGCACATAATTGTGAAAACTGCAAGTTCAGGGCGCACAACGACAAGAAGCCCGATTCCATGTTAGCAAGTTCTGGCGTTGGCACATCAACTTTTACCCGGGCGTACTTTTGCAAGCGAAATGCTGAATTGCTGGATGACCTATGACCCCGAACAATCTGTTTTACTTATTTAATATCATCTTTATCTTATGAGAAGAACTTCTTTTTGGATGGCTGTGGCGGCCTTTCTGCTGGTGCTGACGGCATGCGGCGATAAAAAAGCCAATCAAGGACAAAACGGCGGGGAGGTGACGGACTCACTGTCGGAGAACGTGGAGGTGCCGGAGGATGAGGATGGAGCTTTTTCAGATTCCGAATTAGCGCTGAGGAAGATTCGCGAAACTTGGTCGAAGGAGTCCATAGAGGGGCTGCGGCCCGAGGAGAATGGGGCGGATATCGTTGACCTGGCCTTGGCGTTCTGCGACAAGTATTCTGACTTTGAGGCAAACAAACAGCTGGTGAATTATTTCACTCGTAGGGATCAATTTAATTCGGACTGGTTCCATGTGGACGAGCAACTGAAGAACGGCTTTGTGAAGTGCATGAGCGGCTCAGAGGTCAGCAGAGACGTGACAGCATGCTACTGGAAACAGAAGAACGGTCACCAGCTTGTGGCTTTTTGGCTGGAACTGGGTCATGAGGGAAGCGACAAGGTGGATTGCCTGCTGGCGTTCTACGACTTCGATCCCGAGGCCGAGGAGATGACCCCGAGGCCGGAACTGACGCAGCGAGTGGAGAAGACGATGTCGAAGTTCGATTCCTATAGCGTTCGACTCCCTGACGAGGGTAAGGACATCATCCTCATGGGCCATGACTTCGGTGACGATGACTCGTATGAGGCTACTTACTACCTCTTCAAATGGAACGGAAATGATTTCGACCTGATGGAAGTGGATGAGAATGAGATTTTCGGTTGATGGAGCTATTGTCCCAACATGATGAACTATGTGGGTAAGGAATGACACGTACTTAACTAACCTAAATAAACATTAGAAACTATGTACAAAAGAAATCAAATGATGAAGAAAATGTTGATGGCATGGACCATCATGATGGGCATGTGCCTTTCAATGCATGCTCAGGATGAAGACTATTCCATCCCGGTGAACTTCAAGGGCGAACGTCCCACCATTACAGACTTCGTGAGTGCCCTCCTGTCGCAGGAAGAGCTGGGCGAGTATTTTGGCAACCTGAGTGACCAATGGAAACTTCGTCAGCAGAGCAAGAAGACCAAGGGCACATGGACGGTGAACACTGCCAATGGATATGTACGATATGAGGAAATCAACATGGTGGACGGAATACGCGACGAAAACACGTGCGAGTTCTGCTACTGGAACTGTGCTGACAATCGCCACAAACTCTTTGCCACCAGTGTGAAGCTCATCTGGGATGGACGTCCTGTTGACACGGAACATTCGGGACTGTCATTCTATATATATGACTCGAAGACCCGCAGAATGAACTGGGCAAGCACCCAAGACTTAGGCGTGGACATCGATGTGCCCGGACGCGAAGTCGCACAGTTCTCGTTGCCCATCACCGACAAAAACATCATCGCCACCGCTTTCCCATCGGATGAATATAAGGACAAGGATGAAATCGTCATCGACTGCCAATGGGACGGCATGCGATTCCATCAGAAGAGCAAATATGGACAGAAACTCTCGTTCAAGGACGGCCCTATTGGCCCCAAGGAAACATGGGAGGACTACGACGTGAGCCTTCGCATCGTCGATGCTAATGGCGCCAATCCTGGCTACGAAGCGATTGTCCGCAATAGGGACGGCAAGACACTTCAAGTGCTGGAGACAAAGGTGGAAGACCGTCCAGGGGACATGGCGAAGTTCGGCAATGTCATCGAGGAGGACGTGAATTTCGATGGTACACCCGATTTGCTCATTTGTCTTGGTGGTCAGAAGGTGACTGACCAGACGTTCCTCTATTACGACGCATGGATTGCCGACTGGAACGAGGGCAACGTGACCTTCACCCTCTATCCAAGTTTCCGCGACATTGCCAATGCAGAAGTAGATGCTGCCTACCGGTGCATTTTCAGTCACTACATGGCACGCGACGGTTCCTACACCTATCTCCAGAAGAGTTGGTCAAACGGCAAGCTGGTCGAGGATGGCAAGAGCTGGAATGTCAAACAGAAACTGGAGCGGTAATAAACTCATTCCATTCGTCCCCATTTCATCTCTTCTCCCTGTTTGTCATACTGCTTGCGCTTACCAACAGGAGGTTCAGTCAAGGTGATACGCACTACTGCCGTCCGTTCAAGACTGCGGGCAATGGCATCATCGAAAGCATCCATGTGGTGAGGGAGGAAACGTTGGCAGATGGCTCTCAATGCTGCGATCTTCTCTTCGCGGTCTGTCACAATCTCAGCTATTCCGATAGCCGTTGCCGATTTGTACTGTAGCGTAAAGCTCCCGTCTTTCGGACCAACAGTGGGCGCACATTTGGTAACTGCCGACAGGAATACCGTCGGACAGTGTGCTATGCAGTCTAACTTGTCACCTTCCAAAGCACAATGGAAATAGAAGGTTTTCTCATCTATACGCGCCAGTGACAATGGCAATCCGTATGGTGTCCCATCGGGTCTGGTCATGCTGACTGTTACGTATGGAGCCTTATCCAACACCTCCAATGCGAAGGCGGCATCCATTTGGCGACTCGCCTTCCTCATTCGCCTCTCGGCAAAGCTCGAACAAGTTTGGCTCTGCTCTCGCTGCTCATTCGGTTGCAAGTCTTGGTATAATTGATTTTCAAATGATTCCATATCAGTGATGCTAAAAACGGTTACAAAATTACACTTTTTTCATGAGAATAATGCTCAGACATCACATCTTAACGTTTAATTCGGAAGAATATCATCGTTTTTTCGTACTTTTGTCAGAAATTAAAATATAAGGAGATGAAAGTTAAGATTCAAACCATGCTGGGCGACATCGTAGTTCGCCTGTATGACGAGACACCCATCCACCGCGACAACTTCCTGAAGTTGGCAAAGGAGGGGTATTATGATGGCACATTGTTCCATCGAGTGATTAAGGACTTCATGATTCAAGGAGGGGATCCGGATTCAAAAGGCGCACCTGCCGGAAAGATGCTTGGGGTAGGAGGTCCTGATTATACGCTTGAGGCCGAAATCAAAGATGGACTCTTCCATAAGCGTGGAGCATTAGCCGCTGCAAGACAAGGCGACGAAGTTAATCCGGAGCGCCGAAGCAGCGGTTCTCAGTTCTATATTGTTTGGGGACAGGTGTATAATGAGGGACAACTTCGTCAGTTCTCCAAGCAACTGAGAATGCAAAAAGTGCAGGCTAAGTTCAATGCTCTTGCAGCAGAACATCGTGCTGAAATCATGCAGATGCGTCGAGACAGGAATCGTGACGGACTTCAGGAACTGCAAGAGAAGCTGGTTGCAGAAGCAGAACATAAGGTTGGCAAAACAGGATTGACTGATGAACAGTTGAAGATATACTCGACGGTTGGTGGCACTCCACACCTTGATGGTCAATACACCGTCTTTGGCGAAGTGGAAGAAGGTCTTGATGTGGTTGAGGTGATTCAGAGTTCATCCACAGGACGTGGCGACAGACCAGTGGATGACATTGAAATGAGAATGGTTGTCATTTAGACATCATGGAATAAATGGTCACGAGCCATCAGCTATCAGGAAATCCAACAACTGAAACAATCCATTCATTCAAACACTAAATAAAACAACAACATGATGAAGTTAATATTGAACAACGGTATTGAGATTCCGCAAATGGGGGCTGGCACATGGACACTTCGCGGAGAGACAGCACGAGAGAATGTGCGCTTGGCACTTGAAGCCGGATTCCGTCACATCGATACAGCCCAAATGTATGAGAACGAGGAGGAGGTGGGACAAGGGATTGCCGACAGTAGTGTGCCACGCAACGAGGTGTTCCTCACCACTAAAATTGTCCCTAACGTGATGCGGCAGGGGGAGCAAGCTGTCCGTCGGTCTATCGACGAGAGCCTTGCCAAACTGAAGATGGACTACATCGACTTGCTGCTGATTCACTGGCCCGTGAAGGATTGTGTCAGACACACTTGGCAAGTGATGGAGGATTTCGTAAGAAAAGGGAAGGTACGTTCCATTGGTGTAAGTAACTTCAACCCTCATCATTTGGACGAACTGCTCACTTATGCAGAAATACGTCCCGTCATCAATCAGATTGAAGTGCATCCGTTCATGTCGCAGGAAGAGAACATCGCTTACAACCGTCAGTTGGGCATTCAGGTGGAAGGATGGGGACCATTCGGACAGGGTGACATCGATGTGACAGGTCATCCCCTACTCCAGTCTTTGGCTGCAAAATATCAGAAGACAGCCTCGCAGATTGTGCTCCGCTGGATTGTACAACGAGACTTAATTACCATTCCTCGTTGCCGTCCCAACCATTTTGCCGAGAATCTGGAGGTAATGCACTTCACCTTGAGCGACGAAGACATGCAGGCCGTGAACTCGCTCAACCAAAACATGCGCTCAAGCGACATGAACGACCCAGAGAATTTCCCTTGGTAACAACAATAAACAACATTAGATATGAAGACTAAAGGCATTATCACATTTTTCATGGCAGCATTAATGTTCACCGCCATTTCTGCAACGGCTCAGGAGGAGAACGGTTTCAAGAAGTTCAACGTCGTTGAGGATTTCAGCGACAATGGATTCCAGTGGTTCCGCAATGCACAGCTCTTGGCTGCTGGCAATAAGGAGAAAAGCAACGCCATGACCTTCGGATGGGGTGGCATCGGCACACTCTGGCAAAGAACTGCCCTCACGGTGTATGTCGCAGAGAAACGCTACACCAAGGAGTTTATGGACAAATCCGAGTATTTCACGGTGATGTCCTTTGATGCGGATAACAGAAAGGTCTTGAACTACATGGGGTCGAACAGCGGACGAGACGGAGACAAAGCCCAGGCTATCGGGCTTCACACGGCTTATACCGCCAATGGTACGCCCTACTACACAGAGGCCACGATGGTGATAGAGTGCAAAATCATGTATGCTGCACCCTTCGACCCTAAGGGCTTCAAAAGCGATGTGCCAAAGAATATGTACCAAAACTTCTCCGCCGGTGTCCACACAATGTACATTGGAGAGGTTATCAACGCTTGGAAGAAATGATATGGAACAGCCCAAGTTCATCATTACGATGGATGGCTTCTTCAGGCTTGGAATGGTTCATCTGCACAAAGACCTGTTGAAGCCTGACGATTCATGTTTGGGTGGAGGCTACTATCAGTTTGATTACACGTCAAATCGAATCATCCTTGACCGTGCATCTTACGACTTTGGCAAACCTCGCTGGCATTTGCTGGAGGTACTGAAAGTTCCTGCGACATATAGAGGTATGCAACTGGTGTACTATGATGAGGATGGAGAAGATTTTGATGTGAGCCATGAACTTCAGATAGAGTATTATGATGAATGAGTCAGGTGATAATCCTAACTCTTTTTACAATATTTAAATTCTCCTTGGAAACTTTAGGAATCGTGTTTTTGCCGTATCTCCGAATTTCGGATGAATTTTGGGTCTGATTTTGGGTAACGGAGAAAAGGAAAATCTCTACAATTTTATGAAATTCACAAAATTACAGAGATTTCTCAGCGGAGGGAGAGGATTGTGAACCTCTATTCAAACCGCCTTTATTCTCAGGTAGTTGGCAATCAGCCAATGTCTTTCTGTAACACAAAATGTAACACTTTTCTGTTAGTCGCGTTGACCACGACTTGACCACCGCAGTAGT
>JAEEGL010083244.1_pt1 | contig 44371 bp, 37 predicted proteins | sample 9134231 | NCBI WGS metagenome assembly JAEEGL01 (sample SAMN16246548, study PRJNA631951) | gut metagenome | biome: gut microbiome; feature: rumen; material: fiber-attached | host: Bos | place: Iran: Karaj | collected 2018-10 | reverse complement strand
CATTGGTCCCGACGTCGACGTGCCCGCCGGTGATATCGGTGTTGGCGGCCGCGAGATCGGCTACCTGTATGGCCAGTACAAGAGAATCAAGGCTGTTTGGGAGAATGGCGTTCTGACCGGTAAGGGCCTGTCCTACGGCGGCTCCCTGATCCGTCCCGAGGCCACCGGCTTCGGCGCCTGCTACTATGCCCAGAACATGCTGGCTGCCTGCAAGGATACCATTGAAGGCAAGACCGTTGCGGTTTCCGGTTTCGGTAATGTTGCTTGGGGTATCTGCAAGAAGATGAAGGAAATCGGCGGCAAGGTCGTCACCATCGCCGGCCCCGACGGCTATATCTATGATCCCGATGGCGTCAGCACCGATGAGAAGGTCGACTACCTGCTCGAGATGCGTGCTTCCGGCCGCGACCGCTGCCAGGATTACGCTGACAAGTTCGGCGTTGAGTTCTTTGCCGGTCAGAAGCCCTGGGGCGTCAAGGTTGACATCGTTATGCCCGCCGCGACCCAGAATGACATCAAGATCGAAGATGCGAAGAAGATCGTTGACGCTGGCGTCAAGTATGTTGTCGAAGTTGCCAACATGCCTTGCACCAACGAAGCCATCGAGTATTTCCAGAAGGCTGGCTGCGTTGTCTGCCCGTCCAAGGCTGTTAACGCCGGCGGCGTTGCCACTTCCGGTCTCGAGATGAGCCAGAACTCCGCTCGCCTGGCTTGGAGCGCCGAGGAAGTCGATGCCAGACTGAAGACCATCATGAAGAATATCCATGACGCTTCCAAGGAAGCTGCCGAGACCTACGGCTTCGGTTATGACCTCGTGGCTGGCGCCAACATCGCTGGATTCCTGAAGGTTGCCGATGCTATGATGGCTCAGGGCATCTATTAATCAGGCAAGTAGAAACAAACGTTTCTGCAGCGCAAAAGAAACAAAAAAGGCCGTGCCGGTTTTCCGGCACGGCCTTTTTGCGTCCAAGCGGGCGAAGTGATTGATGTGGGCGGTACAGAGTGAGCTGTGCAGGCGGTGCAAAGCGGGTTTTCGAAGGGACAGGTTTCGGGAGACTTCTCCTGCTCGGACATGCAGCGGGGATTCACAAAATCAAACAGGACTGTAAAAAAACCTGCCGATTCTGCGGCGTTTGGCAGCATCGGCAGGCGGGTCTGCAAAAGAATGCTTTTTGTTGAGAGCTCCTTCAACGGTGGGACTCAATCGACCTTGACACGGGATTCATAAAGCTGAATCAGCTTGGAGAGCGTGAAGGTCATGGTGAAGTAGATCGCAGCCACCAGCGTCATGGGCTCGAGAGAAAGGTAGAGGGAGGAAGTCAGCGTTTTCTGCACAGTCATGAGATCTCCGATAAAAAAGATCGAGGCCAGCGAGGTGTCTTTGATAATGAGGATAAACTCGTTGCCCAAGGCGGGGAGGATATTCTTCACCGCCTGCGGCAGAACGATGTAGCGCAGAGTCTGAAAGCCGCTCAGGCCCACACTGCGGGCAGCCTCGGTTTGTCCCTTGTCCACGGCCTGGATACCGGCCCGCATGAGCTCCGAGACGTATGCGGCTGCGCAAAGCGCCAAGGAAAGCATCACGGCCTGCAGATTGGTCAGGTTGAGCGGGATTACCCGGGGCAGAAGAAAGACGAAGAAATAAAGCTGCAGCAGGATCGGCGTGCCGCGGATCACTTCGATATAGGCGGCGCAGAGCCAGCGCAGAGGGGCGATCCCCCACATCCGGATCACGCAGATCACAGAACCGATCAACGTGCTTGCCACGATGGCGAAAAGGGAGAGAAGCAGCGTAACTCTCAGGCCATCGAAAAACATGGGGCGATAGATTGTGAGCAGCTTGACCATGGTGGACATTGTTTGGTTCGACACCTCATTCTTGGGGGATAGGGTCTGCTGCCCCGAAGCCGCCGGAGCAGCAGACCCGGAAGATCATGACAAAGGGACGTGTGTAAGGGGAGGATGCGCAGATCAGTTCACACCCAGGGACTCGGCCAGGGCGGTCGCTTCTTCCAGCCAGGCGGCGAACTTGCCGGAGGACTCAGCCTCGAGCACGATCTCCAGAATGGCGTCGTAGAGTTCGGTATTTTCCTTGTTGATGGCAACATATTCGCCGGTGTCGGCAGGGAAGCGCAGGTCGCTCATCTGGATATCGTCGTAGTTGTTGCAGTAGCCCTGACCGGTGGCAGAGGCGATCAGCACGGCGTCAACCTTGCCGTTGCGAAGGGCCAGAACGCCGTCGACCGGATTGGAGAAGAGGTTGTATTCGCAGTCCTGCAGGTATTTCTCGGCCAGTTCATACTGGAGAGAGGAGATCTGCACGCCGATCTTGCGGCCAAAGAGGGATTCGATGGTATTCAGTTCGGCAGCATCTTCCTTGCGGACCAGAGCGCCCTGATAGCTTTCGCCCACGCCGTAGGGGCCGGCAAGCAGAACGGCCTGAGCGCGCTCTTCACGATAGGCAAGACCGGAGATTCCCATATCGGCCCGTCCCTGGGCGATCGACTCGATGACGGTTTCAAAGCTCATGGCGTCGATCTGGAGTTCCACGCCGAGCTGCTCGGCAATGTAGCGGCCAAGCTCGATGTCGGCGCCGACATATTTGTCTTCTTCATTTTCGGCGTTGAGGTTTTCAAATTCATAGGGAGCCCACTCGGGGTTGGTTGCCATGACGATTTTTCCTTCGGCTTTGATGCGCTCAAGTGCATTGGCATATTCGGGTTCTTTCTCGGAGCAGCCGGACAGGCAAAGCGTTGCGAGAATCAGCAGGGTGAGAAGCAGTGCGGTGAAACGTTTCATGGGGAGGCCTCCTTAACTTTCTATAATGATTTGAATGATCAAGAGCGGTGGGACAACAAAAAAGCGAGCCTTGTGTCTACAAGGCTCGCTTTCACTCATCCTCATAGGCACAAGCGAAAATAGCGCCTGTGCCCACGCACACGCGCTCTACCTATGGTGATGCAGATTCAGTTTGCAGTTTGCAAGCATACGGATCATAACAGAAGCACCTTTCGGAAGAAATTGTGTGCAGGTACAGTATAACACCGTCAATCAGAGCTGTAAAGAGGTCGTTTTGCCAAAAAACGGTCAAATTTTGACCGCATAGTCTTGTACAGAGTGTACAATTCCGGCGTGAAACCCCAGGTTTTGCAAAGGAAGGACAGGGAGAGGATAAGGACTTGGGAAGGGGCAGAGCATAGGGGTTTTCTCTGCGTTTTGAAGAAAGGCTTCGATTTGATTTTCGGCGGAAAAGCGTGTAAAATAAGACCATACGCGGCAAAGGAGGCCCTGCCATGAAACTCATGCTGATCGACGGCAACAGCATTGTCAATCGCGCCTTTTACGGGGTGAGAATGCTGACCAACTCTCAAGGACAGTTCACCAATGGCATTTACGGGTTTTTATCCATTTATGAAAAAGAACTTACCGCAGAGCAGCCCGATGCGGTCTGCGTCTGCTTTGATTTGAAGGCGCCCACCTTTCGGCATCAGCGTTATGCGGCCTATAAGGCACAGCGAAAGGGAATGCCGGAAGAGCTGGCGCAGCAGATGGAGCCGCTCAAGCAGCTGCTGCACGCCATGCGGATCTGTCAGCTGGAAAAAGAGGGCTTTGAAGCAGACGATTTGATCGGCACCCTTGCGCAGCGCTGCGACAGCAGAGGCGACGAGTGTGTGATCCTGACGGGCGACAAGGACGATTTGCAGCTGGTCAGTGAGAAGGTCAGCGTGAAGCTGGCGGTCACCCGTGGGGGCGTCAGCTCCACGACCCGCTATACCCCAGAGACAGTGCAGGAGGTCTATGGTTTTGCTCCCTGCCGGATCGTGGATTTCAAGGCCCTGATGGGCGACCCCTCCGACAATATCCCGGGCGTGACCGGGGTGGGAGAGAAGACGGCGCTCGAGCTGCTGCACCGTTTCGGAAGCCTGGAGGCGCTCTACCGTGCGCTTGACGAGGGGACCGACGAACTGCGCCCGAAGCTGGCCGAAAAGCTGAAGCAGGGACGGGCGCAGGCGATGCTCTCCTATGAGCTGGCAACCATCTGCAAAAATGTGCCGCTGGAGCTGGAGGAGGGTGCCCTGCTGCGCAGGGAGCCCGACTATGAGAAAACAGCTGAGCTGCTGCGTCGCCTGGAATTCCACAGTTTTCTCGCACGCTTTGAGAAAAAACAGCCGGAGCCGCAAAATCAGGAAGATGCGCCGAAAGCAGAGGAATTAACCTCTCCGGCTCAACTGGAGACGGCGTTGTCCGCGTGCGAGGGAGAGATGGTCGGACTTGCCGCGGCGCAGGAGGGACTGTTTTTTGCCGGAAAGAAGGCCCTTTATTCGATTACCAGACTGGGAGCGGGAGAACACTACGTCCCGATGGCAAAACGCATCCTGGAAAGCGACCTGCCCAAGGCGGTCTGTGGGGCCAAAGCCCTGATGACAAACCTTGCAGGGCAGGATATCGTACTCCGAGGCGTGGTATTTGACTGCGCGTTGGCGGGATATCTCTTAAACCCCGCCGCCAAGACCGAACTGCGGCCTCTGGCTGCGGTCTATCTCGGGAGAGAGCTGCCGGAAGCTCCGGAAGCGGCGGCACAGACCGTTTTTGAGCTTGCCCCCATTTTGCGTTCCGAACTGGAAAAAGAGGGGCTGACTCGCCTTCACGACGAGCTGGAACTGCCGCTCTCAACTGTGCTCAGCGAGATGGAGCAGCGTGGCTTTGCCGTGGACCGGCAGGCCCTGATCTCCTTCGGGGAGCGGCTTCGGGAGCGGATCACGGCGCTTGAAGAGGAGATCTGTGGATTCGCAGGAGCCTTCAATCTCAACTCCCCGCGTCAGCTCGGGGAGGTGCTGTTTGAGCGCCTGGGCCTTCGCCCACCCCACAAGACCAAAACCGGATATTCAACCGACGCGCAGACGTTGGAGAAACTGAAAGACGAGCACCCTATTGTACCTCTGATTTTGGAATACCGCAAGTTGACCAAGCTCAACTCCACCTATGTGGAGGGGCTGCTTGCACTGATTGAAAACGACTGCATTCACACCACCTTTCATCAGACCGTCACCCTGACGGGAAGACTCTCTTCAGCCGACCCCAATTTGCAGAATATCCCGGTGCGGGAGCCCTTGGGCAGAGAGCTGCGGGGTATGTTTGTGGCGCGGGAGGGCTGTCTGCTGCTCGACGCCGACTACAGTCAGATCGAGCTTCGGGTTCTGGCCCACATCGCCGGGGACGCACGTATGATCGAGGCCTTCCGGTCCGGCGGAGACATCCATGCCCTCACCGCCTCGCAGGCCTTTCGTGTGCCGCTGGAGGAGGTCACACCCGAACTGCGCCGCAGCGCCAAGGCCGTCAACTTCGGGATTGTCTATGGCATGAGTGATTTTTCGCTGGCGGCGGACCTGCACATCACGCGCCGTCAGGCAAAGGACTATATTGACAGTTATTTTGCGACCTATCCGGGGATTCGCCGCTATCTCGACGAGGTGGTGAAGGAGGCGAAGGAACGCGGATATGTGAAGACCCTGCTCGGACGCAGACGATATCTGCCCGAGCTGACCTCGAAGAATTTCAACCAGCGTTCCTTCGGTGAGCGTGCCGCCATGAACACTCCGATTCAGGGGACGGCGGCCGACATCATCAAGCTGGCCATGGTGCGGGTGCGCAACCGTCTGCTCCGGGAAGGACTCAAAGCCAGGCTGGTGCTGCAGGTGCACGATGAATTGATCGTTGAGGCGCCGGAGGCGGAGGCAGATGCGGCCACTGCGATTCTGGAGCAGGAGATGATGGGGGCGATGGAGCTCTCTGTGCCGCTGACCGTGGAGGTCAAACGGGGAAAGAGCTGGCTTGAGGCGCACTAAGCGCCCGACTGAACGCACAGAAGCGGCGCGCTGAAAAATGAACGCCGAAAAAAGGAGGCGGAATCCATGCAGATGAAGCGGGAATGGGACCTTACAGAACTGACCTCGGCGCAGCTTTCCCAGCTCGTGGAGCTGGAAAAAAGCTCTTTTTCCGACCCCTGGAGCGAAGAACTGCTGAGGCAGGAACTGGAGGGAGAGCTCTCGCTGTGTATCGGGCTCCTGTGTGAGGGAAGGCTTGCCGCCGCCGCCTGTTTTCGGATCGCTGCGGATGAGGCCGAACTGCTGCGGGTAGCGGTGCTCCCCGCATACCGCCGGCAGGGACTTGGGAAAAGGCTGCTGCAGGAGGGAGCGCGTCTTCTTGCCGCGCGGCGCTGCCGCCTGCTCTATCTCGAGGTGCGGGAGGGCAATGCGCCGGCCCGTGCGCTGTATCAAAGCCTGGGCTTTGATACAGTGGGGCGGAGAAAGGACTATTACCGTTCGCCGCAGGAGGACGCTTTGCTGCTGCGCTGTGAGCTGCCCCCGTGGAAGCCGCAGGCGGCGGGCTTGCTCTGAAGGAAGACAATTCGCGGGGAGTCGGCGCACCTGTGCCGCAGGCCCTCCCGCCTGCCGGAAAGGATATTTTATGAAGCTGCTTGGAATTGAAACCTCCTGTGACGAAACCTCGGTCGCCGTGGTGGAGGATGGGAGAAAACAGTGTTCCTGTGTGGTGCGCTCCCAGATCGAAACGCACAGACTCTATGGCGGGGTGGTGCCGGAAATCGCCTCCAGGGCGCATGCGGAGTCGATCAGCCAGCTCACCGCACAGGCGCTCACACTTGCAGGGACCTCGCTGTCGGAGCTCGACGGGATCGCCGTGACGGCCTGGCCGGGTCTGATTGGCGCGCTGCTGGTGGGGGTCAACTTTGCAAAAGGGCTGGCCTTCTCGTCCGGACTGCCGCTGGTTCCGGTGCACCATCTGCGGGGACATGTGGCGGCAAACTATCTGGCCCATGCGGAGCTTGTGCCGCCATTCCTGTGCCTGGTGGTGTCCGGCGGACACACCAGCCTGGTTTTGGTGGAGGATTACACGATCTTCCGTACGCTGGGACGCACACGCGACGACGCGGCAGGGGAGTGTTTTGACAAGGTTGCCCGCGTGCTGGGTCTGCCCTATCCGGGCGGAGTTGCGCTCGATCAGTTGGGGCAGCAGGGAAGGGCCGGCGCATATGAATTCCCCAGTGCAGAGGTGCGGGGCGCGCCGCTCGATTTCAGCTTTTCAGGCCTGAAAACGGCGGCCATCAACCACTTGCACCACGCGGAACAAAAGGGGGAGGCTCTGCAGCGGGCCGATTTTGCCGCCTCTTTGATGGAATGCGTGGCCGATGCGCTGTGCGGCAGACTGGAGCTTGCAGCCCGTGAGAGCGGCGCGACGGCGTTGGCACTGGCCGGCGGGGTGAGTGCAAATTCCGTGCTGCGCCGCAGAGCGGAAGAGCTTGCAGGCCGGTTGGGGCTGCCCCTCTATCTGCCTCCCCTCTCCCTTTGCGGAGACAACGCCGCGATGATCGCCGCCCAGGGATTTTATGAACTGCGTGTCGGCCATGTTGCCGATTCCTCTCTCAACGCCTTTGCGAGCAGGGAAATCGAGTTCTCTATTTGATAGAAATGTGAAATACAAATTATTGGGAATCAAAAACAAAATTATGTTAACTGTTTTTTTTCGGTTCGATATTCACAGGGTTTATTGGGGACAAGGTTGAAAAGAAAAGGGGAAAAAGTCCCCAAAATCAAAGGATTTTTAAAATTATCTGTGGAAAACCCTGTGGAAAGTGTGGATATCATGGGGCCCGCACAGCGAAAAGTCAGAGAATTATGTCAACTTTCCAAAAATCAAAGCAAGAAAAAGTCGGCAGATTTGCTTGAAAGAATTTAATGAAGCGGCGAAAAAGAGGTGAAAAAAACAGTGACAGGATTTTGAACCCGAGAAAAACAAGCTTGAAAAATGATAAAATTTTGACAATTCGGACAGAGTTCACACACCGCCGAAGCTGTTTGGAGAAATTGTTTGCCTTTTTACAAAGATTCGCGGTATAATGAGCCCAGAATCCGGAAAAAACTGACACAAAGGAGCGGGAGAGATGGTATTTTTCAATTGCGACTACAATGAAGGCGCTCACCCTGCGATCATGGACCTCATGATGCGCACCAATATGGAGCAGACCGGCGGCTATGGAATCGACCCCTATTGCGAAAAAGCGCGCTCTCTCATCCAAGCGGCATGCGGGAGCGACGATCTGGAGGTGCAATTCCTGGTGGGCGGCACCCAGGCCAATCTGACCGTGATCGCCGCTACGCTGCGTCCCCATCAGGGCGTGATCTCGGCCGATTCCGGGCATGTCAACGTGCATGAAACCGGTGCCATCGAGGCGACCGGACACAAGGTGATCGCCCTGCCCTCGCAGGACGGAAAGCTGACGGCGCAGCAGGTGCTCGACTGCTATACCGCCCATTGGGAGGACGGTGCACATGAGCACATCGCACAGCCCGGCATGGTGTATATCTCGAATCCCACTGAGATCGGAACCATTTATTCCAAGGCCGAGCTTCAGGCTCTTTCTGAAGTTTGCCGCAAGTGCGGGCTTCCCCTCTACATGGATGGGGCGCGCATGGGATATGGGCTTGCCGCCAAAGAAAACGACCTTGATCTCAAGACTATCACTGCCTGCTGTGACGTGTTTTACATCGGCGGAACCAAGCAGGGAGCTCTCTTCGGGGAGGCTGTTGTGATCCCGAACCCCGCCATTGCCAAGGACTTCCGCTATATGATCAAGCAGCGCGGCGGCATGCTGGCCAAGGGACGTCTGCTGGGGATCCAGTTTGTGGGTCTCTTTGAAGACGGGCTCTATTTCAAGCTGTCGGAGCATGCGGTGGGGCTGGCCATGAAGATCCGGGAGGCCTGCAAAAACAAGGGATATTCCTTCCTTGTGGATTCCTGCACCAATCAGCAGTTCCCCATCCTTCCCAATGCGGTGCTGGAAAAGCTGAAAGAGAAGTATGTCTTTTCCATGTGGGGAAAGGTGGATGAGGAGAACAGCGCCGTGCGCTTCTGCACAAGCTGGGCGACAAAAGCGGACGACGTGGAGGTCCTCTGTGCCGATATCGCGGCCCTGTAAGCGAATCTGTCCTCTGCTGTGAGGAAAGAAGAAAGAACACGATTCAGTCCGCCGACTGTGACAGAATCAAACGGTTCTGTCATAGCCGGCGGGTTTTCTTTGGAAATGAGTGTATTTTCCACAAGGACACGGCAAGATAAGACTCTTAATTATATTGATTCTAAAGAAGGAATATGTTACAATACCATTGAACTACTATGGGAAGGATGTATCTCCTGATTTGCAAGCGGAAGCGACGGGGCGAAGAGGGGTGATTTCCTTGCCTTTGCCGAAGTCGTGGGTTCTCTTTGCGGAGGCTGCTGCAGACAGGCGCTCTGTCCAGCTTTAAGCAGTCCGGCCGGGAAATACGGCGCTGCGGAAGAGGAAAGAGCGGAGAAGAATATGGGAAAACAGCGCAGGATGTGCCGTTTTTGATCTGCGGGTATGGTGAAACTGGTAAACACGCTGGTCTTAGGAGCCAGTGCTTCGGCTTAAGGGTTCGAACCCCTTTACCCGCACCAGTTAAGCCCCTCTTTTGTCTGTCGGCAAAAGAGGGGCTGTGTTTTTACAAAACGTCAGGCGACAGAGACATAGGGAGACGGGAGCCAACAAAGGCGTAAGGCCGTGCGGCCTTTCATCTGTTAAGAAGACTGAGGAGAAGAGTATGAAAACGATCGGATTGATTGGCGGGATGAGCTGGGAGAGCACGGTGACCTATTATCAGGTCATCAATGAGACCGTTAAAGAGGCTCTTGGCGGGCTGCATTCTGCGAAACTGCTGCTCTACAGTGTGGATTTTGAGGAGATCGAGTGGTATCAGGCAAGCGGAGAGTGGGACAAAAGCGCCGCTCTGCTGACCGATGCGGCGTTGCGACTTGAGACCGCCGGCGCTGAGCTTCTGGTGGTCTGTACTAATACGATGCACAAGGTCGTGCCGGAGATGCAGCGTCACCTCTCGGCGCCGATCCTGCATATTGCAGCGGCTACGGCCGAAGAACTGAAGCAGAGCGGGATCCGGAAGGTGGGGCTGCTCGGCACAAAGTATACCATGACGCAGGATTTTTACAAGGATGCGCTCATCGCGGCCGGGATCGAGGTGCTCATTCCGGAAGGGAACGACATTGAGATGGTAAACAACGTGATTTACAAGGAGCTCTGCCTCGGGGAGATCCGCACAGCGTCGAAGGAGAAATACCTCTCGGTGATCGATAAGCTCCGGTTTCGCGGAGCCCAGGGCGTGATCCTCGGCTGCACCGAGATCGGACTGCTCATTCGGCAGGAGGACACCGATCTGCCGGTGTTTGATACCACGCTGATCCACGCCCGCAAGGCGGCGTTGGCAGCATTGGAATAGGAGCCGATTGAAACATGCGGCGCAGGAAGGGGTCGCCGCAAAACAAAAAGAAAGGGGAACAGGGCGGGATGAATACCCGATTTCTCGGAAAAGTGCTTTATTTTGTGGCCGTCTGCTTTTTCATCGGCGCGCTCTTTGGGCTTTTATCGGGAAAGACCATGTTGGCAATTGCGTTTTTTGCGGCCGTGCCCTGCCTGATCGCCGCGGGACAAGTGTTTGATCCGGATGGGTGGCTCAAAAAACGAAAAAATAAAAAATAAAGCGTGGGCACGCATCCGGTGCGGCAAGGCGCAAGACCGCAGCCCTTTGCAGAGAGGGGAGCGCGAAGAAAACCGCAGGGAAGCGCTCTTACCACGTCGCCAGAAACGATGTGCGCATTTCGCGCGGGGGTTGTAAAGAGAAAAGGACAGGACCTTTGGTCCTGCCCTTTTTGCGTGAAAGCGAGCCGCGGGGTTTGAAGACTTCTCCCCGCGGGAAAGGAATTCTCTGCGTAAGGAGAACAGCGATTACGCGGGAGAGGAGGGAGAGAGAGCGGGTTCCGGCGTATCCATACCGCCCTGCTTCTTTTTTTGCTTTTTCTCCCGCCGGCGCTGACCGAGATGGGAGAAATCATCGAGCAGGGAATAATAGATCGGGGTGAAGAAGAGGGTGACAACAGTGGAAACCACCATGCCGACAACCATCACGATGGCCATGCCGGCCATGAGCTCGGCACCCTCGCCGCGATCGAACACCATGGGCATCAGCCCCAGGATAGTGGTCAGTGTGGTCATGAGGACGGGGCGCACACGCCGCGGACAGGCGTTGAGAATGGCCTCTTCGCGCGATTCACCGCGAGAGCGCCGGATATTGATATAGTCCACCAGGACGATACAGGTGTTGACCACCACGCCGGCAAGCATGATGATACCGATCAGGGCCACCATGGAGATTTTCTGCCCCGTGATAGGCAGGCCGAACATGCCGCCCAGGAAGGCGATGGGGAGCACCAACATGATGATGATCGGCATGAGGAAGGATTCAAACTGGCTTGCCAGCACGAAATAGACCAGACCGATCGCGATGATCAGGGCGCGGCCCAGCGTGCGGAAGGTTTCGACCATATCTTCATAGGAGCCGCTGGTCTCGGCAAAATATCCTTCGGGCAAGGGGAAGTTCTCAAGGATCGCATGGATGGACTGCGTCATGGCCACGGTATCGCCTGAGAGCGTGCTGCCCGAGACGGTGATCACACGGCTTTGATTGTTGCGGGAGATCGAGAGGGGAGCCAGCTCGATCTGCACGTCGGCCACCAGCTCAAGAGGCACAAAACCATAGGGTGTGGAAAGCGGCATGGCGCGCAGCGCGTCGAGCGAGGTGGAGGAGACCGAGTCGCCCTTGATGGAGATTTCGATCTCCTTCCCGCCGAGGTGCAGGGTGGTGGAAGAGGCGCCGCTCAGCTCACTGCGGACGGCGGTTCCGATGGTTGCGGGGGTGAGGCCGAAGCCTGCCGCCTTTTCTCGATTGATGGCAATATTGACCTGGGGAGTACGCCGTGCAGCCGAGCTTTCAACATTGATGGCGTCGGGCAGCTGAGAGATGCGCTCCACCAGCTGGTCGGCAAGGCCGGAGAGACGGTCATAGTCGTCGCCGGTCAGCCGGACCGAGATCTGGCTTCCGGTCAGCATACTGGCCGTGCTGGAGCTGCCCACCGTGATGGCACAGCCGGCGATGTCGTTCAGATGGTTTCTCAGATCGTCTGCGATCTCGCGGGCAGAACGATGGCGATCTTTCAGCTCCACGAGATTGACGACGAAGGAGGCCGAACTGCTGGAAGCGCTGTAGTAGAAATCGTCCAGCTCCGGCACCGTTTCGAGAATGATGGGGGAAATGCGGTCGGCGATGGCGGCAGTTTCTTTCAGTTCGCTGCCCAGCGGCATGGAGATGTCGACCGAGACAGCCCCCTCGTCCATTTCTGGAAGCAGCTCAGCCCCCACGAAGATGGAGACCGCGCCGAAGAAAACGACGAGTGCCAGGGAAACCACCACGGCGACCCAGCGTTTTTTGAGCAGAAAGGCAAGCAGATTCCGGTATCGCTCCATGGCCCGTTTGGCAAAACTTCCTCTGCCGCCGGAGGCCGAGGCCTCGATCAGCTGCTCCTGACTTTTTCCGGAGCGGTCGAGCAGAAAGTAGCAGAGCAGCGGGACCAGGGTGAGGGCGATAAACAGGGAGGAGAGTAAAAGCGCGGCGATGGTCAGGCAGAAATCGCCGAAGATCTGCCCCGAGATGCCCTTGGACAGGCCGATGGGGAGAAAGACCACCACGGTGGTGAGGGTGGAGGCCGAAATCGAAAGGGAGATCTCGGCGGCGCCGTCGATACAGGCGCGCCAACGGTCTTTTCCGTCTGACCGGTGGGTGAAGATGTTTTCCAGCACCACGATGGAGTTGTCGACGATCATGCCCACGCCCATGGCGATACCGCCGAGGCTCATGATGTTGAGGGTGATATCGAGCAGATCCATGATCAGGAACACCGAAATGATACAAACCGGCATGGAGATGGCGATAACTGTGGTTGCACCGGCATCGTGCAGGAAGAAGAGGAGAACCAGCGCTGCTAAAATCACGCCGAAGATAATATTTTGCACAGCGCTGTTTACGGCGAGATTGACATAGTCGCTCTGATCCATCACCACGGTGGCTGTGACATTGGGGTATTTCTCATGCAGCTGGTCGATCGCCTTTTTGGCAGAGCGTGCCACCTGCACGGTGTTGACGTCAGACTGTTTGTTGAGGGTTAGAAGCACGCAGGAATTTCCGTTGACCTTGGCGATGTTGGAGGGGTCGGTTTGACGCAGCGAAACGTCGGCCAGCGTGTCCAGGCGGACATTGCCTCCGGTGGGAAGGGGGATCAGCGTGGCCTTGATATCCTCCAGAGAGGAGAATTGCGCGTCGGTGCGCACCGTCAGGGTGCCGGTGCCGTTTTGCACCGTCCCCGCAGGAATGATGAGATTGTTGGCCGTGAGGATGTTGGAAAGATAGGAGATGGAGAGGTTATAGCCCGCCATGCGGTCGGCATGGGTGACGACCGCCACCTCGCTGGAAACGCCGCCCGAGATCTCAACCGAGGCCACGCCGTCGATGCGCTCCAGCGCCGGAGAAAAGACGTCCTGGGCCAGCGATTGCAGCTCCACAAGGCTTCTGCCTGTCAGAGCATAGACGGCAACCGGCATCATATCGGGGTTGATGGTCATGACGGTGGGAGTGCTGCAGTCTTCCGGCAGGCGGGATTTGGCAAGGTCGATCTTTTCGCGCAGATTGAGGGCCGCCGTATCCATATTGGTGCCGTCGGCAAAGGTGACCATGATCATGCCCATGTTTTCAGACGATCGGGAGGATAACTCCTTCATGCCCGACACGGTGGCGCAGGCCGATTCCAGCGGCTTTGTGACCAGCTCCTCGATCTCCTTTGGTCCGGCGCCGGCATAAACAGCATACACTACGGCCATGGGGAACTCCATGTTGGGCAACAGAGCCAGCGCCAAGTTGGAAAAGCTCATCAGGCCGAAGATGACGATCATGACGAAGATGAGGATGGTGGTGACCTTGTGACGGATGCAGAATTCTGCAATCTTCATCTGTCAGCCCTCCATGATGCGCACGGCTGCGCCCTCGGAGAGATAGCTCTGGCCGACGACCACCAACTGCTCCCCGCCCGAGAGGCCTTCTGTCACTTCAACCACGCCATCGCCGATCAGACCGGTGGTGACGATGCGGCGATAGGCCTTGCCGTCTTCCACGACAAAGACCGACTGGGAGATGCCGTCGTTGAGAATGGCTTCGTTGGGGATGACGATCGCGTTTTCCCTACGCTCGGTTTCAAAGATCACGGTGGCAAACATACCGGCCGTGGCCGTAACGCTGCTAGGGAGATCGAGCACCACGTCGAAAAGCTGGGTCATGGCGCCGGCCGAGGGAGAAACGGTGCGGATGGTGGCGAGGAAGGGATCGTCCGACAGGGAGGAGATATACACCGTCGCGGTGTCGCCCGGGATCAGATAGGGCTGCACCGTTTCGGAGACCGAAACGGTCACCTGTGAGCCGCCTTCGCTCACAATGGCGGCAGGGGTGGTGGGAGAGGCCCAGCTGCCTGCCACGGCAGAGAGGGAAGAGACACGGCCGGAGATGGTGGATTTCACATCCGCATCGGCCAGTGTGTCGCGCAGGGTTTTCATGTTGTCTTCAAGCTGACGCAAAGTGGTCGAGGCCGTGGTCTCGGCCGAAAGCAGCGCAATGCGGGCGGCGTCGAGCTCCATCTGGGAGGCGGCGCCGATCTCGAGCAGGGCCGCCGTGTTGTCGTAGTTGATCTTTGCCTGCTCGATCTGCGCCTCCATCAGCTTTTTCGAGCGGGCATAATTGTCGGCAAGGGAGTTGTAGGAGGATTGGAGATCGCTCTTGTCAAGGGAGAAGAGGACCTGCCCGCTCTGCACCTGGTCGCCCACACTGACATACACCGCGGTGACCTTGGCGGTCAGCGGCGCCATGATGGCAACGTCGCGGGTGGCGGCTACCTTGCCGGACAGACGGGCTTGTGAGGCCAGGTCGCTCCGGGCGACGGTGGCAACCTCAACAGGGGTTCCGACTGCCGCTGCGGTCTCGGGATTCTCGGTGGGATCGGAGGAGTCGGCGGGATCGGAAGACGTTTGGGAGGTGCATCCTACGAGGAGCAGGAGGACGGCAAGCAGCGCCGTCAGTCGGAAAGAAGGTTTTTTGGAAGAGAAAAACATAAACGGTCAGCTCCTTTCCTCATTCGTTGACGATGCCGCGCTGGGCCCACAGGTAGTTGTTATAGGCGGAAAACAGATTGTCGGAGCAGGACTGAACCTTGCTTCGGGCGGCGGCCAGAGTATCCGCGGCGTCGAGGAAGGCATTTTCGGAAATCAGACCGCGGTCGAACTTCACGCGCGCAGCCTCGAAATTCTTCTGCTCAAGCTCGAGGGCGGAGATCGCGGCCTCGAGAAGCTGTGCGTTGTCGGTCACGGTGCGGGCCAGATTGAAGAAGGAGAGCTCAAAGCTCTGAATGGCTGCGTCGCGGGAGTATACCGCCGCATTGTAGTTGTGGCGGGCCATCTCTCTCGGATAACCGTCGGCAGAGTCTTCAAACTTTTCCTGGGCGTCTTTCACGTCCTCCTCCAGCGAGTAGAGGTTGAAGCTCTTCTCCTTGGCGGCGGCGGAGTCTTCCTCGGGACGGAGAGCGGCAATCTGCTCGGCAGAGACCGAGGGAAGTTCCTTCAGCGTGAGCGGCTCGAAGGGACTGACGCCCACAAAGGTGTTGAGCTGGGCCTTGAGACGCTCGATCTGAAGCGAAAGGGTGGTCAGGGAACTCGCGGTTTGGGTGCGGGTGTTTTTCAGCTCAAGCAGGGTCAACTGGGAGATCTGCCCCAGCTCATAGCGCTTTTCGAATTCGGTCACGCGGCGGTCGAGAGCCGCAAGCCCGCGCTGTCCGTCGGCCAGGGTGCGCTCCAGAGAAAGGGTGGTGATGTAAAGGGTCTGCACGCCGAAGGTGATCTGATCACGCGCCAGATCCATCTGCCAGACAGCCTCGTCGTAAGTTTTCTGATATTCCTCTTCCTTGAGATTCTCCAGCTGCTCCAGCAGAGCGGCCTGCTGGGATTGCAGGTAGGCGGCGCTGTAGCCTGCATCCATCTGGGTGTAAATCGCGCCGATGGGGTTTGCCACATCGGCCGCGGCCGCAGCATAGCTCATCTTGGAATAGGAGAGCAGCATATCGGTCATGGAGTTGTGAGCTTCAAGAAGCGCATCGTAGGCCTCTTTTCGATCCATGGAATCGAGGCTTTTCAGGCGTTCGTCGACCGCGCGCATGGTGAGGTTGTTCTCATGCAGTCGCTGCTCCAGGTTTTCAAAGGAAAGGGTTCCCGCCTCGTCGGGAACAGGTTCGGCAGTGGCTGCTTCAACGGGGGCAGCCTCTTCGGGAAGGGGGTCTTCTTCCGTCGCGGCGGTTTCCTCGACGGCGACAGGGGACTGTGCTGCAGGGGGCTCTTCGGCGACATCCTGTGCCAGCGCTGTGAGCGACAGTGCTGCGGTCAGGACCAGGGCGAGGAGCAGAAACAGGGTTTTTCGTTTCATGGGAGATCTCCTTTGTAGTCTATAATATAGTTTGTTTTGAAATCATACTATGGCCGCAGCTACCGGCGGGGTTCTTCATAGATGAAGATATCCTCGATCGAGAGCCCGAAAAACCGTGCCAGCCGAAAGGCAAGCTGGATCGAGGGATTGTAGCGTCCGTTTTCCAGAGAGCCGATCGTCTGACGCGAAACCCGCAGCATGGCCGCCAGCTCCTCCTGTTTGATTCCGTGCTCCTTGCGCAGCCGCTCTACGATGTTTTTCATGTGGCCCTCCTTTCTGTGGGCTGAACCTTTGAAAAGACGGTTGGTCGGCATCGGAAAAGACCAAGTCGCAAAGGTGAAAATGGAAAGCTTACTTTCCGCTACAGGATAGCATTCGGCAAGGGGTTTGTCAAGTTAGAGAAGGGGGAAAAAGGGAGTTGAAGGGCCTTGCGGAAAGAAACGGGAGACAAACGAGATCATGCGGGAAAGACTTGCCCTGCCGAGGTGCAAAAGAGGGGAGAATCTGCGGCGAAAACGCACCGCGATGTGCAGAAAAAAACAGCCGAAGGATTGCGATGCGCAAAAGTTCGGCATCGGAATGCTTCGGCTGAAGAGCAGGCAGAAATTGCCGTTTATCAGGGACAAAACAGCCCTCGAAGAAGGTTATGGGAAGATCGGCCGCTGACGGTGGAGCTCGAGACAGAGCTCATTGATTCCGCTGCGAACGCCCTCGATGAGCTCTTGCGCGATCGAGACGGTGGATTGGGTGGGCGGAATCTCCTCCCGCGGGAACCACACGCCCTCGCAGAGCTCGCTTTCCTGAAGGGTGATGGTATCGTCCCCGTCGAGCTCGGCAAAAAAGCCGATCATGACGGAATCCGGGAAGGGCCAGGGCTGACTTTTATAGTAGGTGACGTTCTTGATGCGCAGTCCCACTTCTTCAAAGACCTCGCGCTGAACCGCCTCCTCAAAGGTTTCGCCGATCTCAACAAAGCCGGCGACCAGAGCATAGCGCCGGTAGGAGTTTGCATTTCTGGCATAGCGGGTCATGAGCAGACGGTCGCCGTCGGTCACCGCCACAATGATGGCGGGCGCGATTTTCGGATACTCCACCAGACCGCACTCGCTGCAGACGAGGGCGCGCTCAAGGTCGCTGTTTTTCATGGGAGCGCCGCATCTGCCGCAGTAGATGTGGCTGTTTTTCCAGCGAAAGACCTGCGCACCCATGTGGGCAGGAAAGGCCTGCCAGCGGGGGAGCTCGGTGTTGAGCGACGAGAGGGGAACAAAGCGGCAGTCGTTGGGGATTTCGGTAGCACTCAGCGCGCTGCGAACCAAAAAGAACCGCATATCGTCGATGGAAAAGAGGTATTCGCTGTGCGGCATCAGATGGAGACCGACGTCGGAAAAGCGGGGCAGCGCGAGGGGCTCGTCGGTCAGCAGAATCTCATTCTGACTGTAGCAGAGAGCAAAGTCTTCCGCTGCGGGCTCCTTGATGGCAAAGGCGTTGTTGAACACCATAGGGGCGATATCATGAAGCATGAAGAGACCTCCTTATTTGGAAGGGATTGTCCGGTTCAGCGCTCTTCCCGGAAAAAGGGTAGGCCAAGGCTGGCAGGGGGCTGTTTTTCCCGCTTGTTGCGCATGGAGGAGAACACCAGCACAACAATGGTTACCACATATGGGGCCATTTTGTAAAGTTCCTTTACGGCAAGGTTCATGCCTGAGGGGATATACATGTGCAGGATATAAAGCCCGCCGAAGAGGATCGAAGCAAAAACGCCGGTGTCCGGCCTCCAGACGGTGAAGATCACCAGGGCGATGGCAAGCCAGCCGCGGTCGCCAAAGGCGTCGTTGGTCCACACGCCGGAGGCATAGTCCATCACGTAGTAAAGCCCGCCGAGACCGGCGATCATGGCGCCGATGCAGGTGGCGGTGTATTTGTATCTTGCCACATTGATTCCCGCCGCGTCTGCGGTGTTGGGACTCTCGCCGACAGCGCGCAGATGAAGGCCGATCCGCGTGCGCTTGAGGAGAAAAGCGGCCACAAGCGCGATGACCACGGCGATGTAAGCGAGAAACCCATAGGAGAGAAACAGCTTTCCAAACCAGCCCAGCTTGGCGGCAATCGGAAGCGTGCGCCGGAAGCAGTTGCTGGTGGCGGTCATGATGATGGAGGGGAGATCGCTGCCGGACAGCTTGATCAGAGAGCCGCCGAAGAAGTTGCCGAACCCCACGCCAAAGGTGGTGAGCGCCAGACCGGTCACGTTCTGGTTGGCCCGCAGGGTCACGGTGAGGAAGCAGTACAGAAGCCCCATCAGGAAGGAACCCAAAAGGCAGCAGACCAGCGGGATCAGAATGGCCAAAAAAGGCTTGATGTTGCCGGCGGCGGACTGCTCATAGAAAAAGGAGCCGATCACGCCGGAAATACCGCCGACATACATGATCCCGGGGATCCCCAGATTCAGATTTCCGGATTTTTCCGTAAGAGTCTCTCCGGTGCTGCCGAGCATCAGAGGGATGCCCTGCACAACGGCGCGGGGGATAAAGGAAATGAAGTCAAACACGGCTCAGTCCTCCTTTTCCGCGGATTTCCGGAAGTTGATCTTATAGTTGAGAAAGAACTCGCTTCCGATGATGCAAAAGAGGATCACACCTGTGAGAATATCGCCGAAAGAGCGGTTCAAGCCGAAATTCGTGGCGATTTCACTGGCGCCTCTGCCGAGAAACACCAGCAGGAAGCTGGTCAGGATCATCCAAATGGGATTGAACTTGGCGAGCCAGGAGACCATCACGGCGGTGAAGCCGCGCCCGTCGACAATGGTCGGCGTCAGAGTGTGGTTGGTGCTGCCCACCAGCAGGAGCCCCGCCAGGCCGCATACGGCGCCGGACAGCAGCATGGTGCGGACGATGACGCGATCGACCTTGATGCCCACATACCGCGCGGTGCGCTCGCTTTCACCCACCACGGAGATCTCATATCCATGCTTGGAATAGTTGAGGTAAATATACATGACGACGCAGAGCACCGCGACGATGAGGATATTCAGCAGGTATTTCTGATTGCCGATGGTGGGAAACCAGCCGATCTGTGTGTTGGGATTGATGATGCCGATATTGCCCGAGCCCTTCGGAGACTCCCACACCACGCAGTAATATGCCACGAGCTGTGTGGCCACATAGTTCATCATCAGGGTGAAGAGCGTTTCATTGGTGTTCCATCTGGCCTTGAAAATGGCGGGGATGGCGGCCCAAGCGGCGCCGGCAAGGATACTGAATACGGTCATGCACACAATGACTGCCCAGTTGGGGAGCTTGTTTGCCAGCAGGATCATGCAGGCGGCGGCGGCAAGCCCTCCGATCAAAGACTGCCCCTCTGCGCCGAGATTCCAGCAGCGCATCCGGAAGGCGGGCGTCACCGCGAGAGAGACGCAGAGCAGCATGGCGATATTCTGCAGCAGTACCCAGAACTTGCGGATGGTGCCGAAAGAGCCGTTGAAAATGGCAACATAGATCTGAAAGGGGTTTTCGCCGGTGACAAGGGAGGTGATGATTCCGCAGAGCAGCAGGGCCAGCAAAATGGCGCTTCCACGGATGGCCCAGGCGCTGTACCAGGGCAGAGCGGAGCGCTTGGAGATATGGAACAGGGGAGTCCGCTGATTGTTATTCATGGCTGTTTCCTCCCAGACGGGTCATCATCATGCCGACCTCCCGCTTTGTGGCGCCTTTGCCGGGTATGACGCCGCTGACCCTTCCTCCGCAGAGCACCAGGATGCGGTCTGCCAGCTCCAGCAGCACATCGAGATCTTCGCCGACATAAATGACCGCCACGCCCTTGGCCTTCTGCTGATTGAGCAGATCATAGATGGTATAGGAAGAGTTGATGTCGAGTCCTCTGACGGCGTAGGCGGTGAGGAGCACCGTGGGCGCTGAGGAGATTTCGCGGCCGACAAGGACCTTTTGCACATTTCCTCCGGAGAGTTGGCGTACGGGAGTCTGCACGCTGGGCGTGCTGACCTCCAGATTCCGGACGACCGTTTCCGCCAGATCCCTGGGAGAACGCCGGTCGGTAAAGAGAGAATGTCCGCGGCGGAAAGAGCGGAGCATCATATTGTCGGAAAGATCCATATTGCCGACCAGGCCCATGCCAAGCCGGTCCTCCGGCACGAAGGAAAGGCTGACGCCCATCTCCTGGATCCGCAGAGGATCCTTGCCGAGGAGCTCTTCTCGGGAGCCGTCGTCGTTGATATAGCAGACGGAACCGCGCTCAACCGGCTGGAGCCCTGCGATGGACTCCAGAAGCTCTTTCTGTCCGCTGCCGGAGATCCCGGCAATGCCCAAGATCTCGCCGGAATACGCCGTGAAGCTCACGTCGTCCAGCTTGAGGATGCCGTCGATGTTCCGCACGGTAAGGCCTTCCACCTGGATCCTGGGCTTGGGATCGACAGGGTCCGGACGATCGATATTCAGCGTTACGGCGTGCCCCACCATCATGTTGGTCATTTCCTGGGCGGTCGTCTCCGCCGTGAGCATATCGCCGATGAACCGGCCGTGGTGGAGAATGGCGACCCGATCGGAGAGCGCCTCCACCTCGTGCATCTTATGGGTGATGATCACGATGGCTTTGCCGTCGTTGCGCATGTTTCGAAGCACCGCAAACAGCTTGTCGGTCTCCTGCGGAGTGAGGACGGCAGTGGGCTCGTCCAGAATCAGGATGTCGGCTCCCCGGTAGAGCACCTTGACGATCTCCACCGTCTGTTTTTGTGAGACAGACATATCGTAGACCTTTTGGTCGGGATCCACATCAAACCCATAGGCCTCGCAGATCTCACGGATTTTCCGGGCGGCGGCCTTCAGATCGAGCTTGCCGGGCAGCCCGAGCACCACGTTTTCCGTGGCGGTGAGAACGTCGACCAGCTTGAAGTGCTGATGGATCATTCCGATGCCCAGATCGAAGGCATCCTTGGGGGAACGAATGACCACCGGCTTTCCGTCGATGGTAATCTCTCCCTCGTCGGGGAAATAGATCCCGGAGAGCATATTCATCAAGGTCGTTTTTCCGCTGCCGTTTTCGCCCAGCAGAGCGAGGATCTCTCCCCGGTAGATGTCCAGCCAGACCTTGTCGTTGGCAAGGACGGAGCCGAAGCTTTTCGAGATGTTCCGCATGGTGACAGCCGCGACTTTGTTGTTCAAGGGCCGTTCCTCCTTTGAGGATATCTGATTGTCTTAAAAAAGACCGACTGCTGCAAAGGGCAGCGCAGTGACGAACCAAGGCCGCCGCGTTGCCCTTCACAGCAGAAAAGGGATGGTTCAGGGAGCTCCGGTTTTCCCGGAGCTCCCTGAACAAACAGATCATCAGGCGTCGATATTGGTGATGCCGTCGATATCGATGTCGAAGTAAGGCGCAGAGCGATACTCAGACTCGTGGAAGAAACCGTCGGCAATGACGTTGGTCTCGGGAACGAAATCGCCCATATCGTCAACGTCGGCAAGGTACTCGGTGAGGGTCTCGCCATTCACGGTGAAGGTGGTGGTGTCGAACACCTTGAGGGCGCCGCTCTCCAGGAGAGCCTTGACCTCAGCCAGCTTTTCCTCGGTGCCGGCAGCAGCGGCAGCTTCGTTGATTTCGGTCAGCTTGACCGAGCCGGTGGCGATGGTGCCGGTCCAGTCGGCGGGAACTGTTTCACCGTTCTTCATGCACTCCATGGCATACTCCATGTAGGGAGCCCAGTCGATGCGGGAGGCGACGATAAAGGTGTTGGGGCAGGCGTCGGCTGCAGAGCCGTTGTAGAACACGAAGGGGACGTTGTTGGCCTCGCACTCGGTGGGGGCGCCCATGGAGTCGGCATGCTCGGAGATCAGAACGCAGCCGCGGCTGATAAGCTTGGTTGCGCCTTCCTTCTCCAGGGTGGGATCATACCAGGAGTTGGTGAAGGTGACTTCCATGGTGGCGGAGGGGCACACATAGCGGACGCCCAGGAAGAAGGAGGTGTAACCGGACTTGACTTCGGCATAGGGGAAGGCGCCGATATAGCCGACCTTGGCCTGATCCTCGGTGATTTCGCCGTTGGCGATCATCTCGTTGAGCTTCAGACCGGCGGCCACGCCGCCCAGGAAACGGCCTTCATAGATGGAGGCAAAGCCGTTGTGGTAGTTGGACACTCCGGCGGTGTGGGCCTGGGTGCCGGTGGCATGGAAGAACTGAACATCGGGGAATTCCTTGGCAGCCTGGAGCAGGAAAGGCTCGTGACCGAAGGAGTCGGCGAAGATGAAATTGCATCCCTCGTCGATGAGCTCGGCGGCGGCGTCGTAGCACTCCTGGCCCTCGGGAATACCGGTCTTGAGCAGATACTCAACACCCAGCTTCTCGCAGGCTTCCTTGGCGGCGTTGATGAAGTTCAGGTCGTAGGTGGAATTTTCATCGTGCAGAAAGATGAATCCAGCCTTGACCGTCGTGGTGGCGGGCTCGTTAGCAGGCTCGTCAGCGGGCTCGTCGCTGCTGGTCTTGTTGCAGGCCACGAGGCCCACGCACAGTGCCAGAGCAAGCAGAAGGGCGATGATTTTTTTCATGTTTTTTCCTCCAGATAAAATTGGTTTTCCGGTTTCTTGCTTATTTATCATTGACCCCGAAGGGATTGATAACGCTGTGTTCAGCAGAACTCCACGCCGGACTCCGCGCTCATGGACTTGATCCTGGCAAGGGATTCCACGCGGATGCCCTGACTGCGGATGATATCTCCGCCGGGCTGAAAAGCCTTTTCGATGCAGATCCCTGCGCCCACGACCTCGGCGCCTGCCTGACGGCAAAGGGAAATCAGCCCCTGGAGGGCCTCGCCGTTGGCCAGAAAATCGTCGAGAATCAAAACGCGGTCGCCTGCGCCGAGAAAACGCTTTGACACAAAAATCTCATAATCCTTCCCATGGGTGTAGGAGGCAACGCGGGAGTGGTACACATCGCCCACGATGTTTTTGGTCTTCATTTTCTTGGCAAAGACGACCGGGGCACGGAAGTATTGCGCTGTGATACAGGAGATACCGATGCCGGAGGCTTCGATGGTGAGAAGCTTGTTGACGCCGCAATCCGCAAACCGGCGGTGGAACTCTTTTCCGAGTTCGTTGAAAAGGGTAATATCCATCTGGTGGTTCAGAAAGCTGTCCACCTTTAAGACATTCCCTTCCATCACAATTCCGTCTTTCTGAATGCGGTCTTCCAAGAGCTGCACAGGCAATCGCTCCTCACTGTCCATAGAATGACGGCGGCTCAAACTGCGCCAAACAGAATCCGTTGTTTGCATCACTATTGTATCGCAATTTCGACTCTGTTGCAATCCGTGAAATCCACTAAAAATGAGGAATATTGACCAAAATATCCTGAAAAACTGGCAAAATAGACAAAGAAACAGGCATAGAACAAAGACAGCGCCGATTTCAGAGAAGAATCAGCGCTGTCTTGACAGAAGCGGAAAGAGAGGAAAGAGAGGAAAACATGGCGGATTTGTGACAGATATCGTTTCACCGGAAGAGCAGCAGGCGGGTCAACAGGCTGCCGCACAGCACCGCGGTGCAGTCGGCCAGAAGGGCGGCGGGAAGGGTACAGCGGGTGTTGCTGACGCCTACCGAGCCGAAGTAGAGCCCTGTGGTGTAGAGCGTGGTTTCGGTGGAGGTGAGGATGACGGCGCCGGCCGTTGCGGCAAGACTGTCGACCCCGTGGGTCTCGATGAGAGAGCGCAGCACCGACATGGAGCCGCTGCCCGAAATGGGGCGCATGAGAACCAGAGCGGCCAGTTCCTCGGGCAGTCCGACTGCGCGGGCAACGGGGGAGAGCGCGTGGGTGAAGAGCTCAAAAAGGCCGGAGGCCGACAGCATCTCGACCCCCACCATGAGAGCGGTCAGGGTGGGAACCAGACGCAGGATCGCGGACATGCCGTCGGAGGCGCCCTTGGTGAAGCAGGAGAAGAGATCAACTTTTCGCCGCAGGGCGAAGAGCAAAACGATGCAGGTCACAAGCGGCAGCATGGCAGAGGCCAGAAAACGAAGCATGAGAGGACCTCCCTTCAAATGGGATCAAAATGAGATCGAAAGCAACCCGTACAGACGGAAGTGTATGCGCCGCGGGAAGGCAGGGGCTCAGCGGCGGGGAGGTCCTTTGCTTCGTCGGCGCAAGGACTCCAGCCGGATGAACAGACGCAGGCTGACGACCCCTACCGCGATAGTGAGCAGCGAGGTGATCCACACGGCCGGCATGATGGAGAAAGGGTCTGAGGCGCCTGAAGCTTGCCGGATGGCGACCACTGTGGCAGGAAGGATCTGCACAGAGGCTGTGTTGAGAAGGACCAGCATCATCATATCGTCAGAGGCAGAGCCTGCGGGCTGCCCGCGGGAGAGCACCTCCATGGCATGCAGTCCAAGCGGGGTGGAGGCCCCCGAGAGACCAAACATCTCGGCCGTGAGGTTGGCGGCGATCGACTGCTCCCCCTCACTGCCCTTTTTCACCCCCGGGAAGAGCAGCCGGATCACAGGGCGGAGGCAGCGGGAAAAAGAGGCAAGAAGGCCACTTTCCCGTGCGAGGGCCATCAGTCCGTTCCAGAAGGCCGCCACGCCGAGCAGGGTCAGCGCGAGCTCAAGAGAGGCGGCGCAGCCCGTGAAGATCGCCGAGGACAGCGCCGCGCCCCGCCCCAGAATCAGCCCTGTTACAGTTGCCGAAATAATCATGCCGGCCCAGATCAAATTGAGCATGGGAGAGTTCTCCTTTTTATGGAATGGGGTAGACAAAACGCCCAAAACAACAAAGAGGAATTCAAATATTTCAGTGGATCTCAAAAAAAGCAAACAGACGATCTTATTATAATTCTATTTATAATTCTATGTTTTTAAATACAAATTTAGGCAATTTTACCAGTTGACATAAAATGGGTTCTGTTGTAGAATATTACATAATTAGGCCATACTCGGTCGAAATATGAGGATTAAGGGGTAGATTGCCGCACAAAGTGGGGTTTTTGCCTCAAAAATATTTTTTCTAAGGAGGGAGTAAGATTATGAAATCGACAGGGATTGTGAGAAAAGTAGATGAGCTTGGACGAATTGTACTGCCCATCGAACTGCGAAACACCCTGGCAATTGCTCCGCGCGACGCTGTGGAAATCTACAGCGAGGGAGATACGATTGTTCTGAAGAAATACGAAAATCACTGCACCTTCTGCAACAGCACGAAGGGGCTGCGTGAGTACAAGGGGAAAATGATCTGTACCCGATGCCGGAATGACCTCACCAAAAAGGATAAAGAGTGAGAAAGCCCAAAATCAAAAAGAAAAAGAGAGCCTGTGTATGGGCTCTCTTTTTTTGCGGGAGTCTCTGTCCGAGATAAAGTGTGTTATGAATGCCTATTCACTTTTTTAGACTTTTTTGCAGAAGAAAAGAGAGGTCAAGTTGACCTCTCTCGCATAACAAATGGATATTTATATGATTATGAAATAGCTTCCTGTCCCACAGTGTACGACCATTTTCCATCGGCATTTTTTTGAGCAGTACACTGACCAAAGAAATAGGCACCTAATCCACTGCGCCATTTTTGTGCATCAAACGCTGTGAATTCCGGAACTGAATCGCCGTCTTTTGTGTCAGGAAGATTCCATACAGCGTCTTCATTTGTCTTAATGGAGAAAAACAACCCATCTTCCCAATAGAGGTTATCCTTATCAATATAACCCTGTTCGCAGAGTTCTTCCCATGTTCCTACAATGTATGGAAGATTATGTTTTGATGCAAATTCACTCATTACGGTGTCTTTTTCCACTTCAGTCAAGTGAGAGAGTTCAGACAAATCAATACCAATCTGAGATATTCCGCCATTCAAACCGGGATCAACATTCCATAAATCTTCTAATACTGCCAGATATAACTCACAGACATCTTCCCGAATAGGTGTTGATTGCTCGTTATCTGAATGATCTTCCACTTGTGGCGTTGTTTCAGTTGATGTAGGTATACTCCCGTTCTCTTTGTTGTCAGTCTTTTCAACCTGATTTGTAATATCTTTTTCCGCTTGTTTTGTTTCGCTTAGTATTTGTGATTGCCCACATCCTACATGTGCGATCAGCATAGACAAGCAGATTACTAATAATGCTATTCTTCTCATTTATTAAGTACCTCCTAATAATTTAGACGGAAAAACTTCCAAAATATGATAAATAAGTTTTCATACAAATATAGACAAATTTTACTGCAAAAATGTTCCCTGCCATTGAAAATGAGATAAGGCAATGGATTTCTATGATTCTATTTTTTCAGCGCACTTTATCTCGGACAGAGACTTGCGGGAAGACACAGCCTGTCATATAGAGGGAAAAACAAAGAAGAGGCCTTGACTTGACAAGACCTCTTCTTAATCAGAAGCAAGATGATTTGCCTGGGAAAATGGGGCGTCTCAGGGCTGCACCTCTCCGGGAAGGGCGATCACATCATCCGGAGAAGAGGGCTCTGCGGGTTTTGAATCATCGACCAACGCTTCGGGTTCAGAATCATCGGAGGGCTGCTCGAAGAGTGCCTCGAATTCCTTGGCGTTGATGCGCTCCTGCTTCAGGAGCAGCTGTGCCGTTTCGTGCAGCTTATCCTCATGCGCACGCAGGATCTCGACGGCGCGGGCATAGCCCTCGTCGATCAGACGACGGATCTCGCGGTCGATCTGGGCGGAGATATCCTCGGAATAGCCCTTTCCCTGCGAGAAATCACGGCCCAGGAAGATCTCGTGCTCCCCGCTTCCGTAGACCACGGGGCCGAGCGTGTCGCTCATGCCGTATTTGGTCACCATCTTGCGGGCAAGATCGGTCGCACGCTCAATGTCGTTGGAGGCGCCGGTGGAGATGTCATCCAAGAAGAGCTGCTCGGCCGCGCGGCCGCCCAGCAGGGTGACGATCTCCTCGCGCATCTCCTGGCGGGAGGAATAGTATTTGTCTTCCTTCGGCAGAGACAGCGTGTAGCCACCGACCCGTCCGCGCGGGATGATGGAGATCTCATGCACGTTGCTCTGGGTGGGACAGAACCGTGTGACCACGGCATGGCCGGCCTCGTGGTAAGCGGTCAGGCGGCGATCCTTTTCACTGTAGGTGCGGCTCTTGGTCTCAGGCCCTGCGATCACCTTGATGGTGGCGTCTTCAATGTCTTTCATCGAGATCTTGGAGGCGTTTCGCCGGGCCGCAAGCAGCGCGGATTCGTTGAGCAGGTTGGCAAGATCTGCGCCGGTGAAGCCGGGGGTGGATTTCGCGATGACCGAGAGATCCACGTCTGCCTCAAGAGGCTTATTGCGGGAATGCACCTTCAGAATAGCTTCGCGGCCCTTGAGATCAGGAGGATTGACCATGATCTGGCGGTCAAAGCGGCCGGGACGCAGCAGAGCCGGATCGAGGATATCGGGACGGTTGGTTGCGGCGATGACGATCACGCCCTCGTTGACGCCGAAACCGTCCATCTCGACCAGAAGCTGGTTGAGGGTTTGCTCGCGTTCGTCATGCCCGCCGCCGAGACCGGCGCCGCGCTGACGGCCGACCGCATCGATCTCATCGATAAAGACGATGCAGGGGGCGGTTTTCTTGGCCTCGCCGAAGAGATCGCGCACACGGGAGGCACCCACGCCGACAAACATTTCGACAAAGCTGGAGCCCGAGATGGAGTAGAAGGGAACTCCCGCCTCGCCGGAGACGGCTTTTGCCAACAGGGTCTTACCGGTTCCGGGAGGGCCGAAGAGCAGAATGCCCTTCGGAATGCGGGCGCCAATTTCAAGGTATTTGCGGGGATTCTTCAAAAAGTCGACGATTTCGGCCAACTCAAACTTTTCTTCATCGGCTCCGGCCACATCGCTGAAGGAGACCTTCTCGCCCCCTTCGGGAGAGATCTTGGCGTTGCTCTTGCCAAAACTCATGACCTTTCCGTTTCCGCCCATCTGCTGGTTCATGAGGAAATACCACAGCAGACCGAAGACCACGGCAAGTCCGAGATAAGGGAGGATAGAGAGCCAGAAGGGCATCACATAGGGCGGAGCAAAGTCATACTCCTTGAGGATCCCCGCGTCGACCTGACGCTGGATCTCTTCGGTGGGTACGCTGCGCAGGAAGAGATCCAGACTCGGGAGCTGGAAGGAAAGCTCCGTCTGATCTGCATCGTTCAGTTTGAGGCTGATGACGTTTCTGTTGTTGACGACGAATTCTTCTACCTGCTCGGTGCGGAAATACTCCACAATATCGGAATACATCAGCGGGTCGGCTTCCACATTGCTACGCAGCGCCGAAGAGGCATAGTAGAACATTGCAATCAGAAACAGATAGAACAGCAGCGTGCGAAACAGAGCATGCTGGCCGGGAGATCTGGGATTTCTCGGGTTCAAATAATCAACTCCTTACTCGCCGTACACCTTGGGGTCGAGAACGCCCACAAAGGGCAGATTGCGGTACTTTTCGCTATAGTCAAGACCATAGCCCACCACAAATTCATTGGGGATGACAAAGCCTTCGTAATCGGGCTCCCACGTCACCTCGGGATGACGGCGGCTGGGCTTGTTGAGAAGCGTGCAGATCTTGATGCTGTTTGCATCCTTGCTCTGCAGCAGCTCCATGATATAGCTCAGAGTCAATCCGGAGTCCAAAACGTCCTCCACGATGAGCACGTCCTTTCCTTCGACGGGAATGGACAGATCATGGAGAATGCGCACGACGCCGGAGGTTTTCGCGCCGCTGCCGTAGCTGGAAACGGCCATGAAATCCATGGTGAGCGGCAGATCGATGGCGCGCATGAGGTCGGACATGAAGACGACCGACCCCTTTAGGATTCCCACAAGATGAAGCGGTTTTCCGTTGTAGTCTCTTGTAATCTCCCGTCCCAGTTCGCGAACACGGTCGCTGAGCTCCCGCTCCGTGAGCAGAACCTTTAGTAGATCTCGCTGCATAATGGCTGTTCTCTCCTTCAATATACGGCGCACCGGAGGCGGCCGCCTTCTTGACTTGGATTGTGCTGAGCGGATTGTGCGAAGGGATTTTTTTGAAAAAGCATTGCGCGGAGCATGCAAGAAAAGGGGTTGCGGTTTTCAGTCGGGTCAGAGGAAAGGTTCCTGCTCCTGCTCCTCAAGCCCGGAAAACGAAGGGGATTGCAACGGCCTCTCCTGCGGAAGTGAAAACAGAGGGCGCAGCGCTGCATGCGGTTCATAGCGCAAAACCAGCGCCGGCTGCCCTTCTTTTGCGGCAGCGTCCTGGGAGGGGCCGAAGGGAAAACAGGAAACGATGGACTCACCCAGGGTGACAACAGGGGCGAGCTCCCGCGCCTCTCTTACGATGCGCGCGTCGATAAAGAGGTCGCTGAGCAGCTTTTCCGGCCGGCCCACGGGACGATAGCGGTCCTTCGGCCGGCGGGTGCGGAGCGACAATACGTCAGGTATTATATCACACCTCAAGCGGTGAATGGTAGCGTCTTTGTAAAAAAACTCGCCGGAGTCCCGAGAAATCCACAAAATCCCAAACCCGGGGAGCTTATTTTCCCCCATACGGAGAGAAGCGAGGGAGAGCTGCGGCGCGGGGGTCTCCGTAGAGAAGAGGATCAAACGGTTGCCCTCGGCCAGCGCCGCAAGGCGACCGGGCAGTTCTGCAAGACGGCCGCTGCCGCTGCCGAGGGCAAGAGCGAGCAGGGCCTGCGACCGCTCTGCCGAAAGCGAACGGGAGAAAACGGCTTCGATTCGGCGGCGGAGATAGCGGCGGGCCAGAGCGGGCTCAGACTGCCGCAGCAGGGCGCGGTCGAAAATCAGGCGGCCCGCCTCGTCCGCCTCGGGCGGGGGGAGCGCGTCCGCCATGCGATTGAGCAGCGCGGTCTCTTCCCGCAGCAGAGAGGCGGTGCGGGTCAGGGTGCGGACGAGGTTTGGATTGTAGTCGCGCGAGAGCTCGGGCAGCAGTTCGAGCCGGATCTTGTTTCTGGTGTAGACCGGTTCCAAGTTGCTCTGGTCGGTGACATAGGAGAGCCCGTGCCGGCTGCAGAAACGCTCGACCTCGTCGCGGGTACAGGAGAGCAGCGGCCGGATTACGCCCTCCCTTGCGGGGGGTATGCCGGAAAGCCCGTCGAGTCCGCTGCCACGAAACAGACTGAGCAGCACGGTTTCGGCCTGATCGCTGGCCGTGTGGGCAGTGGCGACAACAGCGTTCGAATAGGCGGCGCAGGCCCGGGCAAAGAGCGCATAGCGAGCCTGTCTGCCGGCCTGTTCTTCTCCGCAGCGCAGCTCCTGTGCAAGCGCTCTCACGTCGCAGCGCTCGACCAAAAGGGGGATCTCCCAGCGCTCGCACAGCTCGCGGACAAATTGCTCGTCGGCAAAGGCGGCCTGTCCGCGCAGAAGGTGGTTGAGATGGGCGGCAGACAGCGTGCAGCCGTGCTCCTCGCGCAGCGTATGCAGCGCGAAGAGCAGACAGACCGAATCGGCCCCGCCCGACAGCCCGCAGACGAGATGCCGGGTCCCCTCGGGCAGATGGAGCCGCAGCAGGGAGGAGACGGCGCGAAGTAGAGGATCAGTTTTCTTCATGGCGGGTCTCAATAGATGTGAAGCGGGTGAACTGCCCGTTCCAGAGGAAGTCGATCGAACCGGTCGCTCCGTGGCGGTTTTTGGCAACCGAGCAGTTGACCACGTTGCGGGCCTCGAGATCGGGGTTGTCCTCATCGCGATAGAGAAAGATGACAATGTCGGCATCCTGCTCGATGGAACCTGATTCGCGCAGGTCGCTCAGCATGGGTTTTTTATCCTTTCTCGATTCGCTCGCGCGGTTGAGCTGGGAAAGAGCCACCACCGGCAGATCGAGTTCGCGCGCCATGATCTTGAGGGAACGCGAGATCTCGGCGACCTCCTGCACGCGGTTGTCGCTGTGTGTGCCGGAGCGCATCAGCTGGAGATAGTCGATGATGACAAGCCCGACATTCTTTTCCCTCCGCAGCTTGGCCTTGATCTCCTGCACGGTGATGCCGGCATTGTCGTCGATCTTCATGGGGGAGTCGCCCAGGATGGAGACCGCCTCGGCAAGACGGGTCCATTCGTCGGATCGGATATCGCCCGTGCGCAGACGGGCGGAATCGACCATCGCCAGAGAGGAAATCATACGGGAGACGATCTGCTCGCCCGACATCTCAAGAGAGAAGATCGCGACCCCTTTTTTCTCCTTCAATGCGACGTGGCTTGCGATGTTGAGGGCCAGCGAGGTCTTTCCGATACCGGGACGCGCGGCGATGAGAATGAGATCCGAGCGGTTGAGGCCGCCGATCTTGGCATCGAGCTCAGAAAAGCCCGAAGGGATCCCGCTGAGCTCGCGGTTTCCGCTGAAGAGCTCCGAAATGCGGGTGTAGGTTTCATCCACGACCTCGGCGATGGGCCGCATCTCGTTGAGACGGCGGCCATGGGAGAGATCGTAGATGAGCTGCTCGGCCTGGTCCATCAGCAGGGAGAACTCGCCCGCCTCGGACATGCAGTTTTCGGCGATCTGCTGAGAGGCGGCAATCAGGGAGCGCAGCATGGATTTTTCAAACACGATGCGGGCATAGCGCGCCGTGTTGGCCGAAGAGGGGGTGAATTCAGCCAGATAGAGAAGATACTGCGGAGTGCTGTCCGGGTTGTACTGCCCCTTTTGGCGGAGATGATCCGAGATGGTGATACTGTCGACGATATCGCCAGCCGAGAAGAGCTCGAAGATGGCCTCAAAGATCGCGGCGTTCTGCGGCAGATAAAAATCCGATGGGCGCAGGATCGAAACGGCATCGAGCACGGCGCGGGGATTGATCAGAATCGCGCCCAGTACCGATTGCTCGGCCTCCATGGAAAAGGGAATGCGGGGGGCAAGTTCAGGTTCGTTCAAGGACAAAGCACCTCCTTTTTTTGCAGGTTGCTCAGAGTGGGAAGGGGGGTCAGAATGAGGAAACCCCTGGACGGGGCAAAACGACCCGATCAGGCTTCGGTGACGGCGACGAAGAATTTGGCCGTGACCCCCGGATAGACGCGGGCCTCTACCTCATAGGTGCCGAAGGTCTTGATATCCTCCATGACCAGCTTCTTGCGGTCGACGGGGGCGCCGATCTGGGCGCCTGCGGCCTCGGCCACCTCCTTGGGGGTCACCGAGCCGAAGAGCCGTCCGGCCGAGCCGCCTTTGGCGGCGACCTTCACCGTGATGCCGTTAATTTTGGAGGCGAGTTCCTGCGCGGCCTCAAGCTCCTTTTGCTTGTGGAAGGCGCGGGCAGCCTCTTTCTGGCGGTAGTCGTTCATATTGGAGGCGTCGGCAGGAGCGGCGAGTTTGCGGGGAAAGAGGAAATTCCGGGCGTATCCGTCGGAAACCTCGATGAGTTCGCCTTTTTTTCCGGTGCCTTTGATATCCTGTTGTAAAATAACCTTCATAAAAAGAAGCCTCCTTTACTTGCAAAAATGCGTGAAACCTGTGTGGGAAGAGAGGCGTGCGGCCTCGGGGGAACTCCATTGCGTCGGCAGGGCAGGGCCTGCCGCGCCCAAAGAGCGGGGCTTACAGCAGCTCGGGGTAGCTTTCGCGCAGCGTGCGGGAGATAGCGGTGCACAACTTTTGGCGCGCCTGCTCCACAGGAAGATCGAGCTGAGCGCCGGCATTGGTGGCATGACCGCCGCCGCCGAACTGCTCCATGATGAGCTGAACGTTGATCACGCCGAGCGACCTTGCCGAGATATAGGTTTTGGAACGGTCGGGATAGAGCACAAAGGAGGCCTCCACCCCTTCGATATCCAGCATTTCATCGGCCGCCTGTGCGGCTGCGACCGAAAGACCGTCGCAGGGACCGTCTGTCCAGCTGGAGAGCACGGTGATCCGCTCATGACGGCTGGCCGAGCTGATGATACCGGTGCGCAGGGCGTAGCTGTCGAAATCCACCTGGAAGAGCTTTTTGACCTCGATGGTGTCGCCGCCCATCTTTTTGAGGAAGGCGGCCGCCTCAAAAGTGCGGTAAGAGGTGTGGAAAGAGAAATTGTTGGTGTCGAGGACGATGCCGGCCAGCATGGCCTCGGCCTCCCGTTTGCGCAGGGCATTGCCTCCCAGGCTGTATTGGGCCAGCTCGCAGACGAGTTCAGAGGCCGAAGAGGCATAGGGCTCGTGATAGGAGAGGTCGCTCTCGATGGTGGAGGCCATCCGACGATGATGGTCGATCAGCACAACCTTCGCCGCGCCCTTCAGCAGATCGGCGGATTCCAGCAGATCGGGGTTGTGGGTATCGACCACGATCAGCAGAGTGGAGGAGGTGACGAGGTCGAGAGCCTCCAGGGGGGAGACGAAGCAGCCCTCATATTCCGGAAGCTGTTCCACATGGTGGATCAGCGAACGTGCGGGGGAGGATTTCCGGTCGATCACGATGTGCACCGGTTTTGATTTGGCCATGGCGAGGCGCGCCATGCCCACAGCCGCGCCGACCGAGTCGAAATCGGCCCTTCGGTGCCCCGTGACGAGCACGCTGGTGCACTCGTTCAGCAGTTCGGCCAGCGACTGCGCAATCACACGGGACTTGACCTTGGTACGGCGCTCGACCGTGCGGGTTTTGCCGCCGAAGAATTCGAGATTCGCGCCCTGCTTGACCGTGGCCTGGTCGCCGCCGCGGCCCAGTGTAAGCTCAAGGGCCGAACGGGCCAACTCATAGTTTTCGGCAAAGCTTGCGCCGCCGGCCCCCACGCCGATCGAGATGGTGGGCTCCAGCGCGCCCACGTCGCTCTCGCTCTCGCCCACGCGGATGGCGCGCACGGCGTCGAGCACCGAGAACTTGTCGCTCACGAAGGAGGTGAGGTGGCGTTCCTCAAAGACGAAGAGATACCGGCTGCGTTCGGTGAGCTGCAAGATCCCGCCGGTGGGGGCTGCCCACTCGTTGAGCACCGTGTCCACGGCGCCCAGGATGAGGGCCTTGTCGCCCTCGCGGACGTTTTGGGAGATCTCCTCCAGATTGTCGATCAGGATGTGGGCCACAACAGGACGGGAGACCTTGTATTCATTGGCCAGAGCCGTGTGTTCCGTGATATCGAAAAAGGTGAGTAAGAGCAGGTCGTTTTTCTGGCCGATCTCCCGGAATGGAGAGGCGTAGACCCGAAACATGCTCTTGGCAATGGGGATCACAATCCCGTCGGTGAGCTCGGGGTCGGCGAATTTCTGGGGGGAGAAGCCCGGGATCGATTCGCGGATATCGTGTCCCGGCGCGGGCCCCTGCCCGATCAGGCGGTGGAAGGCCTCGTTGTACCACACCAGCGCGCCGCTGCGCCGCACCGCCGCCACCGGGAGGGCGGAATTCAGAAAGGAAATGGAATCGCTGTCCAACCTGCGCTCGGCGGCGTCGAGCTGTTTTTGCAGGCGGCGTCCGACTCTGCCGAACGGAAGGGAATAGACGATGATTCCGACCACGAGCAGGATGCCCTGTGCAAGGGCTGCACGCAGATCGAAGAGCGCCGTGACGGCCAGAATCAACAGGCTGACAAACAGCAGCGCCATACGTCGTACCGCGCGATATTGCCCGACTACAGGCCGTTTGCCTTGAGAAACTTTCATAGCGGGAGCTCCGTTTCTGGCACGGCGGCGCTCCTCACGGAGGAGCCCTTTCGAGAGAGACCGCTGCGCCGTGATCTCCGAAAGCAGGCGGCGGGGGAGAAGCCCGCAGGAATCACCCCTTTCGGAGGAGATTGCTGAAAAAGAACGAGAGAAACGCCGCCGATCCGAAAGGAGAGGGCGGACGGTGACATTTTGCGAAGGGGTCACCTGGTTCTGGGAAAGAGGGTTTCAAACACGCCGCAGATCGAGAAGAAGAGCAACAGCGAGGTGGGCGGCAGGAAGAAGAAAAGGGGAAGCACCAGGAGGAAGGCAAAGCCCCTTCCGAAGCGGGTCAGAAGACGACGCACCCCGTTGACGCCCGCAATGGCAAAGGGAAGTGAGAGCACGATCAAGAGCTGGGAAGCGGCCAGAGCCGGAACCCCTTTGCCGAAGGAGGCAACGCCCGAGCAGAGCACAAAGCAGATGGCGCCGATCCGCGAGAGCGAGAAGCCCTCGGTGACATATCCGATACGGGGCGGCTGATTTCCGTCGGCCCTGAGGAACCAGGTGACAAAGCAGAAGGCGCCGACCATGGCAATGGCGGTCAGCAGAGCCGGAAGGTAGTTGAGCACCAGGGAGACGGCGGCTTCCCGCGTGTAGCTCGGAAGACTCGCCGGAACCGACTCCACACCGGAGGAGGCCATGAGTTGGGTGACCTGCTTATAGTATGCAATGTAGGACTCGCCTGAGGACAGCAAAAACTCGCGCAGCGCCGGCACGGTAAAGCTGCCCTGCGAAGTTACCACCGACTGAACCAATGAGGCGAAAAGCGCCGCAAGGTTGAAGGCCGCGACGAGGGAGAGAAGGCCCTTGTAGTCGAACTTATGACGGAAGAAACTGACCAGCAGCAGGGGAATCAATAGCAAGAGGGCGGTCGTCACGCCGGCGCTGGTGCCGGATACCAGGGAGGCGCCGATGCCGACGCCGACTGCGCCCAGGGCCCCTACCGGCAGACTGCGCGAATAGGAGGCGAAGGTGGCAAAGGTGAGATAGAGCATCGTGGAGCCGATCAGGAGCATCATGAGCTGAGCCGAGGCCATCACGGCGTTCGAGCCGGTCAGCGAGAGGGAGAGCACCAGATTGACGAGGATCGCGCCCGTGGTGTCGGGCGAGAGTCCGCCGGCCAGAGAGCTGGCGGAAAAAAAGCAGAGGGCCAGCGCCAGCGAAAGCTTGAGCAGCCGCCTGCTGGGCGGGGGATCCTGCCAAATCATCGGATCGGCAGACGCGGGTTGGGGAGAGATCTGTCGGTTCAAATGAAGCTTCCTTTCGTTGTCTTTCAAAAAATCAGGATGCGGAAAAACAAAGCTTATGTGCGGTTCTTGATTTTGTCCCAATAGGCGGCGGCCGCCTGTTCGGTGCGGTTTTCTCCGAAGGTATAATACCGCGCACCGCGGAGCAGATCGGGCAGATATTGCTGCCGGATCCAGTGGTCGGGACAGTCGTGGGGGTAAACGTAGGTCAGGCCGCGGCCAAGCTTTGCCGCGCCGCTGTAATGCGCATCGCGCAGGTGGGCGGGGATTTCACCTCCGCCGGTTTTGCGCAGATCGGAGAGCGCCGCGTCGATGGCGCAGACGCCGGAGTTGGATTTGGGGGAGGTCGCCACCAGGATCACCGCGTCGGCCAGGGGAATACGGGCTTCCGGCAGGCCGAGATCGCGCGCCATGTCGCAGCAGGCCTTGACTATGGGGAGAATCTGTGGGTAGGCCAGCCCCACATCCTCCGCGGCCGTCACCATCAGGCGGCGGCAGGCCGAGGCGAGATCGCCGCCCTCGAGCAGACGGGCAAGGTAGTGCAGGGCAGCATCGGGGTCGCTGCCGCGCAGAGACTTCTGGAAGGCGCTCATCACATCGAAATGACTGTCCCCATCCCGATCGTAGCGCACGGCCGACTGCTGTGTCACGGAGGCGGCCTCCTCCAGCGATACACTGCCGCGGCAGGTCAGGGTCAGCAGTTCCACGGCGTTGATGGCCTTGCGCACATCACCCCCGCAGGAGGCGGCGATGTAGGAGTCCACCCCCTCCGCACGGTGCAGCGGCGCGGCGCCCTCGGCCTCCACAAAGGCAAAGGCGCGCTCCACCACCGGCAACACCTCCTCAGGCGTCAGCGGTCGGAATTCAAACACGGTGGAACGGGACAGAATAGCGGGATAAATATAAAAATACGGATTTTCCGTGGTGGAGGAGATCAGGGTGGTCTTTCCGTTTTCGGTGCTTTCCAGCAGAGTTTGCTGCTGCTTCTTGTTGAAATACTGGATCTCGTCGATATAGAGCAGGATCCCGTCGGGCGCGAGCAGCGTGCCGGTTTGGGAGATCGCATCGCGGATCTCGCCGCTTCCGGCGGTGGTGGCGTTGATCCGCACCAGAGTTTTTCCCGCATGGCGAGCCAGGATGTCGGCCACGGTGGTCTTTCCGATGCCGGGAGGGCCGTAAAAAACCATGTTGGGAATCGTCCCGGATCGGGCGATGGCGCTCAGAAGCCCAGCCTCGCCCAAAAGATGGCGCTGTCCGGCCACTTCCGAGAGTTCCTTCGGACGCATTCGATCCGCCAACGGCTGCATGCAGACAACTCCTTTCCCGCAGCTGCGTGGATTCTGAAAAGGATACCATACCATCGTATTATTATAGCGGATAGACACGCTTCTTTCAAGCTTTTTCTGGGCATCGCGGTTCCTGCCGGAAAGAGGGCTGATCTGCGAAAGGCAGGCTGGCGGGGGCCGCTGAGGGGAAGAGGGAAGATCGGAATGTGTCAGTTTGCAATTTTTGACGGAGGCCGCGCCGTTGCCTTCATCCGGCGCCTGTGGTATGATAGCAGCATGGAAAATATGATGTTTCACAAGCTTTTATTTTCGAATCCCGAACCGCCGGTGCTGCTGGCTCCCATGGCAGGCGCGACCGATCTGGTCTTTCGCAAACTCTGCCGTTCCTTTGGGGCCGACGCGGCCGTGACCGAAATGGTCAGCGCCAAGGCGCTCTGCTTCGGCGACAAAAAGAGCCTTCTCATCGGGGAGGTCGCGCCGGAGGAGCGGCCGACCGCCGTGCAGCTCTTCGGTCATGAGAGCGAGACGATGGCCCGCGCCGCCGCCCTGCTTCCGGGGGAGACCTTCGATTGGATCGATCTCAATATGGGCTGCCCGGTGCATAAGGTGGTCTCGAGCGGGGACGGCAGCGCCCTCATGCGGGATCCAAAGCGGATCGCAGAGATCGTGCGGGCGGTTGTCGCCGCCGTGGACAAACCGGTCACCGTGAAGCTGCGGGCAGGAATCGACGGGGTGGAGAGCGCGCCCGAGTGCGCGCGCGCCGCGCAGGAGGCCGGAGCCAGCGCCGTGACGGTACACGCGCGGATGCGTGAGCAGTATTATGCTCCCAGCGCAGACTGGAGCGTGATCGCGCGGGTGAAGCAGGCGGTGCAGATCCCCGTGTTTGCAAACGGGGATATCGACTCTCCGCAGGCGGCGCTTGCCGTGTTGCGCGAGACCGGGGCAGACGGCGTGATGATCGGGCGTGCCGCGCTGGGCAACCCCTTTTTATTGGGACAGGTGAAGGCCGCGCTTGCAGGGAGGGAGATCCCGCCCATGCCGTCGCCATGCCGTCGTCTCGAGGTGGCGAAGGCGCACATTGCGGCGTTGGTGGAGCTCAAGGGGATGCGGATCGGCATGCTGGAGGCCCGCTCCCACATGGGGTGGTATCTCAAGGGGATGCGGGGCGCATCGCAGCTTCGGGAGCGCTGCAACCATCTCTCGAGCCTCAAAGAGCTGGACGATCTGATCGTGCTGGCGCTCCGCTTTCAGGAGGAGGCCTCTTCCTGAAGCGGAAACGATGCACCGCAGCTTTCGCGGAAAACGGAAACACAGAGAAAGACAAAAAAGATAGAACACCCGCGCCACGCCTGTCTGAAAGCCGCGGGGAGTAAGGAAGCAGGAAAGGGATGAACATGCCGGACAAGAGAAGCGACGCCGACATTGTGCAGGCTGTGCTGGAGGGAGAGATCGACGCCTTTGAGGTTTTGGTTCAACGGTATCAGAAAAAGGTCTACAACACGGTCCTTCGTCTGGCAGGCCATGCTGCGGAGGCAGAAGACCTCTCGCAGGAAGTTTTTTTGAAGCTGTATCGCGGGCTCTCTTCTTTTCGAGGGGAGAGCAGCTTTTCTACATATCTTTACAGGATCGCCGCCAACACGGCCATCGACGCGCTGCGGCGCGCTTCGCCGCAGGCCATCAGCCTGTCGGCCGAGGATGAGGAGGGCGAACCCTATGAGCTCGCCCTCTCCAACGGAGAGCCGCTTCCGCTCGAGCTGCTCGAGAGAGAAGAGCGCAGGGCCGCCATTCGGGAGGCGATCGACGCCCTTCCCCCGCATCACCGCACGGTGATCGTGCTGCGGGAGATCGAGGGGATGTCGTATCAGGAGATCGCCAGGGTCCTGTCGGTTGAGGAGGGCACGGTGAAAAGCCGGATCAACCGCGCACGGGCAGGGCTGAGAGAATTGCTTTTCAGGGGGAACTATTTTAAGGGATATACGACAAAAGAAGCGAAGACCGAAAAGGAGGTGCAGCGGGCGTGAATTGCGAACAGGTGATTCAAAAAATGGAACAGCCGTTTGAGCAGCTTTCGCCCGCGGAACGGGAGGTGCTGCGAGAGCATATTTGCTCCTGTGAGCGCTGTGCACAGGCCTTTGCGTGGCAGTTCACCCTCTCGGAACTGGTGAATGAGTTGCAAGAGGTCGACCCGCCGGAAGGCTTTTCCGAGCGGGTGATGCAGGCGGTGCGGGCCGAGGCGGCAGCGTCGGACGCTGCGGTGGAGCATACCGACTTGAAGCAGAAGAAGCGGCATGTCCTGAACTGGACGAGACGAATGGGAGCCGTGGCCGCCGCGCTGCTGGTGATCGCCATGGCGCCGACCGCGCTGCGCGTGGTTAGACAAAAAGGCGCCGCGCCCGAGCAGGCGGCAGATTCGGCAGCCGTGGAGACCGAGCAGTCTGAGCCGGCGGCATTTGCCGAAAAGAAGATGGCGCCCCCGCAGGAATTTGAGAATATGGCCGATGAATCGTCGGATCACGGCGCATCAGAGGAAGGGGTGCAGTTCTCCGAAGAAGAGATTTCCAAGCCCTCCGTGTTTGCGTACAGCGGGTCGGAAGACGATGCGCCCGAGGCCATGGCAAATGCGGGAAAATACGACGTGGAGTATACCGGAAGCGGAGAGACGCGCTTTTTCGCCTGCCCTCCGCCCGAGAGACCTTTGCCAGACTGGCAGGAGATCCTGCCGACCGACCTGATTGAAAGTGAAGAGCAGGTGACGGCCGTGACCTGGGCCGAGCAGCCCCCTGAGCACTACGACGAGCTCGTGCAGGGAGAGGAGTTCGACTGCTATGTGATCGCCTCCGACGGCGGCTATGTGCTCTGCCTGGTCGAGCGGCAGGCGGAGTGACAGAGAAAGATAAAGAAAGGCGGCGGCAGGCTTTTTGCATGTCTCCGCCTTTTGTATGCCAAGGTCGGCATGGCTGCTTTCTGCTCACGGCAGAGCGGCGGGGCCGGGGGAGGCCACACGGCTTATGTGAACAGCGGCCATGGAGGCTGCGGATTCGCGGGAAAGCGAGAGTGGACATGCGGCCGCTCTGAGGAGAGAGCGGGAAGGAAGGGGCTCTTGCATTTTTTCAAAAACCGGAGTATAATAAAACAAATTCAATGCAGGGGAGCTTGCGCAAGTAGGCTGAGAGGAAGTCTTTGGGCTTCGACCCTTTACCTGATGTGGATAATGCCGCCGTAGGGAGTATCGAACACGCCCCTTTTCAGGAGGATGCCACAAAAGGCATTCTCCTGTTTTTATTGTCTCACCGAATGTTCAGAAAGGAGGATCGGAAACCACGTTTGTGGCGGGCTGAGGGGGAGCGCCCTGAGCCTTGTATATCAGCGATGGGAAGCCGTGTTCCGGCGTGAGAGGAAGCCAGCAAGCTTCGACCGACCTTCCATTTGGTTTCCGGGGGAAAACCGAATCGATGATTGGAAGCGTCGCGGTATACAGCCGTTTCCTGATCCTTTCAAATGGATTTCGCTCATGAACGAATCAGCAAGCATTTGACGGCCGGCACACGACGCAAAGACTGCTAATGAAGGAGAAGAGAAGTATGTTTGGATCCATTCTTGAAAATGTGAGAAAGAACAGTCCTCTGGTGCACAACATCACCAACTATGTCACGGTCAACGACTGTGCAAACATCCTGCTGGCCTGCGGAGCCTCTCCGATCATGTCGGACGAGCCCGACGACGTGGTGGATATCACCTCGATCTGCGTGGGGCTCAATATCAATATCGGCACTCTGAACAAGCAGACCATTTCCGCCATGAAGATCGCGGGGAAAACCGCCAATTCTCTGAATCACACAGTGCTGCTCGACCCCGTGGGGGCCGGCGCCTCCAAGCTCCGCACCGAAACGGCGTATCAGCTGCTGGAAGAGGTCAAGTTCAACGTAATCCGCGGAAATATCTCCGAGATCAAAACCCTGGCCTCCGGAAGCGGCTCCACCAAGGGCGTGGACGCCGACGTGGCGGACAAGGTGACCGAAGAGAATCTCGATGAGGCCGTCGCATTTGCCAAGGCATTTGCCGCAAAGGCGGGCGCAGTGATTGCCATCACGGGAGCCATCGATATCGTGGCAGATGCGAAGAAGGCCTATTGCATCCGCAACGGACACCCGATGATGTCGTCCATCACCGGCACCGGCTGCCAGCTCTCTGCCATGACAACCGCCTTTGTGGCGGCAAATCCCGATCAGCCCCTGGAAGCGGCGGCAGCCGCCGTGTGCTCTATGGGTCTGGCGGGCGAGATCGCCCACAAGCGGCTGAGTCCGCTCGACGGCAACTCCACCTATCGGAACTATATTATCGACGCTATCTATCATCTCACTCCCGCGCAGCTGGAAGAAGGTGCGAAATATGAAGTGCGATAAGAAACACATGCTGCTCTATGCCGTAACCGATCGGGCCTGGGTCGGAAAACAGACCCTGTATGAGCAGGTGGAATCGGCCCTGAAGGGCGGAGCGACCTGCGTGCAGCTGCGGGAAAAAGAGCTGAATGAAGAGGACTTTCTGAAAGAGGCGATCGAGCTCGCCGCCCTCTGCAAGCGATACGGCGTGCCCTTCTTCGTCAACGACAACGTGGAGATCGCCGTTGCATGCAAGGCAGACGGGATCCACGTGGGCCAGGAGGATATGGAGACGGCCAAGGTGCGCGAACGGGTGGGAGACGATATGATGATCGGCGTTTCGGTGCACACGGTGGAAGAAGCGTTGATCGCCGTGGAGCACGGAGCAGACTGTCTCGGCCTGGGCACGGTGTTTCCCACTACGACCAAAACCGATGTGGATGTGATGCCCCGCGAGCTGATGCAGGAGATCTGCCGCGCGGTGGAGATTCCCGTGGTTGCGATCGGCGGCATCAACGAATCCAACCTCATGCAGCTGGCCGGCACCGGCGTGGACGGCGTGGCGCTGGTCAGCGCCATCTTTGCCGCCGAAGACATTGAAGGAACCTGCCGGAAGCTGCGGAAGCTCTCGGAGGAAATGGTGCAGGCATAGCACGGCCGCCGCCCCGTTCAAATGGGGACGGCAGGGAAGAAAACACAGAGAAAATGAGGGAATCGGCATGACAACGACCGAAAGACTGCTGGAGGCCGCAAAAGAGATCTGGGAGCAATTCCCCCGGCATCCCTTTCTGGTGGGGATTCAAAAGGGAACTCTGGATCGGGAGAAGTTCCGCTACTATGCCATTCAGGGTCACCTGTATCTGAGGGATTACGCGAAGAGCTTTGCGGTGGGCATGGCGAAGGCCGAAACCCAGGAGGTGGCCCGCCTCTTCCTGCGGCATATCGATGCGATCAATCAGGAGCTCGACGGAAAGAGCGGGCAGATGGAGAAGGTAGGAGTGACGAAGGAAGAGCTCGACGCGACCCCCCGCGCCCTGGACAGCATCTCCTACACTTCGTTTATGCTCCGAATCGCCTATGAGGAAGGTGCTGCAGAGATTCTTGCGGCGGTGCTCCCCTGCGGATACAGCTATGAGTGGATCGCCAGACAGCTGATTTCGCAGGATCCCGACTGTGTGAAGCGCCCCTTCTACGGAGATTGGCTCGAGCGCTTTGTCTCGGAGGAATATGCGGCGGAAAATGCAGATCTCCTGCAGGCGATAGACCGCCTGACGGAGGGATACAGTGAGCAGCAGCTCCGGCATTTGATCGAGATCTTCACCCTCTCCTCCCGCTACGAGTTGGCATTTTGGGATCTGGGCTGGAATATGGGAGGGTGAGCAGCGTGTGCAGGACAGCCCCTGCAGAGCTGCTTTGAAAGAAAAATGCCCGAATTTGAAAAAGGAGTTCCCTGCAGGGTCTGCTGCAGGGAACTCCTTTTTGCCTTGAAGAGGTTTTTCATAGTTCATAGGAAGATTTCAGCCGACGGGAATTTCTCTTTTCAGAAGCGAGGCGGCGCTCTGTCCGGTGGCACGATTGAAGCGGCCGAGGGAAAAAAGCTCCTCCTTATCGCCAGTGAGAAGGTTGACCTGCTCTCTGCAGGTCAGGGCGGCCTGAAGCCCCATTTTCCGCAGGACCGGAAGAGCCTCTTCGCTGACGCCGCCGAAGGGATAGGTGAAGGCGGTGGGTGTGACGCCGCACCGGCTCTGGCACAGCTCCTGCATCCGGCCGATATCGTCCTGCAGACGCTCCTGATAGGCGCTGACCGCTTCGCCCGAAACCTTCATCGAGCCCTTCCTGCCTTTTTCGTTGGTGTGCAGATCATAGGAGTGATTTTGGATCTCCACCAGGCCGCTGCCTTGCAGCTCGGCGATCTGTTCCCAGGTGCAGTGGGAGTAATTGATGTGATGATCCTCCTGCTCGGTGTATTCATCGGCATAACGCCCGATGACGGAGTAGACCGCCTTGCACCCCTTGGCCTGGAGAAGAGGAAAGGCATATGCATAAAAGCTCTCATAGCCATCATCGAAGGTGAGCATGACCGGCCTTGCGGGAAGCTCCCCCGCTCCGTTGGTCCAGTCAATGAGTTGCTGCACCGTGACGGGTTCATACCCCTCCCGAAGCAGCCAGTCGAGATCGGCTTCGAGTTCCTCGGGGGAGATGGTGTATTTGCCAAGCTTGGTTTTGTCTTTCAAAATGTGGTGATACATTAAAATGGGAAGTTCCACGGCGGCGCTGTCCTGACCGGCGGGAACGGCTGTGCCGCGAACGGCGGAAAGGGCGATCAGCGCGCAGAGCGTGAGCGCGCCGCGTTTCGCACGGGCATTGTTCAAAAGGATACGACCACTCCCTTTCAGTGCAGGTTGAGAAGATGCGGCGGCCCCGAGGGGGTCTTTTG
>JAEEGL016220701.1_pt1 | contig 44372 bp, 33 predicted proteins | sample 9134231 | NCBI WGS metagenome assembly JAEEGL01 (sample SAMN16246548, study PRJNA631951) | gut metagenome | biome: gut microbiome; feature: rumen; material: fiber-attached | host: Bos | place: Iran: Karaj | collected 2018-10 | reverse complement strand
CATCATTTGGCAGTGGATTTATTAGTGGGAACCACTACAGAAACATGGTTCGATGTTCCAGCAGACATTGACATCCCCTACGGTGGGTATTACTACATTGAAGCTGTCACCAATTGTGGTTGTACCCTCCAGGATGGTGCAGTAACGTTGTCGGAGCCCCGCTCTAACCGCATCGACACCTCTTCTGTGGGTATAGTGGAAAATGTCCCTGCGCAGACTCCTGCTCTCAAAGTTTACCCCAATCCCACCACTGACCAGCTTAATGTAAAGGTTATGGGCAATGCTAACGCTTTGATCACTCTGGAGGTCTATGACCTTTACGGTCGTTTGGTGGAACGGGCAACAGGTGAGAATGACCATTTTCAAATCAATACAACATCTTATTCATCAGGTGTTTACATTATCCGCGCATGGCAAAATGGCACTTTCTTGGGGTATGAGAAATTTTTAAAGCGCTAATTTTTCGATTCTTTGTGCTTTATTGCCCTTATTATTGTATTTTTGCTGCACAAACCTCATCCACCATGCGCCGCCTTCTGAATTTCTTGCTGCTGATGTGCATCGTGCTCCCCTTGTGTGCCCAACAGCAGCGAGACCGAGACGACCTCGCTAAGCTTAATCTTTCTGGGAGTTTCCCCACCTTTACCCTCGCTCCCGACGGAAACTGCTAGCTCATGTCGGGATATGGATATGGATACTACACCAAGGATATCCGTTCGTTGCGGCATCCCGCTACACCCATCTTCCCTAATGGAAAGGAAGAGTGGATTGACGATGGTGATATTCTTTATTTTTCAGAGGATTACGGCTATACCTTTCTCCTATCCCGATTGCTATGGAAGAGCATCTGACTTCGTCATTGGGACACCCAAAAATTTTCGTCAAAGAGTTTTTCAATGGGTTTGTGCCGTTTCATGACCATTGTTCTGGAGAGAAGTTGGCCGTTGAGTGGCAGACGGACTTGTATGGTCGTCACTGCCTTAGCCATTCGCAGTACCTTGTCAATGCTAAATTTGATGCCGTTGAGTTCGAGAATCCGTCCAGTTCCTTGTAAACCTTCAGTGCCACGAAGCAGATGCAGATGTGCGCCTCTATACGTTTGCGGGTGAAGTGAAACATCGGGCGTACTTCCAGTTTCGATTTGGCGATGCGGAAGGCCAGCTCCACGGTCCAAAGGTTATGATAGGCCGCATAGATTTGTTCTGCGGGAAGTTCGGTGTTTGTCAGGTATCCTTTAAGCCCATCCCATGCAGCGTCCTCCTCTATTTCCCCATAATTGATGCCCCCCCACCTTGTTCTTCATTTTCAGGAACTTGTTGTGGCCTCGTCTGTTGATGTTCTCTTTGCTCAACATCCCGTTCCTGTATCCCTTCTCAAGTCTTCGCCCCCCTTTCTCCCGGTTGTATGCGTCCTTTCTCACCCTGTTATCGGTGTAGCCAACCATAAGCCGTCTCCCGTCCCCCTTGTCGTATTCCTCCATCTGTCCGTCCACCCATGAATGTGACAGTATCCATTCCGTGACTCTTTTCGATTCGGTCTTTATACGTGCCCCGATGATGTATTTGTTGTTGTTCCGCTCCAAATCAGCGACATTCTGCTCGTTCATCAGCCCCGAGTCGGTCACAACCACGAAGTCTTCCAGTTCATACTTGCGGACGAACTCCTCGATGACCGGCATCATGGTATGTCCCTCGTACTTGTTCCCCTCGTGGATGCAGTAGGCCAGCGGGTAACCGTTCAGTTCTCCATAAGCCCAAGTATGATCTGAGGATTCTTGTGCCTGCCCTCCTTTGAGAAGCCGGTCTTGCACAGATCGTCTTCCCTGTCTTTGCCCTCGGCATAGGTGAACATGTCCGCCATGCCGGATTTGCGTCTTATCCATTCCTCCCCTTGTCTGCTAAGATTATCTATTTCTTGCGGATCAGAACTGCTCCCCATCGTTTTGACGAGTTTGTATCTGCCTTTGTCCTTGCTGACAACGACAACTCTCGTCGAACCTGACTTGTTATTTTTTTGTCGGACAAACATCATATTAATTGTCCGAAAAAATACTCAAAAAAACATTGGGACACCCATTGGGGGTGTCTTGACATAATTTTATTTCTCATTATGAGATCATTACGAATTTAATGATTTTTTGGTGACGAAATCAGGAGATAGTACAAACTTATAGGACGCTAACAACGTATTTCAATGACGTTTGTTAGCGTTTTTTTTTATTTTCCGCTTCACTTTACCTCCCTACCCGAATTGCTCTCACACCAACCCTTCCTTGATGATGTCGTGGATGTGGATGACGCCGAGGTACTTGCCATCATTGACAACGAAAATATTGGTAATCTGCTTCTTGCGCATCATGTCGAGGGCTTCCACGGCGAGGGTCTGCGGGGAGATGGTCTTCGGCGACTTCGTCATCACGTCGGCAGCGACAAGCCCCGTGAGGTCGGGATTTTTCTGCAACATGCGGCGCAGATCACCATCGGTGATGGCGCCCACTACGCGGTCATTCTCCACCACAGCCGTCACGCCGAGGCACTTGCCGGAGATCTCCAGAATCACCTGCTGGATGGTGGCGTCGGGCGTCACCTGCGGCTTGTCGTTGAATTTGTAAAGGTCTTCCACCCTCACGTACAAGCGTTTACCCAAGATGCCACCTGGGTGGAACTTAGCGAAATCCTGCGCCGTGAACCCGCGCAACGAGATCAGGCAACTCGCCAAGGCATCGCCCATCGCCAACTGCGCCGTGCTGCTGCAGGTCGGCGCCAGGTTGTTCGGACAGGCCTCCTGACTCACCGTGCAGTTCAGCACGTAGTCGGCCTCCTTCGCCAAAAAGGAATCCACATTGCCCACCAAAGCAATCAAGCTGTTGCCGTTCTTTTTCAACAAGGGAATGAGTACCGAAATCTCAGGGGTGTTGCCGCTTTTCGAGAGACAGAGCACCACATCATCGGGTTGGATGATTCCGAGGTCGCCGTGGATGGCGTCGGCGGCATGCATGAAGATGGCCGGCGTGCCCGTGGAGTTCATCGTCGCCACGATTTTCTGCGCGATGATGGCACTCTTACCGATGCCTGTCACTACCAAACGTCCCTTCATCTTCATGATTGCCTGTACGCAGTCCTCAAACGACTGATCCACATTGTTTTGCAATGCGCCGACGGCTTCAGCTTCCAAGCGGAGCGTCCTTTTCGCCAGTTCTAAAATCTCTTTACCCATATCCTGAATTATTCCTGTATTACAATGATTTTCATTTTTTTGTGGGGATCAATCCCTTCTCCTTCAACGCCTGTCCGGTATGCGATTCCAGGCACGCCGCCACCTGCTCGGGCGTGCCTTCGCACACCACGCGCCCACCCTGGTCGCCACCCTCCGGCCCGAGGTCCACAATCCAGTCGGCACACTTGATGATCTCCAAGTTGTGCTCGATGACTATGACGGAGTTTCCCCTTTCAATCAACTGATTGAAGGCACTATAGAGTTTGTTGATGTCATGGAAATGCAAGCCCGTCGTCGGCTCGTCGAAGATGAAAAGCACATTCTGCTTCGACCTTCCCTGCGAGAGGTAAAGAGCAAGTTTCACGCGCTGCGACTCACCGCCGGAGAGCGTCTGCGACGGCTGTCCCATCTTCAAATAGCCCAAACCGACATTCTGCAAGAAGCGCAATTTATCCACGATACCCGGGATGATCTTGTGTTGCGACTGAATGCTATCGAAGAACTCAACCGCCTGGTTGATTGTCATTTCCAGAATATCGTTGATATCCTTTCCTCCCACTTTCACCTCCAGCACCTCATCCTTGAAATGCTTGCCGTGGCACTCGGAGCACTCGATATCGACGTCGGCCATGAACTGCATGCCGACGTGGATGACACCTTCGCCCTCGCACTCCTCGCAACGGCCGCCGGGACTGTTGAAGGAGAAGTACCCGGGCTTGTAGTTGCGCTGTTTGGATAACGGCTGCGCGGCATAGAGTTCGCGGATGTCGTCGTAGGCCTTGATATAGAGCGCCGGGTTGGACCGTGATGAACGCCCAATGGGGTTCTGATCGACGATGACGACCTCGGAGATACGGCTCATGTCTGCGTTGATGGACTTGTGACGACCGACGTGGACGCTGCTCTCCTCGATCTTTTTACTGATGCCCGGATAGAGAATGTCCTTGATGAGGGTACTCTTGCCCGAGCCGCTCACGCCGGTGACAACGGTCAGTATCTCCAGTGGGATTTTTACATCTATATTCTTGAGATTATGCTCTTTAGCGCCTATAATCTCAATATAATTGCGCCAACTGCGGCGGTATTTCGGCACGGGAATCTGCAGGGTAGTGCCCTTGGCTTTGGGCATCATGCCGCGCAGGTAGGCGGCGGTTAAGCCGTCGGATTTCGCCACCAACTCGTCGTAGTTGCCGGCAAAGACCACCTCGCCCCCCAGACGTCCGGCTTCGGGTCCCATGTCAATGAGATAGTCGGCGGCGCGGATGATCTCCTCGTCGTGCTCGACCACGACGACGGTATTCCCGATGTCGCGCAGCTGCCTCAGCACTTGTATAAGTTGTTGTGTATCACGCTGATGCAAACCGATACTGGGTTCATCGAGGATATAGAGCGAACCGACCAAACTGCTGCCCAGCGAGGCGGCCAAGTTGATGCGTTGCGACTCGCCGCCCGACAGCGTGCGCGCCGGACGGTTCAGCGTGAGGTAACCCAACCCAACGTTCATCATGAAACCCAAACGATTGCGCAATTCCGTCACGATGTGGCGCGCCACCTTTTCCTCATTGCGGTTGGAAAACTTGAGTCGCTGCACGAAATCGTACAACTCCGCCACCGGCATACTCACCAACTCGTTGATGGACTTGCCGTTGACGAGCACATAGCCGGCCTCCTTGCGCAGGCGCAAGCCGTGGCAGTCGTGGCACTCGGTGCGACCGCGGTAGCGGCTGTAAAGCACGCGGTACTGGATCTTGTATCGCTGCGCCTCCACCCACATGAAAAACTGCCGGATGCCATAGACGTGCCACTCCTCGCGGCCGTTCCAAAGCAGGTCGTACTCCTCGGGACTCAGCTCCTCGATGGCGCGGTGCGGCGGGAAGCCGTGCTTGACGGAATATTTCACGAACTGGTCCTTCCACTCTTGCAACTTGTCGCCATGCCAGCAGGCCACAGCACCCTCAAACAGAGAGAGTTCCGGATTGGGGATGACCAATTCGGGAGCGATGTCCTCGACCATGCCGGTACCGCCACAGATGGGGCAGGCGCCGTAAGGATTGTTGAAACTGAAGAGGTTGGGCGACGGCTCCAAGAAGGTGATGCCGTCCATCGCCAGCACGTCGTTGAAGGCCTTCTGACGCACCTCCCCCCCATTGTCGGTCTGCACGATACAACAACCTTTGCCCTCGTTGAAGGCCGACTCCACCGACGAGGCCACACGGGCGTGGGCATCCTTCAGCGTGGCTGCCTTGAAACGGTCAACCAACAGGTAAGGGCCAGCGGACTTCTTCGGCCGCTTGATGGAGAGGAAGTCGTTGATATCCATCAACTCCTTGTCATAGACCACACGGCTGTACCCCTCCTTCTGCAACACGATGAGTTGCTCCGAGAGCGTACGGCCGGTGAGCACCACGACCGGGGAGAGCAGATAGACCTTGACATCGTCGGCCAAGGTGGCGAGGTAGGCCAGCACGTCGGCGACGGTCTCGCGACGCACCTCCTTGTGGCTCACGGGGGAATAGATGTGCCCGACCCGGGCATACAGCAACTTCAGATACTCGTATATCTCGGTGGTGGTTCCGACGGTCGAGCGCGGGTTGCGCGAGATCACGCGCTGCTCGATGGCGATGGCCGGCGGGATGTTCCGGATGCTCTCCACATCGGGCTTCGAGATCTTACCCATGAACTGACGGGCATACGAACTGAGACTCTCCACATATCGTCGCTGCCCCTCGGCATAAAGCGTGTCGAACGCCAACGACGACTTGCCCGAACCGGACAAGCCCGTGACAACCACCAACTTGCCCTGCGGTATCTCGACACTTACATTCTTCAGGTTGTTGACCTTCGCTCCTTGGATGATGATCTTCTTCTCTGACATCGGCAATGAAATCCGGGCTTTCCGACCCGAACATTAGGGATTATAGTGAGTTCTAAGGTAGTCTTCCAACACCCAACGCACCAGCGAAGGGTGGGTGAAAACGTCGTGGTATTTGTCGTATCGCGACAAGGTGAGAATAGCGTCGCCGTCGGTCAGGGCAATAAAGTCCAACGTGACAAACCAGTATGTAGCATCGGGATCCAACGGCTGTCCACCGATCTTGACGTCCGTCAGCACGTTGTTCTCGAACTTCAACTCCACCTGACGTGAATAGGCCTCCTCCTTGATGGACGTGCCCGTGGCGGTGGTCTTCACGAAGTTCTCGAAGATGTGACGCACCTCGCTGCCCTTCATCCGTACCAACACGGGCGAATTGTCGAACGGCATCACATCATAAATGTCAAGTTTAGTAACCGTTCCCTGAGGGAGTTGCGAGCGGATGCCGCCGAAGTTGAGAAGGGCGAAATCAAGTTTGGCGCCCTGAAGCACCTCCTGGAACATGTATTGACAGGTGTCCATCAGCATGTCGAGAAGGAAGTGCGACAGCGGGCCGCGCTGGTTGTTGTGGTAAGGCAGGAAGGTGGGCATCTGGGCCACCGGCACCATCATCTGCGCGTCATGGCGGATCTTGAGCAGACGCACTGTATCCTCCAACTGTCTGTATGAAAGACTATTGCGTGTACCTGCATCCAAGTTGTCCGTGTGATAACGACTGTCCAACACGACAACTTCGTGGGAGATGCCCGCTTTGTCGATGGTATAGCGTTGCTGCGCTTGCAAGGTCGCGGGAAGAAGGATGAGTGCAAGCGCGATGGCCGACAGTAACCTTTTCATTACCTGTTATTTTTGAAATCCGACGGGTTGGCCGAGGATGGCCTTGCCGTTGAAGCCGAGGAGATCTTTGATCTTATCGCGGTGGATGCTGCCAAGGACGACGGTGGCGAGGCCTTCGGAAGCGCAGTAGAGATAGACGTTCTGGCTGACATAGCCGGCATCGGTGGCGCCATAGAACTCGCGGGCCTCGTCATTGAAGCCCTTCATCTTGTCGTAGTTGGCGACGAAGACGAGCAGGATGGGGCACTTGGCGGCAAAGGGCTGCATGGCGGCATCGGCACGGTGGTCGCCGGAGGCAACGCCTTTCAGCAGATTCTTTTCAGCCACATAGAGATAGACGCCCTTTTCGGTATATACATAGACGTCAATCTGTTGGGCGTTGCGGGCGGTGGGGGCGGTGCGCTTGCCGTCGGGACGGTTGACACCGCAAGCAGCCCACAACAGGTTGGCCAACTGCTGGTTGTCCAACGCCTTGTCGGAATATTCACGGATGGTGGCGCGGTTCTTCAAGGCCTCCATCAGCGGCATGCCGCCTTCAATCTTCGGATCGGGCAGTTGGATGTCAGCCGGGGCCTTTTGGGCGTTAAGATTCGGGAAAAGTGTCATGACGACGAGGGCTAATAATGCTAACTTTTTCATAATTAATTATTTCCGTTGGGTTTCTTAGGTGTTTGTTGCGGGGCGACGGTCTTGCCGATGGAACCGCGCATCTGGGTGTCGGCCTTGATGTTCTCCAACTTGTAGTAGTCCATCACGCCGAGGTTGCCGGAACGGAAGGCGTCGGCGAGGGCCAACGGCACTTCGGCCTCCGCCAGGATGACCTTGGCGCGGGCCTCCTGCGCCTTGGCCTTCATCTCCTGCTCCTGGGCTACGGCCATCACACGGCGTTCCTCCGCCTTGGCCTGCGCGATGTTCTTGTCGGCGTTGGCCTGGTCCATCTGCAACATGGCGCCGATGTTCTTGCCGACATCGATGTCCGCGATATCAATGGAGAGAATCTCGAAGGCCGTGCCGGAGTCCAAACCCTTGGTAAGCACCACTTTGGAGATGGAGTCGGGGTTCTCAAGCACCGACTTGTAGGAACTGGCGGAGCCGATGGCGGTGACGATGCCTTCGCCGACACGGGCAATGACGGTCTCCTCGCCAGCACCACCCACCAGCTGGCGGATATTGGTGCGCACAGTGACACGGGCCTTGGCCACCAACTGGATGCCGTCCTTGGCCACGGCGGCCACGGGCGGGGTGTTGATGACCTTCGGGTTGACGGAGGTCTGGATGGCCTCCAGCACGTTACGACCGGCCAGGTCGATGGCCGCCGCCGCCTTGAAGTCCAACGGGATGTTGGCCTTGCCGGCGGAGACCAGCGCGTTCACTACGGGCTTCACGTGACCGCCCGCCAGATAGTGCGCCTCCAATTGGTCGCGGTTGAGCGGGATGCCCGCCTTCGTGCCCGTGATCATCGCGTTGACGATGACTCCTGGCGGCACCTTTCTCCAACGCATCAGAATGAGTTGGATGAGAGATACATGGACGCCGGAAACGAGCGCGGTGAACCACAGTCCTACCGGAACCATCCACAAGAAAATGACCAGCAGCACCACGGCGGCGATGGAGACACCCATCACACCGAAGTCGCTCATCAACAAGAGGGGTTGAATGTTCAATAAGTTCATACTACTATTTATTTAATTTGACAAAGATTTTGCTTCCTTCAATTTTCTCCACCACCACATCGCTCTCCTGGTCGATAAAACCGTAGGAGGAGGCCACCTCGACGGTCTCCCCATCGAAGACGGCCTTGCCCGTCGGGGCGAGGCGGGAGATGGTGCGACCCACCGCGCCGACAAAGACACGATGGTTGTCGAAGTCGTTCACCTTGTTGTCGATGGCGGTGTCAAGGGCACATTTTTTCCACGTTTTACTTCTGAGAATCAGAACGATAGTAAGCGTGGAAACCGCCACAGACACCAGCAAAGTGAGGGTGCCGGCGAACGTGCCGTACGTGGCGTACGCGCCCACGATGCCAGCGATCTCCATCAGCAAGCCGATGACAGCGACGATGCCGCCCGGGATGAAGAGGAAATCAATGATGACGGCCAACAGACCGAAAGAGATCAGCAGGATGATATAAAGCCAACTCATATTTCTATTTTTAAGAAGTTATTGATTTACTGATTTTTGATTGCGTTTCCGAGGGTTAATCCGAGTTGATAGAGCCGGTCGGAGTCGTCGGGACGGCCGGGGGCACCCTTCACCTCCACGCTGTCGCTCACCAGCGGCCAATGGGCTTCGTCGGCGAGTTTCCTGAGGGTGGAGACGCCGCCGCCGCTCCAACTCATGCCGCCGAAGATGGCGTACTGCTTGCCCTGGGGCTTGAACTGGATAAGTTCGTGGGTGAGGGTGGCCAACTCGGGGAACATGCTGCCGTAGTGCGCATTGGAGCCGAGGGCGACGCCACGGTATCGCCAGATGTCGCTGAGGATGAAGGAGGCGTCGGTGCGGGCGACGTCATAGACACGCACCGCCCGGATGCCGGCGTCGGCGACGCCCTGCGCCACGATGCCCGCCATGCGCGCCGTATTGCCGTGCATGGAGCCGTAGGCGATGACCACGCCCTCTTCGCCCGCATGCTGCGACCACTGCGTATATTTGTCCAAAACCCAGTCGAGACGCTGGCGCCAAACCAATCCGTGCGACGGGGCTATCATCTTGATATCCAGAGTGGAAAGACGTTGAATGACCTTCAGCGTGGGTGCGGCGACCTTGCCCACGATGTTAGCGTAATAACGCCGCATCTCGTCCTCGTACCAGGCGAGGTCGTGCTGGTCATCGAAGATGCCGCCATTGAGCACGCCGAAGCCGCCGAAGGCGTCGTTGGAAAAGAGGATGCCGGTGGACAGCTCGTAGGTGGCCATCGACTCGGGCCAGTGGACCATCGGGGCGGTGAAAAACTGGAGCGTATGGGCGCCGATGGGCATCGTCTCGCCGTCGGCGACGACGACTTTATGAGCGATGGGTCCGTAGAAGGCCTCGAGGGGCGCAAAGGTCTTGACATTGCCAACAACCTGTATATCAGGATATTTCTGGGTCAGCACAGCCACGGAGCCGCTATGGTCGGGCTCCGCGTGGTTCACCACGAGGATGTCGATGGCGCGATCGCCCAAGACAGCGGTCAGCCGGTCGAGGAACTCACCGATGCAACTGATATCGACGGGGTCGATGAGGACGACCTTCTCATCCACAATCAGATAGGAGTTGTAAGATACGCCGGCGGGCAGCGGAAGGTGATTTTCGAAGAGGTCGGTGCAACGATCGTCCACACCTACATAGAAGATGTTTTTTGTTAATTCTATACTTCTCATTTTCAATATATTATAATCCACAATAATACTAATTTACACGATGACAAAATTACATTTTTTCTCTCAAAAATCCAAGTCCGCAACGGACATTTTTTCCTTAATTTTTTTAACAGAAATGCAATAAAAAGCGGAGATGGTCGTTTTCAAAGATTGTATAATTGTACACTATGAAGAAGATAATCGTCATCTTTTTGATGTTATTGACTGGTTTTCAGGGATTTGCACAAAATTCCGAATTAGGGGCGATGGCAGGGGCCTCCTTCTATTTGGGGGACCTCAATCCGCGCACGCCGTTCGGCATGTCGAAGCCTGCGGGCGGCATCATCTACCGCTACAACTTCACCCCGCGCTGGGCCATCCGCGCCAACGTCCTCTTCGCCCAGGTGGAGGGCGATGACGCCATCACCAACAAGCACTACGAGCGCAACCTCAGTTTCAAGTCGCCGATCACCGAAATCGGCGTGATGGCGGAACTCAACTTCTTCAAACTGTATCACGAGCGTGGCAAGAACTTCTTCACCCCCTACCTCTTCGGCGGCATCGCGGTCTTCTCGTTCAATCCGCAGGCGCAGGATGTCGATGGCACCTGGTACGCCCTGCAACATCTTGGAACTGAGGGGCAAGGATTCGAGGGGCAGAAGGACTATTACTCCCTTTGCAACGTCGCCATCCCGTTCGGTCTCGGCTTCCGCTTCACCTTCGGCAAGTTCTTCTCGCTCGGCGCGGAGTGGGGCATGCGCTTCACCTTCACCGACTATCTGGACGACGTGAGCGGCGAGTACTACGACAACCAGGAGTTGAAGGACCACCGCGGCTCCGTGGTGGCGCGCCTGGCCGACAAGTCGGAGAACATCCACACCGCCGGCGCCGGCCGCGGCAACTCCACCACCAAGGACTTCTACTCCTTCGCCGGCGTGGTCTTCACCGTCCGCTTCGGCGACATGGACCGCAGCTGCGACATCCGCACCAATGTCAAACGCAAAGCCGTCAACGGCAGACAATAACCCATGGACAAGATGAATCTGGACCCCAACAACATGCCGAAGCACGTGGCCATCATCATGGACGGCAACGGGCGTTGGGCGAAGCAGCGGGGCATGGAGCGCGTGTTCGGCCACCGCGAAGGCACCAACGCCGTGCGACGCATCGTGCGCGCCTGCGGCGAACTGCAGATCCCCTACCTCACCCTCTACGCCTTCTCCACCGAGAACTGGAACCGCCCTAAGGCGGAAGTCGATGCCCTGATGACCCTGCTCGTGCAGGCCATCCACGACGAGGTGCCCGAACTGAACCGCAACCGCGTGCGCCTCAACGCCATCGGCCACCTTACCGACCTGCCCCAGCAGTGTCAGGAAGCCCTGTCGCAAGCCATCGCCGACACCGCCGGCAATACCGGCCTCACCCTCACCCTCTCACTCAGTTACAGCGGTCGCAACGAACTGACCCGCTGTATGAAAGCGATTGCGGAATCGGTCGCCACCGGCGAGATCGCCCCCGCCGACATCGACGAGAGAGTCATCGCCGGATATCTCGACACCGCCCTTCTTCCCGACCCCGACATCCTCATCCGCACCGGCGGCGAGCAGCGCGTCAGCAACTTCCTGCTCTGGCAGATCGCCTACGCCGAACTCTTCTTCTCCCCCGTGCTCTGGCCCGACTTCAACAAGCCCCATCTGCTCGACATCATCGCCCAATACCAGAACCGCGAACGCCGCTACGGGAAAACCAGCGAACAAATTAAAGCGGAACGACCGTAATACATACCGATTATTTTTGTAAATTTGCGCCCCAAAACAAACACTGACCGATTTTGACACAAGCACTCCGGAAATTCGCGCTACTACTCATCGCAATCTTGTGCGTTACAATTAGTTACGCACAGGTTGTCGTATCTTCCGGGGACACCGTACCCAATGTGGTCATCGACTATTCCAACCCGCAGACTTACGAAATCGGCGGCATCACCACCTCCGGCACCGCCGGACTTGACCGTCGGCTGCTGCCGTTCAACGTGGGCGATGAGATCGAGATTCCCGGCGAGGAGATTTCCAAAACGCTGAAAAAACTCTGGGAAACAGGTATTTACGACGACATCCGCATCTCTGTCTCCAAAATCATCGGCAAGACCGTCTTCCTCGACATCTACTTGGAGGACCGCGCCCGTCTGGCCGCCTTCGCCTTCGTGGGCGCCAAGAAGAACGAAGAGACCGAGTTGCGCGAGAAGATCAAGATCTCACAGGGCAACGTCGTCAACGACAACATGAAGACCACCTGCGTCAACCTCATCCGCAACTACTACGTTGACAAGGGCTACCACACCTGCCAAGTCACCGTGGAAGAGCGGCCCAACGAGAAGATCTCCCGGGCAGTCAACCTCTACTTCAACATCGACAAGGGAAAGAAGGTCAAGATCGAAAGCATCGCCTTCTACGGCAACACCCATGTCTCCAACGGCACGCTCCTCAAGGCGATGAAGGAGACCAAGGAGCGCTTCCACTTCATGCCCTTCTACAAGGCCGACACCGTTGTCGCCTACATGTTCCGCAACCCCGACTACTATCGTTCCAAGGACATCATCGACCACCTGAGCGACTATTTCGCCGAGCGCGTCAACTTCCGTTTAGCCAAGGGTTCCAAGTACATCAAATCGAGTTACGAGGCCGACAAGGCCAAACTCATCGAGAAGTACAACGAGCTTGGCTTCCGCGACGCCTTCATCGTCAAGGACTCCCTCTACATCAAGGGAAGTCTTGCCTACATCGACATCACCGTAGAAGAAGGTCCCCGCTACTACTTCCGCAACATTGACTTCGTGGGCAACACGAAGTACCCCACCGAGTTGCTGCGCCAGATCCTGCGCATCGAGAAGGGCGACGTATATAACCAGAAACGGCTGATGGAGAACATCAGCATGAACAAGGACGGCGACGACATCAGTTCGCTGTACATGAACGACGGCTATCTCTTCTTCTCCGCCAACCCGACGGAGGTGTTGGTGGAGAACGACTCCATCGACATCGAAATCCGCATCCGTGAGGGGCGGCAGGCCACCTACAAGAATATCTCCGTCTCGGGCAATACGAAGACCAACGACAACGTCATCCTGCGCGAGGTCACCACGTTGCCGGGGCAACTCTTCAACCGCGCCGACATCATCCGCTCGCAGCAGGTGCTGCTGTCGCTCGGCTACTTCAACCAGGAGAAGATGGATGTGCGCCCGGTGCCCAACGAGGCCGACGGCACCGTCGATATCGAATACGTGGTGGAAGAGACCTCCTCCGACCAGTTGGAGCTCTCCGCCGGCTACGGCGCTACCGGTCTGGTGCTGAGCGCGGGCATCTCCTTCAACAACTTCTCCTTCAAGAAGTTCTTCAAGAAAGAGGCCTGGACGCCCATACCCTCCGGCGACGGACAGAAACTCTCGCTCCGCATCTCCACCAACGCCCGCTGGTACCAGTCGTACAGTCTCTCCTTCGTCGAACCGTGGTTGGGCGGCAAGCATCCCAACACGCTGTCGGCCAACGTCTATTACCAGAAACAGAGCAACGGCTACACCCGTTCCAACGACGCCTACGGCTTCATCGACATCATCGGCGCCAACCTCACCTTCGCCCGCAAGTTGAAGTGGCCCGACGACTACTTCCAACTCTCCCACAGCTTGATCTACCAGTACTATAGGGTGGACAACTTCGGGGGCATCTTCATTTTCAAAAAAGGATTCTCCAACAACATCAGTTACAAGTTCACCATCTCGAGAAATTCGGTAAACGCGCCCATCTATCCCAGGGAGGGCTCCGAGATCACCTTCTCGGTGCAGGCCACGCCACCCTACTCCCTCTTCACCAAGAAGGACTACTCGACGGCCACCGACCAGGAGAAGTACAAGTTCCTGGAGTTCCACAAATGGAAACTCAACATCTCGTGGTTCACGAAGATCGTGGACAACCTCGTGCTGAACGTGCGCTTGAAGACCGGCTTCATCGGGTGGTACAACAAGCAGATCGGTGCCCCGCCGTTCGAGCGTTTCTACCTCGGCGGCGACGGATTGTCGAGTTGGTCGCTCGACGGCCGCGAGGTCATCGGCATGCGTGGTTACGACGACATCTCCCTCACCCCGATGCAGAACGGCGAAGAGGTGGGCGGTGCCATCTACAACAAGTTCACCGCGGAGTTGCGCTACCCCATCACCCTCAACCCCAGCGCCACCATCTACGTGCTCGCCTTCGTGGAGGCCGGCAACTGCTGGCTCGACAAGCGGCAATACTCCCCCTTCAACCTCTACAAGTCGGCCGGACTTGGCATCCGCATCTACCTGCCGATGTTCGGTCTGCTCGGCTTCGACTGGGGCTACGGCTTCGACGACGTGCCCGGTCAGAAAGACGCCGGTGGCAGCCGATTCCACATCTCCATCAACCAATCCATCGACTAATTTAAACTCCCCCTCGTTTCACCCATCTAAATTTTCATCCATTCTCCGAAAATATTAATCATCAAAACCATACGACAATGAAAAAGAGCATTTTATTAACCGTGGTCTGCGCATTCCTGACCCTGCCCATGTTTGGCCAAAAGTACGCCTACATTGATTCCGAATACATCTTGAGCAACATGCCCGACTACGTCGAGGCACAGGCAGAACTCGACCGTGTGGCCGTGGAGTGGCAGCAAGAGATCGAACAGCAGTTCGCCAAGATCGACGAGATGTACAAGAAGTATCAGACCGAGGCCATCACGCTGCCCGAGAACATGAAACAGAAGCGTGAAGAGGCCATCATCGCCGCCGAGCAGGCCGCCAAGGATCTGCAGAAGAAGCGTTTCGGCAAAGACGGTGACCTCACCAAGAAGAGAGAGGAGTTGGTCACCCCCATCCAAGACAGAGTTTTCACCGCCATCGACGAGTACGCCAAGGAGAAGGGCTACGCCTTCGTCTTCGACGTCGCCGGCTCGATGACCATCATCTATGCCGACCCGAAGTGGGACATCAACGACCAGATCATGCAGAAGTTGGGCGTGACGGCGAAGGATGACAATGACGATGAAGAATAACATCCACCGCTCTATTATAATTATTGTAGAAAACTATTGTAGAAAAAGAGAAACGATGAAGAGAAATTTGATTCTGCTTGCCGTTGTGATGCTCATGGGGATCACGGCAGGCCACGCCCAGAAGTACGGGCACGTAAACGCCAACGAAATATTCCTCGCCATGCCGGGCGCCGACACGCTGCAGACCGCTTTGCAGGCCTACCAGTCGGAGCTTGAGGCCGAATACACCGCGATGATGACCGAGTTCCAGACCAAGTACGAGAAGTTCAACAAGGAAGCCGGAACCATGTCATCTACCGTCCGCGCCTTCCGCGAGAAGGAACTGACCGATGCCCAGGAGCGCATCTCCACCTTTGAACAGAGTCTTCAGGACATGATGCAGGAGAAGCAGATCGAGTTGATGACCCCGTTCCAGGACAAGATCATCGAGGCCATCCAGGCCGTGGCCAAAGAGAACGGCTATGCCTACATTTTCGACTCCAAGAACCTGCTCTACTCCGATGGTGGAGATGATGTCAGCGCACTGGTTAAGAAGAAGTTAGGTATCACCAAGTAAGTTGTCCATCTATTCTCGATTTTACAAAAAAAAGAAAATGAAAAAGACAATCATACTCGCCCTATTGCTCATCGTCACCGGTTTCGGCAATGCTGCTTTCGGCCAGAAGGCCAAGTTCGGCCATGTCGATCTGACCGCTGTCATGCAGGCCCTGCCGGAATGGACGACCTCCCAGGCGGAACTGCAGGCCAAAGCCGACGAACTGACCAAGGAGGGGGAAGCCCTGCAATCCGAATTCCAAAAGGCCTACGAGGATTTCCAGAAGAAACGCGGCACCTACAGTGACGCCGTGGCCAAGGTGAAGCAGAAAGAGGTGGAGGACATGTACAAACGGCTGCAAGCGTTCCAGGAGAGCGCCCAAAGCCAACTGACCACCAAGGAAAACGAGCTGCTCGAACCCATCCAGAAGAAGGCCCTCGACGCCGTCAAGGAGGTGGCAAAAGCCAACGGATACACCTACGTTTTCGACGTCTCGACGCAGTTGTACAACAGCGAGAGCGACGATCTGACCGACAAGGTGAAGGAAAAACTGGGGGTCAAGTAGCCATGCGGTTCATCGACTCCCACGGACACCTGTACCGCGAATATTACGAAGCCGACCTCGAAGAGGTGGTGGCACGCTCCATAGAAGCGCAAGTGACGAAGATCATTCTCCCTTGCGTTTCTTCGTTAAGCATCCACGACATCTTCGAGTCGGCAGCAAGCCACCCCCAGAACCTCTTCCCGATGGTGGGGTTGCATCCCACCGACGTGCCCGACGACTACGAGCGCGAGTTGGAGGTCTTGGAGAGTTGGCTCGACCACGACGGCGTGGTCGGCATCGGCGAGATCGGAATGGACCTGTACCACGACGACGAAAAGGTGGAGCAGCAGAAGATCGCCTTCGAGCGGCAGTTGCGCTGGGCGGTGGAGCGGAAACTACCTGTCTCCCTGCACATCAGGAGCGCCTATGCCGAGGCGATGTCCATCCTGCGGCAGTTCGAGGGCACGCCACTCACCGGCATCCTGCACTGCTTCTCCGGCGGTATTCAGGAGGCCGAATGGGCCATCCGCCACGGCTTCCTGTTGGGAATCGGCGGGGTGGTCACTTTCAAGAACAACAAGTTGCAGGACATCGTGAAGGAGGTCGGATTAGCGCACATCGCACTGGAGACCGACTGTCCGTTCTTGGCGCCCACGCCCTACCGCGGCACGCGCAACGAGAGTGCCTACATCCCCATCATTGCGCAGAAGGTGGCCGACATCTTCGAATGTCCCATCGAGCAGGTGGCGGAGGCGACGACCGCCAACGTGGAGCGAATATTCCCGCTGAATAATCTCAGACAACTAAAACAGCAGATATTATGAAAAAGATCATGATGACACTCATCGCTTGGACGACGGGTGTGGCAGCCGTCATGGCCGCCCCGACGACACTGGAACAGACACAACGGGTGGCGTCGAACTTTTTTCGTGCCCAAGTCGGCATTGCGGCACCCGCGCCGCAACTCACCTACACCGCGACCGCCAACGACGGCAACTCCACTCCTTGCTTTTACGTCTATAACATCGGCGACGGCTTTGTGATCGTGTCGGCCGATGACCGCGTGCGTCCGGTGCTCGGATACTCGACGGAGGGGCGTTTCGACGCGCAGCAGATGCCGCCCGCGATGGCGGAGTTGTTGGAGGGTTACCGTATCGAAATCGCCGGCATCATGAGCGACGTGCCGGAGAGTTGCGCCCTCCACCGCGCCGAATGGCAGGCGCTGGTGGACGGATCGTACCAGCCCCACCGCAACGTCAGCACGGTGGACGCCCTGCTGGGCGACAACAACTGGCAACAAAACAACGGCTACAACTACTACTGCCCCGCCGACGCCAGCGGTCCGGGAGGCCACTGCTACGTCGGCTGCTGTGCCCTGTCAATGGGCATGGTGATGCACTACTGGCAGCATCCCACCAAGGGCACCGGTTCGCACAGTTACGACTGTAACCATTCGGAATACCTGAGCGGGCAATACGGCGACTACGGAACCCTCAGTGCCAACTTCGGCAACACCACGTACAACTGGGCCGCCATGCCCAACCATCTCACCTCCTCCACTCCCAGCAGCCAGATCCTGGCGGTGGCGCGTTTGCTGTCGCATTGCGGCATCGCCATCGAGATGTGGTATGGCAATCAGGGCAGCATGGGGTTCCACGACGACATCGCCGACGCCTTGGAGGAGTACTTCAAGTACGACGAGTGCCTGACGGTATGGAAGAACAACTACAGCGGCGACTGGAGTGCCCTGCTGAAGGGAGACCTCGACCTGGGGCGTCCCATCATCTACTGCGCCTACGCCAGCGAAGGTGGGCACGAGTTCGTGTGCGACGGCTACGACGCCAACGACTTTTTCCACTTCAACATGGGATGGGGCGGCTCGTACAACGGGTTCTATGCCATCGACAACCTGAACGCGCAATACAACTTCAACAGTTCGCACGCCGCAGTGGCGCACATCCGGCCGCTGGAGGAAAATACCGACGGGATTTCCGAGAACGGTGTCGTCAAGGTGGAGGCATTTCCGAATCCGGCGACCGGGGTTGTCACCGTCGTTTCGGCGGAGCCGATCGACGAAGTACGGCTGTTCGACGCCACCGGGCGACAGGTACGCCGCCTCGACGCCGTCAACGGATGCCGCTGTGAGATGGAATTGAACGGCCTGGCGCCGGGGCTCTATATGATGCGTGTGGTCGATGCCAGTGGCGCCATCACGACGACCAAGGTGAGCAAACGGTAACGGTTGCCTTCCATTTTTTATTCCAAACTCCAGTTTTCCCGTTTGGAATAAAAAAATTTTTTCTTATATTTGCACCCGCTAAACCAGCAGTTCAAAAATTATTTAAACATCTAAAAATAAATTAATTATGCAACCTAAAGGAAACAAGTACGGTACGCACCGCGTCATCGAGCCGAAGGGCGTTCTCCCGCAGCCGGCCAACAAATTGGACAACAACATGGATGTGATCTACGACAACGAGATCTTGATCGACGTGCAGACGTTGAACATCGACTCCGCGTCATTCACCGACATCCACAACTATGCCAAACAGCAGGCAGGCGAAGGCGCCAGCGTGGAGAAGGTGATGGAAGAGGTGAAGAAGGAGATGCTGTTGAACGTGGAGTTGCAGGGCAAGCACCGCAACCGTCGCACCGGCTCAGGCGGCATGCTGCTCGGCAAGGTGGAGAAGATCGGCGACGCCCTGAAGGGCAAGATCGACCTGAAGGAGGGCGACCGCATCGCCACCCTCGTCTCCCTGTCGCTCACCCCGCTGCGCATCGACGAGATCCTGGAGATCCGTCCCGACGTGGACCAGGTGGATATCAAGGGCAAGGCCATCCTCTTTGAGAGCGGCATCTATGCCAAGATCCCGACCGACATGCCCGAGAAGTTGGCCCTCTCCGCCCTCGACGTGGCCGGCGCACCCGCCCAGACCGCGAAACTCTGTCAGTACGGCCAGACCGTCGTCATCCTCGGCGCCGGCGGCAAGAGCGGCATGCTCTGCTGCTACGAGGCCAAGAAGCGCGTCGGCGTCACCGGCAAGGTGATCGGCATCGCCAACAGCCCGAAGAGCACCCAGCGCATCAAGGACCTCGGCTTCTGCGACATCGTGGAGAGTGCTGCAGGCATGACTCCCGTGCAGGTCTATGAGTTGGTCGAGAGACTCACCAACGGCAAGATGGCCGACGTCACCATCAACTGCGTCAACGTTCCCGACCAGGAGATGACCGCCGTGCTCTGCACCAAGGACGACGGCGTGGTCTATTTCTTCTCCATGGCCACCAGTTTCACCAAAGCCAGTCTCGGCGCCGAAGGCATCGGTTCCGACGTCAACATGATCATGGGCAACGGCTACACCAAAGGCCATGCCGAGTTCACCCTCCAGGAACTCCGCGAAAGCCCCGAACTGCGCAAGATCTTCGAAGAACTTTACGCATAATCACATCTCACTAATACAAAGGCGGTTGCATTGAGACAACCGCCTTTTTTTATTAACATCCGTCCCGATTTCCCCATGAACATCCAAGATGTACAATGGCAAGTGATTGCCAACCCGAACGCGCTGACCGCCAAGCGCAAGATGTTGGAGAAGACCATCCTGCAGGATCTGCAGGCGCACGGCATCAACTACCGCCTGCACGTGGCGGACGGCATCGGACACGGCATGGAGTTGGCCTGCCAGTTGTGCCAAGCGGGGCACCGCCATCTGATCGCGGTGGGCGGCGACGGCACGGTGAACGAGGTGGTGAACGGCATCTACCAGTCGGGAGTACCTGCCGACGAGGTGTTTATGGCGATCATACCGTTGGGGACGGGCAACGACTTCTGTCGCACGCTGGGCTACCCGGGCGCCGCCGACTTCCGCACGTTCTTGCAGCGCGGCAGTTTCCTGCCAACGGACGTGGGGATGGTGGAAACGGTGGTCGGCGGCGCGGCCACGGCACGGCGGCGGTTCATCAACATCGCCGGCTTCGCCTTCGACGCCGCGGTGATCCGCGAGACCACGAAGGGCAAGCCGAAACTCTTCCCGTCGGCGGTATATCTGCTGAAGCTGGTGAAGGTGCTCTTCAGTTACCGAGCGACTCCGGTGACGATCGTCACAGCGGACGGGGAGATGACGGACGAGATCTTCACGATGGCAGTGGGAAACGCGCAGTACAACGGCAACGGCATGCGGCAGGTGCCGATGGCGGACCCGCACGACCGGATGCTGGACATCGTGGCCATCCGCAAGATCCGACCGATGAAAGTGATCGCGAATGTGAAACGGCTTTTCTCCGGAGAGCACCTGCGGTTGCCGGAGGCGCGAGTACTGCACGGCGACCGTGTCGAGATCCGCTCGAAAGAGCCGGTGCCGGGCGAGGTCGAGGGCGAAATGCTGTCGGCCGGAAATTACCGCATCACATTGGAATCCAAGCAGTTGAATCTTTTACAGAAGGGAGAGGCAACGCATTAGATTCTCATTTTTAACATCTTAAAGAAAAGCGTAAAAAAATCATCTATCCACTTCTTTTTTTGCAAAAAAATCCATACCTTTGCAGGATTTTAGATTATACGTAAAAAAGTAGAAGAAGATGGGTCAATGTATTATGGTACACGGACATAACGACGGGTACAAGTTGTTGTACAGCGTCGGTGGAATGCCCACGAAGGAGCCGTGTGCCGAATTCGGATACCTGTCGAAGGAGGCGCTGCATGCGAGCGGATACATGGTGGAGTTGAACGAGGAGGGGGCGTGGATCTCTATCGGGCAGATGCGCCGCGACGCCAGTCGTGACAACCGTGTCGGAATCATCTTCTTCTCCATTTTCGTCCATCACGGGCACTACTTGCCGCACGTGAAAGCGGCCTTGGACAAAGCGTTGGCGACCTACGACGAGTTGACGGGGCACGTCGATCGGGTGGTGATTCCCGAAAATTGGCAATTCATCGACCGGCTGAGCGAGTTGCTGGCGGAGCGCAGCACCCCGCAATCGGAGCCGTGGCTTCCCGAGGGGCGCATGGCGGCGGCCAAGATCTACCTTCCGGACGACGAGATCGCCTCGTTGCTGGAGGAGACTTCCCTCCCCCGTTTCTCCTTATACCGCTGTCTGTTCATCGTGCCGAAGGTGGCAGATGGCACGGCGGCGGATCCCGTCCCCTACCTGCTGGGCGAGCAGTGTGCCAACACGCCGGACATCTCGCAGGAGATCTCCTACGAGCTGCAGCTGCGCGAGCGGGCGCGGCTACCCCAGGCAACGCCGGCGGTGGTTGAGAACGTCGTCAACGTCAGGTTAACCTTCACCTTGGGCAAGAGCCGTTATGTCAGCCCGGGGCGCACGGAGTTCATCTGTTCCAACCCCGAGGTGAGTTACAACGAGGTCACCCAAGTCATCAGCTACCCCAAAGAACTGCGCGGCACGGGTATCCGTTTCACGCTCAAATTCCGCGAGAGTTACCGCCCGTGCAGCGGCATGCTCGACGGCGGGACGAGCATGGAGTTGCCGCTCACCTACAGCAAACGCGGGAAGTTCACCTACTACAAGCCCGTGCTCATCGGATTGGCCGCGCTGTTGGCGGTGGTTCTCGCCATCGTCATCGTGCGGAGCATCGACTTCCCGGAGCCGGCGAAACAGTCGCAGTCGGTCGTCTCCACGCCGACCAAGCCCGCTAACGACGACGCGGAGCACCCCATCAACGCCGACGACAACCCCGGTCCCAACGACTCCGTTGGCTGGGCGGTGAAAAACACGCTCACCTACTTAGAGACGGAGGCGTGGTCGGAGGATTCCTTGCAGAAATACTACAACCTTCTCAACCGATACGACAAAAACGAGTTGTTGGACGTCACCCAGGCGGGCGTCAAGGAGCGGGTCTATTGCAATCTGCTCTTCCGTCATGCCCTGAACCAGAACATGATCACCAAGGGGTTGAACTGCATGGAAGACCTCGCCAACAGCGCCAAATTCCCGCAGATGGAGGCGCAACTCGGACCGGAGAAGTACCGGCTGCTCCAAGACCTGATCACCGACAACGACATGCGGCGACGCCTCGCCCGCAATCGCGGCGACATCATCAAGAGCGACTTCGCCAAAGTAAAGACCATCCTTTACGGGAAATAGTCCGCCCGCTTTTTATTCACTTTTAAACCATTCTCAAATGGCAGATTTCACACACCTTCACGTACATACGCAATATTCCCTGCTCGACGGACTGTCGGATATCCCATCTTTGATTAAAAAGGCATACGACGACGGACAGCGTGCCATGGCCATGACCGACCATGGCAACATGTACGGCATCTATACCTTCGTAAAGGAGGTGGAGAAATTCAACAAGGAGCACAAGGATGACCCGTTCAAAGCGATCATCGGGTGTGAGGTCTATGTGGCGCGCAACGGCAGCCGTCTGCAGAAACGCTCCGATGTGCGCTCCGACCAGAGTGGCCACCACCTGATTCTTTTAGCCAAAAACATGGTGGGATACAAGAACTTGAGCCATTTGGTGTCGTTGGGATGGACGGAGGGTTTCTACCGCACCCCACGTGTTGACAAGGAGATCATGCGGAAGTATTCGGAAGGGGTCATCGCCTGCTCGGCCTGTTTGGGCGGCGAATTGCCGCAGGTGATTATGGCCGACAACCCGTCGCTACACGACGGCACGCTGCCCATCACCTTCAACTTGGATCGAGCCCGCAAGGTCGTGGAGGAGTTCATCGACATTTACGGCGACGACTATTATATTGAGTTGCAGCGCAATGGTCACAAGGAGCAGACGTTGGTGAACGCCGCGCTGCTGCAGTTGGCCGAGGAGTTCCACCTGCGCTGCATCGCCACCAACGACGTCCACTTTGTGAACCGCGAGGACTTTCCGGCGCACAAGATGCTCATCTGCATCAACACCCGCAAGGACTACATTGACACGGAGGCGATTGCGCAGGACGAGGACCAGGACAACGGCATGGCATACTCGGGCGAGGAGTATTTCCGCACCACGGAGGAGATGGCGGAGTTGTTCGCCGACCATCCCGAGGTGCTGTCGAACACCATGCACGTAGCCAACAAGGTGCAGGTGATCTCGCTGAAGCACGAGCCAACGTTGCCGAAGTTCGAGGTGCCGCCGCAGTTCAAGGATGAATTCGACTACCTCTGTTATCTCACCTGGGAGGGCGCGAAGAGACGCTGGGGCGAGGAGTTGAGCGACGAGATCAAGGAGCGGTTGCAGTTCGAGTTGGACACGGTGGGCGGCATGGGCTTCCCGGGCTACTTCCTCATCGTAATGGACTTCATCGAGGCGGGGCGTCGCAACGGCATCCGGTTCGGACCCGGCCGTGGTTCCGCCGCCGGCTCTGCCATCGCTTATTGCTTGAACATCACCAATATAGACCCTATCAAATACGACTTGCTGTTCGAGCGTTTCCTCAACCCCGACCGCATCTCGCTGCCCGATATCGACATCGACATGGACAGCACTGGGCGCGCGAAGACCATCGAATACGTAAGTCAGAAGTACGGTTCGGAGAAGGTCGCCGTGATCGTGACGTTGATGGAGATGAAGGGGAAGACGGCCATCCGCGACTGCGCCCGCGCGTTGAAACTCCCGCTGGCGGAGAGCGACCGCTTAGCCAAACTCGTCCCCGACGACGCCAAGACATTGAAGGCCGCCATCGATGCGTCGCCTGAACTGACCTACGAGTTGGAGAACGGCAGTCCGTTGGTGAAGAAGACGTTGGAGTTTGCCGAGAAGTTGGACGGCACCCTGCGCGGCACGGGCGTGCATGCCTGCGGCGTCATCATCGGGCGCGACAGTCTGTTCGACTGCATCCCGTTGGCCACCTCGAAGAACTCCGACACCATGGTGGTGGAGTACGAAGGGGCACTGGTGGAGGAGGCCGGTCTGCTGAAGATGGACTTTCTGGGATTGAACACCCTCGACATCATCACCTATTCTCTTCGCAACATCAAGAAGAGCAAGGGAAAAGACATTGAGATCGACGACATCCCGTTGGATGACGAGAAGACCTACAAAGTGTTCCAGAACGGCGACACCACGGCCATCTTCCAGTTTGAAAGTCCGGGTATGCGCAAGTACCTTCGCGAGTTGCAACCAACTCGTTTTGAGGACATTATCGCAATGGTGGCGTTGTACCGTCCCGGCCCGATGGACAACATCCCCTCCTTCATCAATCGCAAGCAGGGGCGCGAGGCGATCACTTATCCCATTCCCGAGATGGGCAAGATCTTGGACGAGACCTACGGCATCACCATCTACCAGGAGCAGGTGATGCTGCTGTCGCGCTTGCTGGCCGGCTTCACCCGAGGCCAGGCCGACACGCTGCGTAAGGCCATGGGCAAGAAGAAGATCGACGTGATGGAGTCGTTATATACCGAATTCACCTACGGGGGCACGCAGCGGGACTACTCGCTCGACGACCTGAAGAACATCTGGGAGGAGTGGAAGAAGTTCGCGTCGTACGCCTTCAACAAGTCGCACGCCACCTGTTATGCCTTCGTAGCGTACCAGACGGCCTGGCTGAAGGCCAATTACACGGCGGAGTTCTTAGCCGCCAACATGACGGCAGAGATCACCGACCTGAAGAAGGTGACGGAGTTGATCGATGAGGCCAGCAAGCAGGGCATCGCGGTGTTGCCGCCCGACATCAACGAGTCGGATTTGGCCTTCAGCGTCAACCAGGACGGCGCCATCCGCTTTGGTCTGGCAGCGCTCAAGGGGGTGGGCGCGAACGCAGTGCAGGACATCATCGACGAGCGCGAGGCCCATGGCAAGTTCAAGAACATCTTCGACTTCATCGAGCGGGCGAACCTGCGCTCCTGCAACCGCCGCATCGTGGAGAGCATGGCGGCGGTGGGCACGTTCGACAGTTTCGGCAACATCCACCGTGCCCAGTTCTTCTGCGAGGACAAGGACCATAAGACCTTTGTGGAGCGGCTGATGAACTACGGGGCGCATCAGCAGGACAGCAGCCAACAGATGCAGATGTCCATCTTCGACGAGGTCGTCGGCGGGGGCATAGACGAGGCCGCGCTGCCGCCCATCCCCGAATGCGACGAGTGGAGTGCCTTCGAGCGGCTGAAGAAGGAGCGCGAGATCGCCGGCTTCTACATCTCCGGCCATCCCTTCGACCACTTCAGGCCCATCATCGACAGTTTCTGCAACACCGACCTGTCTGTCATCAGCCAAAAAGAAGACTGGTATCTCATGCAGGGACGCACGCTCATCTTCGCCGCGGCGGTGACGGCCGCGCAGCACAAGATCGGCAAGAACGGCAACCCCTACGGCATCATCACTATAGAGGACTCGACGAGTTCGTTTGACTGGATGTTGTTCGGGGAGGACTACTCCAAGTACAGGCATCTGTTCGATGTGGGGCAGTTCCTGTTGTTCGCCGCCAACATCGTGGAGCGCGGCTTCGAGCGGGAGATCGCCAAGAAGACCTTCAACCTCAAGCCCTCGCGCATTATCTACCTGCGCGACGCCTTCACGGTGATCCCCTCGGCGGTGCGGCTGAAGATGGAGGTCGGCGACCTGTCGCAGAACACGGCCAACATCATCCAGGAGTGGCTGCGGGCGGCGGAGGAGAAGAGCCAACGCGAAGGCAAGGGCGGCGGCACCAAGAAACTGATATTCTCCATCTTGGACAAGAACTGCGAGTTCTACACCGACCTTTTCAACTACGAGATGAAGGTCGATCCGGAGACCTTCATCGAAATGAAGCCCGCCTCCATCCATTGTGAAATCTCTTTAGAAAAATAGCACTTTCATCGACTCATCATGGCAAAAGACATCCTATCAGAACTCAACGAATCGCAGCGGCAGGCGGTGTGTGAAATCGACGGTCCGGTGATGGTGATCGCCGGCGCCGGCTCGGGCAAGACCCGCGTGCTCACCTACCGCATCGCCTACATGTTGGAACGCGGCATTGCGCCGTGGAACATACTCTCGCTCACTTTCACCAACAAGGCGGCGCGAGAGATGACCGACCGTGTGCTCAAACTCATCGGCGACAAACGCGCCAAGGCAGTGCAGATGGGCACTTTCCACTCCGTGTTCCTGCGCGTACTCCGCACCGAGGCCGAGAAGATCGGCTTCACTCACGCCCTCACCGTATATGACACCGACGACTCCAAGGCACTGCTCCGCAACATCGTCAAGGAGATGAACTTGGACCCCAAGATCTACGTCGTCAACTTCATACTCAACCGCATCTCCGCCGCCAAGTCGAGTCTCATGTCGGCGGAAGACTACGCCCAGAACAGCGAGGCCCGCGCATACGACAAGGAGTGCGGCAAGCCGCTCATCTCCGACATCTTCACCCGCTACAACAGCCGGCTACACAGCGCCAACGCCATGGACTTCGACGACATCCTATACTACATGAACGCACTGCTGCGCGACTACCCGGAGACGCTGTTCAAGTACCAGAACCGCTTCCAATACATCCTGGTGGATGAGTATCAGGACACCAACTTCGCGCAGTACCGTATCATCAAGCGGTTAGCCGACGCGCACCACAACATCTGCGTGGTCGGCGACGACGCCCAGAGCATCTACGGCTTCCGCGGCGCAGACATCAACAACATCCTCAACTTCAAACGCGACTACAAGGAGGCGAAGATCGTGAAGTTGGAGCAGAACTACCGCTCCACGCAGAACATCGTGAATGCCGCCAATGCCGTCATCAAAAACAACAACAAGCAGATTCCCAAGACGGTTTGGACGGAGAATGAGGAGGGCACGCCCATCACGGTGCTGTCGTCGGCGAGCGAAAGCGACGAGGCGATGTTGGTGTGCGACTCCATTTTCGAGATCGAGCACAACTACCATGTCGATCTCAACGACATCGCCATCCTCTACCGCACCAACATGCAGTCGCGTGCCTTGGAGGAGTGCCTCATCAAGAAGCACATCCCCTATCGCATTTACGGAGGCACGTCGTTCTACGCCCGCAAGGAGATCAAGGACATCCTCGCCTACTGCCGGCTGGCGGTGAACCACTACGACGAGGAGGCGTTGCGGCGGGTGATCAACTACCCGCTGCGCGGCATCGGCGAGACCTCGGTCGAGCGCGCCATCGCCTGCGCCAACGAGCAGGGTGTACGCATGTGGGACGTCATCGAGAATCCGCACTTCTACGAAATCCCCGTGAACAATCCGACGCGCGAGAAGTTCGTCGATTTCACCGCCAAGATCAAGAGTTTCACGGCGATGCTGCAGTCGAAGGACGCCTACGAACTGGGCAAGCACATCGCCTTCGCCTCGGGCATCGTGGCCGCGTTGAAGGCCGACCCGTCGGAGAAGGACCGCGCCGACAACGTGGAGGAGCTGCTTGACGCCATGAAGGACTTCTCGGAAAACGCCGAGGAGAGCACCTTCAACGAGGAGACGGGCGAGGTGATCGAACACTTCGAACCGACGCTCGACCGTTTCTTAGAGAACGTGGCACTGCTGACCGACGCAGACGAGAAGGAGAAGGACGACCAGTCGAAGGTGAGACTGATGACCATCCACGCGGCCAAGGGATTGGAGTTCGACTACGTGTATATCACCGGGTTGGAAGAGAACCTTTTCCCATCGTCGCTGTCCATCGGTTCGAAGCGGGAGTTGGAAGAGGAGCGCCGTCTCTTCTACGTCGCCATCACGCGGGCGAAGAAGGTGCTGACGCTGACGCACGCACAGACGCGCTACCGGTACGGCAGCATGCAGTTCTGCGAGCCGAGCCGCTTCCTCGACGAGTTGCCGATGTCGTGCCTGAAGACGATCGCGAAGGCGTCGGCAGGACGCGGTACGTTCGCCCGCCGCGAGCCGAAGAGCAACCCGTGGGGCGAGCGCACGTTCCAGAAGAAGAGCGCCCCCACGAAGCCACAGAACGACCTCGACATCTCCGCCATCGGCCGCTTGGCCAATAACAACGACCTACGGCCCGGGCAACGCATCTACCACCTGAAGTTCGGCTACGGCACGGTAGCCCGCATCGACGGCAGCAACCCCAACGACCTCAAGGCCATCGTCGCCTTCGACACCCTCGGTGAGAAGGTGCTGCTGCTGAAATTCGCCAAACTGATTATTCCGAAAAACTAAAAAGATCAGAACTCCCCGCGCCCGTGATGGAACTGCACCGCAGGCGGCAAAGTGATCTCCTTCATGCACTCCAAAGCAAAACGGTCGGTCATGCCGGAAAGGTAGTCGGCCACCACCCGCATGCCCATCTCGTCCTCTGACCAGCCATTGCTCGTCGCCTCATCCTTGTAAAAACGGCACATATTCCTCATGTAATCGACAAAGTAGGTGTCAACCGTGTGGGATGTCTTGCCTTGGAAGTCGTGGCGGTCCCAGTCGAACTGCTGATGCAAGTGGAAGAGATACTCGAAGATGGCGTTGATGATGCGCTTGCACGACTTCTCCACCTCGATCTGCAACGGATGCTTGTATATGTGCTGGTAGTTGAAGTTGTGCAACGTGAGCATCAGTTCATGTGCCTCGTCGGAGACAGCGATGGCCTCTTCGGTGGAGTGGGAGACCAAGTCATTGACCAAGTAGTTGATAATGTTGCTGTTGCTATCACCGATCTTGCGGCGGATGACGTCGGGAATGTCGTTTTTCTTGATAAAGCCGGCGACGATAGCGTCTTCGATGTCGCGCCCGAGGTAGGCGATCTTGTCGGAGAAGCGGACGATGGCGCCCTCGTAGGTGGAGGGCAGGAAGCGGCGCGACTGGATCTCGTCAAGGTTCTTGACGGTGAAATCGGGGGTGATGGCCTGCTCGAAGCGCTCGCCATTGTGACAGATGATGCCGTCCTTGACCGCATAGGTGAGGTTGAGTCCCAAGCCGCTATCGATGAGTTTTTCAACGACGCGGTAACTGTGCACCTCGTGCATGAACTTGTCGCGCCCGCCGAGATATTCGGCGAGAGCGGTCTCACCGGCGTGTCCGAAAGGGGTGTGGCCGAGGTCATGTCCCAAACTGATGGCGTAGGCCATGTCCTCGTTGAGGTCCCACTCCATATCCTTGCGGGCGTTGAGTCCACGGCAGATGGTGGCACTCACGGAGGCGACGTGCAGCACGTGCTCGATGCGGGTGCAGATATGGTCGTCGTTGGGATTGAAGAAGACCTGGGTCTTGTATTTCAGCCGGCGGAAGGGCTTGGAATGGAAAATGGCGGTTTGGTCGCGATAGTAGCAGCCGCGGATGTCGTTCGCGCGGGGCCGCGTGCGCTTTTCCAACTCGATATCGGGGATTCTATTATGAATCATCACAGTGAAAATTAAGGTCACTATTGAGCCAACATCAACCGAACCTTGATACCCGCGTCGATGTTCATGTTGTTGTACTGCTGTGAGATATAGGGCTTGTTGATGATATGGTCGTAATAAAGCGTCAATCCCACCATCTTGCTCAACTGGTAGTCGGCGGCGAAGTTGATGGTCATGGAGAGTGAGCCGGCGGAGATCTGATTGATGTCCTCGGCGATCTTGCGCAGGATGGTCTGGTTGTCCTTGAGGGCGAAGGAGACGCTGAGGTTGAGGTCGCTGGTGACCTGCCGTTTCATGCCGGAGAAGACGAATCCGATGGTGATGTCCTTGATACGGTAGCCGGCGGAAACTGCCAGCTCGTTGGAAGTCATCTCGGTGATCTGGTTGTTGGCGAAACTGAGGGAGGTGTTGCGCGACCGCTTGTATTCCACCTTGATCATGAGACTGTTCTTCATGGTCATGTCGAAACCGATCAACGGGTTGAGTTGCTCGGAGATGGTGATCTGCCCGATCTGTCGGCTGGCGATGAAGTTGTTCATCTGGTCGAACTGGTCGGCGTAGCCGTTGGCGTCCTCGTGATAGAGCAGGTTGGAGGTGTAGTTGCCGATGTTGTAGGTGCAGGTGTAGGCATGGGTGATGGAGAGACTTTGGAAGACCTTCTGCACGCCCTTGATCTTGGTGAAGCCGGTGTAGTTGAGTCGCCAGTTGGGCAGCGGGAACTTCGGGAAGGGCGAGGTGACATCCACCTTATCGACCTTCTTGCCGGCGTAGGCGGTGAGGAAGGCGGCGGTAAGGACATCCTGCGACAATCTGCCGTAGCCGACGGGATAGCCGGTGGTGTCGTTGATGACGCCGCCGGAGTTGGGATTCAACGCGGAGAGCCGATTCGCCAACTCGTAGCGGGCCGACTTGAACTCCTCAAAGATCTTGTCGCCATCCATGAAGAAACGTCCCAGACCGAACTGGCTGATGCTGTAGTTGCCGGTCGTTTGCGGGGTGTAGGAGTGGAAGACCCCTTCCCTATCCGCTCGGTAATACTCCGAGTAACTGCTGCTTTCGTTGCGGGTCGCGGTCACGTCGATGCGGAAGTCGCGGAACGGTTCCACCGTGGCACGGAAGTTGATGACCCGATTATGGTTCTCCATGTAGGCATAATTCATGAGCGTGTCGGTGGAGAGCCAGCCGCGTTCGGAGGAGATATGCCGGATGTCGGTCTGTCCGCCGAAGACGAATAGGAAGCCGGGCGCGCCGTTTTTCCAGTTGATACCTATGATGTTTGGCGCGTACATCATGCCCGGCATCTGGATGCCGTTGCCGACGCTATAACTCAGCGAGGCATTGCGCAACAACATCAGGAAACGCACTGTCCCGTCAAGGAAAATCTTGCCGTAGTTGGGCTTCTCCTTCAACGAATCCTTGCCTTTGTCCTTATCCTTTCCCTTGCCTTTCTTTCCCTTGTCTTTGGGATCATCCTCGTCGTCAGCTGCGGTGATCTTGCCCTTCTGGACATTCGCCTTGCCTGCCGCCGGTCGGTTGTTCCCCTGGTTGACCTTCTTGAAATACGGGACTTTGTTGTAAAGATTGACAAAGTTGACGTTTCCGTTCAACTGCAACGACTGGGAGTTGGCGATTGTATTGCCGAGGTATTGCAGTGAAAGTGAAGAAGATGTATAGTTGTAAGTGGAGCCGTAGCGGGCGGTGGCGGTGATCCAACTGAAGAGAGGGATCTTGTTGATGGGCACCTGCCAAGAGGCGTCGAAGCGCTGCTGGAAGGTGTTGACACGTCCGCCCTGGCCGAAGCAACGCCAGATGGAATCCTTCTCCGTACGGGTGTCAATGAGTCCCTGCGGCTCGTCGATGCGGGTGGCTATGTTGGCGGTGTATTCGAACTTCAACCCCTGCGACAAATCCCAACGCAAAGCGTAGTCGCGGTTCCAGTCGAAGGTCTTGACGAAGCTGGTATCGACAATGATGTTGCCCTTGCTCTTCGGACGGTACTTGAACTGGTTGACTTCACGCAATATGGTGGTACGGAAGGTGAACATCTTGGGCAGCGGGTAGAAGTTGAAGTCGCGGATCAGTTGCAACCATTTCGATTTCAACCACTTCTGACTTGAAAGCGGGCGGATGTTCTTCGGGTTGTAGTTGTACGAGTAGCCCAACTCCGCCTGATGCGTGAACTCGTTGTCGAACTCCACATCCACATTGCGCGATTTGACCTCGGAGTAGGCGTAGGAGAAGTCGAGGTTTTCGATATCCCACGGCCGGATCTTGATGGGGCCGTCGAAGTTGCGCTCCTTGCGCACGTTCATAATGTTGACGTTCTGGCGGCGCACATAGTCGGTGGTCATCTTGCGGATGGAGTCGCGCTCGGCGGCGGTTTCGTAAGTCTTGAGATCCTCCTTGAGTTTGACGTCGGGATTCAACGGATTGTATTCAGGGATGGAGACGTTCTGCGAGAGGTCGTAGTGGATGGGGATGCGGATGTTCCACTTTTCGGGGAAGAGGGTCTTGCCGGCCTCCAGGTTGGCGGCGAAGTCGATGGTGTAGAGCGTCTCGGTCTGTCTTTCGGTGACGGACTGGTTGAGGGTTCCGAAGCCGGGGGTGGAGAAGGTTCCGGAGAGGGTGATGTCGCCGACGTCGGCGAGGTTGAGGCGCATGCGGGCGAGGGCGGCAAAGCCCTGCTTGTCGTCGAAGTCGCACAGGCGCAACTCGTTCACCCACACCTCCACCGACTTGGCAAGCATGTCATCGCCGTCGTTGAGGGTCTTCTTCTTGGGGTTGCGGATACCTATCATGATGGTGGCGACGTCGGCGAGGTTCGGGGTACCGACGACCGTAATCTTGGCGTTGTCGAGCAGCATGGAGTAGGGCACCGTGATGCTGGGATGGGTGCCGCCACGCACCTCCACATTACGAAGCTGCTTCACGGAGACGAGGGAGTCGAGGATGATGTTCATCCGATTGGCCATCGGCCAGACGGAACTGCTGTCGTGGACATACCACGGGCTGAGTTCGATGGGAATCTCGTACTCGTAGTAGTTGTCGGTCATGTCGGAACCCAAACGGATGAAGAGACTGACTTCACCCTTGCGGATGTTGTCGCTTTCGTTCACCTTCTCGGCGTGCACGAACATCATGAGCCGTTTGAACTTGCGGAGGTCGTAGTTGGTGGTCTTGTAGATGGCGCGGGCGTCGCCGTCCATCAATCCGAGGACCTTCATGGTGAGGGCCTGCTCGTTCTCGTGGAAGGTGACGGTACTGCCGTATCCCTGCTCGCGCTCGATGCCGGGAGGCAGCACATAGTTGATGGGCTGACGATTGCCGTTCTCCTCAATGCTGACGGCCGCCACAGTGAAGGAGGTCTCGTCACCGCCGTTGGAGGGCAGGTAGTCGCCATCCTCCATCAAATCGAGCGAATAGGTACGCCAGTCGCTCCGCACCAATTCGAAGGTGGCCAAACGGCAGATGATCGGCTCGGAGAAGTCGCGCATGAACACACGCATGAAGCGGATGGAGTTGAAACCGGAGATGTTGCCGACGACCTTGTCGGGATCCTTGATGGGAATCTTGAACTGATACCAGCGGGTGGTCGGACGGGTGTTGTTGGGCAGCGGCTCGGGTTGGGCATCATAGATGTCGGTGATGTAATTCTCGCCCACCACCATGCGGTCGGGACGAAGGTCAATCACATACTGGTAATATTTCTCATCCTCACTCAACGTGTTGTCGTTATTCACATCCTCCATGTTGGGGATGTTGGTGGCAGAGGTGGGATAGTTCTCGGGACTCTGGTTGTCGCTCGGCGAGTTGCCATCGGCATTGTTGTACGCCTTGTAACGCTCCAGGATCTTCATATCGGCGTCGTCATAGTCGCCCCCACGGAAGTAGTGGTAGTCGTCGGACGACGGGTCACGGGAGATCCTATCGTAGGCATCCCCATCGAGGTAGCCGTTCAGTTGGGAGAGGAAGTCATCCTGGAAGAACAACTGCTCCCGCGTATCATTCAAACCGTCGTAACCGATGTCCTGATACTGGCGGGCGTCCTCGCTGGTGTTGTCGAAAGAGGTGACGATCATCTGGATGGTGGGCACGCGCCCCCAGACCGTGTATTCCACATTCTCGTCGGATTCGTCGGTGGGCAGGCCGTTCTCGAAGAACTTCTTGCCATCCTTGAGGATATCCTCAGAGATATCACCCAAGTTGAAGTAGAGTTTACCACCGGAGTGGTTGGGGTTCTCGATGAAGGGATCCATCATCCAGAACTCGATATACTCGAAGTTGGCGGACTCGAAGTCGGTGTTGTCCATCTCACGCATGATGCCGCCCCAACGGGTCTCGGGCGCATTCAGGGAGCCGTCGGTGGCGACACCGGCGGAGAAACCCTCCGCACCGTGTACGTCATAGTTGTAAGGACCTCTTTCCGAAGGATAGAAGGCGAGGTTGAGCACCGACAGGTTCGTGGGAGTGGAAGTGCCATTCTCCTTGTTGGGGAACAACTCGGTCTCGTAGATCTCGCGGGCATACGGGGCCGACTGGTCGTCCACCGTGATGTTGGACGGTGTGGCGTTGTTGTTGCGGTAGAAGATCGGGTCGATGATGTACCAGCAGAGGCGGGCGCGGTTGTATCCGTATGCCCACTGGCGGCGCACCGGATCCGAATCGGAGACGTTGGCCTCGGGGAAGAGTTGCGGCTGTCCCTGCGGCGTGGAGGCCATGTGCCACTTGTAAATCGAACGCAGGTCGGTGGTCGATTTGGTGGCCTCGAAGTCGTCGATGTAGGTGGTCCCCTCCTTGCCGATGGCGCGGGAGTGACCGGGGATGAAGTGCGCGAACTCACCCTCAATCTGCAAGTTGGACTCCGTGGTGGTGCTGTGGAAACTCAAGAGGTCAACGGCCTTCGTCACAAAGGGCACCTTGGTCTTGTAGTTGAGGTTCATGCCCCAGATGGTGTTGTTGATCGGCTCGTCGCCATAGTTGACCTTCGGCGTCAGCGGACGCTCGCCCAAGTTGAGTATGGTGGCGCCCAAGTTGAAATTCTCGTTGAAGGCATAGTCGAGGTTCAAGCCGAACATGCGCTGCTCCTTCTGCCCCGCAGTGGCCTGATTCTCCAAGGAGATCGTGATGGGCGTTCCGGAGTTGAGCACGCCCTGGTTGATGATGGAGACCGTACCCATGCTGTAGTTGACGGTGTAATCCACATTCTCCGTCAGCGTGATGCCGCCGGCGGTCACCTTCACGGACCCCTCGGGAACGTTCATCGCGTTGAGCGAGATCTCGGAGCCGGAACTGGACTTGTAACTGCCTTCCAAGAAGTATTTGTTCTTCGCTGTATATTGCTTGGCCAAGGTCTTGGTGGTGCGGTACAGCGTATCGAAAGCGTAACGGTCGGCGATTTCGGGTTCGGTAAGCACGGCGCGGAGGTCCTTGCCGAACGGCTCGACGGTCGGGAAGAAGATCTTACCATTGTTGGCATTGATGGTACCTCCCCGCGTGGCGGCGTTGTCGATGAAGTCGAAGATGCCGTCAGGAACAGGATCCTGCTGCTTGTTCAACTTATCGACTCCCAGCAGGCGGATGAGCGGGATGCCCTGCTGACTGCCGAGATTGAAAAAGCCGTTGGCCACGCCCTCGTCATCACCCGTATAAAGCACGTTCAAGATGAAGTCGTCGGGGGAAATCTGGTAAGCATTCAGATTATAGACGTTCTTCATCATCAGATCCCACAAGGGAGACTTGGTGTCCAACGTGGTGCTTTTCAACAACTTGGTACGAATACAACTGGGGGCGGCCACCTCGTTGGAGAACTCACCCACCTGATAAACATGGTCGTCGCCGATGATGGTGTATTGGTAAGAGACGGCCAGCACCTGGTCGGAGGTGAGGGCGGTATTGAGGGAGATGAATCCGAGTTGCGGGTTGAAAGTGTATTCGGAAGGAGCGAGCAGACGGGCGCTCTCCACCTTCTCATAATCGACGCCGGAGGTGAGGCCACGGGCGTGCATGTTGTTGTTCACAGAAGCCAGGTTGCGGTAGAGGGAGGTGTCGATGACCGTCATCAGGTTGTTGGCGGAGTCACACGGCACCATCACGCCCGGGTTGGGCGTGAAGCCCGCGAACTGCGGTGACGACTCACCCAAGTCGGTGAAAGCGACGATGTTGCGGTTGTCCTGCGTGGCAGAGCCAATCGTCGTGCGCCACACCTCTATCTTGGTGATCACAATCGGCGAACTCACCAACGGCAACGTGGAGAGGAATTGGTTGTAGTGGTCGCGGAAATACTGGTTGACAAAGTAGTGGCGGTTCTCATCGTACTCGTCCGCCTTGAGATAGAAGTCTGTGGTCTGCGCACCACCGGTCACCGTAATCGACTCGATCTCGGACTTCTGTTGCGAACCGACCGCCGTCACCATCAACTTGCCGAACTTCAACTGCGTCTTCACCCCGAACAGACTCTGGCTGCCCGTGATGAGCGTGCTGTTCAACGGCAAGGAGACGTCGCCGAACTCGATCAGTTGCAGGATGTCATCCTCCTTGCCCTCGAACTTCAGTTTCATCTTGTTCTCGAATTCGAACATCGCCTCAGTGTTGTAGTTGAGGTTGAATTCGATCTTGTCGCCGATCTTCGCGAGCGCGTTCAACTGGATGTTCTCATCGAAGTTGAATTGGGTGCCACGACGTTCTTTGATGGGGCGCGAGGGGTTGTCGTTGCGGTTGTGCAACACACCGAAAATCAACTCCACATTGCCAGAAGGCCGGATGTCGATGGTGTTGCTGCCGAAGATGCTCTCGAAGATGTCGCCGCCGATGTGGAGTTGCGGGATCAGTCCGCCGCCCCGACGGTTGCCGTGCGAGGTGTAGGACGCCCCGCGCTCGCGCCAGTAGTTGTTGACCGACTGGCGGAGGTCGTAGTCGATGTACTCGTCAATAGACATGGAGGAACTCGGGCCGAAAGGCGTCGAGCCGATCATGTTTTGGAATTTATAAGTATTTGTAAGAGAATCGAATACGATTTCCGTATGATAGGAAGGCGGGGTAGAAAGATGGAAGGGACTGTAGAACTGGTCCTCGTCGAGCGGATTGTTGTCGTACGACGGAATGGGCGACCTCAAACCGGTGTCCGGCGGCGGAAGTGCCGGCGAAAGCAGTTCTCCTTCCGCATTTTCCAACTGGTCCAAAACCGGGAAATCCCAAGATTCCGATTCTTCCGGCACAGCAGTTTCCAATGGGAAAGCCATCGGGAAAGCCGACGGCTCCGATGAAAGCGTATAAGACTTTTCAGCGGGCTTGGTGGCCGCCAATAGCAGGAGAAATCCCGCCACCGCCATCAAGATGGGATATATATGAGGTGTTTTTTTATTTCCGACGATCACTTCTAAACAGGTGAGTTAGTGGTATTTACAACAATTTCAACGCAGTCTTTACCAACGCTTCCACCGAAAGTCCATTCCCCTGCTCCTTGATTATCTTATCCAAGACCTTTTCGGCGGGATTTTTGGCAAATCCTAACGCAGTTAAAGCAGATAACGCTTCTATCCTGTTATTATTGTGATTTGTTGAAAAATTATCTGACACTTCGAAGGAGGCCTTCGCCACCTTGTCCTTCAATTCGATGACCACGCGCTGGGCGGTCTTGGCCCCGATGCCCTTAACGGCCTGGATGGTACGCACATCCTGACCGGCGATGGCATCGACGAGATCCTGCACGGTGAGGGAGGAGAGGATGACGCAGGCGGTATTGGGGCCGATGCCATTGACGGAGATGAGCAGGCGGAAGAGCGTCCGCTCTGCCTCGTCGGCAAAGCCGTAAAGGATCTGACCGTCCTCCTTCACCACGAAATGTGTCAGCAGACAGACCTGCTTCTGGTCCTTGATCTGGGAGAAAGTGTTGAGGGAAACGCGTACGAGGTAACCGACACCGCCGGCGGTCTCGATGACCACATAAGCGGGATTGACCTCCGTGAGCGTGCCTTTGATATGATGGATCATAAATAAATTTGAAAAAAGGTTTTACAATGGATTAAAACGTTGGTTTACATGCCGCCTCCGGGCTGGCTGCCGCCCTGTTGACCGCCGCCCCCCTGCTGTCCGCCGCCGTCACCACCGCCCATGCGGCCGAACTCGCTGTCGTTGGAACGGCGCTGGCGCACCTGGATGCGCTGATTTCCAAAGCGATAGGAGAGGTTGACGCTTACCCCACGCTGACGTCCGATCCAACGCTCGCTGGTCTCCGTGCCGTCGGGATAGACGTAACTGCTCGCCCAGTTGCTCTGGTTGAAGATGTCCGACACACCGACACGCAGTGTGAGAGCGTCCTTCAGGAAGTTGGCCTTGAAGCCACCCCAGGCATAGAAGACGCCGCGGGTGTTACCGAAGGTCTCCTTCTGCTTGGGCATCCACCACGCCGCCACCTCAATCGAGTAGTGCTTCAAGAAGGTGAAGGTGTGCATCGTATAGAGCGAGACGTTGCTCTTCAAACTCGAAACCGTCTGTGTTTCATAGTCAAACGTCTGTTTCCCAAGCAGATAACTGACATTCCACATCATCATCCACCACTTGCCCACAGGAACCTGCAGAAACATCGAGGCGCGCATGGCGTGCATCTTGCCGATGTTCTCGGGTCGGCTCAAGCGGACATTGGTCAATTTGTCGGTGTACATCATATCCTCTTCCGTGCCACGGGTGTATTCGTAGGCCAACGAAGCGAAAAGCATGTAACGCCAAGAGTAGTCGATGGAGAAGGTGTGCATATACTCCGGCTGCAGGTAGGGGTTGCCGGAGGAGAGGTTGTACTCGTCGGAGATGTCGATGTGGGGGTTGAGACTGCGGTAGTTGGGTCGCGAGATGCGGGAGCGCAGGGCGAAGGAGAGGTTGTTCATCTTGGGAAGTTGGTAGTCGAGTTGAAAGGAGGGGAAGACGTCGAGGTAGTTCTGCTGGTTGACCTCGCCGGTGGTGATGAGGTTGCCGCGCAGGTGGCAGAATTCGCCGCGCAGGCCCGCCTGGGCCGTCAGGTTGGTGGCCAGTTGGAAACTCCCCTGGACATAGGCGGCAGCGATGGACTCCTCGTACAGGAAGTGGTTGCTCATCTCCTGCATGGTGTCGCCATTGAAGAGGTTGATGGAGTTGTTGTCGTTGCGGGCGTAACTGGCCTTCGCGCCCACCTCGATCGAGACGGCGTCGTTGATGGGATGCTCGAGGTCGAGTTTGCCCACCACCACGTGCATGGGGTTGGGAATGTCGGGACGCAGGTACTGGTCGCGACGCATTTCGGTGATGAAGTCATCGGAATAGTAAGGCATATTGCGGACGACGGAAGAGCGGTTCTGGTCGATGGAGTAGGTGACGTCGGCGAAGAGCGCGGTGCCCGGATGGGCGAAACTGTGCTTGTAGTTGACGTTCACCTGGTGGTTGCCGTGCTTGCCGTGGGTCTCCGACTCGTTCATGAAGGCGCTCATGAGTTGGTCGTTCACGTAAAGCCGGTTGTGCGACGATGACCGCCAGTTGAAATCGAAGAAGTTGCCCCGGTAGGAGAAACTGAGGGTGTTGACGGAGTCGATGTACCAGTCGGCGGAGAAGTTGGCCCCGTGCGACTGGAAGCGGGAGAGGTTGCTGTAGAGTTCGTCGGCGAGTTCGTTCATGGTCTGGCGGAGAGTGTCGCCGTGGAGGTAGGAGGTAGTGCTGCCGTCGAATCCATTTTTGGATTTATTATACATATAATAATAACTGCCGTTGAGGACCCACTTGCCGACGCGGGCGGTGAGATTAAATCCGGCGTTGCAGCCGAAATGCGACTTGTAGTCGGCGCCGGCCCAGACGCTGCCGGTGATGCCGGTGTTGCGGTCGTGCTTGGTCACCAAGTTGATGATGCCCGCGGTGCCGGCGGCGTCGTAACGTGCCGAGGGATTCTTCATCACCTCCACGCGGTCGATCATCGTGGCGGGCATGCTCTTGAGGAAGTTGGTGAGGTCGTCGCCCGACAGGTGCGGATCCTTGTCGTCGATGAGGATGAGGGCGCCCGACTTGCCTTGGATGGAGATGTTATCGCTGTTATCGACCGTGACGCCGGGCATCTTGCGCAACAACTCCAACACGTTGTCGCCCGCCGCACTCGGCTGCGACTCCACATTCATTACTGTCTTGCCGAGTTTCTGCTCGAAGAGCGGTTTCTTATAGACAATGTCCACCGACTGCAGCATCTCGACATCGTACGTGAGCGAGATCTCGCCCAAGTCAACAGGCTCGCTGCCCACGGTGACAGGCTCGCTCACCCAGTCCTTGAAACCGAAGAAATAGACTTTGATCAGGTAGTGGCCTGCAGGCACGGACGACAGCGTGAAACGGCCCTCGTTGTCAGTCATCTCGGAGCGGATGACAGCGGAATCGGCGACCTTGAGCAGGCCCACGCCAGCGAACTCCAGCGGAGTCTTCTGCATCGGCTCGACGACCTTTCCTGTGATGCTGCCCTTCTGGGAAAATGCGACGGACATCGTCAGCATCAACAATATTAACGTGGTGATTCTCTTCATTTTACAATATGATTTGGTAATGGTTGTTTTCAAAAAAACGTCTCCTCTCCCCCGTCACTTCAACGTGGTGACCGCGGCAGGTGTCCACTGCTGGAAGAACTCCAGCACCTTAGCACGGCTATATCCCTGTCCCTCCTCCAAATAGGCGGAGTTCTGGATATGGATAACCTGCCCGTTCCCGTTCAAAATCACCAGCACAGGGAAGCCGAAACGGCCGGGGTTGCCCAACATCGCCATCGCCTGCAGGTTCTTGTTGGCCTTCGAGTAGTTGACGTGGATATAGACGAAGTTGGCATCGATAAGTTCGTGAATTTCAGCATCATCAGTGATGAATTTGTCGAAACGGATGCACCAGGGACACCAGTTGCCGCCCACCTGACAGACGACATACTTGTTTTCCTTCGCCGCCTGCTCCGTCGCAGCTTTGATCTGCTGCACTCCGTCGAGGGATTCATCGTAAAGCGTGGGCGCTTCCTGTGCTATCGCACTCACACTCAATATCATACAAATCACATAAAAAACAATCCTTTTCATAAAGACGATATTTATGCTTCTACATAGACGAGTAAACCTTTCAAATAGCTGCCTTCGGGGTGGAAAATATCCACGGGGTGGTCGGGGCCTGCCTCGAGGTGGCGCAACACGCGCACGCGCTTGCCCTCCATGGCGGCGGCGGAGAAGACGATGGTCTGGAAGTCGTCGTGCGAGATGGCTTGAGAGCAGGAGAAGGTGAAGAGGAAGCCGCCGGGCTTGACCTTTTGGAAGGCCTTGCGGTTGAGGTTGCGGTATCCTTTGATGCCCTGCTCCTTCACCTTGTGGTGCTTGGCGAAGGCGGGCGGGTCGAGCACGATAAGGTCGTAACTGGCATCGGGGGTGTGCTCGAAAAAGTCAAAGACGTTCTCGGCGAAGGCAGCGTGGCGTTGGAGCAGCCCGGGGTCGAGGGCGGCGACATTACCTTCCACGTCGGCGATGGCCTTCTTGGATATATCGACGGAATCGACGCGGACGGCGCCGCCGGCGAGGGCATAGCAGGAGAATCCGCCGGTATAGCAGAAGAGATTGAGCACGCGTCGGCCGGCGGCGTACTGGCCGACAAGTTGTCGGTTGTCGCGCTGGTCGAGGAAAAAGCCGGTCTTCTGCCCGCCCGGGATGTCGATATGGAAGGGCACGCCGTTCTCGCGCACAGTCACCTCGCCGAGCGCGCCATACAGCAGACCATCGACAGGGGTGTATCCGGCGACTTCGGGGAGAGTGGCGGCGCTCTTGTCATAGACGGCGCGGAGGCGGTCGCCGAAGATATCCCGCAGCGCCTGCGTGAAGGTGTCGCGCAGGAGGCTCATGCCGTAGGAGTGAAACTGCATGACCACGTGGCCGTCGTACCAATCGACGATCAGCCCGGGCAGGTAGTCGCCCTCGCCGTTCACCAGGCGGAAGGCGGTGGTGTCGGCGCTGTCGAGCAAGCCGAGTTGCCGACGGAAGTCGATGGCCTGCTGGAGTTTGGACTTCCAGAAGGCGGCGTCCGGCTCCACCTGTCGGAATGAGAAGACCTTGACGCAGGTGGAACTGTTGTGATAGTGGCCGGTGGCGAGGTAGTTGTGGTCGTAATCATAGACTTCCACGCAGTCGCCGTCGGCGAGGGTGTTATCCTTTTTGGCGATGGCGCCGGAGAAGACCCACGGATGGAAGCGCTGCAGCGACTTTTCCTTGCCTCTTTGGAGGATGATGCGTTTCATGGATGAGGTGTTATTCTTCTTCTAACTGCTTGTGTTTAGAATAGTTGCGCCATTTTTCAAGAACCTCGGCGAAGTCGGCGGGCATATCGGAGTCGAAGAGCAGGTATTTTCCGGTGACGGGATGGATGAAGCCGAGCGACTTGGCGTGGAGGGCCTGGCGGGGCAGGATCTGGAAGCAGTTGTTAACGAACTGTTTGTATTTGGTGAAGGTGGTCCCTTTGAGGATTTCGTTGCCGCCGTAACTCTCGTCGTTGAAGAGTGGGTGTCCGGCGTACTTCATGTGGACGCGGATCTGGTGGGTGCGGCCGGTCTCGAGGCGGCACTCGATGAGGGTGACGTACCCGAAGCGCTCGACGACCTTGTAGTGGGTGATGGCAGTCTTGCCCGCGCTGCCGTCGGGGAATACGGTCATGACAAGGCGGTTTTGGGGATTGCGGCCGACGTTGCCCTCGATGGTGCCTTCGTCGTCGGGGAAGTCGCCCCAGACGAGGGCGCGGTAACGGCGGTCGATGCTGTGTTCGAAGAAGTTGGCGGCCAGTTTCATCTGGGCGATCTCCGACTTGGCCACAATCATGATGCCGGAGGTGTTCTTGTCGATGCGGTGGACGAGCAGGGGCTTGACGGGCTCACCGTCGGCGGTGGTCTGTCCGCGGAAGTGCCAGAGCAGGGCGTTGACGAGGGTGCCGTCGAAGTTGCCGAAGGCGGGGTGGACGACCATGCCGGCGGCCTTGTTGACCACGATGAGGTCGTCGTCCTCATAGACGACGTCGATGGGGATGTTCTCGGGGAAGAGCGGGAGCGCACGTGGCGGGTGCGGCAGCAGGATGCTGATGACGTCGTCTGGGTGGACGCGGTAGTTCTGCTTCTCGGGCTTGCCGTTGACAACGATACAGCCGGCGCGCGCGGCCTGCTGCACGCGGTTGCGCGACGTGTTGGGCAGCAGGTTCGTGAGGTACCTGTCCATGCGTATCAACTCGGTGCCGTGGTCCACAACGAAGCGGAAATGCTCGTACAACTCCTCGCGTTCCTCGGTGGTTCCTTCCTGTATTTCTTCGGTCTCGCTCATATTGGAAATGAAACTGCAAAGATACGACTTTTTCGGAAAGCCGCGATGTTTTTTCAACATCTTTGGATGCAGTACGGGAAGCGCCCCTTCGCATTGCGTTCAGCCGTATCCGCGGGGCCTTCCTGTGCACGATGGAGGAGGATTTGCGCGGAATTACTTCGTCATCGGCGAACGCACAACGCCAAAACAGGTGGTTCTGGACCGCCGTCGAGTACTTTGAGAAGGTGAAGAGCTGGCCGAACAGCTATCCCAACACTTTGATTTTGAATAAGATGCCTTCATCCTTAGTCTTCTGACACAATTTTTTGAAAAAAAATCAGTTTTGACGGTGCCAAGAACGAAAAAAGTTGTATTTTTGCAGTCTCAAACGAGAACGATGGGGCGTTAGCTCAGTTGGCTAGAGCGTTTGACTGGCAGTCAAGAGGTCGTGAGTTCGATTCTCATACGCTCCACTCTCTAAATCAAGCACTTGCAAGAAATCTTGCGAGTGCTTTTTCTTTTCCACCAAACATATTCCGAACATGAAAAAGAAGCGACCGTTTTCGGAGCTCTATATTACCACAGCGCCACAGTGGGCAGAGCCGCTGCAGAGAAAGGGGGAGGTTGCTCGGTGCGGTGCGTGAGAGACTGATAAAGAATTCAAAAAATTATCAACCGCCAAATTCGAGCGGTATTTTTTGCATTTCATCACCGAAATCCCACCACTTTTGGGCTAAAAGATGCCACTTTTTAACAGCTTGTTTTTCAACAATTTGAGTTCTTGATAAATTGTGGCGAATGTTGTATATTTGTAGAAAATTAATCTAACCCAATTTTCTACTATGACCCATCAACGCAAAAACATCTTCCAAATCCCGACAACGGATTTTTCTTTCAAGAAAATTTTCGGAACCGAGCAGAACAAGCGGTTCCTCATCAGCTTTCTCAACTGCTTCGTATCGAAATACACAGGCAAAATTGTGGATGTAACTTATTTACCCACAGAGTACTATGGCATAATTGACACGGAGAAGAAAGCGGTTTTCGACCTGCTCTGCAAAGATGAGGAGGGCCGGCAGTTCATCATTGAGATGCAGAAGGCGCCGCAGCCGGATTATGCCGAACGGAGCATCTTCTACCTTAGTCGCGCCATCAGCGCCAGCTTGGAAAGAGGGCAGCTAAACTACCAAATTCTTCCGACTTACTCGGTCAACATCCTCGATTTCGACCTGCAGGAATACCGAAAAAAAGACCAGTTTTTCCACGCTGTTTTTTTGAAAGACCAAAACAATGAAATTTTGACGCAGAAGGTGGCGATTTTTTTCATAAAATTGTGTAATTTTGCCGCCAGTCAGACAGACCTGACGGAAGAGATGCTGAATTGGCTGAATGTTCTGAAGAACAT
>JAEEGL013686353.1_pt1 | contig 44377 bp, 40 predicted proteins | sample 9134231 | NCBI WGS metagenome assembly JAEEGL01 (sample SAMN16246548, study PRJNA631951) | gut metagenome | biome: gut microbiome; feature: rumen; material: fiber-attached | host: Bos | place: Iran: Karaj | collected 2018-10 | reverse complement strand
GGTATTTCTCCGTTCGGTGCATCCCCGTGTCGTGATACTATTATAATATGGTATGTATGGAAAAATGTCAAATTTATTCCTTAATGATGAATAAGTGACAACGGGGACGTACCCCTCTGTCAGGAGGTTCTTCCTGATAGAAGGGTACGTCCCCATCGTCACTTTGCTTAAATTAAAGAAACTTTAAATAACTCCCCCGCTCTTTATGGTATAATACCCCTGACCATGAACAGCTTTATTGCAAAAGTGAAAAGTGATAAGCCCCTGCAGCGCCGCATCAATATCTTCATGGATATCTGCCTTATCGCCGCAGCCATCCTCTCCACCGTAAAGCTCATCATCCTGGGACTTACCGTTGATGAAGAATACGCCGTGACCATGGCCTACCGGAATGCCATAGGAGATGGAATGTTTAAGCTCATGTGGGAACCTCACCAGACATCCGGATTCATCTGCACCGCCCTTATAAGGGCCTTTATTAATGTTACGGGTAAAACAGATCACCTCGTAATCTTCCTACGCATCTGCGGCTTTTGCATAGAAGCCCTTGTTTCCGTATTCGTCTATAGCACATTTCGTAAAAACTATTCTCGCCATTTGGCGTTTTGTGCATCTCTTTTATCCTTTCTGATCCTTCCCAAGTGGATCCTTACCCCCGAATTCTCAAATATCCTCATATGGAGTTTTATCTGCCTTATGATGTGCATCATGAGGATATATTCAGGTGACGGTAATAAGATGCTGTGGCCTGTCCTTGCCGGGATCTTTACCTGCATCGCCATCCTTGCCTATCCCAGCTGTATCCTTGCAGCTACCTTTATACTGATTGCAATTCACTTTGCGGGTGTGAAAACAAAACCTTCCCCCGCCCTCATAACCCTAATTACCTGTGTAGCCTTCGGGCTTGCTTACATCGGATACTTCCTGACTAAGATGTCGTTAAGCGATTTTGTCTTCGGAATCAGGCAGATGCTCTCCGACGGATCACATAGCTCAGTATCGGGGAAAGTATCCTGGATACTGACGGAAACGGTCAGCTGGATCATACCTTTACTGATCATTATAGCTGTAAGCTTGCTGATATATATAATTTGCCAAAAAGTCAATAAACGGAAGGGCAAGCCTTCGTCCTTTGCTCTGACTATGCTGATCGTATCAATTCTGTATCAGCTTATCTATTGGCTCATCCCCTCTAACCTTTACTTCAACAGGCCTTTATTGTATCTTTACATAGCCTTTATTACGGGGCTGTTAGCCTGCCGGGATAACAAATCCCTCATACGGATCTTCTTCATCCCTAATATAGCCATATGGGCCTGCGTAATGCTGGTGACCAATACGGGCTTCAGGGTAACCGGAGCCTTCCTCATGCCCTGTATCATCTTAAGTATGGTTATCCTGTGCGATGAGAAGAAATTACAGGCTGCTAGGCTTTCCATGCTCCTGATGATCTTCATCTTATTCTTCGCAAGAGGATGGCTTGTCATGGAAAACAACGGATATAAGGAAACGGTCCAATATGTTAAGCAAAAGGCTCTGTCCGGTCCTGCGGAGGGCATCTACTGTGTATACAATGACGGCTATGCCTATAACACCGCATCCGACCTCCTTGAAGCATATGCCTCGGAGAACGATACAATCCTAGTAGCAGGAAGTCATAGCCACTGGTATATGCTGGGGGATTACAAGATCGGGACATACTCCACTATAAGTACCCCTACCTTCGATGAGAGACTCCTTGAATACTATGAGCTGTATCCGGACAGAAAGCCGGATCTGGTCATAGGAGAAGATGGCTCCGAGGAGCTTGAAGCGGTAGTGAGTCTTATGAAACCCGGTGAGCCTTTGGAAAGGCGTAACGGGCTGGTAATATACCGCTTGTAAATGGTATAATAAAATGTCACGCACAATAGTGAACGTTATAAAAATATAGTAAGACGGGAATCAGAATGAACAAGCTTAAGAACTTCGTTAAAAGTATAGAACACTGGAAAGTAATATCCGCATGTCTTGTTGTATATGACATAATTGCGGTAAATGTATCATACCTTGCTGCTCTCTGGCTTAGGTTTGATACTAGGTATTCTGCTATCCCTGTAAATTACCTTGATGCATTCATCAAGTTTTCGCCTATATACACGGTACTGTGCATATTCATATTCTGGAAACTGCGCCTGTATAACAGTATCTGGAGATTTGCAAGCTATAACGAACTGATCAGATGCATACTGGCCGCGATCATTGCCTTCGTGATCCATACGGTTGGTATAACAGTTATCTTCTGCAGAATGCCCATTACTTACTATGTTACCGGACCTGTACTTCAGTTCGGACTTGTGGTTGGTATCAGGTTTTCTTACCGATTTGTCCTCCTTATGCGCGGAAGAAACCGTGGCAATAGCGATGATGAAAAGAAGTGCATGCTTATCGGTGCCGGCAATGCCGGTCAGATGATCATAAGAGATATTAGGAATACTGCAGATCTTCACGAGAAGATCTGTTGCATAATTGATGACAACCCTAATAAGTGGCACAGATATATCGATGGAATACCTGTAGTTGGAGGAAGGGATGACATACTTCTCAATGTCAAAGAGTACGACATCGATAAGATTTACATTGCTATCCCTGCTGCAACGGCTGAAAGCCGAAGAGACATTCTGAATATCTGTAAAGAGACCAAATGTGAACTTAAGAACCTTCCCGGTATATATCAGCTTGCAACCGGTGAGGTCTCTGTAAAGGATATGAAGGACGTTGCGATAGAAGATCTTCTTGGAAGAGACACTATCGAACTGGATCTTAATAGTGTATTCGCATTCTTGCATCGCAAGACAGTTCTGGTAACAGGTGGCGGAGGCTCAATCGGGAGCGAGCTTTGCAGACAGATTGCATCACATAATCCGGGAAGACTCATCATCTTCGATATATATGAGAACAACGCATATGACATACAGAATGAACTTCGCAAGAAATATCCGGATCTTGATCTGATAGTTCTGATTGGTTCTGTAAGAGATAGCGGCAGGCTTAAACACGTATTTGAGACATATAAGCCCCATGTTGTATATCATGCGGCAGCTCATAAGCATGTGCCTCTTATGGAAGACAGCCCTTGTGAAGCCATTAAAAATAACGCCATAGGAACATATAAGACAGCATACGCTGCCATGAGAGCGGGGTGCGAGAAATTCATCCTGATCAGTACCGATAAAGCGGTTAATCCGACCAATATCATGGGTGCCAGCAAGAGGCTTTGCGAGATGGTCATCCAGACCTTTGATCTCATGGTTCAGAATCACAGGGAATCGGAACTGGTCCAGCTCTCGGCTCATTTGGATAAGAAAGCAATGTCCGACTCAGATAAGCTTCCCGAAGGTTTTAAGGGGAAGACACGATACGTGGCGGTTAGATTTGGTAACGTGCTTGGAAGTAATGGTTCTGTTGTTCCGCTCTTTAGGAAACAGATAGCTGCAGGTGGTCCTGTTACGGTAACCCATCCTGACATTGTAAGATATTTTATGACTATACCCGAAGCGGTAAGCCTTGTATTACAGGCCGGAGTCATGGGCAAAGGTTCTGAGATATTTGTCCTCGACATGGGAAATCCGGTAAAGATAGATACTCTAGCTAGAAATCTAATTAAACTCAGCGGTTTTAAACCGGATGTGGACATAAAGATTGAATATACCGGCTTAAGGCCAGGAGAAAAGCTCTTTGAAGAAAAACTCATGGCAGAAGAGGGGCTTAGGACTACACCGAATAAGCTCATACACATTGGAATGCCGATTGCATTTGATAATGATACCTTTCTTGAGCAACTCAGGAATCTAATGGAAACGGCATATAACGAAGATGATGAAAATATAATAAAAAGCGTTTGCGAAACTGTAGTTACGTATCGTCCTAACAGAAATAAATGACAGAAGATAATGGGAGAATATATTGAGCATGAAAGAGGTTGCAGTAAGCATAAAAAGTATATTTTTTTATATTTTAAAGCATTGGAAAAGTATTATAGTAGCCATGCTTGTATGTGCGTTTCTTCTCTGCGGAGTTCAGATGATAAGAAGCACTAGGGTTACTCAGAGCGATCAATCAACTGTAGAGGCTGAAATATCCATTGCTGATTCTGAGAAGATTTATATCGAGTCGGTATATGAATATCTAAATGAGTTGAGATCTATCAATGCGGCTAGGAGCAATTCACTAGTAATGAATTTGGATTCCGAGAATCTGGTTAAAACTGAGCTTATATACATGATTACTGTCGATGCACCTGAAAAGATGGAGGGTGTTGAGCAGGGGATTAGGAATTGTTTGAATGGATCTGAATTTGCTGGATTTATATCTGAAAAAACGGGTATCGATAATGCTGATGTAGTTGAGATCGTGACTATATCATATGAAAGAAGCAGAAGTATATCTTTAAATACTGCTATAAAAGTTACTGTTATCTCAGATGATGAATTACGTGGAGAAAAGATTGCGAATGTTGTTGAAATATATCTTGAGGAAAAAAGCGCTGAATTATTCCGAAACGGATATGAACATGAATTAATAGAAATAGGAATTAGTTCATATAGAGGCGCGGATGCTAACTTACAAAATCGACAACTTCAATATCTTCAGGAAATTCAGTCTAGAAACAAAACTATACTTGATACTGAAAGTGCTTTAAAAGATGCTCAAAAGGAGTATTACGATGATTTGGTGAACGGTATGGACGAGGAAAAGAATTATGAGGCTCCTACTGTAGTACCCACGAAGGAAGTTGTAAGACCTTCCTTAAAGTATTTTGTTTTAGGATTGCTTGTTGGCGCATTTTTGATGTGTGGTGCATATTTCCTCATCTATATCTTGGCAAATAAGCTTGACGGAGACGATGATTTCGAGGGGGTCTATGGAACATATCTTATTGGAACAATACCAGGTAAGGATTATGGTAAGGCCTTATATAAGTTACAGCACATTGGGAAGAGGACATTCAACTTTGATGATAGCATTAAACTTATCAGTAAGAGAATTAAAATGTCAGCTCAAAAAGAAGGTGTATCATGTATTGGAATACTTGGATGCGGAATAAAAAAGCATAATGAAATGGCATCCAATGAGATTATCGCGGCCCTTAAGAATGATTACATAGATGCTATGCTTATTGATGATCCTTTATATGATCCCATGAGCACAGAAATGTTGAGTAAAGTAGATAGAGTGATTCTTTTGGAAAAAATAGGGGTTACTTACAGAACAGAGATATGGAAAGAGATAGAAATGATAAAAAAATTCGGTATTAGATTAGATGGAATAGTCATTTCTGAATAACTTACTTTTATTTAATCGGTAGGGAAATAGATTATGGAAAAACGTAGTATATCTTTTAGTCCCCCAGATATTACTGAATTGGAGATTGCCGAGGTTAGTAATGCTCTTCGATCTGGATGGATTACAACAGGACCTAGAACTAAGCTTCTAGAACGGAGAATTGCTGCTTATATAGACACCGGAAGAACGGATGTTGATTGTACAAGTGATGAAGCAATTCAAAAATTCGGTGAGAAGGTAGTATGTCTCAACTCTGCAACTGCTGCAGAGGAATTAAATCTTAAAATACTTGGCATTACAGAGGGTGATGAGGTTATAGTTCCTGCGTATACGTACACGGCTACGGCTTCTGCTGCAATACATTGTGGGGCTTCTGTGAAATTTGTTGACATTCAATTAAACGGTGCTTTAGAAACCCGGTGTCCGGAAATGGATTATGAAGCTCTTGAGAAGGCCATAACTCCAAAGACAAAAGCTGTTGTGCTGGTAGATCTTGGTGGGGTGGTTTGTGATTATGACAGGGTGTTTGACATTGTTGAAAGGAAAAAAGCGCTGTTTACTCCTGTCGAATCGGATGGAACACCCTTGTCAGATATTAGTTCCAAAATACAAAATGGTTTAGGTCGAGTAGCGGTTATTGCGGATTGTGCTCATTCCTTGGGTGCTAGGAGAATTGTAAATTTTTCTGGTGCTGGTAAACTTTCATCCCCCACTATGAGATATACAGGAAGAATTGCGGATTTTTCAAGCTTTTCTTTTCATGCGGTAAAGAATTTTACAACGGCAGAAGGCGGAGCTGCTACGTGGTGCCTGTCGAAATCGGTATATGATCAGGGCATTGATGATGGCGAGTTATATCGATTTTATCAGCTTTTGTCACTCCATGGACAAAATAAAGATGCGTTGGCAAAAACAAAAGTTGGAGCTTGGGAATATGATATTATAGGTTCCTGGTATAAATGTAATATGACGGACGTAGTAGCGGCTATTGGATTAGCTCAACTTGATAGGTATCCTATGCTTCTATCTCGTAGGAAGAAGGTGGTTGAAATCTATGACCGTGCTTGTGGTGAACTAGGATTAGAACATCTTAATCATCATGTAGATGGAATGGATTCTTCGAATCATCTGTATCTTATTCGCATCCCTAATATTTCGGAGGAAAAAAGAAATGCTGTAATAATTCGATTATCAGAATTTGGCATTGCTACGAATGTGCATTATAAACCGTTGCCTATGATGACGGCTTATAAAGGTATTTCAGATGGAATAGAACAATATCCCAATTCTTATGATTATTATAAAAACTTGATTTCGCTTCCACTTCATACATTATTAACTGATGATGATGTTACCTATATTGTGGACACGCTGAACGCTGTGTTAAAGGAAATGAATTTATGCTAAAGCGATGGAAAGAACTCCCGAATTTTATGAAAAACCCAGAAGTGCGTCCTTATTGGGAGGCACTAGATAAGCAACGTGGCCAAATAATTATTAAGAGGGTATTCGATCTGGTTACGAGTTTTCTAATGTTTATAGCCTTGGCGCTTCCTATGCTTGTTATTGCCTTGTGCATTAAACTGGACAGTGAGGGCCCGGTACTATATAGACAAGAGAGGGTTACAAGTTATGGTAAACATTTTAGAATTCATAAGTTTCGAACTATGGTGAGCAATGCTGATAAAATCGGGACAGCTGTGACTGTTGGGTGCGATCCTAGGATTACAAGAGTTGGGAGTAAACTGAGAAAACTTAGACTTGATGAACTTCCACAAATCTTCGATGTAATCAGTGGAAATATGAGTTTTGTTGGGACACGGCCTGAGGCTGTTAAATATGTTGAACGATATAAAGCAGAGTATTATGCCACACTTTTGATGCCTGCAGGGATTACGTCAGAGGCAAGCATAAGATATAAAAATGAAGATGAACTACTGAATGCTGCAGACGATGTTGATGAAGTATATGTAAAATGTGTTCTTCCAGAGAAAATGAAATGGAATTTAGAATCAATAAAACACTTTAGCTTTCGTGGGGAGATTATTACTATGTTCAGGACTGTGTTAGCAGTATTGGGGAAGGAATACAAGTAAATGGACAAACCGCTAATTGCGCTGTTAACAAATAACGATGATGATGTTTATTGTTTTAGGCTTGAATTGATTCAGGCAATCATCGATGCGGGATTTCGCATGCTTATATCTTGCCCAGATGGTCCAAAGTTCGAGGTTATGGATGAAAGTGGCCTAAAAAAGAACAAAGATTTTTTATATGATGATCCACCAATAGATCGACGCGGAACCAGCATTATAAATGATAGTAAGCTTTTGAGTCATTATTGGAGATTATTCAGACACTATAAACCTGCGGTGGTTTTGACTTATACAGCAAAACCTAATGTCTATGCTTCGTTGGTAGCCCGTTTTCTTAATATTCCGGTGATAAATAATGTAACAGGGCTGGGATCGGTGGTAAATGAGAGCGGGATTAAGCAGCAACTTATAATGTGGCTTTTTAAGACAGCTTATCGAGGTTCGGCTTGCATTATGTTTCAGAATAGTACAAATATGAACCTTGCCAAAGAATTAGGGTGGGTAAAGGGACCTTCTAGATTGATTCCTGGTTCTGGTGTTGCTTTAAATCGCTTTCCTGTTCAAGAGTATCCAGATGGTGGCAATGGCATATGCGGTGAACCTGTGGTGTTCAATTACATAGGCCGAATACTTCATGATAAAGGTGTGGATGATTATATTGAGGCAGCCAGGAGAATAAAATCGAAATATCCAAAATCCGAGTTTAATATGCTTGGATTTGTTGAACCGACTGAAAGTCATTATGAAGCTGAACTAAAAGAGTTGGGGGATAAAGAGATTGTTTTTTATCGTGGATCTCAGAAGGATGTTAAACCATGGATAAAACGTGCTCATGCTATTATACATCCAAGCACATATGGGGAAGGTATGAGCAATGTATTGCTCGAAAATGCTAGTTCCGGAAGGGTGATAATTACAACGGATAATCCCGGCTGCAGGGAAACCGTAAATGATAATATTAGTGGATTTATATATCCGGGTGGTAACGTAGATGAACTTGTAAACAAGATAGAATTGGTTATGGCTATGAATAACACAGACCGAATGCAAATGGGACTTGAAGGTAGAAAGAAAGTGGAGAAAGAATTTAGTCGTGATGTAGTTATAGAAGCTTATATTTCCAATATTAATAGAATTATTAGTGGGGAAAAATAATGACTTATCAAGAATTATACAGCAAATTTGTAACCAAAGATAAAGCAGGAGAAGAAAAATATAATATTCTTGATGCTTACTTTTTTAGAAAACTATCGATTTTTATTACACTTCCGATTTCTAAAACGAATATAAAACCTACCACTATCACAAAGATTTCCATTGTTTTTTCCACTATTGGATTTATACTTTTGTCATTTGGGAATTCAATAGAACTAAAATTATTGGGTTATCTCGGCTTTTTTTTATGGGCACTTTTTGATGAAGTTGACGGCAATATAGCCAGATATAAGAATCAATGCTCCATGCTTGGCGATCTATGGGATACTATGGGTGGATATGCTGCTATGATATTGATTTATTTTGGGGCAGGTATAGCAGGGTTCTATGATTCACCGTTGATTAATTATTGTGAAAACTATTGGCTGTTAATTATGGGCGGAGCGACTGCTATTTTTTCCATATTCCCCCGATTAATGATGCACAAAAAGAAATCTTCAGTTGGGAACACGGAAGAGATTAAAACTGTGTCGGATAAACAATCATTCGGAGTATTTAACATAATTGGAATGAACCTTGTTTCCCCGACTGGATTTCTTCAATTATTTTTATTTACAAGCATACTGCTTCATTGCATGAACCTCTTTATACTTATGTATTTGGTTATCAATTTCGGGATTATGGTAATCAGTCTATACAAAATAATGAAATAAAAGGGTTATATTGGTGTTGACTTAACAAAGGAGAGACAGGTTATGCTTTCAGAAGCTATGGTAGTTGGTGGAAGTAACGGAATTGGTTTAGCTATTGCAGATATATTAATTGATAAAGGTGTTTTAGTGCATATCTTGGATAGAATGCCCCCTGAAGAAGGCGTGCTAAAAAAAGACATGCATGTTTTTCATGACTTTGATCTACTCGATATGGACGATGATATGCTTTTTACTTTATCGCATAAACCCGAAATCGGTGCATTGATGATTACTGCCGGGTTCGGTAGGGTTGCTGATTTTGAGTTTTTTCACTCTGCTGAAATTAAGAACATGATGACCGTCAATGCTACTTCGACACTGCAGATTCTGAGTGTTTTCTATGAGAGGATAAAGAGTAAAAATCCATTTTATTGTGGCGTTATGAGTTCTATATCCGGTCTACTATCGTCTCCCTCTGCTACAGTGTATTCTGCTTCGAAGGCATCAATATGCCGATTTATAGAGGGGATAAATATAGAACTGGAAGTGGCCGGAATAGAGAATCGTATATTGAATGTGGCACCTTCAACTTTTAAGGGCTCTCGCTTTTACGGCGGCCAAAATCAGCTTGATATCTTGTCTCCTTTAGCAAAAGAAATAGTTGATCATCTTTTGGATTCAGATGAGTTATTCATTCCCCAATATGAGGAAACGTTTAAATCGGTTTTGGATTTTTACCATGAAGATCCGCATGGTTATGGATTGCATAGTTATCAATACAAGAAAGAATCTGGAAGAGTTGATAACAATAGAAGGGTGAAAGTCGGATATCTTTCCGGAACTTTTGATCTTTTCCATGTTGGTCATTTAAATCTTCTTCGCCGTGCAAAAAAACAGTGCGATTATCTGATCGTTGGCGTACATGATAGTGGTGCATGGAAAGGAAAAGAAACTTTTATTCCACTAGAGGAGCGAAAACAAATCGTTGCTTCTTGCAAGTATGTAGATAAAGTCGTCGATTCGTGTAGAGAGGATTCAGATGCCTGGGAAAAATATCATTACGATAGATTGTTTGTGGGCTCGGATTATAAAGGTACGGAAAGATTTAATAGATATGAGGCGTTTTTTAAAGATAAGGGAGTTGAAATAGTATATTTTCCTTATACCCAGAGTACTAGTAGTACACGGATTAGAGATGCAATTCAAAAAAAGAATAATTGATACAAGCTTGATGAGTGAGGTAGAAGTATGCTATCTGAGAACGAAATTAAAATAAACCATGAAATATGTTTGGAACTATTAGATAAGTTTATCGAAGTATGTGAAAAGAATAAGATTAACTACTATATGGCTTTTGGAAGCTGCTTGGGCACAGTAAGACATCAAGGATATATACCATGGGATATTAATATAGATGTATTAATGAATTGGGATGATTTTTTTATTTTAGATACAGCAATGAAGAAAGAAGATTTGGGACGATTTAGATGGTGTTGTCCGGAGAATGATTCTAGAATTTTTCCTTTGCTGTGCAGAGATGATTATTGGGATTATGAGAGTAACCCTAATATTGATGTGGCTTTATATGTAAATGCTCCTGAGAATAGAATACTTCGAGAACTTGTAAGGAAGGTAGCGTACCTTAATATAAAGATGTACAAATTAAAGAATACCAAAGTCAAGCGAACTTTTCCGTATAATATTTTAAAGGGAATTAGTTCCGCAATACCTAACAAACTATATGTATCATTTGCATACGGATTGTCAAAAATCAAAAAGGGAAGCTCGTCATATAAAATGGTTGTTCTTCCTTCTGTGTGGGAGGATCGTGAACATTTAAAAACGGAGTGGATTGGCAATGATCCTATATATGGGGAATTTGAGGGAAGAAAAGTAAGGATTATTGAGAATTATGATGAATACTTAACAATGAGATATGGGAAAAACTATATGACACCTAAAGTATGGAAAGATAAGGGTGAATACAAGCATGTGAAAAAGTAATGGAGGATGCATCGTGAAAGCAATTGTAACCGTACTTGATTCCATTAATCAAACAACGATGCCTTATAACGAGTTTATTCTATATAGAAATAAGTATTATAAAGAAGAAAAACAGGTAGTTTTTCTGACTGGTAAAGAGATTTCTATTCCGTACGATCAAATTCCTGAATCTCTGGAAATACATCAGATAGGAAAAAATCCATATAAACTTCATAAAGAATTAAAGAAGCTATTAATTGATTTGGCATCAAAAAAAATGGATTATGTTATTCATTTACATAGCATCAGAGGTTCGTTTTCAACACTGATTGGTATGTTGGGAACCCCATGTAGAAAACACACAGTATATACTATACATAGTACATTTACCGGATATAGATTCCATAATAAGTTGCTTAGCTCTATCGATGCTTTTTTTTCTGAATATGTCACATGCGTTAGTAACACATCCTATTCAGCGTTTCCGGAGTATATAAAGAAAATAAAGAAAGAAAAAATGTACCCTGTTCAGAATGGTGTAAATCTCGATAGGATTGACGAAAAGATATGTAACACAAAAAAAAGGGGGCATTCTGAAATAGTATGTGTTTATATAGCTAGAATTGTTCCACTGAAGAATCATAAGTTTTTAATTGATGTCCTTAAACATACTAATGAGAATATTAGATTTGTCTTTGTGGGTGAGGAAGAAACTGATGAAGCAAGAAGGTATGCTGAAGAAGCGGGGGTAATTGACAGAATAACCTTTACGGGTCTTGTTCCTAGAGAGGAAGTATATGATATATTGGTGAATTCAGATATTTATATCTCATCTTCAACGCTGGAAGGATTGCCTATTTCTGTTTTGGAAGCTATGTATTGCGGATTACCGGTTGTGTTATCAGATATACCTCAACACAGAGAAGTTACTAGAATGATTGAAGGAACAAAATGCATTGAATTTGATAGCGTTAAGTGGTCAAATGCTTTGGAAAGTATCGCATGTCTTTCGGAGGAAGAACGAAGGAGGCTGGGGCAAAATTGTAAACTATTCGTGGCAGATAATTTTTCATTAAAAAGAATGCATTCAGAATATGACACTATTTATACAAAAATAGTTGAGAATCTTTAATTGATATTAAGCCTGACTTTCTAAGGATTAGATTTATACAGACAACAGTGTGGTGATTCTGGTATACGATTATAAGAGCGCGCAGAAAACATAACGTTTGGGAATAGTACAGTGGTGTATGATGAAAACTCATAGTAATACAGAAATAGGTATTTTTTTTGTTTTCAATAGTATATTAACATTGTTTTTCGTATGGGTAGTTCTTTCGTATTCATACATGAATGCTTTTGTTTTTGTGTTTTTGGCTGCATTGATTGCGTTCGGGAATATGATTATATTTAGCATCTACCAGCGTGATAGAATTATCAGCTTGTTTACTGCTTTCAATGGCTTTGGCATATTGTATACGGGATTTTATATTGTTCAAAAAATTTTGTTAAATGAACAAATAAATTATTTCAGGTATTATGCGATGTGTTTATCATTTCTTTCAATTGCTTCGTTTAATCTTATATTTTTTGCTACGAAAAAAAGAATCATATTTTACTCTAATGAATTTAAAAAATCAAACTATAGGAATTCTGATTCATTAAATTATTTCTTGGTAATCGTTTTGGTTATTAGTTTGGCAGTGGAATTCTACTGCTTGTTTGTAAGAATTGACTTCTCTGAGTATATGGCTGCGTCAAGAGCTCAAAAATCACTCATGACATCCGGAGCATCTGCACTGTCGTTTTACGTTTTTACCCTTCCCTTGGTATGCATAATAGCTATGCAACAGTTTTTCAAATATAAAGATAAGTTCTCGATGCTATTAGCGATTCTTTCATTTGGAATCTCTGTTTTGAATTCTGTAATAAGTAAGTCCCGCGCTGAACTAATCGCAATTTTGCTGCCGTTTTTGTTTTTGTGCGAAAACTATAAAAAGGTTTCGAGGAAGAAATTAATTGCACTATTGGTTGGATCATTGTTGTTGTTTGGGGTTTGGAAAAGCTTGTTTTCATCGGGGAGCAAATTCTTATATTATGACAGCGAGTTCAGTACATGGTATGAGATATGTGAAAATGTATTTGAGCGTGATTTGAAACCACTATATGGAAAATCATATTTTGATACACTTTTAAACCTTGTTGTTCCATTTACTGATACAGAACCTCTTTCGATTTGGTATGTAAAAAATTTTGAATATGATACCTGGGTACGAGGCGGTGGACGCGGTTTTTCTGCAGCTCTAGAAGCCTTTTTAAATTTTGGCGTTTTGGGAAATGCAATAATCTACGGTATATATGGATGGCTTTTGAAACAAGTACAATTTAATATGGAAAAAGATGATGATAAATCCATCATTATCTACATGATCCTACTGGTGTCTATGTTCCAGTTTTTTAGGTCTGAGTCGTATTCTTTGTGGAAAAATATGATGTGGTTTAGGGTATATCCTGCGTTGATTTTGATGTGGGTATCTGATCACGTAACAATAAAAGCAAGATCGAAATAAGGCGGCAATCAATTTGGAAAATAAGAAAGTATCAATCATTAAAGGAATAATAATTGTTGTTGTATTTTTAATAGGCTCAAAACTACTCTCGTTTGTAATAGAAATGTTAACGGCCTATTCTCTTGGCGCCAGTGAGATGTCAGATATATATTTTGTTATATATAGTATATACACAATTATATCTCCTATGATTTCTATTGGCATATGGAAGGTATATATGCCTTCATATAAGGAAAAGCTGGTGCTAAATAAAGAAAATGAAGCACTTGATATAACTAGTAAATTATTAGTTTTTTTTCTGTTAATCTCATTATGTATTATAGCGGTTATTAATATTTTTCCGGCATATACAATATTTATATTTGCACCTGGATTTAATATGAGTGCCGTAGATGTGGGGATTCCATTGCTGCGGATTATATCAATTCTCTTTTTTCTGGGAATAATTCATACATTTGGATCAGCTATTTTACAAGCAAATCAGCAGTTTAAAAAATCTCAGAGCAAGGGAGTAATTCAGCACATCCCCACCCTTGTATATTTAGTCATTTTTACTAATAAGGTAACTATTGTGGGATTAACTTTATCAATTGTATTTGGCGAAGTATTATCTGCAATCGTTATGATGTGTTATTCCAAACCATATTATAGATTTAGACTTCCAAATAAGATATTTGATTCAGAAACTTGTATAATTCTTAAAACTATCCCTTCTGCTTGCGCAGTATCAATAATTAATCAACTAAATGGTATTATTGATAAAGCATTCGCATCATCTTTAAAAACAGGGTCAATAACTTGTTTGAATTACGGCTCAAAGTTATGTTATTTTTTTGACGGCATTTTTTCCACAGCAGTGAGTACAGCGGTTTTCCCTACACTCACTGAACTCTTGGTGATAAATGATAAAAAGAAGGTTGAAGAATTTGTTGGGAAGTACTTGTCTATTCTTTCCTTTTTCATAATTGGAGTAACAGTATATTTAATTGCCTTTTCAAATGATGTTGTAATGATATTGTTTGGACGGGGAGAATTTGATTTAGAAGCTGTTAATTTAACAGGATTGGTATTGTTGACATACTCGCTTGGTTTGTTAGCAATGTGTTTTAACACAATTGTCAATGATGTTTTTTATATAAAAAAGGCAACTAATATATTATTGATAACTACAGTTATTAATTTGGCTTTGAATGTGTTTTTTAATGCATTGTTTATTAAAAAGTTTGGTGTGGCAGGATTGAGCCTAGCAACAACAGCATCTTTATATATTACAATGATAATCAAGTTGGCATTTGCAAGGAGATATCTTATTATTCAGAAACGTACGTTTATAAATGCTTTTGCTATGATTATTAATGGTGTTATTTGCTTTGTTGTGTTAAGCAGCTTATCTGTCTTGCTAAAAAATGTTTATATAAAATTGTTTATTGGAGCAGTGGTTTTAAGCATATTATTTGTGTTGCTTGCATTTTCTTTCAATAAGTTTTATAGAGGTATGATTTGCGAGGGATATAATGAAGTTAGGAAAAGAATCGGTGGAAAAAAATAGTTTTTTAAAGACAATCGCTATTGACTATAAAAACAACTCAAAAAAATCCTTTGTTATTTTACTGCTTTATCGAATAATGCATTTTTGTTTTATTCATAAATTATATGTATTGAATTTGTTTTTAGGGATTATTAAGGGATTAATATATTTCTTATTAAATATTGATGCACAAATATCATATGAAGCTGAAATTGGTAGTGATATAAGACTGCCCCACTCTGCAAATGGAGTTGTAATATCGTCATATGCAATCATTGAGGATCATCAAACCATTTATCATCAAGTTACAATTGGTGTTAATGAAAAGATTCCTAAAGAAGAGAGAAAGGTCATCATTCGAGAGAATTGCTATTTATCTGCTGGATGTAAGGTTATTTCTTGCGAGCTATCTCCTAATTGTAAAATTGGGCCTAATGCCGTAGCTTACAAGGATTTGCCTACAAATTCGATTTTGGTAAGCAAATGTGAAATGGTTCATTCTCAAAATGGTTTATCAGAATAATTATTTCGTAAAGGATCCGCAATCTGTCAAATGATATGGAGTTATACTCATGCCTTGATGGTGGTTATTGCTCATAAACTGGTTGCTTTTCATTTTGTTATAGAATGCCTATATTTGAATATAAAGGAGAACTAGTCATGGAATTAATTAAAAGAAATATACTACTAAACCCCGGTCCTTCGACCACAACGGACACAGTTAAGTATGCACAAGTGGTGCCTGATATTTGTCCTCGTGAAAAAGAATTTGGCGGACTTATGAAAGGGCTTCGTGAAGATCTTGTTAAAATTGTCCATGGTGATCTTGAGAAATACACGTGTGTGCTGTTCTGTGGATCAGGAACAATTAATATAGATGTGGTCATTAACAGTCTACTTCCGGAAGATAAGAAGGTATTAGTAATAAATAATGGAGCATATTCTTCTCGTGCTGTTGAAATTTGTCAGTTTTACGGGCTGCCCTACATAGACCTTCGGTTTCCGGTGGATTGCATACCGGATTTGAAAGTTGTGGAGGAAACATTAAGAAACAATCCTGATATTGCTCTTGTCCACACAACCCATAACGAAACAGGAACAGGGATTTTGAATCCAATTAGAGAGATTGGCTCTTTGGCACATAAGTATAATGCTGTTTTTACTGTCGATACAACTTCCACTTATGCTATGAGACCAATCAGCATTGAGGAAGATAATATCGATTTCTGCATGGCTTCTGCTCAAAAGGGACTTATGGCATTTACGGGTCTCAGCTTTGTAGTGGGTAATCGCTCGATTATCGAGAAATCCGCATCATATCCCAAACGATCTTATTACTGTAATCTATATTTGCAATATGAGTTTTTTGAAAAGACTGGAGAGATGCATTTTACGCCACCTGTACAGACAATATACGCGACAATTCAAGCACTAAAGGAATATTGGAAAGAAGGCGAAGAGGCGAAGTGGGCAAGACATACGAGAGTATTTGATGCTATAAATGAGGGCTTGGAAGAGTTGGGATTTCGACAGGTGATTAAACCGGAGTGGAGAGCAGGACTGGTTTCATCAGCAATATATCCAGATGATCCAAATTGGAATTTTGAAAAAATTCATGATTATTGTTATGAGCGTGGTTTTACTATATATCCTGGAAAAATATCAACAAGTAACACCTTCAGACTTTGTGCGCTTGGCGCAATTGATGAAGCTGATGTAAAGGAATTCTTTGAAGTATTCAAAGAAGCCCTTAAAACAACAGGTGTTCATACACCGGTGAATTATAAAGGAGACATCAATTGAAAACAGTTTATACTTGCTTTTGTACAGATGTAATTCATGAAGGACATCAAAATATTATTGAAGAGGCACATAAAAGAGGAAAAGTTATTGTTGGATGCCTTTCTGATGAAGCGTTGATTCGTTACAATAAGTTTCCAACAATTAGTCAGGATGAGAGAATTAAACTATATCGCTCTATTGATGGGGTTGAGGAAGTTGTTATACAGAATGATATGATGTACGATGATGTGATCACGTTTTTACATCCTGATTTTGTTCTTCACGGCGATAATTGGAAAGAAGGTCCTGAGAAGGCAATTCGTTATCATGTTGAGGAATTGTTAAAGGCATATGGTGGGGAAGTTATCGATATTCCTTATACATACAGTGATAAGGCTAAGAAAATCGACATGCAGCTTCGTGAAAAACTTGCCATGCCTGAATACAGAAGAAAAAGACTTCGCCAACTGATTACTATGACTCCAATTGTGAAAGTGATGGAAGCTCATAGCGGATTGACGGGGCTGATTGTTGAGAAAACGATTGTTGAAAATGATGGGAAACTTGACCAGTTTGACGCTATGTGGGTATCCAGTCTTTGTGACAGTACCGCTAAAGGAAAACCGGATATTGAACTTGTAGATATGACAAGTCGTTTCCGTACAATCGATGATATAATGGAAGTGACAACAAAACCCATAATATTTGATGGGGATACAGGTGGGCTTACAGAGCACTTTGTTTATACGGTTAGATCCCTTGAACGAATGGGGGTAAGTGCAATAATTATCGAAGATAAGAAGGGACTAAAGAAGAATTCCCTTTTCGGAACTGAAGTTGAACAGACTCAGGCTACCATTGAGGAAATGAACGCAAAGATCAGTGCGGGTAAAAAAGCACAACTTACAGATGATTTTATGATTATTGCTAGAATCGAAAGCCTAATTTTGGAACGAGGCATGGATGATGCTTTGGAAAGAGCTTTTGCTTTTGTGGAAGCTGGTGCAGATGGTATTATGATACATAGCAGAAAAAAGGATCCGGCTGAAATTCTTGAGTTTTGCGACAAGTTCAGAGAAAGCGACAAGATTACTCCTATTGTGGTTGTTCCCAGTAGTTTTAATACAATCACAGAGGATGAGTTGGTAGCTCATGGTGTGAATATTGTTATCTATGCAAATCAGTTGACAAGAGCGGCGTTTCCGGCAATGCAGAGAACAGCTGAAGACATTCTAAAATATCATAGAGCTAAAGAAGTCGATGACAGACTTATGTCTATTAAACAGATTATCACACTCATAGATGAATTGTAAGGAGAGTAGATAAATGAAAGTTGAGAAATTGGTTGAAATAATTGAATCCGATTTCTATGCAGGTGTACCGGATAGCCAACTGAAGGCTCTTTGCGACTATTTGATGAATAGATATGGAATTGATCCCAAACATCATGTTATTGCGGCAAATGAGGGGAATTGTGTTGCTCTTGCAGCCGGATATCATCTTGCAACTGGTAAGACTCCTGTTGTTTACATGCAAAATTCCGGAGAAGGGAATATTATTAATCCGGTGGCAAGTTTGCTGAATGATAAAGTTTATGCTATTCCGATGGTCTTTATTGTAGGCTGGCGTGGTGAGCCTGGTATTCACGATGAGCCACAGCATATCTATCAAGGGGAGGTGACAGTAAAGCTTCTTGAGGATATGGGGATTGAGAATTTTGTTGTTGGAATAGATACGACGGAAGATGAGTTAAGAACTAAGATGGAAGAGTTCAGAGCTGTTTTGGCAACAGGAAAAGATGTTGCATTTGTTATTCGAAAAGGTGCACTTACCGATGCACCCAATGTAGAATATAGGAATAGCAATTATATGATTAGGGAAGATATAGTTAGTCACATAGTTGCTGCATCGGGAGATGACCCCATCGTGTCAACAACGGGCAAGACAAGCCGTGAACTATTTGAAACGAGAACAGCGTTGGGACAGTCTCACAAATATGATTTCTTAACAGTTGGTTCTATGGGGCATAGTTCTTCAATTGCTTTTGGTGTGGCTATTAATAAAGTTAACACTCGCGTCTGGTGCATAGACGGAGATGGCGCTGTGCTCATGCATATGGGGGCTATGGCAGTTTTGGGGACAAACAAACCCAAGAATATTGTTCATGTGGTCATAAATAATGGAGCTCATGAGACTGTAGGCGGTATGCCTACGGTTGCGGGAAGCATTGATTTGGTTGGCGTTGCCAAAGCGTGCGGTTATCCGAATGCTGTCTGTGTGGATAACTTCGATGATCTGGACAAAGAGTTGGAAAATGCTAAGTATAGAAATGAGTTAAGCTTCATTGAGGTGAAATGTAGCATAGGTTCAAGAGAAGATCTTGGTAGACCAACAACCACGGCTATTGAGAATAAACAGAATTTTATGGAATATTTGAATACGCTGTAAGCGATGTTGAGTGGTTGATAGGTATATGTGTCTCGGATTTGATACGAAAAATAGGGAGTTAACTATCATTAATTCATTTGATAACTGATCAGGAAAGGCATGTATTTATCTTTTTTTTGTATGATGATATAATATTTTTATGAGTAGAGTAATTCATAATAAAAAAGTTCAGCAAAGGCTATTATATAGCCTTTGCTTTTTTGCTCTTTGTATGATTGATTGGGTTAAAGTGAGTCTAAACGGAAGAGCACAAATGACTGCTACTAATATGACCGGAATTGTGATGGCTGTTATTATTCTCAGTGCACTTAACTTCAACGAATTATTCAAACCTGTCATAATAATATGGATTGCTTTATGTATTATTGCTACACCAATTTCAATTCATCTTGTGTCATCCGTTTATCCATACAGAGGTCAGATTATTACTGCCGCGTTAAACGTTGTAATATATGGTTATATCTTATTCGTGGTATTGTCAGATCTTATAAGAACTAAGAGGTTTAATGGATTAAGAGTGCCAGTGTTTCTGGGCTGGCTTTTCATGCTTTTGCTGATGCTTTTTTCTGTTAATGAAAATATATGGCCGATTTGGTATGCCATTGTATTTGGATTATTTTATATAGTTGAATTTGATAAAGACAGGGAAAAGTGTTTCTTTTTATCTATATCTGATGGAATTATACTGGGTTTTTTCGTTAAACAGGGGATGGCATTACTTTTTAGGCCTTATGATTATGTGAGATATTTAGGTTTATATATTAATCCTAATTTCAATGCATTGTTTTACTTGATGTCTTATTCGGCGTTTTTATGTAAATGGTATTTGCTTAAAAAGGAAGGGAAGTTCCCAGCTCTTAGAGTGGTTTCATACCTGTTTGCTGCTTCACTATATGGCTTTTGTATATATACAGGGTCAAAAACAGCGATTTTAGCTATGCTTATAGTTACGGTGCCGTTCTCGACGTTAATACTTAAGTATAGCAATAGGAAAGTGGTGCATTTCATTAAATATTGGGCTGCCCTTGGAATTGCCGGGATTATATCGATTCCCATAGTATATGGAGCAATCAGATATACCCCAACAGTCCATTTACACCCGCTTTATTTTGAAGGGGAGTATAGTACTGCTAGGATACAGCCTGGAGAACCGGCAGATTCAGAGAAATATATTTCCTTTGAACATGCTATGGAAACCAATATCGGAAGGCTTTTTTATATATTGCCAAAGTTCAAAGATTTTTTTGATTCTTTTTTGACAATTAAAGTTTATGCGTCAAGTTTTGAAGAATTTAACGAACCGGACTATATTTTCACAAAAGAGGAAGTTATTGTGGGGATAGATCCTCTCGAACTGAGACGAGAAATTCATAGGTATTATTTTGAAAGACTTAACTTGCAAGGACATTCTAATGATTATGAGGGAGCACCGATAAGCGTATATACTACAGCGCCTCATGCTCATAATGTTTTCATACAAATGGCTTTTCTTTATGGTATTCCCTCTGGAATATTGTTTATACTTATGATTTTGGCTTTTATTCCAGGGTGTGTCAGCTTGATAAAGTCTGATGATGACTTTTTGGCATGTGTAATATCATGCTATATAATTGCGTTTGTCGTGTTTGGCTTTTTTGAAATTGACTGGATGTGTGGGCAACTGCCGTTTTCAATGCTTTTTATATTATTTAGGTGGGTGGCAAGGAATAACAACACGAATGATCAATGCGTTAAAATATGATGCTTTTTTGGATTGCATAGCGAATATCTTCTTGGTTCTTTATGGTGATATATTAAGGATAGATCGTAGATTCTTGAAGGAATTATTTCCTAAAATTCAAAACATGAAATACAGTAAAAAGGGTTCTTTAATTATTTTTTCGATTATTTAACCGTTGTTGATGCTTTTGGTAACTTAGATAGTTTAACTTGATAACCGGAATCTGCTAGAGTGAATTTTTTAAGTTGAATAATAAGAAAGGATTGCAGTTTTTTTGCGTGGATGCAATTGAATAAGGGTAACAAAAATGAAACAGAAAGTATCATTAAATAATAAAACAATATTGGTAACGGGATGCCCTGGGTTTATCGGGGCTAATTTAGTAATACGCTTACTTTCGGAGATGATTTCTGGAACGATAATATCCGTTGACAACATGAATGATTATTATGATCCAAAACTGAAAGAGTATCGGCTATCTCTTATCAATGAAGCTGCAAAGAAGGGCACAATAACTCATAAGTTTATAAAAGGATCTATAGCTGATAAGGCGTTTATTGATGATCTATTCTTGGAATATCGGTTTGATGTAGTGGTTAATCTTGCTGCTCAAGCTGGAGTAAGATATTCTATAGATCATCCTGATGTATATATAGAATCAAATTTAATTGGATTTTATAATATTCTCGAGGCGTGTAGGAATCATCCGGTTGAACATTTGATATATGCTTCGAGTTCATCCGTATATGGTGGAAATCAAAAGGTTCCTTTTAGTGTAGATGACAGAGTCGATAATCCAGTATCGTTATACGCAGCTACTAAGAAAGGTAATGAGCTTTTAGCGCATGCATATTCAAAATTATATGGAATCCCTTCTACCGGACTCAGGTTTTTCACTGTATATGGACCGGCTGGTAGACCTGATATGTTCTATTATAGCGCAACTCAAAAACTGGTTGCTGGAGAATCAATCAAAATATTCAATTATGGAAATATGAAGAGGGACTTCACGTATATAGATGATATTATAGAAGGTATTTATAGAGTTATGCAGGGGGCTCCTGCTAAAGAGATAGGCAATGATGGCCTTCTGATAGCACCATATGCAATTTACAATATTGGTGGAGGAACTCCGGAGAATTTGTTGGATTATGTTGTTATTCTTCAAGAGGAATTGGTTAGAGCTGGTATTTTGCCTGAGGATTATGATTTTGAAGGACATAGAGAATTGGTGGGAATGCAACCAGGAGATGTTCCAGTTACTTATGCTGATTCTAGAGCATTAGAAGAAGATTATGGCTTTACTCCACGAATAGGTATTCGAGAGGGACTTCGATATTTTTGCGAATGGTATAAGGCATATTATGTGTAGGTTCCTTGATTATATTATATTTGTTTACTGTAAACAGTTTTGTTATTTTTTTCAGACATACTGATTATTATAATGTTCGACTGAATGATAAGTATTACATACCCGTGAGCGCTTGTTGCCTTTTTTATAGATTGTTTGTTTAATGGTCTTAAATGAGTTTACAAGTATAATGATTAGGCATTTTCAAATATAGGTTGATAATAGTTATTTATGTAAAATTCGTTAGAGCGTAATGGTGACGACTATTTACGCTCTTTTATCGTACTCAGTATTATTGAGACGGGGACCGTTATGGAAAAATTTGACAAAATAATAATAGGTGCAGGACTTTATGGTTTGTATTCAGCCCTTTATTGCTGCAAAAAAGGACAAAGTGTAGTCGTACTAGAATATGATAATGAACCTTTCGTAAGAGCAACATATATCAATCAAGCGAGAGTTCATCAAGGATATCACTACCCAAGATCTATATCAACAGCTCTTAAAACGGCGGGATACTTTGAGAGATTTAATACGGATTATTCATTCTGCATAAACAGCACATTTGACCAGCTTTATGCAACTTCAAGTGAATATTCGTGGACAGACAGCAGGCAGTTCAAGGAGTTCTGCAAAGCCGCGGGCATCCCATGCGAGGAACTATATGCAGGCAATTATTTCAAGGAAGGAATGTGCGATGGGGTGTTTAAGACAAAAGAGTACACATATGATGCAATGATTCTTAGAAACTATTTCCTTGAGAAGCTGTCACAGTTTGGAAATAATGCTGTTATTCGTTATGGGGTAAAAATATGTGCAATAAATAAGAATGCAGGAACATATGTTGTTGAAACTGAAAATATGGAATCCTTTGAATCTGGCTTTGTTCTTAATGCTACATATGCCGGAACAAATCAGATCCTTGAAATAGCAGGCTTTGAAAAGTATGCCATCAAGTACGAGTTGTGCGAAATTATACTTTGTGATGTTGGTGAAAAACTGAAAAACATTGGCTTTACAGTTATGGATGGTCCTTTTTTCTCTATAATGCCTTTTGGCAAGACGGGATATCATTCTCTGACATCGGTTACATTTACTCCGCATACTACTAGTTATGATACACTTCCTACTTTTATGTGCCAGGAAAATAGTAACGGATACTGTTCAACTAAAAGACTTGGTAATTGCAATGACTGTATAGCAAAGCCTGTTACAGCATATCCGTATATGGCTAATCTTGCTAGAAAATATATACTTGATGATTATTGCTTTGAATACAAGAAGTCTTTGTTTTCAATGAAACCGATATTGAAAAGTTCGGAAATTGACGATTCTAGACCAACAATAATCAGGACTTATTCTGAAAAACCGACATTTGTTAGCGTTCTTTCGGGAAAGATAAATACTGTTTATGACTTGAATGGGGTATTGGACGATGGAGAATAAGGAAAAGAATTTTGTTTCAGCGGTTATATATGTTCATAATGCTGAGAATATGGTAGCTACATTTCTGAATGCCATCATTAAAACAATGGAAGATAACTTTGATTATTCAGAGATTATTTGCGTCAATGATTGCTCTGATGATGGTAGTGCGGAGATGGTTAAACAGCTTAGCGAAAAAACTTTTGGCACGAGTATTTCTGTTGTGAACATGAGCTTTTTTCATGGACTGGAACTGGCAATGGATGCGGGAACTGATCTGGCAATAGGTGATTTTGTATTTGAGTTTGATAATACGTTTCTTGACTTTGATCCACAAATGATAATGAAGATTTATAGACACTCCCTGAATGGATATGATATTGTGAGTGCTTCTCCCAATAGGAGGGAAAAGCTGTCATCAAGGTTTTTTTATACAGTTTTTGACCGTTTCTCGGATCTTTCATATGACATGACAACAGAAAGCTTCAGGGTTCTGAGCAGACGTGTCATTAATCGTATCAGATCAATGAATAGAACAGTTCCTTATAGAAAAGCCATATATGCAGGAAGTGGCTTGAAAACTGATAACTTAAGATATGAAGTGATACAGGAAAAAAAGAATGGTATAGATTCTAAAGAGAGAAGATACAGAACAAACCTTGCAGTAGATACATTGATTCTTTTTACAGAATTGGGATATAGATTTTCTTTTTGGATGACATCTGTCATGATGCTGATTTCAATATTTATGATTATATATACACTTATTGTATATTTCATTGGTCATCCCATTGAAGGCTGGACTACAACAGTGTTATTCCTATCTGTAGCCTTCTTAGGGCTTTTTGCTATTCTGACGGTTATAGTCAAGTATTTGCAGATCATTGTGGATATGGTGTTTAAGAGAAAACACTATAGCTTTGAAAGCGTTGAAAAACTCACAAAGTAATCAGATGGAGGTGGCATGTGAACGCTTTAGTAGGATATACAGGATTTGTGGGAAGTAATATTTTGGCTTCAGGACAATTTGATGCTGTATATAACTCAAAAAATATTGAAGAAGCCTATGGGACTAACCCGGATCTTTTGATTTATGCTGGACTAAGGGCTGAGAAGTATCTTGCAAATAATGCTCCAGAAAAGGATATGGAACTAATATATCAAGCGGAAGAAAATATAAGCAAAATTAATCCTAAGAAGCTTGTGCTGATTTCTACGATAGATGTGTTCAAAAATCCTAGGGATGTTGATGAAAACTCCTCGATAGATTGTGAGAATCTTCACCCTTATGGATATAACCGATATCAGTTGGAACTATGGGTTAGGAACAAATTTACTGACGCTTTAATTATCAGACTCCCGGGACTTTTCGGGAAAAACATAAAAAAGAATTTTATATATGACTATATCAATATCATTCCATTTATGCTCAATCCAGAAAAATATAGTGAACTTGTAAATAGAATCCCGGAATTGAAGGGTTATTACCAGATCCAAGATAATGGTTTTTACAAAGTGGATATTGATGATGCAGATAAAGAAAAATTAAAAAACATATTTAGAGAATTAGGCTTTTCTGCTCTTAACTTTACGGATAGTAGGAGTGTATATCAATTTTATAATCTTGGCAGACTGTGGGATGATATACAGACTGCATTGGAAAATGAAATCAGGTTATGGCACCCTGCTACAGAACCTGTATCTGCAAAAGAAGTATATAAATATCTGACGGGCGAAGTTTTCGAAAATGAACTTGGAACATCACCAGTGGTTTATGATTATAGAACAATATTTGCAGAGACGTTTGGCGGGATGAATGGCTATATTTGTGATAAAAATGAAGTGTTGAAAGAAATAAAATATTTTGTATTAAACTACTAAGTGTTGTGAAAGGGTAGGTGCAATGAAAGGAAAGACCTTGAAGATAATAAGGGATTTGGAAATGTGGAAAAAGGTGACAATAGTATTAATAGCTATTATTGTATTTCTTCGCATTTTATATATAGGTATACGTGGAGAAGTTGACAGGGAATATATTAATTATGATGGGTATGATTTATCTGAAGCAACTTCTGTGGAGTGTGTTGATTTATGCCAAGAATTTAAAGGCAATGGTTCACAGTTAAACAGCTTGGAATTAATATTTGATAATATTGCTGATGATAAAAAGGGAAGCATCATTTTATGTATATTTGTTGATGAGGAACTACTATATAAAACAAATTTGTCATTGGCAAATATTTATAATCGTGAGTGGATAAAAATATATGTTAATGCTAGAATTTATGATTCGAAAACATATAAGTTGACAATTTCTTCATCAGAAGAATGTACTCAAGTTCCAACTATACTTGTCGTAAAAGAAAACGCTGCTCCTGAAATCGTTTCATCGAGATGCGAAGATGATGTCATAAATGGACAATTCGCAATTAATTATGGATACTTAAGATTCCCTACAGTTGCTGATCGAGCTGTGATGATTTCATTGTGGATTGTTTTTTTTATATTGTTTGTAGTTGTAATAATTAGATTACATTTGATTACAGAAAAGTATAATGCAGCAAGAAATGCGTTGTTCAATAGTGTAAATGAACAGACTGCAGTAGCGGTTATCGAAATGTTATTATGCATTGTGATAATAGGATCAAGTGGAATTGATTTTCAGGAACCAACAAAGGTGGTTCTATATATAATTTCATTGATTGCAACAATAAAGAATAAGGAAAAGCGCGACTATGTAAATTTCTTGGTTGATACAACATGGAAAAAGGGAATCCTGATTTTTACATGCCTGTATGCGGCATTTGCACTCGTGGGTCAAAGGATCTTTATATATCCATTAACTAGTAAGGTGACAACGGCTGGGGGGGCTGTGTTCATGGCTGCGATTCTTTGGTTTATTCCAATTATTAGATCTCTTCTTTATTATTCCAATTCCTTGGGAGATATAATTTTTTCAAAAACTGCTGCAAAAAGGAATCCTACATTTATTTTATGTATAGTAGTAATTCTAATTATTCCCGCAGCCTATAATTTATTTGCAAATAATCCAGGAATATCTTCTCCGGATACTCTAACCTCCATGATAACTAATGCTCAACATCTACATGGAATGTATGATTGGCATCCATTTTTTTACTGCTTGATGCTTAGGGTTATTCTTGAAATTTGGAACTCCACATACATGGTTATATTAGTGCAATATTTTTTCTATGCTTATGTTGTTACAGAATTATTGATGTATTTAAGGAAGAAAGAAATAAAGGATTCATTTTTACTATTTGTTGCTGTATTTACCGGATTTAACGCAGCTAATTATTTACATATAAATACTATATGGAAAGATATACCATATACTTTGTCATTATTATGGATTTTTGTTATTGTTGCGAAATTAGTTATTGATAGTAATTACTATAAGCGGAAATGGTATGTGTATTTAGAATTAATTATAGCAATGGTGGGGACGGAATTGTATAGAAAAAACGGTGTGGTTACATTTGTTGTTGTTACTATAGGTTTGATTCCGTTTATGAGAAAGAATAAAAAAATACTAGGCTCAATTCTTGTAAGCATAGGCATAATTGTATTGGTGAATGGGCCAATATATTCGTATTTTGAGGTTGAATCTCCTGGAAGAAGTGGCATGTACATAGGCTTGGGGCAGGATGTATTGGGAGCATATTATAGTGGAGGCGAGGTTTCTGAAAGTACACTGAAAATGATCAGCGAAATGACGGATTATAATAATGCAGAGTATGATTATAAACCCACATGGTCATCTCAGGCTTATGATGTTGATGTTTCTCTGGTGGATTTTATAAAAAATTATATCAGTACATTCTTTTATAATCCTATATTTATGACCAGGGCAATAATAGATAGGGAAGATGCTTTGTGGGATATATACAAGGGTGAGGGCAGCGTGCTGGGGTGCGTAAATCGCCAAAGTACAATGGATTCGAATGATACATGGACATCTTATTATCCTACACGTAAATATGTGAGCTTGGTTACGCTTGCGTCTGCAGTAAGTGGATATACAGCCAGTACACAGTGGATTTCTGCTGTTGAATGGAGGAGCGGTTTGTTCACTCTTTTGGGAGTGATAGCAATTTTAAATCTATTGCTGAAAGGAGTTTCAAAAGGATTAGTTACACTTGTTTCTCCGATGATAGGACACGTTATGAGTTTACTTTTATCTACAGGGTGGTCTGAATTTAGATATTTTTGGCCTATGAATCTATTGAATATGTCATTTGTATTAGTAATGTTTGTTGTGGCCAGGAATGGCTGCGGTGTTACTGATAAGGAGATTGTCGATAAATGAAACTATCTATATCTAATATAGGATGGACAGAAGAAAATGATTTATCTGTTTATTCTATTATGGAAAAATACGGCTTTACTGGGCTTGAGATAGCACCTACGCGTATTTTTAGGGTACAACCATATAGTCAACTAGTTGATGCAAAATCTTGGGCGGATAAAATAAAATCGGAAAATGGGTTTATAGTTTCATCCATGCAGTCTATATGGTATGGGAGAAACGAGAAACTTTTTGGAACAGAGGAAGAAAGAATTGTACTGATTGATTATACAAAGAAGGCTGTGGATTTTGCAGAATCAATTGGTTGTAAGAATATTGTATTTGGATGCCCTAGAAACAGAGAAATGCCTAATGGCGCTGATGAAAGGATTGCAATCGATTTTTTTAAAGAAGTCGGGGCCTACGCTGCTAGACATGGAACTGTAATTGGAATAGAGGCTAATCCGCCTATTTATAACACAAATTATATAAATGATACTTCTATTGCTTTAGATCTTATAGAAAAGATCGACTCCGTGGGAATTAAGCTTAATCTTGACATAGGAACCATGATAGAAAATGGAGAAGATGTAAATGTACTTAATGAAAGAGAACGCTTGATAAACCACGTTCACATCAGTGAGCCTGGGTTGAAACCTATCATGCAACGTCAACTTCACTATGATCTTGTAGATATGCTTATGGATAGTGGCTATGAAGGATACGTTTCTATAGAAGTGGGAATGCAAGAATCGATTAATTGTTTGGAAAAGATGATGCAGTATGTTAAAAAGGTATTTGGAGATAATTGATGGTATACGAAAAGCAAGAAGGCGTTCCGAAATTTATATGTACAGAATATGCAGAAAAAACAAAAGAGTATGTTGTACTTATTCCTATAATAAATGAGGGCGATAGAATTCATAAGGAACTGCAAAGAGCAAAAGAGTACAATGTATCCTCGTATGCTGATATTGTTATTTGTGATGGAGGTTCAAGCGATGGATGCACTGAAGAAAATAAGTTAAAATCATTGGAAGTCAATACGCTTCTAGTGAAGGATGATGCAGGTAAACAGGGTGCTCAGCTACGTATAGGAATCTGGTGGGCACTAAAACGTGACTACAAGGGTATCATAACTATTGATGGTAACAACAAGGATAGCATTGAGGATGTTCCCAGGTTTATAGAAAAACTGGAACAGGGTTATGATTTGGTACAGGGATCACGCTTTCTAAAAGACGGATGTGCTGTCAATACACCCTTTTTTAGAAGGGTGTCAGTAAAATTTATACATGCTCCAATTATCTCTCTGACTGCTCATAAAAGATTTACGGATACGACGAATGCGTATAGAGGGTATTCTAGAAGATATCTTGAAGATGAAAGGGTACAACCATTAAGAGATATTTTTATATCTTATGAACTATTAGCATACTTGTCAGTGAGAGCAACGCAAATAGGCATGAAAGCATGCGAAGTTCCTGTTATAAGAGCATACCCCAAGAAGGGGAAAACACCAACGAAAATTAGTTTTTTCAAGGGCAATAGTGAACTGATGCGAATTTTGTTAAAAAATGCATTTGGAGCATATAATCCAAAATAAAAGACTGAATTACTAAGGGATACGAAAATGTATGCGGATAGTTTAATGCGGAAATTATTATATTCCTTCCGCATTGTGGTGTTTTTAATCTCTTTTAAAAATATCCCTAGTATATACTTTGGCTCTTACATCATCCAAGCAAGAATCATATCTGTTAGCTATAATTGCTTGACTTTTTTTCTTGAATTTCTTGAGATCATTTACCACTTCGGATCCAAAGAAGGTTTCGCCATTTTGAAGCGTTGGTTCAAAAATGATGACTTTTGCTCCTTTGGCTTTGATTCGTTTCATTACTCCTTGAATTGATGATTGTCTGAAGTTGTCAGAGTTGCTCTTCATTGTGAGTCTATAGACACCGATTACAGTTTCTTTTTCTTTTCCAGGATCCCAGGAGCTGTTAGCTTCATACGCTCCTGCGATTTCAAGTACTCTATCAGCTATAAAATCCTTTCTTGTTCTATTGCTCTCGACAATTGCAGACATCATGTTTTGGGGGACATGCGCAAAGTTAGCAAGGAGTTGTTTGGTATCCTTAGGTAAGCAGTATCCTCCATATCCGAATGAAGGGTTGTTGTAATGGGAGCCGATTCTTGGGTCAAGGCACACACCGTCAATGATATCTTTTGTATTTAGACCTTTTGATTCTGCGTAAGTGTCGAGCTCATTGAAGTAGGAGACTCTCAGCGCCAGATAGGTGTTTGCAAAGAGCTTAACCGCTTCAGCTTCTGTAAATCCCATAAAGAGGGTGTCAATGTTTTCTTTTATAGCTCCCTGCTTAAGAAGGCTAGCAAAGGTCTCGGCGTTGTTTCTTGATTTTTCATCACAGGATACAATAATTCTTGAAGGATAAAGATTATCATAGAGAGCCTTGGATTCACGGAGAAATTCAGGGCTGAAAATAATGTTATCCGTCTTATACTTTTCACGAACTGATTTAGTGTATCCTACCGGAATGGTGGATTTAATGATCATTGTTGCTTTAGGATTTACTTTAAGAACAAGTTCTATTACAGCTTCTACTGCTGAACAGTCAAAGAAGTTGAGTTTGCTGTCATAATTGGTAGGCGCTGCAATTATTACGAAGTCAGCGTTTTTGTATGCTTTTTCACCATCTAAAGTGGCCGTAAGGTCAAGATCCTTCTCAGCAAGATATTTCTCTATATAGTCATCCTGAATGGGCGATATACGATTGTTGATCTTATCTACTTTTTCGGGAAGGATATCCACAGCTGTAACGTGGTTATGCTGAGCCAGGAGTACTGCAAGGGAAAGACCTACATATCCGGTTCCGGCTACGGCGATGTTGTAGGGCTTGGTGATGGTGTTTGAGGCTTGCTCAGGCCCGTTTATAGGGGCTACTTTTGAATCGGCGGGCTGGAACAGAGTGGTTACGTCTATATCAAGCGCCTCAGCAAGATCCTGGAGCTGCTCGATTGAGGGCATGAAAGTCCCGTTTTCTATACGGCCGATTGTGGCGCGGTTAAGACCGGTTTTTTCAGCGAGGTCGGCTTGGGTGAGGTGAAGGGATTTGCGGGCGGATTTTATGGTTTCAGAGATGATGGGGAGGGAGGTTTTTTTTGCTTGTGGCATATGATTCCTTTCTGGAAATTCTGAATTATTATTATTGTTCCGATTGACGCATACATATATATCTAAATTATCAACTATTATAACGTATTCATATGATACTATTTAGAGCATAAATGGTCAATATGCAGAATCAATGAAATGTTTATGCTATGAACTGTAGCATAAGAACAATATGATAAAAATGGAAATCGTAGGATGAAAGGTAAATACAAGGACGAACTGGGTTCGAATAAAAACGGTTTCAGTATATATCTGACCTTTTTTATTGATATGTCTAATGACTGAATTTAATCTGATTCATAGTCAATTGGTCAGTCACTGCCTAGTTAAGGACAGACCTTACTCTGTAAATGGTTTCGGTTTGATGATATAATGCGGTTATGATTAGATTAGTTCATAATAAAAAATTTCAGCAAAGGGTATTATATACCCTTTGCTTTTTGCACTTTGCTTGATTGATTGGGTAAAAGGGAGCTTAAATGGCAGAGCACAGATGACTGCTACAAACATGACCGGGATAATAATAGCGGTTATGATCCTTAGCGCATTTAGTCTTAAGGGGTTTTTAAAGCCTGTTTTTGTTGTTTGGCTTGCGTTGTGCGCTGTGGCAGTCCCTATCGGAATTCGTATAACCTTATCAGTATATTCGTACAGAGGGCAGGTTGTTGCTGCTGCATTTAATATCGCATTGTATGGTTTTATCATAATAAGGATAGTATCTGATCTGATAAAACAGAAGAAAGTTAATGGAGTAAGAATTCCGGTTTTTGTCGGATGGCTTGTTATGCTTGCTCTTATGTTTTTTTCGGTTAACGAAAACATTTGGCCCATTTGGTATGCTGTTGTTTTCGGATCGTTTTATTTGACGGAATTTGATAAAGATACTGAATACAATATCCTGCAGTCAATTCCTGATGGACTCATTCTCGGATTCTTTGTTATACAGGGATTGGCTTTGCTGTTCAGGCCTTATGATATTGTGAGATATTCAGGGCTTTATGTAAACCCCAATTTCGATGCACTGTTCTATCTGATGTCATATTCGGCCTTTTTGAGTAAGTGGTTTTTACTTAAAAAGGAAAACAGATACCCTATTCTCAGAGGAGCAATAAGTATGTTTGCAGCTTCCATGTACGGCTTCTGCATATATACCGGTTCTAAATCGGCCACTCTGGCTTTACTTGTAGTTACCATACCTTTTTCATTGTTGATGATTAGGTATTGCAAGAAGAAAGTGGCATCATTTGTCGGATGTTGGATAATACTTGGATTTATTGGAATCATTTCCATTCCAATAGTTTATTGGGCAATCAGATATATGCCGACAATGCATCTTCACCCTCTCTATTTTGAAGGAGAATACAGTATATATAAAGTTCAACCCGGTGAACCGAGAGATTCCGAGAAGTATATTACGTTTGAGTATGCGATGGATACTAATATGGGAAGGTATCTGTATAAGTTACCGAAACTTAAAGAGTATGTTGATTCGTATTTGACATTAAAAGTTCATGCGGCGGAACCCGAGGAGTTTGAAGAACCGACGTATATTTTCTCTGAAGAGGAAGTGGCTGCGGGAGTTGATCCTGTCGATTTGAGACGGGAAATTCACAAGTATTATTTCGAACGACTTAATCTATTAGGACATACTAATGATTATGAAGGCGCACCGATACACTATTACTACACCGCTCCACATGCACATAACGTATTCATACAGATGGCTTTTTTGTATGGAATTCCTGCAGGAATAATGTTTATTGCAATGATTTTAGCATTTGTTCCGGGATGTATTAGCTTGATGAAGGTCGGCGAGGATTACAAGGTATGTTTGATATCATGCTTTGTTCTAGCGTTTGTCGTGTTTGGGTTCTTTGAGATAGATTGGATGTGCGGACAGTTGCCGTTTACGATGGTTTTTATGTTGTTTAGAGATGCGTTGAGAAAACCATTCTCAAATAACACAATTATGTCAGTTTCATAGATAATCTATAGGAGGAGCTTATGTCTTACATCTACCATTACACTAGTCTAGAGACTTTAGCGTTGATATTTAAGACCCAATCGATTGCACTTAGCAAATTAAGCATGCTTGATGATCCATTAGAAAAATATATATTTATCGACGATTCCTTAAAGAATCTTAATCTCAACGATGATAAGGTGAAATTGGGTGATTATTGTTATGTAAGTTCATGGACTAAATCTTCTGATGAATCAATTTCAATGTGGGATATGTATGGAGATAGAAAACAGGGGGTTAGGATAGGAATGCCGGATTCATTACTTAACTCGGAGTTTGATATTTACAATTTTTATTCGAAAAGGAATATAAAACCATTGTTCGAGAAAACAGAGAAAAAAGTTATTCCTGATTTGATAGATGTAGTTTATGGGGATTTAAAAACAAATGCTCTTAAAATTAACGAATCTCCTTTCTCTAAGCTCGGAAAATTTAAGATTTCGGAGTGGGGGTTTCAAAAAGAGTGTCGGTTTAGGCTGTTTGCGTATAAAACGGCTGTTTCTGATGTGTATTTTTCTGATGAAGAATTGAATAATAGTATCTGTATATCAGGACCAATAGATAGAAATCGGATTTTCTTTGGAATACGAAAAGATGCTTTTTCGGAAATGAGTATTGTAAGAGGGCCACTAATGAGCGAAGGAAAAAGAGAGCTGCTAAATTGTTTAATTGAAACATATAAAATTGATACTAATAAAGTTTGCAACAGTATGTTTACATCTCCGAAATAGTCCAGAGATTAAGCTCTGAGTTGTCGATTATGTGGAAGAATTATATAGTGTTGTGAGATGGGAGCACGTAATTGTAAGTATCCATAAATTAAAGATTATTTTGAACTCCATAACTAGTTGTGCGTTCGTAAATACTCAAACATGGGTACTGCCACATAAAGAAATCCGCTCTGTGAAGCGGATTCCGGTGGATTGATATTTTTTGCTTCTTGAAAAATTTACTTGGATTTTCTCTTGCAGTGTTTTACCACTTCGGGAGACCAGAGGAGAAGATCGGTTATAAATGAACGATCACTGTCATTAAGATGCTCCGGCATTTTTGAGAAGAGGTATTCGAAGTAATCATAGACATTGATGTGATTTGCCAGAGCGGTTTCAACGATGCTGTATGCGATTGCACTGGCATTTGCACCGTTTATGGAATCGATTTTCACCCAGTTCTTCTTTCCGAGAGTGAACGGACGTATGGCACGCTCGGCTGTATTGTTGTCCATGGGTACATGACCATCTTTCAGGAATACACGAAGATATTTTTTCTGATTAAGACAATATTGCAGAGCCTTGGCTGTCTGGCCACGGACGTCTCCTGTGTCGATATGCTTTTTTGCCCACGCAAAGAAGTCATTGACCTTGGGCTTAATGTAAATGTTTCGCCTGCGTTTTCGTTCTGTAGCGGATAATCCGTCAAGCTGGTTGTCCAGATGGAATATCATCGATATCCGGTCCGCCGCCTCTTTTGCTATGGTGCCTTTTGAACCGGTCTCGCCGAGAGATTTGATGATCTCAGAGAATCCGCGTTTTGCGTGGATCCAGCATCCGGCAACGGTCAGGTCTTCACGTTCATTATCTATGGTGTGATATACCTGGTATCCGTCGGTGACCAACATGCCGGAGTATCTTGAAAGGAAATCCCTTAGGTGGTCTGCATTGCGGGTCTTATGATAGTCGTACAGTATTATCGAATTATTCTCGATGCCCGGATTGTTACAGTAGACCCACATGTGACTTTTGGCATTTGAATCTCTGCCATTCCGTATGACTCTCACCGAAGTCTCATCGGCCTGGGGTGTTCCTATCTGACTTGCGTCCGAAAGCACGCTGGTTCATGAGCGCGATCTGTTCAGTGAGAAAATTGAGCTGCCTGCTTATCTCATCAAGATGTCCCTGCTGGGCAAGGAAGAGCGTGATGATGACATCCTTATCAAGTTTGCCGAGATCTTCTTCAGTGTATTGCTTCATGATATATCCTTCCGACATGGAAGATTATACCAAAAAACCAGTATTTGTGCGAATCCCGGGAGTTTCGGCCATGGAAAAAATGCCTATAGACCAGACACATCACAGTGACCGATGAGAGACGATCCGTAGTAGATGAAAATATTAAAAATACGCCCATGAGAGGCTCCTGTCATGCATCGAAGATGGTTCCGGATACATGATAAAACCTGACACAAGCGTATTTTGAGGGCGGTATTTAAGTTCAAAAAAATCTACGTTTTGCACAAAAGAAATCTTAGGCAGAACGTTCGGGGCTGATATCTGAGATGAGCGGGTCTATGCTGAATCCTTTCATGAGCCAGGCAAATTGTTCGGCATTTATATCTCGGAGTTCATTGGAATTGCGTGGCCATGAAAATCTTCCTTCCTCAACTCTCTTATATAGGAGGAATCCGTCTCACCCCCACAGGAGACCTTTGATGCGGTCAGCTCTTTCTCCACAGAACAGGAACAGAGTGTTGGGAACAAAGAGGGACATCTGAAAGCGTGTTTCGATGATGGCGTTCAGACTGTCAATACCGTAGCGGAGATCAGTATGACCGCAGACTATATAGACTGCAGCGAATTTATCGAACTGGGCATCCCTAAGCATTACGAACCGACTTGATGATGCCTGAGATGAGCTGCTCTGTGGCACCGGAACCAAGTTCGATGGAAAATTCCTGAATGGTGATCCTGGCAAGGAAATCGGTGTTTGTAAGTTGAGAGGTTGTACAATCAGAAGACAGTGTCGGAAGTGAAACGGTGACGATCTCAGGGAGTGCGGATTCAAGAACGGATTCTTTGAGTTTTCTTTTCCAGTAGAAGAACTGATCCCTTGTGATGCCGTTCTGAGAGCGCCAGTCCTTAATGGACAGACCGCTGGAATTCTGCTCTTTGAGGATTGCAGCCCAACGATCAAGTTTGACCTGATGAGTGACTTTGGAATCATTCATGAGATGACCTCCAATCGTATGTTTATAGGGAAGATAATCTCGTAAGTGTGGTAGAATTTTAATAGTACCGATGATTGAGTACTTACATGATGCGGGATTTCAATATGCAAAGGTCTTATGTAGAATAGATGACTTTGTTCACCATTATCCACACTGTAAGGAAGGTTATTGTATATTTCTTACTATTATTCGAGTGAAAATAGGAATAATAGTTACTCGGATTGTTCTATAATTAAATTAAAGAAGGGACATAGAGCTGGAATGATGAATGGAAAAAATGCTACAATAATAGTTCCTGATTATGAATATCTTTCTGATGAATGGAAACAACTAAGCTTTTGACAACCATGTGAAAAAGAGTTTTTTATAAAATTGCTAGAATTAAGGTTATAGAATAGTTTTGTATATGCGTTATGTAATCTATTGTTTGATGTTCGCATGGTTGATGCTTTCGATCGTATACTCGAGATGCAATTATTTTGTATCATTAGCATTTTTGTTATGGGTGACAGAGTTTGGGTTGTCTAGTTATCTTGTCGAAAAGTCTTATGAATATGATACAACGCCACTTTTGGCACAGACGGTAGAATTTGTTAATGCCAATATGGAACCTGATGCTTTAATCATATACGATTTTACGCCGAACTTTTATATGGCGTATGATTACTATATTCCGGGGCATGAATACATTTCCTCTTTATTTAGGGGATGATTGCACGCAAGGTTTCGTTGCTTTGGGTGACTCAATCAAAGAGCATTCGTTTTCAGTTAAGCGTGTTGGAAGTTTGAGTAGTGACTGGAAGTTGATTTATGATCTTAAGGATGGCATTTTGTGAGTCTTTTTGCATTCAGTATCCTTGCGGTATATACTCAGTATTTTGCAGTTCTTCCGATAATTGTTTGTTATCTGTGGATCTTCATATGTCTGATATGTAGGAGGGATAAGAAGGGTATTATAGGATTTCTGTGCGTCGAGGTGCTTGATGTTCTTTCTTACATTCCCTGGTTGCTTTACGGAATGAAGAACATGGGTATCGGTTCGGGCAGCTCTCGTGAGAATTATGAGTTCTTATTTAAGCCCGTCGATATCTTTGAAGAACTCTTTGGAACGAACCTTGAAAACGGTGGGATCATGGCGATGGTACTTTTCATCGCAGCCGTGTTGATGCTTGCTGTTATGAGGAAGAGGTATTCGGGAGTAGAGAAAGGCTTCCTTGTAATGCTTCTGGTTAATGCAGTTTTCTGCTGGTATTTTTCTCAGTGGCTCGGAAGTTTGAACGGACATTTCTTCGCATCGAGGTATGTGATCTTTTGTTTGATGTTCGTATGGATATTCCTTGCGATAGTTTATTCCAGATGTAACGTAGGGGTGAGCGTGCTCTTTTCACTCTGGTGTGTTGAACTGCGTTTATCGAGCTTCCTTGTAGAGAAGGCGTATGAGTATGATACGACGCCTCTTATGCCTCAGACTGTTGCATTTATTGATGCGAATGTGGAGCCGGATGCGGTTATCGTATATGATTACGACAGAGGCTTTAAAGTGATCTGGCAGTATTACATGCCGGGACATGAGTTTATATATTACGATGATCTGAATCTTGAGGAGATGGAAGGTCAGACTTTCTGGGTGATTAATCTTGCGGGAGCCGAGCTTTCACAGGATGACATAGACAGATACTCACTTGAAGTTGAACATAATCCGGGAATGGGATTTATGGGAATGGAGAGATTTGATCTTTGGAAGGTGTGTGCTAAATAAAGGGCAAAGTTTAGAGACGAATTTCTGAAAATTGGGGAAAACGTTGCAAATTTGCTTGGTAACAACATAATCAGCGATATATATAAATTTTTATAAAAAGGATTTGAAAAAGTGTCAAATTTTAGTAAATCATTGGGGTTTATTAAAGCATCTCAAGAAAACTCCTTATATAATTCTTTATATGAATCTGAATTTATACGCCGATATGTGGATACTACATCTGATATTGTTTTAAGTGACTCGTCTTACGATGAACGAGTAATAAAATTATGCTTATATGAAAATTTGTACGCAACATTCTTGGAAACTTTTGAATTAGATAAATTACTAGCAAAAATTCAAAAAATGGGTGTTAGTGTTGAATCTAGCAACGAACTTTGCAATCTTATAACATTACTTCAAGTGAATGGTACATATACGATGATATATCAGGATTATTCTTTCGACGGAAGAAATAGTTATTCCTTGATAGGTGATCTATATATTGTTGCTGATAATATACGCAAGCTGGTGTCATTAAAGTATGAATTATTGGAAACACATGAAAATGCTAAGGAAAAGTCTAATATACTAATTCAATACTGGGACTTGGAATATCGAATAAGCTTGAGATATATCAGAAATGGGACTGATTTGTTGAAGCTGTTTCTAATTTTGTCCTTGCTGAATATATCTCCGTACTATTCTGAGGGAGTTAATGAATTGGCTGGAAATATGATTACATTATTGCGAGAATTATTAAATAATAAAAGAATTATACGCATAGTTGTTGATGGCGATCTTAACGGTAAAAATTCTAAAAGACATAAATCAACTCGAATTAAAATATTGTTTTCTATGGATAATTCTGATAGATATTGCATTCGTTTAGACCTTCCTCATGAAGGCGTTAATTATCTTCATTTGAATTTAAATGAACCAGTTCATCATAAAGCAGTAGGTTTTCCTTTTTTGAAGAGTGAAATGCCTGACAATATTAAGATTTCCGAAAAAGAATTTGACGATCTATTTTATTTGCATAATGATATGTATTGGTTTAGAAGTGATTTTGCTTCTCGTGTTGAGAAAGCGAATATAGATGACAAAAACTCTTTATGCAGGTTAAAAGAGTTTTATCACAAGCAATCGCATAAATGCATTTTAAATCAAGAAGATAATAGCCTGTATACGGTGAAAAAGTTTGCTGAGGCATTTTCTGAAGCTTTAATAGAGTATGATTATTCACCGGATATATTTGGTAAAACTGATGAAAGTGATGAAAGAATATTTGCTTTTGCATTATTAGAAGATAAGATATTTGAAATGGTTCCTCAATTGAGATGTTTTGAATATCGAAAAAGACTATTTCAACTGGAAAGTAAATGCTTAGGTGAAGATTGTAATTTGAACTATAAATTATTTAAGGATGAGTTTGTGAATTATGTAAATCAAATTTTGCCTGGAGAGGAATTTTTAAAGGAATTAATTTGCTCAACGGATGATTTTTGCTCTTCACTGAATGTTACGTTGGATTATATCGAAGAATATTGTGTCTAGGGGTCAGACCCCACCAAGCGGAGCTTTGTTTATCGAGTTTTCTTGTGGAGAAAGCATATGGGTATGATACGACACCTCTTATGCCTCAGACGGTTGCATTTATTGAAGAGAATGTAGAACCTGATGCAGTGATCGTATATGACTATGACAGAGGATTTTAGTTGATCTGGCAGTATTTTATGCCGGGGCATGAGTTTATATATTTCGATAATCTGAATCTTGATGAGATGGAAGGTAAGACTTTCTGGGTGATTAACCTTGCGGGAGTGGATCTATCTCAATATGACATAGACAGATACTCACTTGAAGTTGAACATAATCCGGGAACGGGTTTTATGGGAATGGAGAGGTTTGATATGTGGAAGTTGACAGTGAGATGAGGCGAAAAGAGTTTCGGGTATTCAGGGGTAGTGGGGATCCCCTCTTTTTTGGCGACATACGAAGTAAGAACCCGAAAAAAGATTTATCTAGAAATCATAGAATCTGGCCTCTACTGTGTTTGAATTTTTATATGATGGGGTTGACAAATGCACGCCGTGGTACGAAAATATACACAATGAATATATCTTAAATGGAGAGTTTATGGAAAGAATGCTTTTTTTGCTGAGTTTATCAGTTTCTGGAATAAAGAATATTGAAAATAAAATACAAATTGAATTTTGCGGAAAGACTGTTGATAAATCCTTTACACCGGAAAAATATAATGTCAAGGGAATATATGGTGAAAACGGTTCAGGCAAGACGGCCATTATTTCTTCGATTGGTATTGTTAAGGAATTTATCTTTAATAATAATTATTTGCGTGATTCTCAAAATCAGAGATTATTAACGGAATTGATTAATAAATCAACTAGAGAATTTTGTTTTAGATGTGAATTTTTTACCACTATTGAGCATTTTATTATATTTGAATACGAGGTTTGTTTTGCTTTCGATGAGAATGACGAAGTATATGTTTCGAGAGAATCACTATCGTATAAACTCAATAATAGAAAGAATCGTTTGAACCCTATATTTTTATGTGAAAATGGCCATTTCTTGAAGTTGGAGATAGAAGAACCTTTAAGGCAGGAGATTGATGAAAAAACACGTAATTTGTTAACAAAACAGTCTGCATTTTATCAATTGTTTTCAATTGTTGGCAAAGACCCAGCTTCAACTACGCGGACCTATTTATTTGTTTATTCCATGCTATTCTTTTTGTTTACGGATGTATATTTTGATAAAGAAGATACTCACGAAGGCTATTTGCAAAAGATAAAATTGAATACATTAAAAAATTCTCTTTCATCCGATGAGTTGCTAGATGTACTTTGGGAAGAAACACCATCTACTGGACGTATGATTCCAGTGAAGGGATTTAGCAATTATGAATTAAAGATTAAGAAGCTGGAAAGCTTTATTAGACTTTTCAAACCGGAATTAAATAAAATTATCATAGATAAAAAAATTAATAAGGATTTTTTTGAATGTGAACTGATATTGGATTATGGGAAGTACAAGATTAATAGAGAGTTTGAAAGTACTGGAATAAAAAAAATAATGGAATTATTTGATGCTTTTACAAAAGCAAGCGATGGGTTTGTTATTTTTATTGATGAAATGGACTCGAATATTAATGATATTTATCTTTGCAAGTTGATCGAATATTTTAAGGATTATGGAAAAGGACAATTATGTTTTACTTCGCATAATATTGATTCTATGACAGTTTTAAAGGAAAATAATAAATCTATTGATTTCTTAACAACAAATAATGAAATAGTTTCATGGGTTAAGAATGGTCATTATACACCAGAAAACAGTTATAGAAGAGGAATGATTAGAGATATCCCATTCAATATTGATTCTTCCGATTTTATTAAAGTTTTTGGAAGGGGAGAGTAATGGCACACCAACTTATTTTTGTTGTTGAAGCTGCTGAATCATCTAAATCCGATAATATATATATTAGGAGTGTTTTAGATGAATATTTTGATTTTCGTAGTAGATCTGATATAAAAGTTAATACAGTCTATATGGATGGAAGGGGAAACTATAAAAAGAGAAATATAATTAATAAAATCAATAAATTTGCTAAGGAATATAACAAATTAGGGGCAACTAGCGTAATATATTGCTTTGATACAGATAAATTTGATTGTGATCCCGAGGATAAAAATAAATTTGAAGAAGAAGCAAACTATTGTCGGATGAATGATTATGATTTTGTGTGGTTTTGCCACGATGTTGAAGAAGTATTTGTTGGGAAAAGCGTTGATAAAAATGAGAAAACAAATATTGCAAAACAATATAGCTCAAATGACGGAATAAAAAAAGTGAAGAAATCAAATTTACGGTCAACGAAAATGACCAAGGGAAAAACCAATTTATTATTTGTACTCGAGAAATATTACAGTAAAGACGCTGGTGAAAAGTAATCCGGATTTTGCTGACTTGTGAATAGCAAAAAAATGATGGCGTGACTCTATACGGTTGGTTACAGACTTCGTCAAGGCAGAAATTGATTTTTTGTGGTATATTATATATATGAGTGCGGGGGGCATTTGTTGCCCCTCGCCTTTTTATTCTCTTTTTGTAATGGAGGTTCTTTTGGATGATGATTGGGATATGTGATGATAATGAAGCTTACCGTAAGATGATGCGGAAAGAGTGTGATGCTCTTGAATGCGGTGGCGGAAGTGTGATCGGTGTCTTGGAATATTCTTCTCCGGATGAGGTGAAGGAAGATCTTAAGTCATTGGATATCCTGCTGCTTGATATTGAGCTTGGCGAAGAGAGCGGATTTTCCGTTAGGGATTATATAGAGGAAAATAGGCTCGATGTGATCATTATTTTTGTATCCGGTCATTCCGATTATGTTTTTGATTCTTTTGGGATGAACGTGATCGGGTTTGTCAGGAAAAACGACCTGCATAAGACGTTGGGTAAACTGCTTCTTAAAGCTGTCGAACGGTTAAATAGGAACGAGATTTATTTTGATGATATTTCTTCCTCCGGTATAAGCTATATTGTTTCAAGCGGAGTGTATGTGAAATTCTATTTGGAAAGCGGATTGGAGAAGCTTTACAGAGAGAGGATGCATAATCTTGAAAGGCAGTTGTCTGATCTCGATTTTGTCAGGATACACAGATGCTGCATCGTTAATCTGAAATTCGTGAAAAAGGTTATTAACAAGGCGGCACATGAAAAATATATAACTGTTGGGAATAAGAACCTTAAGATCTCTGATAATTACTATAAGGAATTCAGGGAAAAATACTCTGAGTATTGTCGAAAGAGGGCGGTCTATTGCTGAATAATCTGTGCTTAATATATATATGGGGATTTTTTGAAACGGTTAAGTCTTATGTTGTATTTCATTATATATTCGGATTTGAACCTTCACGTAAGCTATCCGGTTATGTCGCATTCATATATCCCATCCTGGTATTACCACTTTTATCATTAGCCGGAATCGGCGGAGAAAGTGTATATAAATTCATTTGGTTTTTTGCTTTTTCTATTTTGTTTTTTGAAGGAGATGCGGGTATTAAGTTTTCTCTTTCCATGCTGTCCGTAAGTATGATATCGGTATCTGCTCTGGTTGTGTCAAATGTGTTTTTATTTGTGCCTGCTGAGGGCGGGACGAAATTACTGATCGAAAATATATTATCGCTGGTTGTTCTGGTGGTCGGTGCGCTTATCGCCGCAAAACACAGGAAGTATATACACAACGCCTTGTGTCAGAAGGAGCCTATGGTTAAGATAGGGATTTTTGTGATCTCTTTGATAGCCTTTTTCTGGGTGGGGATCATGTGGGTTCTTATCCTTGATAACCCAAATAACAGGCTGCTTTTGTATGCGGAGTTTTTCAGTATAGTTCTTGCTGCATTGTTTATTTTTATCGTAGTGATCAGTTTGTACCAGCGCCTTCGGATCTCCCAGATGCAGGAAAGAAGCGAGTACACCAGGAGAATCCTTGAGCTTGGACAGGAATATCTGGATTCGGTGACAGAAAATGAATCCGAGCTCAGAAGTTTCAGACATGATTTTAATAATCATCTGATTATGATCGGTTCTTTGGCGGATGAAGGACAGGATAAAAGAATCGTAGAATATATCGCCCGCCTGAAGGGTAAATATGAATTTACTCACTATCTGAAAACCGGTAACCGGATAGCGGATATTTTTGTAAACAAGCTGATGCAGGAATTTAAAGATGATCCGGACTTCAGTTATTCGTCGGTTGGTGTGTTTGACAGGTCTGTGAGGATCGATGATGTGGATATGGCCATTATGGCTTCGAATCTTTTCGACAATGCTTCTGAAGCGCTTAAGAAGGTTAAGGGGAAGAAAGTGTTTGAGATGGAGATATCCCACTACAACGATCTTGTTTTTTGGGATATTACAAATTCCGCAAGTGAACCGGACAAAGATCTTATATCACGTAAAAAATCTCCGGGTCACGGGCTGGGGGTCGGAAAGATCAGGTCCATTGCCGAAGGCTGCGGAGGAAGTGCTGATTGGAAATATGAAGACGGACTGATGAAGGT
>JAEEGL016116242.1_pt1 | contig 44391 bp, 24 predicted proteins | sample 9134231 | NCBI WGS metagenome assembly JAEEGL01 (sample SAMN16246548, study PRJNA631951) | gut metagenome | biome: gut microbiome; feature: rumen; material: fiber-attached | host: Bos | place: Iran: Karaj | collected 2018-10 | reverse complement strand
TGCCACCTCCACGCCCGCACCATCCCCCTAGCCGACGGCCTCGTCTGCCAGCAGTTCGGCTCCTCCCACCTCGGCTTCCCCGCCCGCAAATCCCACACCTTCGAATACACCCTCCACCTCTCCGAATCCACCGACTACTTCGACTTCCTGAACCACCTCCGCCGCGATTGGAAAGTCCCCGTCATCACCCTCAACGGCCCCTTCATCAGCCTCCGCACCGCCGCCCAGCGCTCCGAGACCTACCGCCGCCTCGTCGCCAATCCCGACGAATTCCGCGCCCTCCTCAAGAAGCGCAACATGCGCATCATCACCCTGAGTCCCTGGCTCGGCGGCTGGGACGCCGACGCCTTCCCCACCCGCAGCGCCCTTGACACCCACCTCCGCAAGGCGCTCGCCACCATCCGCTCCATCGCCCCCGACGCCAAGCTCCTCGGCGGCACCTCGACCTACATCCACAGTTTCCACGAGGAGGACTTCAACGTCCCGGCCCCCGAGGGATTCAGCTGGGAAAAGCTCACCCCCGCCGTCTCCCAGCGCCTCCTCGCCACCCCATGGAAGGATTCGCTCCTCCTCAGCAACACCGGCGAGGTCATCCTCTATCCCTTGAGCAAGGTCCCCGGACGCGTGCGCCCCGCCGTCACCGCCCGCGTCTACCCCGTCATCGGGAACCATTTCCATGAACTGCGCATGAAGGCCATCGACTACACCCTCGACAACCTCGGCTACGACGGAATGTACTTCGACATGTTCGGCTTCGCCTCCGCCACCCTCGGCGAACGCTGGGACGGCTTCAGCGTCGCCATCGCCCCCGACGGCACCATCTCCAAGAAATACACGCACCTGGGCCCCTACACCGCGCCCGCCCGCGCCCAATGGCTCCGCAAGATCCTCGGCAAGGGCAAGATCGTCGTCACCAACTTCGGCGCGCCCACCACCCGGGAACTCCAGACCATCCCATACTACAACTTCTGCGAGGCCGCCGGCAACGGTGTCGGCCACCAGGACCTCGATTCCATCCCGCCCGACTCCTCCGGCTGCGCCATGAACCAGCTCTCCTGCCCCCTCGGCTACGGCCCCCACCGCGTCGAGGAGATCAACGCCCCGCGCCTCATGGCCCGCGTCCGCGCCTATCTGCGCTACGGATGCCTCTATGTCCACACCTCCGTCCGCAACTCCTTCCCCGAGGACGGCCCGACCGGCGGCTCCTACGAGGCCATCAACCACTGCTACCCCATCACCCCAGTCGAACTCCACCGCGGCTGGGTCAAGGGCAGGGAGCGCATCGTCTCCTGCGTCTCCTACGCCACCGTCTGGGACCGCGCCGAAAAGCCCGTGGCGCTGCGCTTCGACGCCGTCGGCCGCCCCGTCCCCGCGGGCGACGCCGCCGTCATCAAGGGCGCCCCTGGCAAGTGGCAAATCACCGTCAAAATCGACGACTGGAAGGAGTTCCTCATCCTCGAATAGCCGTCTTCCGATCCGAAGTCAAATAGGCCTGGTTCCCGCCCCGTTCACCGCGGCATGTCCTCGGGGGAGAATCCGAAAAGGGCGGCGGCGTTGCGCCAGAAGATGGCCTCGAGGTCGGAGGCGGTGAGGCTGGCCATGTCGGCGGCCTGGCGCATGGCGCGCAGTTGCTCATAGACGACCAGCGTCGAGGCGCTTTCGCAGTGGGGCTGCGGGCCAGAGCGGAAGAACTGCCAGCCCCGCCCCCAGGTGATGTAGCGGCCGTGGTCGGAGCCGGCCGCCGTGTTGTCCGAGCCGAACATGAGCCGACGGGAGTCCTCGTGCTTCATCAGCAGATAGTGCGAATAGACGTCGCAGACGGCGGAGAGGTCGTACCAGATGTTCGGCAGCGTCCGCAGGAAGAAGACGCTCTTCTCCAGGGTATATGGGTGGAAGCCGCGCGCGCAGTGGGCGAGGATCCAGCGCACCCGCGGATAGCGTCGCACCAGCTCCGCGAGATCCCGCTGGTTGCAGGGGTCGGCGATGCCGTCGAAGCGTGACAGATGCAGCGTGACCGCCAGGCCATGCGCGTCCGCGACCTCGACGAGCGCCTCGGGGAGATAGTCCCGAATGCGGCACTGCGCTGGATCCGGCGCGAAGCACCGATAGGGCTTCAAGCCTGTAAAATGGTGGCGCCGCACCAGGGCGTCCAACTCCTCCGCGCGCATCTCAGGCACCACGATCGTGCCGCCCAGCTTCAGCGGGGAACGCGCAATCTGCTCCCCCATGAATTCCTGAAAGCCGCGCCAGTCCATCCCTGGCACTGGCGTGCCCAGCAGCAGGAAGCCGAGGCGGCGGCTGGGAAAGATGCGGCGGCTCCAATCCAGCAGCCCCTGGTAGTCCGTGTCCGTGCGCAGCACCATCGACGGATTGTCGTTGCCGCCCGCGTAACGGTCGTCCCAGAGGTGGACATGCGCGTCGAAGACGCAACCTGGAACGAATCCCTCCAGTTCGGTCTCCCAGATCGAACGGTCGAACTCCGTGTATTCCAGTTTCGGGGACATGCGGTTTTCCTGGGTGCGCAAAAAGGCCCCGCCGCGGCGGGGCCTGGAGTTCACACGGCTATTCCCACTCGATGGTGGCGGGGGGCTTCGGCGTGCAGTCGTAGACGACGCGCGAAATGCCCTCGACCTCGGCGGGGATCCGCAGGCAGCAGCGCTCGATCAGCTCCCACGGCAGCCGCACCGACTGCGCCGTCACCGCGTCGACCGTGTTGATCGCGCGCAGCGCGATGGTGTAGCCATAGCGGCGCTGGCCGTCGCGCATGCCGACGGACTTGACGGGCAGGAAGACGGCGAAGGCCTGCCAGGTCTTCGCATACCAGCCGCTCGCGCGCAGTTCCTCGGTGAAGATCGCGTCCGCCTCGCGCAGCATGCGCAGGTATTCGCGCTTGATCTCGCCGACGCAGCGCACGCCCAGCGACGGTCCAGGGAAGGGCTGGCGGTCGATCATCACCTCGGGCAGGCCGAGTTTGCGGCCGACCGCGCGCACCTCGTCCTTGAAGAGGCGCGCCAGCGGCTCGACCAGTTCGAACTTCAGGTTCTCGGGCAGCCCGCCGACGTTGTGGTGGGATTTGATGACCCCCTTGGGGTTGCCGTCCATCGGGATCGATTCGAGGAAGTCGGGGTAGATGGAGCCCTGCCCCAGGAACGGCGCGTCGACCTCGGCGGCCGCCTCGGCGAAGACGTCGATGAACTCCTTGCCGATGATCTTGCGCTTCTTCTCTGGCTCGTCGACGCCCGCCAGCTTGTCCAGGAAGCGGTCGGAGGCGTCGATGTAGACCAGGTTCATGTCGAAGGTGTCGCGGAAGACCTTCTGCACCTGCTCGGGCTCGCCCAGGCGCAGCAGCCCGTGGTTCACGAAGACGCAGGTCAATTGCTTGCCGACCGCCTGGTGGATCAGCGCCGCCGTGACGGAGGAATCGACGCCGCCCGAGAGGCCCAGCACCACCTTCTTGTCGCCGACCTGCTTGCGGATGTCCTCGATCGCCTCGGGAATGAAGCGGTCGATCGTCCACAGGCCGTGGCATCCGCATTGCTTCTGGCAGAACTCCACCGCGGGCGCCGCGTCCAGTTTCGTCACGCTCAGGAACGGCTTGCCCAGCGCCGCCAGACGCTTCTCCTCCTCTGGACGCGCGGGCGCCGCCTCATCGCGGCACGCGATGATGCCCACTGGCGATTCCTGCAGAATGCGCGCGTCAGGCGTCGTCCACGGCATCACCATCGTGTAGATGTGCGCCGCGCGGATCTCCCGCGCGAATTTCTGGATGTCTTTGCAGCCGAAGTTAATCAGCAGAACAGTCTCAGGTGTGGCTTTGATCATGGTTGTTTCAAGAATTGGGGTACAATTGGGGACAATGGGAACAATGGGAACATCGGGATCATCGGGGGGTGCGGGGGGCGTCAGCCCCCCGTCGTTTGCGTGGCTGCAATGGGGAAGCAATCCTCCCCCTTGGGCGGCACCGCCGTCGCAGCCGCATGCCCTGCCCCCTTGGGCGACACCGCCCATCGCAGCCGCGCTATTTCACCGCCGCGGTGCAAGTCGCGCTCCTGCCGGAGGCGAGGTCGCGCACGGTGCAGGTGACGGCGCCCGCGGCGGCGTTCGTGGGCAGGACGCCCTCCACCACCAGCGTGCCGTTTTCGGCGGCGTAGTAGCCGCTGAAGGGGAGGCGGTGCCCCGCGGCGTCGGTGAGCGTGACCTCGACTGGCAGCGTCGCGGGGACGGCCTTGCCCGCGTCGTTGACGACGCTGGCCTTCAGCGTGAAGGAGCGGCCGCGCGCCACCGCGCCATTTAGCGTGGCCTTCACCGCCGCGATCGGGCGTTCCAGCAGCAGCACCAGCGTGCCGCCGCCAGGGCCGAGGCGCACGGGGAAGCGCACGCCGCCCTCGGCGGGGCGCAGCGGCACCTCGCAATGTCGCACCAGGTCGTAGGCGGCGCCTGCGGCATGGCGCACGGTGACCGCGCCGTTGTTGGGCAGTCCCTTCTCCATCACCAGCCCCCACTGCCCCAGGTAGTCGCCGAAGGTGCGGCGGTCGTTGATGACGAAGACGTAGTCCGCCGCGTCCGAGCCGCGTCGGCGTAGCACCAGGTCTGGGTTCGAGGCGGCGACAGGCGCCGTGTAGTAGTCCGCCAGCATCTCGGCGATCTCCGCCCCCAGGTCCTGCGTGGCGGCCTTGCTCTCCGCGGGGAAGTTCGCGCGGCGGCGGATCGACTGCAGGCGCAGGTCGACCATCAGCGCGGGCGTGGTGAACTCGTCGCCGACCAGGATCACCCCCTGGCGCTGCAGTTCCTGCAGTTTCGCCTGCACCTTGTCGGTCAGCACCTCGCAGCCTGGCACGAAGAGCACCTTCAGCGTCGCGGGCACCTTCCCCGTGAGCAGATGGTCCTCGTAGAAAATGGCGGGCTGCAGGCCCGCCCACTGCAGCGCCAGATGCAGTTCGGCGATCCAGCCGTTGCCCCAGCCGCCAGTAAAATGCCGCGAGGCGAACATGTTGGCGGTGAAACTCTCCAGGATGCCGATCTCGGCGGGGCGCTCGGGGATGCGCTTCAGCACTGGCCCCAGCGGGCGCACGACCTCCGCGCAGGTCTCCTTGAGCACCTGCTTGCTCTTCGGGTTCGTGTAGCGGTAGCCGTGGTTCTGGACGCAGATCAGCGAGCCCGAGCCGTGGTACATGATCGCCTCCACCTTCCGCGCGACCTTCAGCCAGATCGCCTCGCGCACGAAGTCCGGCGCGATCGTGATGAACTTCGCGTTCGGCTCCCGCGCCATCCACTCGGGCGGATTGGCGACCTTCTCGCCCAGCGGCGCCACGGCGGAGCGGTACCAGATCGCCTGCGTCATCGTCCCGACCTTCTGTCCAGGACGCCCCGCCGCCATCGCCAGCAGTTCGTCGGTCGCCAGCCCGATCTTCAGCGGGTCGGGGTTCGTGTAGGTCCACTGCGAGATCATGTCGACATTGCCGCCCGAGCCCCACTGCGGCGGCACGCGCACGGCGGGGTCCATGAAGGTGGTGAACGGATGCCGAATGTGCTTGTGCAGCGCCGCCGACAGCGCGCTGTCCAGGTCGTTCCAGCCGTCCCCGCACCGCCACCACCAGCGCAGGAAGACCAGTTCTGGGCGGTCGTATTTCACGATGCGGTTCCACGGGAACGACGCGTCCTTGGTGTACATCGGCGCGGACCTGCCGGTGATGGTCTCGGGGATGTCGAAGCCCGCCGCCTCGCGGAAGCGCTTCGGCTCCACCCCGCCGAACGACGGCAGCGACCCGTCCCGCACCTCGCTGTTCAGGAGCGCGACGTCCCACGCGGGGTGGCTCCCCAGCGCCTTCGCCATCTGCTCCGCGACGGACACATACTCCTTCACGACCTCTGGATTCGAGGCCTCCACCCCCTCGCGCGGATAGACCTTTCCCTCGCGGTTCGTCTGGAGCAGGTGCTTCTTCCCCCCGAAGCGGTATTTCACATAGAAACTCGCGAATGCATGGAGACCATGGCGCAGCATCGTGTCCAGGGTCGCCACATGGCTAGCGAGGTTCGTCTCCTTGTAGTCGCCGCGGATCGGGTAGAGCGGCGCGATCTGGTGCGTGAAGCCCAGATCCGCGACCGCGGCGTTGTCCGCCCCGCCCCACAGGATCACAGGCATGAAGTCGCCGCGCGGCGGCACGATCGTCAGCGGGCAGACCCCCTGGGCCAGCACCTTGCCGGCCGCATCCGTCGCCTGGCACGTCAACTCGTATGCGCCAGGCAGCAGCAGGGAATCCACCCTAAAGGCAAAAGGGCGCGTCGCCCCCGCCTCCAGGCCATTCGGCAATTTCTCCTCGGCCAGCGGCTTCCCCGCCAGCGACACCATGAGCGCCAGCGGCGGCAGCGCCGCCTTGCTCGAGTTGGTCAGCAGGACGCCGCACTCCGCGCCAGCCTCCCCGAAGACGAACACCTGGCGCTTCCCTGGCTGCGGAACCAGGCTCACTGGCTCGTATTTCTCCTTCTTGATGATGACCTTCAGCAACTTGCCGCCCAGGGCATTGAAGTTGCTGCCGACGCGGTCGCCCAGCGACGCACGGTTCACCGCAGGCGCCAGCGGCCCTGGCGGCACGTCGCAGACGCCCGCCTCTTTTCCGTCCACCGTGAAGACCACCTTGCCCGCCGCCGTGAAGAGCATCTTGACCGTATGCGGCACGCCAGGCGCCATCTCGCAGGCCTTGCCCCTCACCTCGGCGCTCTTGTCCCCGAACCCCAGCGCCACCGTCGGCTGGTAGCGGTCCTTGCCGTATGGACGCAGCGAGAACTGGAAGCCGCTGTGCATCGACGCCTGCTTCGCGCTGCTCGGCATGGAGACGTATTTGTTGTCGAAGATCATCGCGCTCATGTTCTTGGCGCGCTGATAGGTCGGGTCGAAGACCAGCGTCGCCTCGATGCTGAAGGCATTCTCGGGCGTCAGCGCCGCGACGATGCGGCGCGTCTGCGCGCCGCCCGCCTTGGCGATGTCGTTCTCCAGCACCACGAGGCCGCCGTCCAGTTTCGACTTGCCGCGCAGCGTCAGCGGAATCACGCCGTCCAGCGCGCCAGGCGCCGTGAAGTCCCAGCAGGCGATGGTCCCCTCGGGAAGTTTTTCGGGCGGCGGCAGCAGCCACAGCGACGCCTTGAGCACCTTGCCGCCCAGCGGCGAGTAGCTCGACCCCACGCGGTCGCCGACGACCGTGCTTCGGGGGCTGGGGGCGATCGGCTCCGCAAGCACCCGCTCCCCGCCGATGGGCTGGCCGTCCAGTTCGAAGGAGACCACGCCGTCGCCGAGGTAGTTCATCCGAACAGTGTGCGGCTTCCCGTAGGCGAGCGGCACGTCCTGGCTGTTGGAGACCTTGCTCTTGTCCCCGTATCCGAAGGCGCTCTGGAAGCGGAACGTGGTCTTCGAGCGCTTCCCCACCGTCAGGTTGAAGCCGTTGTGGTATTCCTTCTGCTTCGCGGAGGGCCAGCTCACATACTTGTTGTCGAAGAGCACCGCGCCAGTCTTCTTCTCCCACATCGCCTCGTCCAGCTGGAAGACCACCTCCACCATGAACGGCTCCTTCGGGGAGAGCGCAGGCCACGCCTTCCGCGTGACCGCGCCGCTGCCCTTGGCGTCGGGGGCCGCCACCACGAGTCCGCCGTCCGCGATCTTCGCCGCGCCGCGCAGGCGCAGGGCATACGGGCTTTCGGGGAGTTTGCCCTGGGTGAAGTCCCATTCGACGACCAGCGTCTTATCCGCCGCGACCGCGCCGCACGCCAGCGCCAGCAGCGCGCACCAATGGAAAAACCGTTTCAGCATCTTGTCTTTCTCCTCCCTGACCTTACTTCAGCACATCGACCCGCACTGGCTTCCAGATGCCACCCGCGGCCGCCGAGTCCAACACGCGCACCACCAGCACATTGTCGCCGCCCCAGTTGATCTCCTTGCGGCAGTCCACGGCGAAGGGGGTGTTCCAGCCCGCCATGCCCAGGTCATGCGCGCCCAGGTAGACGCCGTTCAGCCAGACCCACGCCGACTCGTCGACCGCGCCGAAGCAGATCTCGACCGCGTTGCTGTCCATCTTCGCGGGCATCTTGAAATGGATGCGGTACCAGGCGACGCCGTCATAGTCGCGGAAGCCCTGGTCCTCCCAGTTGCCGATCTTCAGCAGTTTCCACTGGGAATCGTCAAACTTCGGGTCGAACCACTTGTTCCAGTGGCCCGTCTGCTTTTCGTCGACCGCGAAGCGCCAGCCCTCCTCGGGCAGCGGGATGCTCTTCACCACGGCGACATCGTGGTCCCAGCTCTTGTCCTCCCGCAGCAACTTGATCTCGCGGTGGAACGGCCACGTCGCCCGCGCCGCCAGCTGCCGCACCTCGTTCGAGGAATCCTTCTTCGCGCACTCCTCCAGCACGGAGCGCAGTTCAGGGTATTTCGCGACCAGCGCCACCATCGCGCTCGCCGCCGTCAGCCGAACCTGCACATCCGAATCCTTGATCGCCGCCTTCAACGCCCCCCGCGAAGCCTCAGGCGACTTCTCGATGCACAGATACAGCGCATAGCGCCGCACCTCGGGGTCCGAATCGCGCAGATAGTCCTTCGCGCACGCGGGGTTCTTCTCCACCGCCGCCCTGAACGCGCGGCGCCGAGCGATCACGTCCGTCGCCCCCCACAACGGCACCGCCAGCAGCCCTGCAATCAACAGACACCACACTTTCGACATTTCTCATTCCTCCAGGTTGATGGATCCTTCGCACAAAAAACACATCGGTTACTATAAGCCCCAAAACCCGCACCGCAAGCCACCATGCCCCCGAACTGCGCGGGGGCCGATGGGACTGAAGTCTGGGGGCTGGGGGCACCGATGGGTCTGGGGTCTGGGGGCATTCACCGGCCCAAAAATGGGCCGGCACAGAACGCCAGGCTCTTCGATGGGTCTGGGGTCTGAAGTCTGGGGTCCTGGAAAGATGGGTCTGGGGTCTGAAGTCTGGGGTCCCCGAACTCGGGTCTGGGGTCTGAAGTCTGGGGTCCTGGAAAGATGGGTCTGGGGTCTGGGGGCATTCACCGGCCCAAAAATGGGCCGGCACAGAACGCCAGGCTCTTCGATGGGTCTGGGGGCTGTGGTCTGGGGTCCTGGAAAGATGGGTCTGGGGTCTGAAGTCTGGGGTCCCCGAAGTCGGGTCTGGGGTCTGAAGTCTGGGGTCCCCGAAGTCGGGTCTGGAGTCTGAAGTCTGGGGTCCCCGAAGTCGGGTCTGGGGTCCCCAGAAGATGCCCGCCCCGTCCCGCGTTTCATTTCCCGCATTATAGTAGCAAAGATGTCGGGATGGATTACATTATGGCGAATTACCCAGGCATGGCTGCGGCGGCATTTCCGCCCGACGCGGCTGGAGCGTCTGCGCGACTGGAGCGCACGGCTGGGCCGCAGGGGTGAGCAGGCCGCGCGGCTTCACCTGGAGAACGCGGGATACGAGGTGCTTTGCGGCAACTACCGCGCCCCGCATGGCGTGGGCGAAATCGACCTGGTGGCGCGCGACGCATCTGGAACGCTCTGCTTCGTCGAGGTCAAGTGCCGCCGCCTGCGGCGGGGGCGCGACCTCCCGCAGCCCCTGCTCGCGGTCGACGAGTCCAAGCGCCAGCGCATCCGTCGCTCGGCGCGCGCCTACCTGCGCGCCTGCGGCGTCCAGCCCCGCTTTCGCTTCGACGTGATCGAGGTCTGGGCAAAAGGACGTGCGCCGTGGCGGCTCCGCCACTGGGCCGACGCCTTCGCCGCCAGCCCTGGCAAAAACTTCGGAAAGTATTGAATCACAGTTCATTGTAATTCATTTTCCGGGTCAATTTCCAAACCACTTGAAAGAGTACGTAAAATAAGCACAAGCCGCTTTTCCCGACTGGAAGGCGGCGGATTCGTTTTTGTTTTGTTGTTTGCATCCAGTCCACCAATCCACCAATCCACCAACTGAGTAACCGTTATCAACTGTTACCACGCATTCCTATGGCTCAAAAATCCCTGCAACTGGCCCTTCTGGTCGACTATGACAATCTCATGGGGCTCTCTGGCAAAAGCGACGGAGATTCCTTCCGGAACTATTCCCATCCCGACGTGCTCGCCTATCTGGAGAGCCACTACGGCCCGGTCGTCTACACCAAGGCCTTCGGCGACTGGAACGGCCCCCGCATGCGGCGCGCCATCGGCGACCTCACCAAGGCAGGCGCCGAGATGCAGTTCATCCCGCACGGACCAGGCTCCGTCGTCCGCATCCCTGGCTACACCGCCGCCTGCATGGGCCTGACCGCCCTCGACCTCATCGTCGCCAATCCGAACATCGGCGGCATTATCTTTGGCTCCAACGACATGGCGCTCATCCCGTTCATCGGGCGCCTCCACGCCGCGGGCAAGCAGGTCTTCATCCTCGGCCCGGAACCCGCCGCCGCCGCCGCCCTCACCCGCATCTCCAACGAGTTCATCTCGCTCAATGACAGCGGCATCCGCGGCAAGAACCCGAACTCCGTCGACAAGAGCCAGGTCCTCTACAACATCAAGACCATCCTGGTCAACGGCGAACTCCCCATCGCGGAACTCGAGGAAAAACTCTCCGCCGCCCTCCCCGACTTCAGCATCGCCGACTTCGGCTGCTCCACCTTCGAGGACTTCCTCCGCAACATCGCCAACACCACCGTCAAGATCACCAAGACTGACAACGGCCCCGTGATCGGCCTGGGCAACTGCCACAACGCCTCCGCCTACTCCGACGAGGAACTCGCCAACTTCAACCTCGCCGAATACATGCAGGCCACCCGCTGGCACATCGCCGACGGCGACATCCGCGACAAGGTCCTCCACAACATCTTCGTCATCTTCTCCGAGAAGGGACGTGAACTGACCAACGAGGAACTGCGCGACCTGGTCGACCCCGACCACATCGTCGAGGACCGCCCCTGGCAGGGCACCATCTGGTCCCTCATCTTCGGCGCCTGCCTCTGGGAAAACCCCAAGACCGCCAACAAGCCCCAGTCCCAGCGGCTGCTCTCCCTCTTCCGAACCGTCGGCTCCGAGGACGACTTCCTGGTGCGCTACTACACCTCGCTCTTCAAGAAGGCCTACGAGGATCGGCCGAACCTCACCCCCCGCGAGTGCGCCGAACTCATGCACCCCGAGAGCGTCGAGGCCGCCATGCCCCTCTTCGAGCGCGTCTTCCAGAACCTCCGCACCCCCATGATCCCCAAGGCTCCCGCCGCCAATGCCAAATAGCGACGACGATGCCCTGCGCCTCGAATGCACGCTGGAGGCATTCGAGGCGCTCCATCCCAGCCTCCAGGAGGCAATCCGCAGGGCCGCGCGACGCTATCATGACGCGCGGCCCGACGAGCCTGCCTGGCGCGTGACCTCCGCCCGACGCACCCTCCGACGCCAGGCCGAACTGATGGCCGCCTGCACTCCTGAGCAGTTGCTCGCCATGTACGCCTCCCGAGGGCGCCCGCAGTATATCGACGCCATCCTCGCCGCCGCACAGCCCCTCGACGCCGACGCCGTCTACGCCATCCTGCAGACCCGCACCGAGGGCTATATCTCGCGGCATCTCTTCGGCGCCGCCGCCGACCTCGGCGCCAACGGCGTCGCGGATCCAGCGCTTCTCAAGCGCCTCCTCGCCGCCGAGGGCGCCGCCGTCCTCGACGAGCGGGATTGCGGCATCCCCTGCTATCATGTCGCCTGGCCTGACGCCCCCGTCCAGATTGTCCGCGAATAGCAACCGCCCCCTCTTCGACTTCTCCACCCGCCATGAACAAACCGCTGACGTTTCTCTTTGACTTCGAATTCTTCGGCTCCACCGTGCAGGACTGCGGCAACCCGCAGATGCAGCGCTATGCGCTCGAGCAGCTCGCCGCCCTCGGCGTGCGCCATCTGGTCCTCTCGGACACGCTGCTGCTGATGTTCATGCGGCAGCTCCCGCTGATGGAGAATTTCCAGCGGGAGATGCAATCCGCGGGACTGGACTTCGTCGACGCGCACGCGCCCTTCGGCTCGGGCTGGGATCTCAACTGCGCGTCGGAGGCGCGGCGCGGAGTGGTCCTGGCGATGCACCGCCATGTGATGGAGATCGCCGCCTTCCTGGGCGTCAGGACCATCACCATCCACACTGGCAACAACGGCCCTGCGAACCCTGAGGCACACGCCCTCACCCTGGAGCAGAACATCGACAACATCTGCCGCAGCCTGGAGGCCCTCCTGCCCGAAGCCGAGCGCCTCGGACTGGTCATCTGCATCGAGAACATCTGGTTCCCTTGCAACACCGCCGAGGTCCTCCTTGAAATCAAGCGCCGCTTCCCGACCCCCGCCCTGGGATTCTGCTATGACGCGGGCCACGCCAACCTCCAGCGCTCCCGGGTGCTCTATCTGGCCTCCCCCGCCCCCCGCCTCCGCGCCCTCGCCGAAGACCCAGACGAACCCCTCGGCGAAAAAATCCTCCGCACCATGCTCCCGCACATCGTCAACTGCCACCTCCACGACAACGACGGCTCACTCGACCAGCATCGGCTCCCGGGCAACGGCACCATCCGCTGGGACCGCATCGGCGCCCTCCTCCGCACCGCACCGCGCCTCCAGTGCCTCCAGTCCGAAGTCCTCCCCGTCCGCACCGACACCCCCCTCACCGCACTCGTCCCCAAATTCCGCGAACTCTTCGGCGACTGGACCGACTGACCGCACACTGGAAAAACGCCAGCCGTGCACTATATTTATACAATCCACCGAACGGATTACGGAAAATCCACCGAACGGATTTCGGAAAATCCACCGAACGGATTTCGGAAAATCCACCGAACGGATTCCGGAAAATCCACCGAACGGATTCCGGAAAATCCACCGAACGGGTTTCGGAAAATCCACCGAACGGATTTCGGAAAATCCACCGAATTACGCAGGGATCAAGTGATTTCAGACCCTGTTTGAAAAGTGTGTAACCATGGCGTTGTCGAAGTCTCGATACAGTCCAAGAATTGCGGATGACTTGCTGAAACTCAAACTCTCCGCCATGGGGGCGGTGCTGGTGGAAGGCGCGAAGTGGTGCGGCAAGACCACCACCTGCGAACAGCATGCAAAAAGTGTCTTGTACATGGCCGATCCCGCCAGACGCAACGAGTATCTCCAATTGGCTGAAATGGATATCGGGCAATTGCTGGCGGGAAATCGACCGCGGCTCATTGATGAATGGCAGGATGCACCGCAATTTTGGGATGCAATTCGCTTTGCGGTCGATCGCGAAGGCGGGGAAGGCCACTTCATCCTGACGGGAAGCGCCGTCCCGCCCGACGCGGACAAAATCTCCCACTCGGGAACTGGACGTTTCGCACGACTCCGAATGCGCCCCATGAGCCTCTGGGAATCTGGTGAATCCACTGGCACAGTCTCCCTGTCGTCCCTCTTTTCGGGCCTGCCCTTCACCCCCGCCCGCGCTGGCGAAAGAGCCTTGGATGAAATCGCATTCCTGGTCTGCCGCGGTGGCTGGCCCCAGACCATCGGTCGGACTGGAACGCGGGCGCTTGCGACGGCGCAGGAATATGTGGAGGGCGTCTGTGAAAGCGACATCTCACGCGCCGACCGCATCCTGCGCCAGCCAGATCGCGTGCGACGGCTCCTTCGATCATGCGCGCGCCTCCAGGGCAGCCAGGCCAACCTCGCGGCCCTCCGAAAGGACATGGCGGCTAATGACACCCGAACTCTTGACGAGGACACAATCCATGCGTATGTGGCAGCCCTCAAAAAGATATTCATCATCGAGGATCTGCCCGCCTGGTGCCCAAGCCTAAGGTCAAAGGATGTCATTCGCACCACCGACACGCGTTTCTTTGTAGATCCATCCATTGCGGCTGCGGCCATGGGCATCGGTCCAGGCAATCTCGTCAGCGATCTACGCTCTTTCGGCGTCTTCTTCGAGGCGCTTGCCATCCGGGATCTCCGCATCTATATGGACGCGAGTCGAGGCCATGTCGAAAAATACCACGACAAGACTGGACTGGAGTGCGATGCGGTGCTCCATCTCCCCAACGGCAAATACGCCCTCGTCGAAATCAAGTTGGGAGGCGACACCCTGATCCGCGAAGGCATCGCCTCTCTCAACCGCCTGACCAGACTGATCCAGGCAAAGCACATCCCCAAACCTGCGTTCCAAATGGTCCTTACCGCCGTCGGATCCTTCGCCTACCAGGACGCCCAAACCATCATCTGCCCCATCACCGCCCTGAGACCTTGAATCCATATCGGAGGAAGGGGAATATTCAATGTCAACTATCGCCTCCCGCGTCCACGCAGAAGCGCGGACGCAAGAAACGATTGTTGTGCCAATACCGTATTACGGTGCAATCATCTGCAAATACCACTGGAGGCCATTGGCATTCGTCTTCATGCCACCCTTGGCACAGATTTGTGCAATTTTCTGAAGGCAAAGACGTTCCTCCGCGCCAACGTGCCTCGCCTGCAGATAGACGACCAGTGCATCCGGATATTGGCCAGCCTTCTCCAGCAATTTGCCCATGGCGAGCCACTGTTTTTCGGAGGCTGGATTTGCTTCAATGGAGGCAGCCAACAACTCCAACGCCCCTGGGGCATCCCTGGGATCCTGAACTGGGTGTTTTCCCTGGGGCGAAATAGCCGTCACAACCGCCTTCCCCTTGGTCTTCCATACCTGGTTCCACGGAGGCCCTGCATTCAGCGCGAAGAAATGTCCCTTTTCTGGGGCGCTGGCAAGAAACTTCGCCAATTCGGCGGCCCCCGTCTGCGCCACCTCGTCCTGAATGGCATCGCAGCGTCCGTCACCGCCATGAAAAAGAAGCACGATGGGGCAACCGAGCAGTTGAACCAGGGTGCGACGTTCACCAGGAGTGCGAAACTCGCGATAGGCGAGCTTCAACCGAGCAAGCCACTCCTTTCGATCCAACTTCGCCACATCTCGCTCCGCCTGCTCCAGGTGCTGCGCGCGGAGTTTCTCCATCACCGCGCGGTCAAACGCCAGCACGCGCGAAAAGCCATTCGGAAAAGGCTTCTCGAAGACCGTCGTGCTTTCAACGGCGGGGACATGGTGGTTGACATAAACCTCTGGAACCAGCAGCTTCGTCAGTTTTTGCCCAAACGGCGAGGAAGGAAAACGGTGTTTTTGAATGTCCGCCAGCAGATATTTCCCAATTGCATCTGAAAGCGCCTCCAACTCCACCATCTCCCGTTCTGAATCCGAATCCTCCTCATAGCGTCCTTCCACCTGAAGAAACAGAAATTTCCCAGTTGCATGCGGGTAGCTGCCGATGGAATCTCGAATCGCCTGGAAGCATTCCAACGCCTCCTTGCGCTCAAAAGCAACCACGCTTGAGCATACGAGCAGAAGCAGCCAGCCAGTCCTCAATGCATTTCGCATGAAATCTCCTCCACCGTCATGATGAAAGAGACGGCATCCGCACAACGACGGACACCGCCTCTACATCCAACGCCTCAGTCTTCGTCGTCAATGATGACGGTTGCACCTTGCCGCAACGTCCCGCTGCCCGAAGCAGGAGCGGTGCTTCGCGGCTGCGGCGCAACCACGGCGGATTTCGGCTGGGGCGCCGACTTCTTCAACTCGGCGTTAGCGTCGGCGACGCCTTGACGGCGGGCGTCGGGATTGTCCTTCGATGCATTGTACTGCTGACGGAGTTCCCCCTGGTAGCCACGCTCTCGCTCCTGTGCCGTGTTGACTTCAATGCCCAGTCTGGTCGCCGCGGCCTGGATTTTCTTCAGGTTGGGCCCCGCGCCTGCATTGATGGCATAGACCACGACCTGCAGCGGAAGACCGGAAGGCTGGTGCTTCACTGTCTTGCTCCATTTCGGCGTAAGCCCGGAAATTGAATTTTTAAAGGCCTCGCTTTGTTCCTTGCTGAAGTCCTTCAGCACCTTGGTTTCTGCCTCGCCAGTGGAATCCAGACGACGCGTCTGCATCAACTTATTCAGCGTCCTACGGCTGTATGCTTCCGAGAACAAGGAGAACATCACTTCGCCCTCGGCCTCCATTTCCGCAATCTCGCGGAGCTTGTCATTCTCATCGCCATCGTTCTCGTCGACAGGTGCGGCGGCAATGCCGAGAAACCACATGTTCCCTTCGTTGTCAATGAATTTGCGGGGGCCGATCCAGGTCGCCAGCGCGCCCTTCTTCTCCTTGTCGGCCAGCCACTGAGCGATGGTCTTCTTGCCTGGCTTGAACTTGACGACATTCCCCTTGAGGACCTCGGCGGCGGCATGCTGCAACTCCTCGCTCCAGGTGTAGATGACGGCAATCTGGTAGGTGTATTTGCCGTTCTTCTCGGTCACCGTTTCCGCCTGCTGAAGCACGGTGCAGCCAAATATCGGCATTGCCGAGATCGACTGCAATGAACTCTTGAGTTCCTTGGAGATCGTCCCCTTCATCTGCTCCGCCTTTTCCAGCAGTTCCTTGTGTTGTGCGACGGCACGTTCGTAATCCTTCTTGGCGTTGGCGTAGGCCTCCTTCTTGTCCTGATCCAGTTTGGCGGCGTAGGAGTCTCCTTTCTTGGTGAACCATTCTGAGATGATGGCGAGCATTTCTGGAGTGGAGACATGCTTCTTTTCACGGTATGCCGCCGCCAATTCCGCGTCATACTTCAACACCTGCTCCCAGGAAACCTGCAGTTGCCTCTGCATTTCCCTCTGCTCCTTCTCCAATTGCTTTGCAATGGGGTTGCCAGGAATCGTCAGGATGCGCTCGCCAGACATAACCGAGAAAATCGACTGGATGATTTTGGCCTTGGCCTTGATCAGCAGTTCCTGCATGCGTTCGCCACGCTGATTCACAAAATCCGCCGAGACTTTCGGGTTCTTGATAGTCCAAGTGACTGCCTCCACGACGGTAATCCGCCCTTCGCCGGTGCTCTGCCAATCTTCTCTGCTGTTCAACAAATCGTTCATCATATCCAATGCCGTAGGCGCAGGAGCCGGATCGGTTTCCTGCGCCGCCACGACGACTTCCGCCGACTTGCCCTGGCCAACGGGCGCGGCGGGCGCGGCGGCATCCTGGGCAGGGATGGAGACGGCCATCCCGAAGGCGAGCAACATTGTCAAAAGATCACGTTTCATCATTTTCCTCCTGTTTGCTTGGGGTTTCTGGTTCGGAATCCGGTTAGTCACCGAATGGAAAACAAGACTCTCTCATGGTTGTATTCCTGCAATTGGCACGCAGGGAGACGGCCTGCCCCCTGCGTCAGGCGCTCCTGCAGGAAATACACGAACTCGTCGGTGCTGCCGACGAAGCGGCATTGGAAAACGGCCACGCTCTCCTGGTAGGTGGAATCCAGGACGGATGCGTCGGGAACAGCGTCGATAGCCTTGCGCAACGCCTCGATCTGACGGGCGTCTCCGCCGACTCCACGGTATTCCACAGTCACGGGCCGTCCGTTGAGAAGCCACTCCATCAAGAGATCGTTCAGTTTTCGATGCAGCGGCTTTTTCAGATGCTGGAAGGCCCTTTTGGCGCTGCCCTGCCGAATCTGGTGGAAAGACCCGAAGAAGTTGGCCGTCTGGCGGGGATCGTTGGACATGGACAGGAGCGGCTGCCGATTCTTTGCGGAAAGCACCTCCAGCGTCACGTCGGTCTGGATGCCGACACCATAGTGTTCATCCTCCAACGGAATGTACCGCCCCTTGACCTCGACCAGGAAATCGGCCTTGGCCGCGCTGGGGGCCAGCCGCAGCCCAAGTTCCTGCCAAAAGCCCTTCAGCGCCGTCGCCAGGTCTGGATCGTCGCAACGGATGTAGAACCCAGGGTCGCCCATGGAGCGGATGACCGCCGCATAATTGTCCAGCACCGTCTCTTTGTCGACCTTGGCCAGCACAATCACCATGTACGAATCGTCCACTTTGGCTTCCTTCGCCACCCGATACTGCTTGACGTTGCCGAGCGTATGGTTGACCAGCTTGCTGCGGACCTTGTCATTGTCTAACATCTTGCCCTGACCAACGACCATGGTCCCCATCACTTGCTCAACGGCGTTGCGCAGGGCGGCCCGGGCGGCGCCTTTGCGTGCCTCCGGGATCCCATTGCGTTCAATGAGGCAGAACCCCGCCGCCTTGACAGTATCAGGCGGCATCCGTTCCAGTTGACGCGCGAAACGCTCCGCCGCGTCCGCAGCACGACTGGAAGAGACGAATGAGGCATAGACCCTACCCTCCGCCGTCTGGCTCTGGAAAAGCGTCACTCCCCGCAGGAACTGGTCGACATTGATCTTCCGAATGGACTTGAGCTCCTTCCGTAGATGGCTCTGGCCGTTTTCCTGGACGGTCTGTGTCACGAGCGTCCGCTCACCGGAGATTGTCTGCCCAATGAACTGGGCGATTGCCTCCTTGGCACGGAGTTCCGCCATCTGCAGGGCCTCCTCCTGCGTGCGGCCTGGCGGCAATGCGACGCTCTTCGTGCAGAAGACCCAGACGGCTCCGGAATTGTCCTCGCCAACCTCAAACTCCGTGCGTTCCCTGGCCAGTTGGTGGAAAATCGGCGTCAGATTCTCCGCAGGAGCGGAGACGGCGGAGGGTGGCGTTGCATCGCCCGTCGCCGTTGCTTCCCGCATGCCAGTCTCGACGGCCGCAGCAACCGGGGCGTTTCCCGGCTGATACTGCTGGCGCACGGCCGGATTGTCGGAAACGACGACCACGACAGGTGGCTTGGCGCATCCCGCCAGCCAGGCCACCAATGTCGCCAGCATGGCGTGAAGTAGGAATGCTTTGCCTCGTATCGACAACATATTTTCTCCTGGCTCCAAGTGAATTGATTAGTTCGTTACGATGAAGTCCGGCTTCTCGGCTATGCCATCCGATGCCGCGTAAAAGTCGTATGTCTTCTTGGCCTCCTGCGGATTCACGCGGAGCATCTTGAGAATCGGCGTGGCAAATGGATTATCCGAGTTTTCACGCCAAATCTCCAACTCCGACGAGCCGATTCGAGCGGGAGTGACCGTCGCATTGAAAAGCGGAATCCGAATGCCATCAGGGTCGTCCTTGGGCAGAGCATAGACAATCATCTCCATCTTGCACATCAATCCTGTTGCACGGCTGGCGTTGATTTTGGCCAGCGATGGCCCGGAACTCGCGAGCATAAAACTGGTTACCTCCCCACCCGCAGGATACATGCGGTAAATATGATCCAGCACTTTGATCTGACACAGACGCCCGAGGTTGATGATGTAATCATCATTCTCAGACTTCGTCTTCAATCGCGGACCAGCGATAACCGCCCCAGAGTGATTCACCTTCTGCTTGATTTGATCCTCCACCGAAACCTTGAACGGCGGGAACTCCTCCATTGGCGCGTTGTTCGCCGCCATTGCCGGCGTGACATTCCACTCCATGGTGTTGTTGATAGTTTTATCTCCGCCATTGTAATTGGCACGAGTAGTCCAGGTGGTCACCACATTGAGGACATATTCCGGCTTTTTGAGTTTTCCCGAGTCAAAGCCTTCAACGTTTGCCGTCCCCTTGGCAGTTGCCTGACGCACTTCTTCATCAGCCAATCCGTAGCGAATCTGCGCGACGAGGAAGCGATTGGTGCTGACCAGGCAAGTCTCGAAGTCATTTCTCAGCAAGGAAATTTGCTTTTCATCAAGTTTATCTTTCGCATTACGATAATTTTGTCTAAAACCCGGCAAAGAAGAAAACGCTAGTCTTCCAAAATTCTCTTCCTTGACATTAGCCGAGACCTTGATAGGCTGTTTCTCCATATATGCGCGGTCATGGAATTCAATGCCGTACATCGTCTGCCAGGCATTGTCGACGCCAGTCGTGACCTCAAAAGACGAGCAGGAGACCAGCATCAGCGCGACAACGGCGACGACCATCATCCAAATTGCTTTCATGTGGTTCATAGACATGTTGATCCTTTTGAAATGCTCCGTTCCCCAAGGGTAGGCGATTGCCTGGATGGCGCCCGAAGTTGTTGCCACGGCGGGGCCGCCGTGGCAACAACTTCGGGCATGAAATGGCGGTTTTCACCGACCCTCTTGGGAAACAGCGCGTTTTGAAAATACAGCAGATTATGGGACGCCCTTTTCGCCGGCGGGCTTTTTTGAGGGGGAATCTGCCGAGACAACCAGGGCAGGGCAGTTATGCCGCCAGCATGGCGAGGCCCCGCCGAACGGGTGGTGCCTCGCCTGCAATGACGGTTATTCAGCAGGGGGGTAGTTCTTCATGTCCTGCCACTGGTTCCAGGCGTATGGAATTGCCTTGGCCGTAAAAGCCAACTGCTTGCCGACGCCTTTGCCGAGGACAGCCAGTGCCTTCTCCAGCAATTCTTTCTTGGCCATCAACTCATCCCGCTGCGGGGCGATTTTCTTATAGTCGGCCGATGCGCGCAACGCGGCGAGTTCCTGATTGACCGCCTCCTTGTCGCCAAACGGACTCTTCAACTTGGCCTGCAGGACAAGTTCCTGCTGGAAGACTGGATTGTTCATCAATTCTGCTAGTGCCGCAGTGACATCCGCCAGTTCCTTGGTCAGCAGTGCGTTCGTCTGCTGCAACTTTGCGAGCGCCGCAGTCACCTCTGGGTTGGTCGCCTGCAAGGTCTCGGCACTTTGCTCCATCTTCGCCTTGCGGTCCTGGAAGAGCCTGCCGCCCTCCTGGATCTTCGCCCAGGTCTCCGAATCCTTCTTGGCATTCGCGGTAAAGGCCGCCTTGTCCTTCGCCAACGCCAGGCCTTTCGCATATTCCTTATAGTCCTCGATCTTCATCTGCCCTTCGGCCGCGGCAATCAGCGCCTCTGGCGACATCGTCTGCTGCTGCTCGGACGTGCCATACTCCTTGATAATCGCGGCAGCCTTCTGCTTGCGCTCTTCCAGCGACTTCGCAACCGCCTCCTTGTCTTCCTTGGCGTTGATCTGATAGGTCGTCAGGAACATGATCATCTCGGCGGTCATCTGATCCCCCATGCTGGCCTCCAGGAAATCGCGCATGGCCCCGCCGGTTTTGCGATAGAGCGCCGTCGAGACCGCCGTCAGAGCATCCACTTCAAGGACATTGGTCTTCTCAATGTTCTCTGCCTCCTTGGCTTCCTTGAGAAAGGCATCGCGCTCCGCCTTGGCTTTCGCAAAGTCGTTCTCCGTCTTCGTCGTGGCGCAGCCGCACACGACCAGAAGCATCGCCATCAGCAATGCCAATCCATGTTTCCAGTTCATCTTCATCAACTCCTTGTTTTTGAGGTTGTTGTGTTTTGTGATTTCAAGCAGATGACACATCTACCCGCCATCGGGGCAAAGAAAGCCCTTCACATCGGCTCTATACTCTTATTGGGCGGCGATCTGTTGAATCTTTCACTTGGCAGATAGTTTTTGAAACGCTGTTTCCCTATATGGTCGGCAACTGCCTCGGTTGACGCCCGAAAATGATTGCCACGGCGGCTCGCCGTGGCGGCCCCGACGAGCGACGCAACGAACAAGTCCGCCGCCCGATTGCAAACCCTGTGTGGCTCACCCGCCTGCCACGGCGAGACGCCGTGGCTACGTCCGCTTCATCAAGCGTGCTCAAACCACACGCTTCTGGCGTGCCTGGCCTGCACTATGAGGGGCTGTTACCGACCATCTTGGGGATCATAGCGTTTTGGTTTTCAGGGAATGATTCGCCGTCCCAGCCGTCTCAATCGCCTGCTCCAACGAGCAAGCACTTCGGCACACAAGCCACAGTCTCCATTGCCGACATCCCATGGGAATCCGCGCTCTGTATGGCCGTTCCCTTCATTGCCCCGATTATGGCTCCCTCTTCCTGCGTGTGGCATAACCGCAAGTCCAAAGGAGACAGGTTTCCGCCATCGACTTCTGGCAGCATATCTGCCGTTTTGTCACGACTCTTCGACGAGTTCCTCGACGATGGTGCGTTTTTCGGAGGAGAAGGAGATGCCGATGAGCGTGAGGCGCTTTGGGGAGAGGGCGAATCGGCCTGCATAGTCCTTGCGGCGAATTTGCTCCATCGCCTCTGAAGCGGGGCGGTCGAGTTTGAACTCAACGATGTAATTGTCCTTCGGGGTCTCGACGATCATGTCGATGCGACCTTCATTGGTCTGCACTTCGGCGCGAACGCTGACTCCGATGGACTTGAGCACGACATAGACGATGGTCTGCCACATCTGCTCGTTCTGGCGGTCGGTGAGATTGTACGGAATCTTGGCGAAAAAGCACTTAAGTGCCTTGAGGAATCTTGGCACGTCATGTGTGTAAAGCGCCTTCGCCGCCGAGAACTGTTCCGAGTCGGTGATGGCCTCCTCCAGCCCAGTGTAGGCAGGGACGAGGTATTGCAAGAAGGATTCTTCGACCTCGCGGTTCGGGAAGCCCAGCAGGTAGCGTCGTGAGCCGCCGAGGCTGTCGGCTCCCTTGATGGTGAGGTAGCCCGTCTGGTAAAGCAGAGTCGTGATGTCTGGTCGGTCAGGTTCGTAGGCTTCCAGACGATTTTCGGTGATGTCAATGGTTGAGAAGTCCAGCGGCTGTTTTTTTAGCAGATCTATGAGGAAGGTCGGTATCGCCGTCTTCGACCAGTAATTCGCATATTCGCCTGCATCAAAGCAGCATCCCAGGGACACAGGGTTGATGACTGGCATGGCCGAAGGATGAAAGCGGTACCCGTCGTACCAGTTGACGATCTCCTGGAACGCGGCCTTGTCCGTAAGACCGTTCGCCACGCCCAGATCGTGGATGCGTCCAGGAAAACAACGAAGCACCTCCTCATGCGTATAGCCGAAAAGCGTCGCTGCCTTCGGGTGCATCGTGTAGTCCTTCAAGTTGTTGAGGTCGGAAAAGATGGAGACTTTCGAGAACTTGCTCACCCCGGTCACAAAGGTGAAGCGCTGCCTCGCCTCCAGGGTCTTGATGACCGAGTAGAACATCTTGAGGGAATCGCGCACGTCGATGACATCCCGTTTTTGGAGATGCCCGAGAAGCGGCTTGTCATACTCATCGACGAGGAGCACCATCCGCCCATCAGGCGAACGCGACGCCAGGGTCTCAATGAGGCGTTTGAAAAGGCTGGATGGCCCCGTGCCAGACAGCCCTTCGACACCGAGTTCCCGCGCACGGTCTTCAAGTTGCTCCGACAGGACGGCCTCAAGTTCCTGGACGGTGCGGGCCTGAGTGGAACCCATGTCAAGGTGCAGCACTGGCCATTTCTTCGACCAGTCCCATCTTGGCTCGATGGCCAGTCCCTTGAAGAGTTCGCGTCGTCCTTCGAAGAGTGCCTTGAGCGTGCTGACCGCCAGCGATTTCCCAAAGCGCCGTGGCCGAGCGATGAAGAACTGCGCGCCGACCTCGCCAGAGGCCATGATCCTCAGGATATCCGTCTTGTCGACATACGTAAAGCCCTCTTCCCGCAGACGAGAAAACGAGTAGATGTCGGTCGCGATTTTTTCCATGCTTCTGTCCAACGCGAAAGGAGAGTCCTGCCTGTCTTCGCATAGGCGATGTCCGCCTATGAGGGTATGGCTACATGGGCGAAGTCAGTAGGCACGAAGCGGCAATGCTGCCCTTCCCTGATGAGGCAAACAGAGAGTCTGTATAATATAATCGGCGTGTCCCCTTCCGCCAAGTTCGCCCATGTTCGGCAAATGCCGCCCCGTCAGGGAGCGCTCTACCCGCTCACCAGCAGGTAGAGCAGATACATCCAGTTGCCCGCGATGGTCCACAGGAGGGCGGGGACCGCGAGGAACGGGGCCAGCGGCAGCACCAGGAAATGCCCTGGCTTCCCCTCAGGCGCGGCGTCCGCGTGCTTCTTCTGGCGGAAATGCGAGACGACCAGCATCCCCACGCCCCAGAGGAAGCCCAGCAGGACGCCGCCAGTCAGGATGTAGACGACGGCGTCCGCGCCCAGGAAGGCGCCGCACATCGCCAGGAGTTTGACGTCGCCCCAGCCGAGCGCCTCCTCGGGCAGCCCCTCCTCCTTGCGGTGGCGTTTCCACGCCTTCAGGGCGGCGGAGCCGGCGAGGTTCGCGGCGCCCAGGAGCACGGCGCCCAGGAGCGCGCCCGCGAGGCAGTCGGCGACGGCGGCGAGGCGCACCCCGATTCCGCCAGGCAGCGCGTTCTGGATGGCCTGGACGAGGCGCGCCGTCATCATGGAGCCGTATTCGGGGTCCTGCGGGACGGCGACGGTGGGGCGTCCATCTGGCAGGCACGCCGCCAGCGCGAGCGCGACGATGATCCCGCTGTAGGTGATGAGGTTCGGGATGAAGCGATGCTCGAAGTCGATGCGCGCGGCGGAGAGCATCGCGCCTGCGAACCACCACCAGCCCAGCAGCGTCGAAAGCGGCAGGAAGGCGTGGTCCACGCGGATGAAGATGAAGAGGAAGAGCAGCCCCACTGCGGCTTCCCCCGCGGGATAGCGCCACGAGATCGGCTGATGGCACGCAGAGCACCGTCCGCGCAGGAACAGCCAGCTTAGGATCGGGATGTTCTCCCACGGCCTGATCTCATGCCCGCACTTCGGGCAGTGGCTCCCGGGCGACACCAGCGATTCCCCGCGCGGCACCCGCCACACCACCACGTTCAGGAAACTCCCGATGACGGCCCCCAGCCAGAAGGAAAATCCACTGATGAAGACATGGGCATCCATGATTCAGCGCTCCAGTAGGGCGGCCTGACGGCCGCGGATGGTGTTGCGGACCAGTCCTTCGACGGCCTCGAACACTTGCTTCCCTGGTCTCCGATGCCGCCCGAAGACCTCCGGATGCCGCCAGCGGGAGACCGCCATCAGTTCGTCCCGATGGCGCTCCACCCCCGCCGCATCCACGGGGATGTCGAAGTTCCCCAGATAGTACGGCACGGCATCCAGGCATTCCTTGAAACAGTCCACATAGCAGTAGAACGGCAGCGTCTCCTGCGGGACGCACACCGCGTTGGCGGTCGCCGACGCCAGAAACGTCCTGCAGCGCCGCAGCGCATTGATGTCGCGCATCGTGTAGAACAACACCCCCGACGCGGGGCGACGCCTGCTCGGGTACTTGCGGACGAACTCCGAAATGTACTGGAACTGGTCCACGGAGAATTCGTCCCCCTCGACGGTGCGGAAGCGCAGTCGGCGGATCTCGTCGTAGGTCATTCCGCCCGCCTGCCGCGCATAGAAGCCCACGAGCACGGGGAATCCCGCCAGTTTCGAGGTGCCCGCGAACTCCTGGCTGTTGAAGACGACATGGCGCAGCAGACGGTAGTTCGCGAAGAAGGGCAAGGCGGCCTTGAAATTGGCGCGCTTGATGAGATAGGAGAGCGGATGCAGCACCGCCACGTAGTCCGCGCGCAGCTTGCTGTAGGTCAGCAGCGACGACAGCCCCAGGTCGCGGGAGCGGACGTCGGCGTCCATCTCCACGCGCGAGCGCTTCTTCACCTCGCCGTTGATCTGCGAGGTCACGTCGTTGTAGGGCGGATTGCCGACCACGACGAGACGCTCCGTTTCGCCGACGCCGTACATCTGCCGCCCGACCCCCGCCAAAGCGTTTTTCTGGAAGGTCTGCACCGAGGGAAACTGCGCAACGACTGCGGCCACCGCGTCGCCGTCGATGTCGTTGCCGAGATAGCGGTTTTGCGGAAAGCGCGCGGCCAGGTCGAAGAAGGCCCCGTAGCCGCAGGATGGGTCGAGCACCGCGCAGCCGTGGTCCAGCCCGAACTCCGCCAGCCAGTCCCCCGCCAGCCGAACATAGCGCGCGGGCGTGTAGAAACTCCCCAGCATGACCCGCTCCGTCGCGGAAAGGTGCAGGCAAGGATGGGCTTCGGCTGCGATGCTCATTGCTATTCGTTTCGAAGCTTCCGGATCTTCCGGATCTTCGGACGCGGGGACTGGTTTGCTCTGCGGGGCTGCCACGGCGGGACGCCGTGGCTACAGTCGCGAAAGCGCCGGATCTTCCGGATCTTCCGGAACTTCGGATGCGGGGACTGGTTTGCTCTGCGGGGCTGCCACGGCGGGACGCCGTGGCTACGGTCGCGAAAGCGCTGGAGTTTCCGGCTACTTCACCACGAAGGAGACGAGCCGCCCTGGGACGGCGATTTCCTTGACAATGGTCTTGCCGTCCAGGAGCGCCTGCACTTCGGGGCTGGCCTTGGCGAAGGCGAGCAGTTCCTCCTTGCCCGCGCTGGCGGGCGCCATCAGGCGCACCTTCGGCTTCCCGTTCAACTGGACCAGGATCTCCTTTTCGGCGACCGCCATCTTCGCCTCGTCGTACTGCGGCCACGGCTCGTAGGCCAGCGTCCCCTCGTGCCCGAGGCGGTTCCAGAGTTCCTCGCAGATGTGCGGCGCCATCGGGGAGAGCAGCAGCACCGCCGCCTCCATGGCCTTGCGGTTGCGGTGCGGCAGGCGGCCGAACTCGTTGAGGAAGACCATCAGCTGGCTGATGGCGGTGTTGTAGCTGATGCCCTCGATGTCGTCGCCGACCTTCTTGATGGTCTGGTGCAGCAGGCACTCCTGCTCCTTCGTCATCGGCTCGTCGTCGACCTCCGGAGCGACCTTGCCGGTCTCCGGGTCGATGATCATCCGCCAGAAGCGGTTGAGGAAGCGGAAGACGCCCTCGACGCCCTCGGTCGACCACGGCTTCACCTCGCGCAGCGGCCCCATGAACATCTCATAGAGGCGGAAGGCGTCCGCGCCGTAGCGCGCGATGACCTCGTCGGGGTTCACGACGTTCTTCAGGGACTTGGACATCTTGGCGGGCAGGCAGGTCAGTTCCTCGCCGTCGCCCTTGCGGAAGAACTTGCCGTCCTTCGCCTCGACCTCGTCGTTGGGCACGAGCACGCCGCGCTTGTCCTTGTAGGAAGTCCCCAGGATGATGCCCTGGTGGATCAGGCGCTTGAAGGGCTCTGGCGTCGAGACATAGCCCTGGTCGAAGAGCACCTTGTGCCAGAAGCGCGCGTAGAGCAGATGCAGCACCGCATGCTCCGCGCCGCCGACATACAGGTCGACTGGCATCCAGTACTTCTCCTTCTCGGGATCCCAGGCGCGCTCGTCGTTGTGCGGGTCGATGTAGCGCAGGTAGTACCAGCACGAGCCCGCCCACTGCGGCATGGTGTTGGTCTCGCGCAGGCACTCCTCTCCGGTCTTCGGATCCTTCCACTTCAGCCACTCCTTCGCGCGCGCCAGCGGCGGCTCGCCGTCCTCGGTCGGCTTGTAGTCCTCGAGTTCAGGCAGTTCCACTGGCAGTTCGGACTCTGGAACCAGCCCCGCGTGCCCGTCGGGGTAATGCACCAGCGGGAAGGGCTCGCCCCAGTAGCGCTGGCGGCTGAAGAGCCAGTCGCGCAGCTTGAAGTTGACCGTGGGCATCCCCACGCCCTTCTTCGCCATCCACGCGTTGATCGCCGCCTTCGACTCCTCCAGGTTCAGCCCGTCCAGCGACACCTCCGCGTTGCTGGAGTTGTAGTGGAGACCGTCGCCAGTCCAGCAGACCTTGCCCGCCAGCACGTCGTCGAGTTTCACGCCCGCCGCCTCGCAGTCCTTCTCCGACGGCTTGATGACGCAGATGATCGGCAGCCCGAACTTGGTCGCGAACTCGAAGTCGCGCGTGTCGTGCTCAGGCACCGCCATGATCGCGCCCGTGCCGTAGCTCGCCAGCACGTAGTCGGAAATCCACACGGGGATCTCCTTGCCGTTCACGGGGTTCACCGCGTATGCGCCCGTGAAGACGCCGGTCTTCGTCTTCGAGAGGTCGGTGCGGTCCAGTTCGGACTTCGTCGTCGCCTCCGTCACATACGCCTCCACCGCCGCCTTCTGCTCCGCCGACATGATCTGCTTCACCAGCGCGTGCTCAGGCGCCAGCACCATGTACGTCGCCCCGAAGAGCGTGTCGGGGCGCGTCGTGTAGACCTTGATCTTGAGGCCGTCATGGCCCGCCACGGGGAAGTCCACCTCGGCGCCCGTCGAGCGCCCGATCCAGTTCTTCTGCATCTCCAGCGTGCCCTCGGGCCACTCCAGCCCCTCCAGGCCCGACAGCAGCTTCTCGGCGTAGGCGGTGATCTTCAGCACCCACTGCCGTATGGGCTTGCGGTAGACGGGGTAGTTGCCGACCTCGGAGCGCCCGTTGATGACCTCCTCGTTCGCCAGCACCGTCCCCAGCGCGGGGCACCAGTTGACGGGCTGGAAGGACTCGTAGGCCAGCCCCGCCTCGAAGAGCTTCGCGAAGATCCACTGCGTCCACTTGTAGTATTTCGGGTCGCAGGTGCGGATCTCGCGGTCCCAGTCGAAACTGAAGCCGAACGCCGTCAGCTGCCGCTTGAAGTTCGCGATGTTCTTCGCCGTCGTGACCTCGGGGTGCGTGCCCGTCTTGATCGCGTACTGCTCGGCGGGCAGCCCGAAGGCGTCCCAGCCCATCGTGTGCAGCACATTGTAGCCCTTCATCCGCTTGTAGCGGCACCAGATGTCCGACGCCGTGTACCCCTCGGGATGCCCCACGTGCAGCCCCGCCCCCGACGGATACGGGAACATGTCCAGCACATACAGCTTCTTGCGCGAATAGTCGCAGTCCACCGCCCGAAAGGTCTTGTGCTCCGCCCAGTAGCCCTGCCATTTCGGCTCAATCTTCCCAGGCTCGTACAGTTTGCAGTCGCTCATCGCTTGTATCCTTGTTGCTTAAATCATTCCCCAGACAAGAAAGAACGTCATAATATAATCCGCCCCTGCGCGCCCGACGGGCGCCACAGGGACAATGGAAGGAGCCCCGTGGAGGGCATTTTCAAGCGGCAGGAAGCATGGCCGGGACCAGGAGACAAGGCGGGATTGCCAGACGCCATCGGCCTCCCGGGGCCCGCGGCGTCACGCGTTCCACGCCTTCACGACCAGCCGCTCCCCCGCCTTCACGCCCGCCGCGCCGACCGCGCGGGTCTCGCCAGGCGCCAGCAGCAGGTAGTCATCCTCCAGCATATAGTCCTTCGGCGCCAGCCGCGGGAAGTCGAAGTGCGCCAGGAAGGCGACCGCCTCCCCCGCGTTCGTGACGGTGACGCGCCCGTACTCCAGGCGGGTCTCCAGGCGCGTCCGCGGCAGCGCGAAGGCGGGGGCGAAGTCAGGCGAGCCGTAGACGCGGACATTGCGGTGCGCGCCGTCCAGATCCAGGAAGGCGACGAGGAGCTCGCCAGAGGGCACCGCCTCGTCCACCGCCGCCAGTTCGACCGTGCCGGCCGCCCATTCCCCCGCAACCGTTCGCTCGAAGAGCTTCCGTCCGCCGACCGTCCACACCGCGAGGCGCGCCGTGCCCGACACCGCCGCGTCGGCGGTGAGCATCCAGCGGGCCTGGAGGCGTCCGTCGCGGCAGCGCCATGAATCGTCTTCCAGCGAAAGCAGCACGGGCTGGCAGGCGCGCTTGAGGGCGTAGTAGGCCTGCTTGGGGCGTCCGTAGTAGTCGACGACGTTCCAGGCGCAGGTCGGCCAGCACTCGTTGTACTGCCAGACGAAGCATCCGCTGGCCCGCGGGAAGAGGCGGCGGTAGTGCTCCATGATGTATTGGAGCGCGTCCGCCTGCGCCAGCATCGACGCCTGGCAGAACTGCTCCATCGTCTTCCACTGGAACTCCTGCACTGGAATCTCCAGGCTTTTCGCGCCGCTCCGCACGCAGAAGTGCCAGTCCAGCGACGGCCCATCCCCCGCCTCGAGCTCCGCCTCGGGGATGAACTTCCGGAGCGATTCGTAGGCGGGCATGCCGTTGCAGCCGACCTCGCTGGCCAGCAGCCGGAAGTGGCGGTTCCAGTACGAGTGCTCCAGCCAGTGCCACGGCCCGTGGTCGTGCTCGCCTGGACGCCCCAGATCCGGCGAGGAGAGGTGGTACGGCAGCCACGGCGCCAGTTCCTTCACCAGTTCGCCGTACTGCTCCAGCACCGCCGCCTCGGGGCGCTCCCCGTAGTACTGCATTTCGTTGCCGCCGCAGACCATCGCCATCGAGACATGCCGCCGCATCCGCAGGAGCGCCGCCGTCCCCTCGCGCCGCTTGAACGCGAGATACCCCGTGTCCTTCGGCGAATCGCTGCACGCCAGCGGGAACTCCTGCCAGACCAGCACCCCGTACCTGTCGCACGCCTCGTAGAAGGCCTCCTTCTCCAGGAAACCGCCCCCCCACACGCGGAAGAGGTTAATCCCCCCCGCCGCCGCCAGCCGCACGAAATAGTCGTAGCCGGCCGCGTCGCACCGCGAGGGCAGCAGATCCAGCGGCACCCAGTTCATGCCGCGCGCGAAGACCGCCGTCCCGTTGATGGCGAAGGTCTGCGGATAGGCCCCCTCCGGCGAATCTGGATTGCGCCGCATCTCCAGCGTCTTTAGGCCGACGAGATGCGTCTCGTCCTCCCCGTCCGCCTCCAGCGTCAGTTCGTAGAGCGGCTGTTCGCCGTAGCCGACTGGATACCACAGCCTCGGCGAAGGCACCTCCAGTTCCCATGTCACCGTGTTGTGCCCCGCCACAAGCCGCCGCTCGCCGCGCGCCTCGGCCGCCTCCCCCGCGAAGCCCGACGGCGCCAGCCGCACCCCCAGCCGCTGCACGCCGTCCGCGCGCGCCTCGATCACCGTCTCCACGGCGAGCCTGCGCCCGTCCCAGCGGCAATGCCAGTCGCTCACGCGCACCGCGCGGTAGGCGCTCAGGACCACGCTGTCCCAGATGCCAGTCGGCACCACCTTCCGCGCCCAGTCCCAGCCGAAGCCCAGCTGCACGCGGTGGAACTGCGCGAAGTCCGCAGGCCGAGTACGAAAGTGGTTCGCCGACCCGTCGGGAGCCGTCTTGAAGACCACCACCAGCAGGTTCTCCTCCCCGAAACGAACCGCCTCCGTCACATCATAGCTCTCGGGAATGAACATCCCCACGTGCATCCCAAGGTGCACGCCGTTCACAAAGACCCGACACTGGTAGTCCAGCCCCAGGCAGTCCAGACGCACACGGCACCCCGACCACTCCGCAGGCACCACAAAGCGCTTCCGAAAACCCCAGCTCCGCTTCGACGACCACGACGAATGCTCCAGATTCCGACCAAAATACGGATCCGAAATCACCCCGTTCTCCAGCAGCATCGTCCGATCGTCCCCGGGAACCGTCCCCCGAAACGACACTGGATGCGACGCATCGTAGAAACCCGACCCGCCCGCGTCCCGAAGGTTCATGCAGTCAATGTTCCCAGGCAACTGCCGCAGCCCCGCCTCCTCGTCCGACAAAAAAAAATCCGCCTCCCAGTCCGTTCCGTCCAATACCAGTCTCATCGCAATGCTCCTGCATCTGTGATTCCCACGCTGCAACGTTGCAGTCGGTTTAATATAGCCCCCGCCCTAAAACCCGCCAGCCATTCCGCAATTTTCAACCCAACGCTTGCATTTTCCCGAAAGCCGCATTATAGTACGGCCATGTTTGATAAAACGTTGCATCATTCTTCAAGGCCTTTCCAGCGGATGGACGGCCCTTCCTCCCTCCCCCACAACTACGTGACCCAGCCATGAAACAATTCCTCCGTTCCTTCACGCTCATCGAGCTGCTGGTGGTCATCGCGATCATCGCCATCCTTGCGAGCATGCTGCTGCCCGCCCTCTCCAAGGCCCGCGAAAAGGCCCGCGGCGCCGCCTGCACCTCCAACCTGAAGCAGCTCGGCACCTACATCCACATGTATGCGATGGACAACGACGACCACTTCCCCTACGGCGGCTACAAAAAGGCCGCCCAGACCTCGCGGGACACCATCTGGTACTACCTCTTCGCCGACGCAGGCTACATTCCCGACAAAAAGTCCTACGGCCCGCATGCCGTGCGCAACACCGTCATCAAGTGCCCCTCCGACCTGCGCGTGAAGCCCGAGAACGTCAATTCCGCCTCCTACGGCATCAACATAGTCATCGCCGTCACCCTCGAAAACGTCGGCTCCGCCAACTACCGCCACCTGCGCACCCAGAACATCCAGTCCCCCTCCAGGACCATGATCTTCACCGACGGACAATACGGAGACAACCCCACCGCGACCAACCCCCTCATCGCCGTCAGCCCCTATTCAGCCGCCCTCGTATTCCGCCACTCCAACCTCATCAACTCCGTGATGGTCGGCGGGAACGTCCTCACGGCCAGTTCCAATCGCATCCCCCACAAGCACGCCAGCGGCACCCTGCTCCCTCCGCACTCCTCCTCCTGCAACACCGTCGAACCAGAATACACCTACTACTGGAACAACTACTGGACCGAGGGCAAAACCGTCCGCGACTACTGAGCGGATGCCACGCCGTGTTCTGCGCCACGCCAAAGGCCCGCAAAAAAAGGCCCGCAGGCGTTTCGCCTGCTGCACCGAACAGGCCGCGCGCCAAATGCCCCCTTCGGCAGAAATCATGGCCGAGTTTTGAAATCACCTCATGCTGAAGAAACTTTTCGTTGCCGTCGCATGGACCGTCTTCGCCGCCGCATGGGCCGGAGAAGTCCTGTTGAGCGATTTCGCCACGCTGGAAGAGGCGCAGAAGGCTGGCTGGATCGCGCAGAGCACCGCGACCTTGAGCGTGCCCTCCCCTGGCGTCCTGCGCGCAGTCGGCGGCGACCAGAAGCGCTACTGCGGGATGCGTCTTGCCAAAGTCCCGGCCGCGGACCTCTCCGGCACGATTCGGTGCGACGTAAAGATGAATTTCGGCAAAAAGATATTCTTTGCGCTCAGCACGCAAAACGGCTATTTCGACCTCGCTCTTCCGCTCAAGCCCGACACCGTCCATAGCCTCGCGGTCCCGCTCGACATCGCCAAATGGCGCTATCACGGCAAAGGGGAAAAGCCGGACTCCTTCGGCACGATCCGCCTGTTCTCCATCATGGCGCCCGATATGCAGAAGTCATCCGAATTCATTGAGGTGAGCCGACTCAAATTCCCAGTCGCCGATGCCGCCCAAGCGGCCGCTGCCGCGCTTCCCGCCGCGACCGTTGCCATCCCCCCCGATGCGCCAGTTCTGGAGAGCGCAGGCGTCCGATACGCTTTTTCGTCGGCAAACGGTTCGCTGCTGGCGGTCGAAAACCGGAAAAGCGGCAAATTCGCGGTGACGCAAGTCTTGAATCACTATTTCGCCATGCGCAGGAGCGGCGACGCCGAAGCGTGGGAGTACGATGACCGCGTCCAAAGCCGAAACCTCTCGTTTGGCGCACTCGAATTCGTCTGCACCAACCACGCCCTGCCCCGCATGGAGATCGTCAAACGCTACCGGATCGAGGGCAACCGGCTGCGGCGGACGCTGTGCTTCCGCAACACCGGGAGCGACACGCTCTACCTCGTGCCTCGGACGCGCATCGCGTTCGCTCCCGACTTTTTCCAGGGCGGCTTCTATCTCGGCAGCGGCTACGTCGGGCCCCTGATGGAGCCGCCGAAGGTCACCGCGCCCCAGCGGGAAACCGCATTTCTCCAGACCACCAAGGGCATGGTGCTGTATCACGACGGCGCGCAGGGGAGTTTCGCGCACTACCGCACCCATCTTGGCGGCAAATTCGTTTTCCCGTGGTGGCAGTCGGCGATTCGGAGTTATCAGGAAGAGCCGAACGCGCTCTACTATCACCCCGACGGCTGGGAAATGGCGCTCGGCACAATCGACGCCGCGCCAGGCAAATCGTTCTCTGTGGATGACTGTTTCGTCTTCTTCGACGGCAACTGGCACACCTTCCTGAACGACATCTACCCAAACGACCCCGTCGTGAAGCGACACCTCGCCGCGCTCGAGCCTGGCCCCGCATGGCTGGACGACGTGAAAGTGCAGTACTCCTCCTCCCGCAATCTCTCCGATGCGCAGCGGCTCGCCCTGCTGCTGGACGACGAAGGCGAGACCATCCTTTCGCTCGGCAACATCGCGGGCGCCTGGGGCGATTACCATTTCGACACGCCCAAGCCCGGTTTTTCCGGCGGCAGCGCGACACGCGAGGAGATGCGTGAAATGTTCGCCAAGGTGCGCAAAATGGCGCCGAAATTCCGGCTCGGCATCTACAACTGGATCAGTTCGGCGATGATCCATTCGGAACTCTTCCGTCAGCACCCTGACTTTTTCCTGCTCAAGGATCGGCAGGGCCGCGACAAAAACCTCTTCCCCGGCGACTACGTCTTCAACCACCCGACCATGATCAACCGTCCCGACGCGGCAAAGTTCATGCTCAGCAACTTCCAGGCGCTGATCGACGATTTCAAGGTCGATTTCATCTATCTCGACGAGACCAAGACCATCAGCCTCATCGACTGGGAAAAAGGCGACCTCATGCGCGACGACCACTGGGCGGACTTCTGGCTTGCGATGCACCGCCTGGGCCGTCAGCGCGATGTCCTGATGTTCGTCAACGGGCGCGGCAATCCCTATTTCGAACTCAACTACATCGAGGCGCGCGCCCAGCTCGCGCCCTCCTACTGGCGCAAATTCTGCGGCATGGGGATGGCGGTCGCGAACTTCGTGAACCACCGTCCCGGCGGCCGGGTCGCGCTGCTCTACTGGAACAAAGGGATGGATTACATCAACAGGGTGCTTGCCAACGGCTTCATCCCTGTCATCAACTTTCTGAACTACAATCAGATCCACTATGTCTCCGCAAGTTACGAACTCGGCAAAAGCACGATCTTCGATCTTGCCTGCACGCCCGACTGGAAAAACGACCCAAAAACCGAACTGGAGAGCTACTGCATCCGGCGCGATCAGGGCGGCGAGCTCATCTTTTCCGTCATCAACCGCGCCAAAACCGACACCGCGCAGATCACTCTGCATACCGAAAAACTCCCTGCCGACCTCACCGTCTGGTGTTACCGCGTCCGGAAATTCCAGTACACGAACTCCAAGTACGGCTTCGGCGAACGGGAGCGCCGAAGCAACTACCTTACGGCTGGCTGGCGCGAAGGGCTCATCACCCGTCCAGAACTGCTCTATTCGGGAAAGAACCCCGGCAAACTCGAGATCACGCTCAAGGATTTCCCGAAGGATGAATTCGCCCAGATCGTGATTGCGCCCGTCGCAGGCGGCGTCTATTCGGTCGAAGGTCAGCCCTGCAACTACTTCCTCGCGGGGACGCGCAAAGTCTCCCTCGCTGGCGCGGACGAAACGCTCATTGTCACGTCGCAGGCGGAGAGCGCCGAGGTCATTCTGCCCCGCCCGCCCGGCCGCTACCGGGTCAACGGGAAAAGCGTCGCCGCGCGTCCAGTGCGCTTCGGCGAACGGCTGTTCGCGGTGCTGACGGTGCCGAAAGGCAAATCGGAGATACGGCGCGAAGGCGATGCGGAGTATCCATCCAAGCCGTTCCGCGCCAAGCTCGAAGCGAAACAGCTCAAGATCGTGGGCGATCCCGGGTATCTCACCATCCACGATGACGAGGGCTTTCTCCTCTATTGCGGCGACGCTCCGAAGCTCCCCGAATATCACAACGCATCGAAGCTGGTGCTGAATACGCTCGACGGCAAACACCCGGTCCGGCTGGCGATACCGACTGGAAGCCCCAGTCCCGCGATGCTGGTTCAGGAAGAGCCGCTCCATCCCGCCAAACTGGAGGTGAAAAAACTGCCCGCTCCGAAACTTCTGGACGGCGCGCGCATTCTCGAAAGCGTCGTTTACACCTCGCAATGGCGCGACGGGAGCGGCTTCCAGAGCGCGCTCGAACCTCTCACGGCAAGCGCCGATCCCGCGACGCTGACCCTCATGGCGGGCACCACGCGCCGCGTGCAGGATTACTGGGGGCACGCCGCCGCCGGATTTCTGCTTGACAACGTGCGCAAGGTCGAACTGGAACTCTCCACCACCTTCCCGCACCAGACCGGCATCGGACGCGGCTACACCAGCCGCTACCGAAGGAACCCCGCGGAGTTCGCCGGGATCATGCTGGATTTCGAGACGAAGGCGGGCAATTTCGTCCGCAAGGCGCTCTCCGTCGGCGCACTGAATGCGCAGAACCCCCGCCCTGGCGCCCACGGCTACGGCGCGAAACAGCCCGCGCAGGAGATTTATGATCTCGGCAACTTCATCGCGCAGGACAAGGTCCAGCATTTCACGCTCGATATCGCCAAACTCGCGCCCGACGGCTGGACAGGCAAAGTCTATTTCTCCGCCGCCACCGGCTACGTCGCGCCGGACCGCCGCGTCACGCTGAAACTCCGTCATGCCAATGACGCCGCCCGGGCGGAAACACTGACCCCTGCCGATTTCGCCGCCGTCGCGAAGGACGCCGCGAGACCGCGCATCATCGATTGCCCGAAACTCACGGGCGCTGTCGCCTGCGACCGTCTGCTCCGCGAAGCCCCCCTCCCAGAGCGCTTCCTCAAAGTCGGGCTATCCGGCTATGCCGAAACGCCCTGCCGCGCGGGAATCGCGACGGACGGAACCATGCTGTACGCGGCGTTTTCCTCCACGCTTCAAAACAGCGATCTTCAAGTCGAATTCTGGTGCGTCGGCGACAACGGCGCGGTGTGGCAGGTGATCGCGTACAGCAACGGCACGCATCAACTGTACCGCAATCTGGTGCCAGTCGTGGAAAAAGGGGTCAAAGTCACGGTCGGGGACGGACGGGACTTCCTTTTCGCACTGCCGCTCGCGCTCGCGGGTTCCCCCGCCAAAGAGTGGCGTGTCAACCTCGCCTGCTGCCGCGGAGAGACCAAAAAACTGCCCCGCGAACTCGCGAGCTATGCCCCGCTGACGAAGAGTTTCAACGAGCCGGACCGTTTCGCGCGTCTCCGCTTTGGCGCGGTGCCTGGGAGCGTCGCCGCCCTTGGCAAAACGGACGCCCCCAAGACCGCCCCCTGGACGAAGGCGAGCGAGGTGAGCGTCGCCAATCTCGGCAAAGGGGGCTACACCACTGGCAACATCCGAAACAGCACCCTTGCCAAGGCGCTGAAACTCAAACCCGCCGTGACCGTATTGCTCGCGGGAACCAACGATATGCTCAACTCAAGGAAACTCGCGACCTTCAAGGACTTCGAGAACAATCTGCGCTTTCTGGTCCAAAAGCTCAAGGAGAGCGGTTCCGCAGTCGTGATGAACACCCTGCCGCCTTGCTCGGAGGCACTGCTGCTCGCCCGCCACAAACCAGAGCAATTCGGCGGAATCTCCCCGTCGGGACGGGTCGACCGGGCCAACGCGATCATCCGTAGGGTCGCGGCGGACTTCCAGTGTGAACTCGTGGACCTTCACAAGATCATCGCGGACTCTGGCGCGCCCGACAGCGCGGAATCGCTCCTCCGCAATCCCGCCAACGTCCAGTCGCGCGACGGCGTGCACCTCCGCAAGGAGGGGTATCGGCTCTGGGCGGAACAACTCGCCCAGACCGCAGCCTTGCGCAAACTCCGCCCTGGCCAGACGGTTGTTTGTCTCGGCGACAGTATCACTTATGGAGCCCATCTTCCAGGCGCGGGGACCACGGCGGGGGACAACATGCCATCCTATCTCCGCGAAGAACTCAATCGCTGAAGGAACCACCCACAATCCCCCATCCCCCCCATTTGCATTTTCCACTTTGCCATATATAGTATGCCCCATGCTTGCTAAAACGTTGTATCATTCATCTGGAGGCCGCCCATGACCGCTACGCTCAAGGATGTCGCCGCGCTGGCGAAGGTCTCGTTCAGCGCAGTCTCCGCGGTTCTCGCGGGTCGGCACGTTCGGGTGCGTCCTGAGACTCGGCAGAGGATTCTGCAGGCGGCGCAGGAACTGCACTACGAGCCGAGCAATGTGGGCCGAAGCCTGCGGTCGGGCCGCAGCCACCTGGTGGCGTGCCTGGCGCACAGGTACGATCTGGAACTGCTGCTGGACGCGCTGGCGGGCGCGGAGGAGACCTTGCAGCAGAACGGCTACTGCCTGATGCTGCTGAACTACGGGGACACGGCGGATTTCGACCGCCGCCTCACCGAAATCCGTCGGCAGCGGGTGGACGGCGTGATCTTCACGATGCTGCGGGATTCGGATCTGCGCCAGCGCGCCGCCCTTTTCGCCCGCGAAGTGCCAGTCGTCTCGCTCTTCACTTCCTGCCCCGAACTGCCCTCCTCGGTCTATGTGGACGGGGTGGCGCTGGTCCGCCAGGGCTTCAAATATCTGCTGGGGCTGGGGCACCGCTGCATCGCGCTCACGGGCGAGCGCCCCCATGCCCTGGAGACCGCGCGCGCCGTCTTCCAGGAAAACGGTCTTCCCCTTGGCAGCCTGCACTACTGGCCCGAACTCAAGCATTTCGACGCTGGCGACGACATCCTGCGGCGCTACCGCGAATCCACTCCGCGCCCCACCGCCGTCTTCTGCTACAGCGACGAGACTGCGGCGGGGCTCCTGCGCGCCGCCGCCTCCGCGGGCATCCGCATCCCCCAGGAACTCTCGGTGATGGGCGTCAACAACGACCGCATCGCCGCCATGCTCTCGCCTGGCCTCACCACCATGGCGCAGCCCCACCACGGGCAGGGGGAGGCCGCCGCCGAAATGCTGCTCCAACTGATGGACGGCCATGCCGTTCCTCCTGAGACTGTCCTGCAGCCCGAACTGCTGCTCCGCGGCAGCTGCTCCATTCCACCCACCTGACCTGGAGATTCCACATGCCTACCCTCCCTCGCAATCGCTTCACGCTCATTGAACTGCTTGTGGTCATCGCGATCATCGCCATCCTGGCGAGCATGCTGCTGCCCGCCCTCTCCAAGGCCCGCGAAAAGGCCCAGACCGCCACCTGCACCTCCAATCTCCGCCAACTAGGCACCTACATCCACATGTACACGATGGACAACGACGACCACTTCCCCTACGGCGGCTACAAGTCCGCCGCCCACACCGCCCAGGACACCATCTGGTACTACCTCTTCGCCAACGCAGGATACATCCCGATCCAAAAAGGCTACGGCCCCCACCACAGCCGCAGCACCGTCATCCGATGCCCGTCCGATCTGCGCGTCAAGCCCGCCAATGTCGATTCCTCCTCCTACGGCATCAATATGGTCATCGCCGTCACCCTCGAAAATGTCGGCTCCACCGCCTACTACCGCCATCTCCGCACCCAGAACATCCAGTCCCCCTCCAAGACCATGATCTTCGCCGACGGCCAATACGGAAACGACCCCACCAAGACCAACCCCCTCATCGCCGTCAACCCATACGAGGCCTGCCTCGTCTTCCGCCACTCCCATCTCCTCAACTCCGTCATGGTCGGCGGCAATGTGCTCACCGCCAGTTCCAACCGTATCCCCCACAAGCACGCCAGCGGCGCCCAACTCCCGCCGCACTCCTCCGCCTGCCACATCATCGACCCCCAATACACCTACTACTGGTACAACTACTGGACCGACGGCCAAACCGTCCGCGACTACTGAGCCGTCAAGACTCCCCGCCTGGCCAGCCGCCCTGGAATGCGCCGCGCCCTGCCCCCGCCGTTCCGTGCCACGCCGTTCGGCCCGAAAGCCCCGCCGTCCTGTGCCAGGCCGTTCTCGGCCTGGGAAAAGCCCACCGCGACACCCCCGCCCGCCTATGAAACCGCTGTTTCCGCTTCTCTGCCTCGCCCTGGCGCTCGCCGCCGCCGAAATGCAAATCGACGGAGTGCGCTACCGCATCAACGACGGGACTGGCGCCGTCGCGTCCGTCGAGCAGGGCGGCAAGGCGCTCGTCGCCGCCGCCGAGAACCACTATCTCCTCATGTCGCCGAAGGGCGACGCCACGGGCCTCGAGCGCGACGACCAGGTGACCGCAACCCGCAAGGACGGCGAGGCGCTCGTCTTCACCTGCGCCAACCCGAAACTGCCAGGCGTCGCCATCGCCAAGCGCTACTTCCCCTGCAACGGCGGCCTCCGCCGCACCCTCGAATACCACAACGGCGGCCAGGGCGTCGCGTTCCTGCTCACCTTCACCGAACTCCACTTCCCGAAGGAGTTCCGCCAGGGCCTCTGGCACCTGGGCGCGGGCTACATCGGCCCCTACAAGCCCTTCCCGCAGGTGGACCAGCCCCGCCCCGTCAACGAATACCGCCAGAGCAGCAAGGGGATGGTCCTCGTCCACCCCGACGGCAGGCTCCCCAACTTCTGCCACTACCGCGTCAAGATCAACGAGCAGGTCGTCCTCCCATGGTGGCACTCGACCATCGGCCACTACCGCGAATACGCCGACCGCCTCTGGTATCTCCCCGACGGCTACCGCATGGGCCTCGGGACCCTCGACCTCCAGCCAGGCAAGACCATCTCCGTCACCGACTTCCTCCGCCCCTTCCCAGGCGACCTCTACTCCTTCTTCGAGGACGTCTTCGCCAGGGACCAGGAGGTCATGGCCGAAATCCGCTCCATCCCCCCTGGCCCCGCGTGGCTTGACGAGGTCGTCGCCCGCGCCGACCTCAATGTCCTCGACTACCACCGCTGGCTCCTGGAGATGATCGACGACGGGTTCGTCACTGGCCTCCACACCCCCTACACCGAATGGTGCGACTACCGCGTGAAGCCCCATCGCCTCTTCCAGGGCGCGCAGGGCGGCACCGTGTCCGTGGAAGAACTGCGCGACTATGTGCGCAACTACAACGCCCTCTCCCCGCGCGTGAAGGCCTGCCTCTACCATATCGTCATCTCCGCCAGCAAGGTCGCGCCCATCTTCAAGGAGCGCCCCGAGTGGTTCCGCCCCCTCGACCGCAACGGCAAGGAGGACTCCCTCTTCCCTGGCCTCCGCGAGAACTACCAGACCATGTTCAACTACCCCGAATGCCGCCAGTATCTCGTCGACATGCTCTCGGAGTTCGCCGACTACGTCGGTGCCCAGAGCATCTACCTCGACGAGGCCCAGATGACCAGCACCATCGACTGGCAGCGCCTCGCCCTCACCCGCGACGACCACACCGTCCTCTTCTGGAAGGCACTCAAGGCCCGCGCCGACAAGGACCAGCGCCTCCTCTGGTACAACGGCTCGGGCCTCCCCTACGCCGACCTCAACTACATGGAATCCCCCCACGAACTCGCCCCGAGACGCTGGCGCGACTGGGTCGGCGTCGCCTGGGGCATCGGCATGATGAACCGCCTGAAGCCAGGCAACCGCGCCTGCCCCCTCTACTGGAGCCCCGGCCTCGATTATGTCAACCGCATCCTCGCCCTCGGCTGGATCCCCGCCCTCTCCGTGCCCAACACCACCCTCCCCTCCGTCCGCGCCACCTTCGAAAGCGGCAACCTCCTCCCCGTCCGCGTCCGCCACTCCCCCGACTGGATGCAGGACGCCTCCGTCGAGGTCGAATCCCACACCATGCGCCGCGCCGACGGCGCCCCCGACCGCCTCCTGAGCTACATCTCCCGCGCCGCCAAGCCACAGGACATCCCCGTCGCCATCGACCTCGGCTCCCTCGGCTTCGCGCCCGAAGCCCGCATCAACCTCTGGCGCCTCGACCTCGTCTACGACACGCCGAAAAAGCCGAGTTTCATTCTCGCCGACCGCGAAGTCAAGGCCAACTGGAAGGACTACGGCTGGAACGACGGCCGCGCCATGACCGTCCCGCACCTCGTCTACTCCGGCCCCGCCAAAGGCGAGTTCAAGCACTTCATCCATCAACTTCCGCCCAACGCGATGGTGCAGTTCCTCGCCACAACTGGCCCCGCCCTCTTCTCCGTCGACGGCCTCCCCCTGAACTACTACTACACCGCGCAGCGCAAGGCCCGCCTCGACGGCAAGACCGCCGTCCTCGAGAAGCCCGCCGACATCCTCCTCATCGACTGCGAACGGCACTTCACGGACGTGACCGTCGACGGCAAGCCCATCGAGACCCGCCCCGTCGACATCGGCGGCACCCTCGGCCTCCTCGTGCCCCTGCCGCCAGGCCGACACACCCTCGCCTGGCAGGAAACGGGACCCATCCATATCAGCGACCCGCCACCGCTGAAGCCCGTCCTCCGCGACGGCCTCCTCGCCGCAGGCGCCGACGGCACTCTCCTCGCCATCGAACTCCACGGACGCACCGTCTGCACCGCCCCCTCGCCCGTCAAGCTCCCGCCGCAATATGAGAATGGAGAATACCGCGTGCGCGCGGCGGGCTTCCCCGCCTTCGCCGCCATCCGCCTGACGGGCGGCCAGGGCACGGCCGTCCCCAAGGTCACCTTCAAGTACGAGCCTGAAGCGGTGGCGCTGAAGCCCGTGCAGGTGCGCAAGGGCGAGGTCGCCGTCACCCGCACCGCGACCTGGACCAGCCGCCACGAGGAGGTCCGCGGCCTGCAGACTGGCCTCAATCCGTGCGTCGCCGAGGCCGACCCGAGGGCGCTCGCCCTCGTCGCGGGCACCTCCCGCCGCGAGGCCTACACCTCGGGCCTCCGCGCCTTCGCGGGCTTCGAACTGGACGGCGCCCGCCAGGTCCGCCTGCGCTTCCGCCACACCTTCGGCGACGTGCCGTCGCTGTGGCTCGGTCATGTCCACAAGTCCGCGGGCAAGCCCGAAACAAACTTCACAGGAATCGTCCTCGACTACCGCGTCGGCGGCAAATACACGCACCGCGTCGCCCTCTCGACTGGCCTCTACCACGCCGCCTACGCCACCCCCGACCCGATCCACTGGGGAACCCGCAAGAAGCCCGACCTCGTCCTCGAACTCGGCGACTTCATCAACGGCTCCGCCGAGCGCGTCTTCTCCCTCGACCTCGAACGCCTCGCGCCCAAGGGCTGGGACGGCACTGTCTTCCTCTCCGTCGGCACCGCCCGCGTCCTCCCGAACCGCCGACTGCACCTCCAGCTCCTCGGCTTCAACGACAAGGCCGCACAGGACTTCCTGACCCCCGAACTCCCTCTCGCCGCAGGCGCGCGCACCATGCCCAAGCCCCTGCGCTCGAAGCGCCTCGCCAAGGCCCCCGCCTCCTTGAACGGCAAACTCGACCCCGCCGAATGGCAGTCGTGGAGGCCTTTCACGCGCTTCCAGCCCACTGGCACCGACCCCAAGGCCATCCTCCGCGCAGGAACCAGGGCCTTCCTCGCCCACGACTACGAATACATCTACCTCGCCGTCGAGGCCGCCGAACCAGGCCGCGCCCCCGTCTGCGACACCCAGCTCGCCTGGCGCAACGAACGCATCGAACTCCTCCTCGTGCGCCCCGACCAGAAACTCTACCAGGTCCTCGCCGACGCCCAGGGCAAGACCGCCCTCTTCATCAACGGCCTCCAGGCCGAGCCCGACGACATCCTCTGCAAGGCCGAGACCGTCCCTGGCAAGGGCTGGCGCCTCCTCCTCGCCGTCCCCGTCGACGCCCTGAAGTTTGACATGCAGCGCACCCCCGTCGTCGTCAAGGCCAACCTCTGCCGCGCCCGCCTCAAGCCCGCGACCGAATACTCCTCCTGGGCCCCCGTCAAGAAGGCCTTCAACGACACCTCCACCTTCGGCACCCTCATCTTCGACTTCGAATAGCTTGCGGCGAATCCCTGCGGGAAGGACACCCCCGCTCACGGAGCCCCGCAAGGGCGCAGAACCAGAGGCAGGGGTGCAGGGCGCGGTTCCGGCCCGCTCTCGGGACCGATCCACGGAGCAGCCGCGGGACTCTGCGGCTGGATCACGATACTGGAAGGAACCGCCGAGGCCAGGGCGTAGCCCGACCGACTGGAGCCGGAATCCACCGCAAGAGTCGGCAATGCGGCAGTCTTGTCAATGTGCGTCACGCCAGCAGGCTGTACTTGTTCATGCCTGTCCCCGCAGCCTCGATCTTCAGGAACTTGACGGCCCCGTCCACCGCGGCCATCCGGATCGTGTCGGTGAGCCTGTCGCCGTCCTTGAGCGTCAGCGACGCCACGCCCGACTTCGCGGAGCCATCCGCGTAGGTCACCGACGGCAGCTTCACCGCCTTCCCGTTCTCGTCGCAGAACGACGCCTTGACCGAGCCCGCCTTCATCTCCAGCGCGAACCCGCCCTCCCACGACGTGAGGTCGAACCAGTCGACGGCGTCGCCGCCCTTCCCGAGGCAGCCTTCGAAGCCGACGACGGCCTCGCTCGCGGTTTCCCGCGTGTTGTTGCCCGCCCCGGTGAAGACGCCGAGTTCGCTCACGGTCGCCGTGTAGGGGCTGTTCTGCGCCTTCTTCGCGCCCGGCGCCTCGACCGCCAGCACATACGTCCCGCCGCCCGCGAGCGCCAGCGCGTCTATCGAGACCGACGGCTGCTTCGCGCTCGCCGACACCGACTTCAGGCTCTTGAGCTTGCCGTTCACGACCGAGTATACCGTCATCTTGACGCCGTTCTCAGCGTCCGCAAGGCCGAACGAGTAGAACCCGCCCTCCTCGGCGACGGCGAGGGTCCGATAGTCGACCGCGTTCCCGAGGCCGACCCAGCCGCCGAGCTCCTCGCCCGCCGCGAGCGCGGGCGCGTCGGGCCACGCGTCGTCGGTCTTGTCGCCCTTCGGGAAGAAGGCGCTTTTCCCGTTCACCGACACCGTGTACTCGGCGTCGCCGCCCTTCGCCGCGTTCGTCGACTCCACCGACAGGTAGTACGTCCCCCCCTCCAGCAGCAGCGCCTTCGTCGAGGCGGCATACCCGCCCGTCGCCTTGTCCAGCTTCGC
>JAEEGL016733343.1_pt1 | contig 44393 bp, 34 predicted proteins | sample 9134231 | NCBI WGS metagenome assembly JAEEGL01 (sample SAMN16246548, study PRJNA631951) | gut metagenome | biome: gut microbiome; feature: rumen; material: fiber-attached | host: Bos | place: Iran: Karaj | collected 2018-10 | reverse complement strand
GTCAGTTCGATCCTGTTCTTTATGATGATCGTTGGCATCTTCAATAAAGCGGGATCGAAAGCCTGGCTCGAGCATAACCCGTTTGACAGCTACACGCTGCAGGCTATGGCGTGGCGCAGAGGAGAGGCGAAACTTGATAAAAACTACCCGCATCTGGAGCTCGCCATCATAAACAGGCCCTGGCTGGAGACCCACGATAAAAACGATTATATGGCATACCGCGAGACGTTCGGAGACGTGAACGCCCCGATAGAGCACGTTGAGGGGAACGAATATTACGTCAGCTTCCCGCCCGTTCCGTCAGTGCCGATGCTGCTCGTGAGCTTCTTCACCGGCTCGAAGACGCCGGACAATCTCTTCTCGATCCTTTACGTCACAGGCGCTTTTGCGCTGGCAATCCTGATATGCCGCCGCCTGGGCTACGGCTGCATCGCCTCTCTCTGCGGGGCGGTCCTCAGCTGCGCCGCTTCCGGGGCGGTATTCCTTGCGGCAAATAAGTATCCGGGCGGTCCGTGGTTCGCGGCACAGACGATGGCAATGCTTTTTACGATGGCTGCGTTCTACACGATGCTAAGCAAAGGAAAAGCCGGAATGTACCTGTCGTTCGCGTTTTTAGCACTTGCCGTCGGCTGCAGACCGTTCCAGATCGTATATTTCATACTTTTAGCGTACGCCGCGGCGAAAAAGCACGACTTCAAAGTGCTCAAAACGTGGCGGTATTATATTGCCCCTGCCGTAATCGGAGGCAGTTATATGTGGTATAACTACGTGCGTTTCGGCAGTATTTTCGAGTTCGGACATAACTACCTGCCCGAATTTATGCGCACCGAATACAGCAAATTTGCCCTCGAAAACGTGAAGGGAAATATCAAGCCTTATTTCTCCACTTTCCCGTGGTATAAAGACGGACAGCTCGATTTTACGCGCTTCGGCTTCGCGTTCTACGTGTCGAACGTGATATTTATACTTTGCGGTCTGGCGCTCGTGCTGGGGGCCGCGTACGTGATCATCAGGCTCATTCGCGAAAGGCGCGAAGGCGGGCAGGACGCTCCGGGGACAATGCAGCTCCCTGAACTTGAGCAGTCGCTTAGCTCCCGCAAACGTTCCGTCTTCCGTGACACGTATATCGTCGAAGCCCTGATACTGGTCGTGCCCGGGTCAATAGAGCTTTTTCTGCTCCTCATGCACCGCACGGCAGGCGGGTGGCAATTCGGCATGCGCTATACCGTTGACATCGTTCCGGCCGCGCTGCTCCTGCTCGGCTACTGCTTAAGGCCGTTTTTCGTGAAGTCTGAAATTGCGGAAAAGGCGGATGCAGACTCCGGAGCCCGGAGGATCGAAACACGTTTCGTTTACGGCGCGAAAGGCGCGGTCATCATGCTTGGCGCGCTGCTTATACTATTCGGCTTATGGCTCAACATCTACGGATCGATATTGATGTTTAAATAAAACAGAGAGGTTATTTGTATGAAAAGCAGAAAGAATGATTTTGTAAGAGGCAGCGTGCTGCCGGGATTTATGGCAAAACAAATTGTCCCCGCGCGCTACAGACTTGACGGAAAACTGTACGAAGGCATACCTGCAGAGTTCCGGCCCGAAGCGGTGACGAAGCGCATTGACGCGAACACGTATTTTTCCGTGATAACCGGAAAGACGCCCGAAGGCCTCGAGATGCGCGCCGAATGCACCGAATATACCGACTATCCCGTCACGGAATGGGTATTCTATATGACGAATACCGGCACGGTGAATTCCGCGGTGATCTCGGATTTTGAAATAACTGCAGGATTCAGTGCGCCGGACGGAGCGAAGCTTTACCACGGCAACGGAGATACGTGCGAGCCCGGAGGATATTCATGGTACACCGACGAGATAGGCGGGGAAGAGACGGTAATATATCCTGACGAAAACGACGGAAACCCGTGCAAAGGCGCTTTCCCTTATATGCGCTTCTGTTTAGGAGACTGGAACGTTAACGCCGCGATCGGCTGGTCCGGAACGTGGCAGCTTAAGACGAAACTTATTGACGGCACGCTTTCGATCGCCGTATCGCAGAAACGTTTCAACACGTATCTCGAACCCGGAGAGACCGTCAGAACGCCCTCGCTCATTCTGGAAGCCGTTGACGGCGGAGAAGACAGGGCAAGGAACCTTTGGAGAAGCTGGTATATTGACCACGTCCTGCCCAGAGAAAACGGCAGACCGCTTGAGCCTAAACTCGTGCTCCACACGTGGATGATCGAAGGGCTTCCGGAGTTCTGCGGTACGACTGAGGAGAATCAGATCAAAGCGATCAATACGTATATGAGCGGCGGTCTGAAGCCGGACATCTGGTGGATCGACGCGGGCTGGTACCCGTGCAACAACAACTGGCCCACGGGCACCGGAAACTGGCGTCCGAATCCGGAGAATTACCCGGACGGCCTGCATAAGATCGGCGAACTTTGCGATGAAAACGGCATAGATCTGCTCGTGTGGTTCGAGCCGGAGAGGATCTGGCGCGGCACGGAAGTATGGAATGAACACCCCGATTTCCTGATCTTCGGGAATCCGGAGGATAATAACGCGCTGTTCAATATGGGTGATCCGAAGGCACGCGAGTGGCTCACGGACAGGATCGACAGCATTATAAAAGAAGCTCACATTCGCATCTACAGGCAGGACTTTAACTTCGCCCCCGCCGCGCTCTGGGCTAAGGGAGAGGCCGTGAACAGGCAGGGTATCCATGAAAATCTGCACATTCAGGGCTATTACGCATACTGGGACGAGCTGATCAGGCGGAATCCGGGGCTGTGGATGGATTCGTGCGCGTCCGGCGGCAGGCGGAACGATATAGAGACGATGAAGCGCGCTGTGCCGCTTCACTACACCGACGTGGGCTACGGCCATCATCTTATCAAGCAGAAGCAGCATCGCCAGATGTTTGAATGGATACCGTACTTCCGCGCGCATACGTTTAACTGGGACAATCCCGACGGTACCTACGGCGGGAACAGGCCGGTCGACGCATTCGCGTACCAGAACGCATTCGCACCGGCATTGACGTCAATGATCGAGTGGAACGATCCTGACGAGATGTACGCGCTCGGGCGCTTCTACCATCCGATCTGGCGCAGAGCGGCTGAAATAATGATGCGCGCAGATTATTATCCGCTCACGGAAACGCGCATGGAAGCCTCCGACTGGTACGCCATGCAGTTCTACGATCCGGCGCGCAAAGACGGGTTCGTGCAGATAATCCGCAACATACGCGTGGAAGATGACCGGGTAACGATCTGCGGCTACGTGCCCGATGAAAATATTGACCGCATCTACCGCTTCGAGGATCCCGTTTCGGGCCGCGTCTGGACTATGTCCGGCCGCAATTTCTGCTCGGGAGGGTTCGAGGATAAACTTGACCCGCGTTCGGGCGTGGTGTGGTTCTACACGGTGCTGTGAAGCGCCGGCGTACGGCAGGCAATGATTTCCGGAGGAGACTTTTTCAATGACTGAGCTTAAGAACAATGCCGCGAAGTGCGGCGCGGACAACAAAATGACTATAGTCTGCCTCGATCTCGAGGGCGTGCTCGTGCCTGAGATCTGGATTGCTTTTTCCGAAACAAGCGGGATCCCGGAGCTCAGACGAACGACCCGGGACGAGCCGGATTACGATAAGCTTATGCGCTTCAGGCTCGATATTCTGCGCGAGCACGGCATGGGGATTAAAGAGATACAGGACGTTATAGCGAAGATCGATCCGCTCAGGGGCGCAAAAAAGTTTCTGAACGAACTTAGATCGATCACGCAGGCGGTCATTCTGAGCGATACTTTCACCCAGTTTGCGTCGCCGCTCATGAAGAAGCTAGGCTGGCCGTCAATATTCTGCAACACGCTTGAAATCGCTCCCGACGGGATGATCACCGGCTACCGCCTGCGCACTAAAAAGACTAAGCTTACGACGGTAAAGGCGTTCCAGTCTATCGGTTACGATACGGTCGCGATAGGGGACAGCTATAACGATCTTGAAATGATAAGAGCCGGAAGCGCGGGCTTTTTATTCCGCAGCACGCCGGAGATCATTAAGAATAATCCTGACCTTCCGGCGTTCGAGCGGTACTCGGAGCTGCTTAGTGCGATAAAGGAAGTGCTTTAATCAAAAAGGAGCCTGCGCCTGTCGCTTCCGGCGGATTCGGGCGTAAGATCGATCATATCTGTAAGCGGGGACAGTTCGTGTGTTCCCGCTTTTTCTGCGAGTATAAGATCTCCTCTGAAATATATGAATTTTCTGCCGTCGGATGAGCGCTCGCGTTTCTCCTCAAGGGCACAATCTCCGTCTATTGTGACGGTCTCTCCGGGCTCGAGTTCTTCCGTGCGGCGGATGATGCCCTCGGGAGTGTAAATGTTCAGCACGAGGGAAACAGGCTCGGAGAAAGCGGAGATATTGACAGCGAAAGAGCAGGAATATGGAAGGCCGGATCGTATTGACAGCCTGTATCTGCGGAAGACCGCGTTGAGGTCGGTCGTGAAAGTCAGCCATAAAATATCCGGCTCGCCGTTGACGCCCGGTTCGATGAGCAGCGAATGCTGAGCGATCGAACGAAGGCCTTCAGCGCCGCGCATCGTGCAGCACCAGAATGCTTCGGAGATACCGGCGCCCGAGGGGGAGAGGAACGGGTTATAATCTGCGTTTTCAGGAGACGGATCAGAAGCGGCAGAAGCGGGAAGCCCTACGCATTTGTCCGTGCCGAAACCGCCTCCGGGGCGCTGCGCGTACCCGAGCGCGTTATATCTTATCCGATTTGCAAGTGTTAAGTACCGCTCTTCAGTCGTAAGTCTGAACAGCGTCAGTGCGGCCATTTCGGAGTCAACGATAGCGCAGGGCTCCGTCCACGTGTCGTTGCGGGCAAACCAGTTGAAGTTTGCGTAATTCTGCGTCATTCCTTCGCGCAGGTAGAGTTCGAAAATGTTGCGGCCGATTTCAAAGAACCGGTTTCCGTCGGCGTTTTCGATCCCGAGCGCTTCTGAAAATCTCAATATCCCGCGCACTGCGCTTAACGTGGCGTGCGTCTGCATATTTGCCCCGACAAAATCGATCTGCGAAAACACGCCGATCATTTCTTCCAGAAGTTCACGCACCGCCGCCGGTCTGAACACCTCGTAGACCTGCGAGAGCGCGTCAAGGCACATAAAAGCGCAGCCTACGTCGCTCGATGTTTTCCACATACCGGCAGCCCCTACGACTTTTCCGGCGTATCCTCCGCTGCCGTCGTCGCCGCGAAGCGCGCGGTCTAACGGATAGGATGCGTAGTTTCCTTTAAGCGGCAGATAGAGGTTAATTACTATCTTAAGTATGATCTCACGTATCGCTTCATCATTCGTGCGCAGATAATACTCGATAAGCCCCCTGACGAGCCAGTTATGCCCTGAAAGCTGCTGTTCGTCGAACGGATCTCCGCTCTTTCTGACCGGCCCGAGATAGCCTTCCGCGTTCAGATGCTTCGGAAAGTCTTCAATGATGAGGTCAAGGTACGCCGGTTTTGTTCCTGTCGCGTTCCACAAAGAGACGAGGGCAAGTATCGTCCTTCCTTCCCAGTCTCCCGGCCAGCCCGCCTGGTCCGCGCTGTATATTGCCTCCGGCCTGTAGCACGGAGCATTCATCCTCGCCGCGCTCGCACCGAGCCTTACCGCCAGTTCCCCGACGGGCTCAATGGTGAATTCGGACGGATCGGTCAATTTAAGTTTGCGTATTTCTGCCATTTTTTATTTTCCTTTCTTTTTCTTTAAAAAGATCACGCCTGCCGCGCCTGACGCTATGTCCCCAGCATGGCTGTTATAAGTGCAATGGTCAATTCAGTGTGCCCGTGTTTTGAGCGTTTCATGGTTTTACTCCTTAGGTGGATCTTCGGCAAAAGTCTACCACAATGCGGCCGAATCTTCAAGGAGGAAGAAGCTAAGAGTTCAGAGTTCAGAGTTAAGAGTTAAGAGGCGAAGCGAGTGATGGCACGATAGCAAGTTAAGAGTTCAGAGTTAAGAGTTCAGAGGCGAACCGAGTGATGGCACGAATTTTGGGTCTCATGCGCTCCCTACATTGATTCGCATTTCGGTCAAACAAAATTCTTAGCCATTCACTCGGCTTCGCAGAAGTTCAAATGAAGTTTAGGGAGTTAAGAGGTAAGGGTTAAGAGCCCAGAGTTCAGAGGCGAAGCGAGTGATGGCACGAAAGCAAGTTAAGAGTTCAGAGTTAAGAGTTAAGAGCTCAGAGTTCAGGCGAAGCGGCAACGAGGAGCGAAGAACTTCCTTCGTACGGCCGCATTCCGCCTTTTTCCTGTTTGCGGCCGTATCGGTCACGGCCGCAGCTCTGTCTTTTTCCATTTGCGGCCGTATTGATGAGGAGGGTCGCACGGCCGCATTCCTCTTTTTCCCTATTTGCGGCCGTATAAATGAGAAATTCGCACGGCCGCAGCGCTGTCTTTTTCCATTTGCGGCCGTATTGATGAGGAGGGTCGCACGGCCGCAGCGCTGTCTTTTTCCATTTGCGGCCGTATAAATGAGAAATTCGCACGGCCGCAGCGCTGTCTTTTTTCAATTGCGGCCGTATCGGCGAGAAAGGTAGTACGGCCGCATTCCGCCTTTTCCCTATTTGCGGCCGTCTAAATGAGCAATTCGTACGGCCGCAGCTCTGTCTTTTTCCATTTGCGGCCGTATCGGTGAGGCAGGGCACACGGCCGCATTCCTCTTTTTCCCTATTTGCGGCCGTCTAAATGAGAAATTCGCACGGCCGCTTTTCACCTTCTTATCTTTGGCGAAGCCGAATGAATAGCTAAGAATTTTGTTTGACCGAAATGCGAATCAATGTAGGGAGCGCATGAGACCCAAAATTCGTGCTATCATTCGGTTCGCCTCTGAACTCTGAACTCTGAACTCTTAACTCTTCCTCGTTGCTAGTCGTTGCTTTTTCGTTGCCGCCAATGTATAATAAACGGGCCGCGAGGATAAAAGAACAACAAACAGCGGCGGTTTGACGCCTATTGACGGTAATTGACGGTTATTGGCGCAAACCAGCGCCGGAGGGTAAAGATGATTAAAGTTAGTGAAACGAAGGAATATGACGTAAATCCTAAGAGCATGATATATGATTCATTTGCGAAAAGCTATGCGCGCTATGCGGACGCACAGAAAGAGGTTCCGCCGGACACCGTCACAATGATTTTTTCTGTTATCAGCCTCGTACTGCTGATCGGAATGTTCATTCTTACGGCGACGCGCTTCACTGCCGAAAAAGTGCTATGGTACGGAGCCAGCATCGTTGTCGCCGCACTGACGGGATATATCGTGTTTCGCTATCTTAAGCAAAGAGACGCATATCTGAAAGCGGCAGGAAAACCGAATACGATAAACACCAAGCGCGCAGAATTTGTTGCCCTGTTCGGCGGCGACGCTGAGCTCGAAGAAACAACGCTTGCCGGCGATTTTCAGGATCAGGTTAAAAGACTCAGAGACAGAGAGACGGACGAAGTGCGTAAAAACGCGCTTAAGAACGTATTTGACGACCTCACCATCAAGAACAATCCGGACCTGCCCGTTTGCAGGCTCGTAACGGCGCTTCCCGAACGCTTCACACAGTCCCGCACGAGGCTTTATATGAAAAAGGACGGAGACAAATTTGTCTTCTTCGATATGAACTGGGCAAGTCCGATCGGGCAGATCGAGTGCGATGAGGACGACATCATCTCCTACGGGCGTTTCTCAACTTATCCCGCGTCAATAAACACGTCGGGCAGCAAGATCAGGCCCGAGTCCGGGATCGTTGAACTGGCCGGGGAAAACGGAAAACCGGTGTATATTGACTTTGTTGACGACGAGTTCGAGAAAGCGCTCAAGTTACTGCCCAGACGCAGGGAAAAGAAATGATCCGATATAAACGGTAAATAGCGGCGCCCGGTGGAATGACAATTCTGCCGGGCTGTTTTCGTTTATATTTCACTTTCCAACTTCTCTGAAATCTGCTATAATCCGGACAGACGATTATTTCCGCCGCGGAGATAATGTTTCGCGCGCGGAGCGGAGGATATAGATTTTTTATGAGTTCGGAATTCAGAGTTAAAATCGATAAAGTTGCAGTATCGGAAAGTGACAGGAAAATCACTGTATATTGCTATTTTGAACCCGTTGACGCGACGCAGGAGCAGAAGGATGCTTTTCGTAACGGGCTGGCGAGGCGCACCGGATTTCCGGAGCTTAACGTCGTATTTCTTGAAAAAGCCCAGGCGCCCGATGCTGCTCCTGTACCCGATGCTGCTCAGGCGCCTGACGATACGCAGATAGCGGCCCCGGAAGCGGGAAACTATGTCGCTGAACCTGACGATCAGGGCGGATACGATACGTTGCCTCCGCTCCCTCCTGAGCCTCCGGAAGATATTGACGCCGCAGGCGGAATGTCAGAAACCGCCATGGAACCCTCGGGCGAAACGGCAGAAACCGCCATAGAATTTCCAAACGGAACCGTTCCGGCAGACGCAGGCGCGGCAGAGGGACCGGCGTATACGGAAGAAACGCGCACTGACGCAGAAACTGCAGACATAAGAAATTCTGCCCATACACAGGCTGTCGAAGTTGAGACCGTGACTGTTAATTTCAGCGCGGCTGAATATGAAAAAGAGGTGGAAGCCCTCGCGCGTGCAGACAGCCAGAATCACAGATATTTCGGCGAAGGCGGCTCCGGAGGAGGGTACGCACAGAGATCTCCGGGAGCAGGATTTTATAACGGAAAAGGCGACGGAAAACGCAATAAAAAAACGCGTATAACTCCGCCGGAAGGCGCCGAACCTCCGAAGGACAGAAACGGAAACGTTATACTCATCGGTAAGGATTTTGACGTTCCTACTGTCAGAATGGCAGATATAAGCGCCGATTCGGGCTACGTAGGGCTCGCAGGCAGGGTCTTCAAATATGAAACTAAAAAGCTGAGCAGCGGGTCGTTCATTGCCATCATATCCGTGACGGACGAGTCATATTCCGTCGTGGCAAAATTCTTCTTCCAGGCGGAAGATCTCGAATACGTTGACGGCTTTTTCAAAAAGAACAAATATGTGCGTATGTACGGCGAAGCGGCGCTCGACAAGTTCACGCACGAACTCACCGTCATGGCGAAAGCGATAATTGCCGCCAGACACGAAGAGCGTATGGACGATGCGGAGAAAAAGCGCGTCGAACTCCATCTGCACACACTTATGAGCGCCGTTGACGCCATCACGAGACCGGGCGAGCTTATGGACACGCTGATACGCTGGGGCTGGGGCGCATGCGCCATAACCGACCACGGCGTCGTTCAGGGGTATTCAGAGATCACGTCGATATACAAAGACTATAAAAAGAAGCATCCGGAGCACGAATTTAAATTCATATACGGGTGCGAGGCGTACCTTTGCCACCAGACGCCGGACATGAGCCCTGAAGAAGCTAAAAAGCTGCCTACGTACCACTGCATCATCCTCGTTAAAAACTATACGGGACTTAAGAATCTATATCAGCTCATCACAAAATCCAACCTTGACTACTACCATAAGCGCCCCAGAATGCCTAAATTCGAGATCGACGCACACCGCGAAGGCTTGATATTGTCGCCGGCGTGCTCGCTCGGCGAACTGTATGACGCGGTAATAAACGGCGAGAGCGACGAGAGGCTCATGGAGATAGGCAGCTGGTACGACTATTTCGAGATCCAGCCGACCGGGAATAACATGTATCTCGTGCGTGAAGGCACGGTGGATTCCGAGGAAGATATCAAACGCTTAAATCTTAAGATGATCGAGATCGCGGACAGACTGGGGAAACCGGTCGTTGCCACGTGCGACGTACACTATCTGAGACCCGGCGACGCTATTTACCGAGAAGTGCTGCAGGCGGGGCAGGGGTACGACGATTATATGAATCAGCCTCCCGTATATTTGCGTACGACGAAGGAGATGCTCGCTGAATTTGAGTATCTGGGTGACAGGGCGCAGGAAATAGTTGTGGATAATACTATAAAGATCGCCGATATGATCGAAAAGATCCTGCCCGTGCCGAAGGGGAACTACCCGCCCAGCATTCCGGGCTCCGACGAGACGCTGCGCACGTCCGCATATGAAAAAGCGAAGGCAATATACGGAGATCCGCTGCCCGAACTCGTTGAAAAGCGCCTGACCAGGGAGCTCGACGCGATCATCGGCAACGGCTATTCGATCATGTACATTATCGCAAAGGAACTCGTTGCGGAATCGGCCAGAAACGGGTATCAGGTAGGGTCAAGAGGTTCGGTAGGATCGTCATTGGCCGCGTACATGGCCGGGATCACGGAGGTGAATTCTCTTCCTGCACATTACCGCTGCGATTGCGGCTACCTCGAATTCCACGAAAATGAAGGGTACGACTGCGGCTTCGACATGCCCAAAAAGACTTGCCCGAAGTGCGGAAAAGAACTGATCCGCGACGGCTTCGATATCCCGTTCGAAACGTTCCTCGGATTCAACGGAGATAAGGTTCCGGATATCGACCTGAACTTCGCGTCCGACGACCAGCCCAACGCACATAAATATACGGAAGTGCTGTTCGGTAAGGGAAAGGTCTTCCGCGCCGGTACCGTTACGGGCCTCGCGGAGAAGAACGCCAGAGGCTACGTGCTGAAATATCTGGAGCGCAGCGGGAAAACCGCCAGCAACGCCGAAATCGACCGCCTCGCTTCAGGATTCGAAGGCGTGAAAAAAACGACCGGCCAGCATCCCGGCGGAATTATCGTAGTTCCGAGAGACAGAGACATACATGATTTTACGCCGGTCCAGCACCCGGCGGATAAGCCCGATTCAGACACGATAACGACGCATTTCGAATTCAAATATCTGCACGACACGCTGCTGAAGCTCGATATTCTCGGCCACGAAGGTCCCGAAATGCTGAAGCTTCTGGAGAACTATACAGGCGTAGACAGCCGCAGCGTGGATATAAACGACGACTATATGCTCTCGATCTTCAGCTCGCCCGACGCGCTTAAGATGGATATGAGCAAAGTAAAAATTAATATGCCTCTGGGCACGTACGGAGTCCCTGAACTCGGCACGAACTTCGTCATTAAGATGCTGATGGAGACGCGCCCGAAAAAGGTATCGGAGCTCGTGCGTATTTCAGGCCTTTCCCACGGCACAGACGTGTGGTCCGGAAACGTCCAGACGCTCATAGAAAGCGGAACGTGTACGCTGTCCGAAGCTATATGCTGCCGCGACGACATAATGCTGTATCTGATAAATAAAGGTCTCGACAAACTCATGTCGTTTACGATCATGGAGAAGGTCAGGAAGGGCAAGGGTCTCACTCCCGAGTGGGAGGAGGAGATGCGCGCGCACAACGTCCCGGAATGGTACATCGAATCGTGTAATAAGATAAAATACATGTTCCCGAAGGCACACGCCGTCGCCTACGTAATCCTTTCGCTGCGCATCGCGTGGTTCAAAGTATACCGTCCCGACGCGTACTACGCCGCCAGATTTTCGCTCAAGATCGACGACTTCGACGGGGCCAATATGCTTCACGGACTTGACCGCCTCTACGCGCGTATGTCGGCAATGAACCTCCTGAATACCGGGTCAGATGCGATGGCCGGTGACGATGACGGCGGTTCCGGGTTCGACGATTTCGGCGACAATGACGATTCGGATGATGATTCCGGCAGCGGCGATCTCAGTGCGAAGGATAAGAGCCAGGCGGCGGTCTATTACCTGCTCGTGGAGCTTTACGCGCGCGGCCTGAAGTTCCTGCCTATCGACATTTACGAATCTGACGCGAAAAACTTCGTGCCTACGCCTGACGGGATCCGCCCGCCAATCGGCTGCCTCCAGGGCGTCGGAACGTCCGCCGCCGAGAGCATCGTCAATGAAAGCCGCAGGCGCAAGGCGAGGGGCGAAAAGTATATTTCGATCGATGATTTCCAGGCTTCCACCGGCGCGAATAAGTCAGTAGTCGAGGCGCTTAAGAGCGAAGGCTGCCTCGCGGGCCTCCCCGAAACGAATCAGGTATCCCTGTTCGATCTGTTCTGATCTGCCATGTACGAAATTGACTACGATCTGCTTGCAAAGCAAACTTTATCGTTGTGTGAAGGCGGGGACGGTTCCGCGGCTTTTGAAACTGCGTGTCTCGCAAACGTTTCTGCGCTACTCTTCGACGCGCTCGCTGACGTGAACTGGGCGGGTTTTTACCGCCTGATGCCCGACGGATCGCTTTTGCTGGGGCCCTTTCAGGGCAAACCAGCCTGCATGGTCCTCGCGGCGGGTAAGGGCGTATGCCAGGCTGCCGTGGCTTCCGGACGCAGCGTTGTCGTCAATGACGTTCATGCTTTCCCGGGGCATATCGCATGCGACAGCGCCTCGGCGTCCGAGATCGTTGTCCCGCTCCGCCGCTCTGACGGCATCCTCTGGGGCGTGCTGGATATCGACAGCCCGGTAAAAGGGCGGTTCGGGGAAATTGACCGCACCGGTCTGGAGAAAATCGGAAAAGCAGCTGAAACAGTTCTGTAACTTTTGTGTATTATTTGTAAAAGTGAACAGGATGGGATACGGCGATGGACGAAAGATCGTTAATGGCCTTTATAAAAAAAATATTGCTAAACGGATCGCCCGAAAAAGCAGGTTTTTCTCTGAATCAGCTTGCGGAGATCCTGCGTATGCAGCACGCGGATCCCGGCCAGATCAAACTTGTAAAAGAAGCCGCAGAATCGGCACGGGAAGCCAGAGACGCCGCTGCGAAGCCGGATTTTCTCAAGCAGGATCTGGTTTTGGCAATAAGAGCATCCAAAAAACGCAGAAGAGAAGAAGAACTTTATTCGAGAGGAAGATGCTGATATGGGCAATTATATGGACCGGACATATCTTGCCATCGACGGCGTCATCCTTACTTACTCCGGAAATGATGAGATCCTCCAGATTCCCTCAAAGCTTATGGATATGGATATCGTACGGCTCGGAGACGGAGCTTTTATGGAATCGCTGATAGAGCATGTCATAGTTCCTGAAGGAGTAAAAACGATCGGAAAGAGAACGTTTTATGAATGCCCGCGCCTGAGCCAGATCGAATTACCGGGTTCTTTGGAAAGCATAGAATTTTGGGCTTTTTACAGATTGCCGATGCTCACTTCTATCACCATCAACGACCTGGCATTATCGAAGAAGCAATTTATAACTCTTAAACAATCTGGAATACCCGTCGGAGGCACTAAATATATTGTCACCGATCCGTCGCCATTAACGTTAATTATGCAGATCATCGAAAATGTCGAAATATTGCCTGCAAAATTTATCCCGAACACAATTTCGCGTCTGTTCGAAGCGCCTGATTCTAATACGTTCTCTGAATCCGCAAGCTATAACAGTTTCCGTTTTGGCATTTCAGGAGGGAAAGAGCAAACAGAAGAGTTCCGGAACGCGATCTCCGACATAAATAATCCTGTCGATCCTGAAACGGAGAAGCAGCAGGATGAGCTGCTCAAAAAAGAGTATAGGGCAGATATACAAAAAACGGCAATTATTTTTATTGATGCGGAGAATTACTCGAACTCCGGCGACACTTATTACGTCAGGGCGGAGATCCGGTTCGGGTTTTATTTCTGGCAAACTCTCCTTCCTGTTTATCATGAAAGGAAGCAATATTATCTGTACAGACGCAATTATCTCAGCAGAAACGGCGGGGATAAATATTTAAGGGTCGACGTAGCGATATTGAACGATAAAGGGCTGGTAACGAACAGAGAAGAGGCGGAGGAAGTTTATGCAAAATACAGAATGCTGTCACTTCTCTGATCTTGAAAATAAGGTCAAAGACGTCTGTATCCTCGGCCGGACCGTTCCGGTAAAGAACTATATCTGTTCGCCTGACGGGGTCAATTACCGCCTTAAAACGGATCCCGTGCGCCTTCAGCTCGCTCTGCTTCCGCTCTCATTCTGCCCTGCGTCATGCCCGTTCTGCCTGGCAACAGACACCGGCAAACACCTCCGGATCGACACCGCAAAGCTTGAAAAAACGATGAAACTTCTTAAAGCGGAAGACAGAGTACGCGGCATAAAGATCACGGGCGGAGAACCATTTTATGATATTGACCTTCTGAACGAAGTGATCAATATTCTGTTTTCGGTATTCGGAGAAAGTATGGAGGTGTCCGTCAGCACCAACGGGATCGGGCTCGGGGATCTTGACAAGCTCGATAACCTGGAACTTCTGGAATCGATACATATAAGCAGGCATCATTACGATGATGACGTAAACAGATCACTTTTCGGAGGGTTTCAGGTTCCCGGCGCGAAGGAACTTAAAGCAGCGATCGATCCGGTGCCGTTTAAGGACATATTTGTTTTTAACTGTATGCTGCTGAAAGGTTATATCGATTCAAAAGAAGAGGCACACCGTTTTTTAGATTTTGCGATCGAAACAGGCGTTCCGAAAGTAGGTTTCATGGTCTGCACGCCGGTAAACAGATTTGCCGAGAGTCACACGTTGCCCTTCGAATCTGTTATTCGCGACGATGACGATTCGATACTGTTTACAAGGGGATTTTACGATCATGAATATTGCCACTGCCGCGACGGCGTTTACGTTTCCCCGGACGGCAGGCTGATAGAACTGTATGGAAGGGATACGGCGGGATGCAGCGTGCCTTATTCAAGAGGGCTTGTTTATGATTACGACGGCTATCTGAAAGACGGTTTCGGGGGTAATATTATCATCTGATAAAAGGGAAAAAGCTGTGACTATTGAAGAAAAAATCAAAAAATTCAAGATAGACCTGCTGCGCAAACTGCCGTTCTACGGCGACATTTTGCTGATGATGCCTATTGTCCGGAACGACAACATTCCGACTGCGCAGACAAACGGCAGAAAGATAGAGTATAACGGCCGCTTCCTGGAATCGATGTCTGTCGGTCAATGCAATTTTATTATTATGCACGAAGTCTTCCACGTTCTTCTGCATCATTGCAGCCGGTCAAAGGGAAGGATCCCGCAGTTCTGGAATATCGCGGCGGATCTCGTCGTAAATGACATGCTGCTCAGGCTGCAATATGATATGAGGCGTTATCAGATCGAATTCGAAAAGCCGGACGACGGACTTTTCGATTCGGTCGGATTAAACGACACGGTTGAATCCATATATGAAAAAATAGCACAGGCAAATAATTATTCTTTGCCAATAGATAAAAAATTTATTTTGAGCCCCGGCCAAAAAAAGTTGACGGATATTCCGGACGATCTCATTATAATTGAAGGTTCAAAGCATGAGGGAACAATGTTTCCGATCGATGCCGGGAAGCATTCGGACGGATCGGACGGATTGAGCGAAGCAATGATAGATCAGGTCATACACGACGCGATCAATAAAAACAGGGGCACCGCAGGCAGCTTTTTTGCTCCCAGAGAGCTGATGCTGCTTGATGATGCGAAGAAACTGAACTGGAAATCACTGCTGAAAGATTTTCTTCAGGAAGAGATCAATGACGAATCGTCATACACGACTCCCGAACGCAAATACCTTCATATGGACCTGATCCTGCCCGGATACACCCTGACCGAAGAGAAACTCGAAGAAGTATGGGCTTTTGTAGATTCTTCAGGTTCTATCGGTGACAATGAAATGAAGGAGTTTATAACACAGCTTTTCCGTATTTCAAAGGAATTTAAATGTGTTTTTAATATCTGCTACTGGAACACAAGCGTATCTGACGTGTATATGAATATACCTGACGAAAAAGCATTGCTGAAAGCGGTGCCTAAACACAGCGGAGGGACGGATATAAATTGTGTGTACAGATGGATAAATGAGAATAAAATAAAGCCCGAAGTTATGCTGATCCTGACGGACGGGTACTTCGGAAAGCTCGACGATTCCGTCTTTCGACCGTCACTCAGGGAAAAGACGATACTTGTGCTTTCGGAGGGGATAATGATAAACGATGATATGAAGAAGATCGGGAAGATAGCCAGGCTGTGAAGCGGACAATATAGAGACATATGATAATGGCAAATGGCATAAATAAACATGGGAGTTGAGGAATCGTGACTTTAAGAGATTTTGGCGACTGCGTTGAGTATAACATTAAGAACAATATCAAGCACGCGATACTCGGCCTGGGAGCGCCGGGCGTGGGCAAATCACAGATCATACGCCAGATAGGCAAAAAATACGGATACAAAGTGATCGACATCAGGCTCGCGCAGATGTCGGAAGTCGAAATAGGCGGACTCATCTATCCGAACGAAAGCAGGACAAAAACAGTATGGCTCACGCCCGAGGTATTGCCCGACGAAAACCGCGACGGAAAGAACACCATACTGCTCCTCGACGAATTGACCTCATGTACGAAAAGAGTGCAGGTCGCCGCGTACCAGCTGATACTTGACCGCAGGATAGGGCAATACCAGCTTCCGGAAGGCACGTTCGTTATTGCCCTCGGAAACCGCGAAGACGATGACGGCGTATATATAAAACTGGCCGGACCGCTGGCAGACCGCTTTGAGATCCATTACATTGACCCGGATTTCGATCAGTGGAAATACGATTATGCGCTGAAATACAACGTTCATCATCTCGTGATAGCGTATCTGACGTTCAAGCCTTCCGCGCTTCATAACCAGAAAGAATCCGGAGGAAGTATGGTATTCGCGACGCCGCGTTCGTGGGACAGGGTGAGCGACATACTTCACATCGATTCTGACGTCAGAAAACCGGTCATAATGAATAAAATAATCGGAAATGTCGGAGAAAAAGAAGGCATTCAATTTGTTGAATTCTGCAAAAATAACAGTGATATCGTCACCGCTGACGAATTTCTTGCCGGAAGAGGAGCCGCACCGAAATCGCCCGAAAAAATATCGATCCTTTTATCCGCTCTGGCAGATAAAGCATCATTCCTCGCCACGCTCGGAAGCGCGGAACTGACAAAGGAGCAGGAGTACAAGGTGCGTGCTGTTATTAGAGCATATTTCAGATTCCCGGAATCTGAATATACTGTCATCGGGCTCAGAAACCTGCTGGAAATGAACAGGGAAGTGGTTAAGAAGGTATTTTTATCGATAGACGACCGCGAAATACGGAACTTTATCAAGGAAAATAAAGCTGTTTTCGGGCTTGATCAGTCTGAAAACTCTAAGCGACCTGGCGCCAGGCTCGCTATGTGGAATTGAAGAACGGAAATTCCGCAAAAATGATGCGGAAAGCAGGTTTAAAACGGTCAGATGAAGGCATTGAGAAGGTTTTTGAAAAGCGAGATAACAGGTTGGAAGGCGTTTGACATTATATGGCTCTGCATTGCCACGATCGTCATCGCCGCGCTGTCAGTATACTGGCGCGATAACTGGCTCAGCGTCATTGCATCGCTTACCGGCGTATGGTGCGTCATCCTGACCGGAAAAGGCAAGCGTTCTTCATTTATTTTCGGCCTGATCAACGTTGTCTTTTATGCGATAGTGGCGTTCCGGGCCAGATATTACGGCGAAGTTATGCTTAACGCGCTTTACTACCTGCCGATGAATTTCGTAGGATGGTTCGCGTGGAAGAAACATATGGACGAAGCTACGGGAGAGGTCGTAAAAGAAAAGCTGAGCCTGAAAAAAAGCGCGATAATATACGCTTTAACGGCGCTTGCGATAGTGCTGTACGGATTCATTCTAAAGGCGCTGGGCGGCAATCTCCCGTTCATTGACAGCATGAGCACCGTGGTCTCGGTCGTTGCCCAGATACTGTCGATCAGGCGGCTGGTGGAGCAGTGGGTGCTGTGGATAGTTGTCGACGTCGTCACGGTGATAATGTGGGCGGTCAATTTCGCCAGCGGCGGCGAGGATATCGCTACGCTGGCAATGTGGAGTATTTATCTGATCAACGCGTTTATAATGTTTGCGCGCTGGTATAAGGAGGCAAAAAAACGTGAGGTATGACGTCGGAATGTACGGCGGTTCGTTCAATCCGCTGCATTTAGGACACGTTGACTGCATGATACGGGCGGCCAATATGTGCCGCGAGCTTTTTATTGTACTCAGCGTGGGTAATAAAAGGGGCGAGATCAACGCGCGCGTCAGATACCGCTGGATCTATCAGCTCACGAAGCACATCGGAAACGTTAAGATCATCATGCTCGAAGACGATGCTGATACAAAGGCTGATTATACGGAGGAATACTGGAAAAAGGATGCTGAAACTGTAAAAGCGGCGGTAGGGAAACACATCGACGTCGTATTTTGCGGGAGCGATTATGACGGCGACAGCTTCTGGCACAAATGTTATCCGGACAGCGAACTTTATATATTCGAGAGGAACGGGATCAGCTCCACAGAACTCAGAAAAGACCCGTATGCTCACTGGGACTGGCTGCCGGAGATCGTAAGGCCGTATTACGTGAAAAAAGTGCTGCTGATGGGCGGCGAGAGTACGGGCAAATCCACCCTGACGATCAATCTGGCACACAGGTTCAACACGAATTATATTGACGAAGCAGGACGTGATATCTCGGAGCGCAGCGGTACGGATATGCTCATGCTGCCTGAAGATTTCACCGAGATACTGCTTCAGCATAAACTGAACGAAATAAAAGCGGTCGTGCACAGCAATAAAATACTGTTTATTGACACCGACGCACTCGTCACACAGTTTTATATGGGCTTTTTAAAAGACCCGGAAATAGAGCGGAACAAAGCATTGTCCGACGCGATCGATGCGCTTAATGAATACGATCTGATACTGTTCTTAGAGCCGGACGTAGATTTTGTGCAGGACGGGGACAGGAGCGAAGTGATCAGGAACGATCGCGAAAAATACAGTGAAGAAATCAAGGAACTGCTCAGAAGCCACCACAAAAAATTTGTCGAGATCGGAGGTTCGTACGGGCAGCGTTATGAAAGTGCGGTCAATGAAGTATGCAGACTGATGGAAATGAACTGAAGAAAAAAAGATTTATAAACGTGCTCTGGATCGTTTTGCTTGTGGCGGGATTATTGCTGATTCCGCTCTCGCTCGTTATTTCCAGTGTGTTTACTCCCAAATTTAATATGCCGCTTTTTTTCCTTTCTCAATTTTGCGGCGAGCTTCTGCTGATCCTTGCCCTTGCCGCATGGAGAGTTTCAAAAGGAAAAACGAAGAGCACCAATATCTTCCGCGCTTTAACGCCTGCGCAGATAGTTCTGGCGTCGTCTTTGTTATTGACGGCAATCGGAATGCTGTCAGTACATACAGCGGCGCTTCTTCTGATCGGCATGCTGGGGTACCACGTGGCGATCATTTTGGCGATCGTGAGAGGCGTATTAAATTATAAAACGAAGCAGTCAAGCCCGCCGGAATCTGCGCAGAAAACTGTTGCTCCGTCCGCTAATTCCCAGAGTATCTTTTCAGCGAGGAGCACTCCTACTGCAGCTGTTCCCGCGGCAGGTGCCGTAAAATCTTATACGCCGCCTTATTCTGCGAACGTTGTCTCCAGGCGTATAGTACCTCAGCCGTTACCCCCGCTTCCGCAACAGAGAAAACTGCCGCCAAAGCCCGCTATCGTTCACTGCGAAACCTGCGGGATCGAAATGAAAAACGACGGCAGCGTTGCTCATATGGGTGACAGATATTTCTGCGAGCGCTGCTATGAAAGGCTGCTGGTGGATTATTATGAAAAGACCGGCGAGGACAGAAAAGGCCAGATAGTGCTTCTTATAAGAGAACTGAAGAGACTTGCCGAGTATAAGCGAAGAAAGGACCTCGTGAGAAAAATCGTCACCGCTCTGTCCAATCTGGAATCTTACTGGATATTCCGGGAAAAGTGCCTCGATACAAGATGCGATCGTTGCGGAAGAAAACTTTCAAACGACGAACTGATCATTTTTAACGATATGATGCTGTGCAGTGAATGCATCGAAAATTTCAAATAATAAAAAACGGAAAAGTGTAACAGTTCGCAAACACACGTGTATTTGGGAATGTACACTATAGGTGTACCATCACGCCGATTTTGATTGACACCGCTTAATAAAGCGTTGTAAAATAAGCGCATAGAAAAATATGCGTTTTGTCGATGAAAAGAGGTGTATGACTGTAATTTTAAAAGACCGTACAGATACATCCGCAGCTATTCAAGATGTTCTGAAGAGGTACTGATGAAATATAAACGGCGGGAAGGGCTCGAGGCATGGCTTCGGAAAAGCTGACATTTGAAGAATATTATGAAAAGTACAGCCACCAGGCGTACGGATATATTTATAAAAAGATCGGCGACAGTTACCTCGCAGAGGATCTGACTATGGAAGCGTTTTTGTCATGCTATCAGAAATTTGACGAATTCGATCCCGAACTGGCATCGTTCCAGACGTGGCTGTACGTCATAATAAACAACAGGCTGAAAAATTACTACAGGGACAGAAAACAGACGGAAAATATTGACGACTATATGGACCTGGTAGGCAGCGGCGAGGACGACATGCTCGCGGCTGAAGAAATAAAAGAAATGCGGGACGTCCTGGCTGACGGGCTTTTAACTTTACCGGAAAAGAAAAGACAGATAGTCATACTTAAATATTTCAAAAACAAAAAAGCAAACGAGATCGCGCAGATAATGGGAATGACGCCGGTAAACGTGCGCGTTCAGTTGTCACGGGCGCTGGAAAAGCTGAAACAGTATTTCGAGGCGCGCGGATCGACCTGGCAGTGGCTCTGATGCCTGCCCGTATCAGGCAGGGGATCGGGACCGGTTCCCTTCAGGCGGTAAAACGGCAGGAATATGAGCAGTTCATACGTTAAAACACCAACAGTATTTCAAATGGAAGCGGCAGAATGCGGAGCGGCGTCATTGTCATCCGTACTGCTTTACTATGGGAAAAACGTGCCTGCGGAGCAGCTGCGGATCGACACCGGAACGTCTCTGGACGGATCGAGCGCCGGGGATATTTTGCGCGCGGCGGAAAAGCACGGCCTGGAAGGGCACGGGTACAAAACGGACGCAACTGAACTGATGGCGCTGGAGGTCCCCGCGATCCTTCACTGGAACCACGATCACTTCGTCGTTTTCGAAGGATTTAAAAGGGGATATGCGTACGTCAACGATCCGGCGCTCGGCCGCTGTAAGCTTACGTTTGAAGAATTATCCGCAAACTATTCCGGGATCGCGCTCACTTTCAAACCGGGCAATGACTTTCAGAAAACGTCAGGCGAGGAGCTGAAGAAGCACAGCGAAGAAGACGGTTATCTGAATGCGTCGCTGCTGCTTACCGGCCTTATCCTGCCCGGATTTATCCTCGCATTTTCCGGCCTCGCAGTCCCTGTATGCGCGCAGATACTTATAGACCGCATAATCACCGGATCCGCCGGGCTTGCTGCCGTCGCAGGGATAATGCTTTTCGCCGCGGTATTTTATACTGTTTTCGAACTGCTGCGCAGACATTTCCTCGATAACTTCAGAAAAAAGATGCTGATCCAGGACGGCGGAAGGATGCTATACAGAATACTCAGAATGCCCCTGGGTTTCTATAAACGCACGAACTCCGGAGACCTGGCGGGCAGGCTCGACGACGTAAATGAACTCGCCGCACTGTTCACGGACATATTCGCCCCGGCCATTATCGGCGCCGCAGCGATCCTTATATATTCCGCCGCGTTCCTCGTCTATTCTCCAGCCCTCGGCGCCATCGCACTCGCAGCAGTGCTTTTAATGGTATTCACGTATGCGGCAGCTGAACGTCTGACGGCGCCCGATCCGGTGAAGCTCAGGCGGGACAAGGCGAAACTGGCAGGTACGGTACTTTCAGGCCTTTCCGTAACCGATACGCTTAAGGCCAACGGCGCAGAGGACAGTTACGTTTCAGGAGTTCTGGCGGATAATTACGCGCTTAATTCTACTTACCGGAGCCGCAAATGGCAGAGAGAACTGCTGAAAGCATTGCCGCTGATCATAAGAGTGGCAGGAGGAGTATGGATCGTTGCCGCATGCGCCCTTCCGCCGATCGGAAACAGTGTAAGCAGCGGTATATTGGCGGCGCTCCTGATACTCTACATGCTGATGACCGGCTGGACTAAAAAAATTGCCCTCCTCGCCGGGAACGGAAGCAGAGCAAAAATAAGCAAAAAACGCATAGAAGACATAATGACCCGCGACGTTGACACGCGCTACCTCGCCAGGACCGGGCAGGAGCAGGTAACGTCAAAGCTGAACGGCGAGCTTATCCTTCGCGACGTTTCGTACTCATACGCGCAGAACGGCAGGCACGTGCTTCGCGGCGTAAATATCTCTCTCGCTCCGGGCGATCACGTCTACGTGACAGGCGATTCCGGCTGCGGCAAATCCACGCTCGCGAGGATCATGTCCGGCCTTTACGAACCGTCCGGCGGGTCAATATCTTTCGACGGTTTTCCGCGCGACAGTATTTCCGCCGAGGCGTTTTCCGCGAGCGTCACGTTATGCGACAGCCTTCCTGCGATGTTTTCGGGAACTGTCAGGGACAATATCACTATGTGGAACCCGAACGTGCGCGAATCGGACGTCATCGCCGCCGCTAAAGACGCGTGTATCCACGACTTTATCACCGGCAGACCGGGCGCTTACGGAGCCCGTCTGAATGAAGGCGGTTCGAACCTCTCTACCGGCCAGAAACAGCGCATAGGGATCGCACGGGCCCTGGCAGTAAACCCCTCCGTACTCATCCTTGACGAGGCCCTCTCCGCGGTAGATCCCGCCATAAAAAAACAGATCATTGACAATCTCCGCAAACGCGGCTGCACGCTGGTCATCACCGGAAAACGCGATGACGAGGCCGAATCGTTTGACCGGGTAATAACGCTTGAGGAGGGATCGCAGCGTGGCTGACAGTTTCATCTTAAAAGGCGAGACAGTTTATTTAACGCCCGACAGCAGCGACGCGTATATGGTCACGCGCGGCAGAATGCTCGTGTTTATCGTTCCGGTAGACGGTAAAAGCACGGGGCGCCGCACCTTCCTCTACGAAGCGGGCGAGGGCGAGACGGTCCCGGGGCTGCATTACCGCGATCTAAATTACAAGAAGTGGGCGTTTTGCTTCGCTTCGTCAGAAGGGTGCGAGGTCAATATTTTGCGCGGCGGCGCGGGCGAGGACGTCAGGCGTGATTTTACGCGCAGGGCAAACGTGCCGCATTACGACGTCGAAGGATTTGAAGAAAGCGTCGTTGACTGCCGCAGAATAAAGGCACTCGCGGAGGACAATTTTATCCGCAGGAGCGCCGAGGCGAATTCGCATATTTCAGAAGTAACGAACGGGATCGTTGACGACGCTGTATTCGTCAGGAAAACCGAAACTATCCGCACCGGCGAGCCTTTGTACGACTGCATCGCATACCTCTGCGCGAAAGCCGGAGCGCGTATCGCGCCCTTGCGCAAAGTGCTCGAAATGTACGGCAAGGACTATACGATATATGACGTGGCAAGGATCTCGGATTTTGCGTGCCGCGAAGTGAAACTGAACGAGAAACCGTATCAGGCGGCGAAGGGCAGCGTCCGTGCGTTCGCTAAAGAGCCGTTTATAACGGAGGGACCCGGCGGGAAGCCGATGGTCTGCTTGCGCAAAAAGCGGCGCGCGGTTCTTTACGATCCCGAAACGGGAGAGGTTATACCGGTAACGGGCGGTGAAGCGGGAAAAGCATATTATATAACGCGCACATTGCCGTCGCGGAAACTCGAGACCGGGGATATTGCCGCATTCTGTGCTAAAAGCATCAGGCCGCTGTACATGATCGTATTGTGCGCCGCCGTGCTCATGTGCGCCGCCGGAGCATTCCTGCTTCCGCTAAAGGGCGGAGAGCTGCTGGAGGCGGCGCTGCCCGCGGGCGGCGCGGGCTCGGCAATAAAACTCGCGCTGATATTGACGGCCGCCGGCGCCGTTTTCGGCCTGCTCTCGGCAATACGCGGCATCGCGCGGAAAACGATTGCCCAAGAGATTGAATTTGACCTTCAGAACGCGCTTTACCACCGCCTTTTCCACATGCCCGAATCGTTTTTCAAAGAATTCGATTCCGCCTCGATCGCTGCGGGGGCAGCGGGCGCCGGAAAAGCCGCCGGAACGTATGCGGAACTGGTGATATCGGCCGTATCGGCCTGCTTAACAGGCATTGCCGCCGTCATCGGAACATTTTTATGTTCAGCCGCAGGTCCTGCAATATGCGCCATGATCCTGTTTGCTATTTCATTGACCCTATGGGCCGTTTTCGGAAAACTCTCTCTGAAACAGCGCGCGGAATACGACGAAAAATCAGGCGAACTCAGCTCGCACCTGTATCAGTTTATTGACGGCATCGAAGAAATTCGCGGCGCCGGAGCGGAGGATCACGTTTTATATGAACTTATGCGTTCCTACGCAGAGCTTAACAGACTTTCAGAAAAATACAGGAAACGCAGAACTCTTTTTGCGGTAATCTCCGGACTATCCGGAGCAGTGCTGCTGATGCTCGGATTAATTACATTCCCGGCCGTTTCGGTTGCGGCAGGAGGCGGAGGATTCACGGCATTCTGCATTTATGCCGGAATCTTGCTCGAAAGCGCGTTTCATGCAGGAAAAAATATCAGGTGGCTGCTTTCGGAAGGCGGCGTCACAGGTACGCTCAGGCACCTGATGGATCAGGCGCCGGAATGCGGAGAAACTGCGGATGCGGCACCGGCGATAACGGGTGCAATCGAACTGAGCGGTGTTTCTTTCCGCTATTCGGACGATTCACCGATGATACTCGAAAACGTAAATCTGAGCATAAAAGCAGGTGAATACGTCGCGATCGCAGGACCGTCGGGCTGCGGAAAGAGCACGCTGGTCAGACTGCTTCTCGGCTTCGTAACTCCAACTTCAGGCAGGATCTATTATGACAACATCGATCTGGGTTCGATCGACAGAAACCGGTTGCGTGCTTCCATGGGCGTCGTGCTTCAGGAGGATAAGCTCCTGGAGGGCAATATTCTGGACAACGTCCGTGCGTCAAGGCCCTGGGCGACGGAGGCGCAGGTCAGGCGGGCAATGGATCTGGCGGGGCTTTCTGAAGAGGTGGAAAAGCTGCCGATGGGGCTTATGACCGTTACCGGCCGCGACGGAGGCGGATTCTCCCACAGCCTTTATCGGCGGATACTGATTGCCCGCGCACTGATTAAAAATCCGCGCATACTCATTTTTGACGAAGCCGACGCTAACCTTGACCGCAGGTCAACAGATAAATTGCGTGCTGCGATAGCCTCGATGTCCTGCACGAGGATCATCGTTACGCACGACCCTGAAAGCGTTAAGGATTGCGGGCGAATCATCACGCTGGACGGCTCGGGGCACACGTATTGTAACAAAGAGAGCGGAACGGTGTAATATATATAGAAGCGCGGCAATGCGGCCGTACTTCTGATTATTCGCGAAAACGGTATTAAAATGGGAGAAAATGATTTTTTAAAGAGAATGCAGCTTATGTCCGACAGCGAGCTGATGCTTGACGAAGACCGTCTTGCAAAGGTCGTAGGCGGTGCGAACGTGTATGCTGCTGATGCGATCGCGGAAGCGGAGAGCAGCACTTCGCCCGATGCCGGCATGCACATGAGCGCGGCTCTGTTTCGTAAAAAAAGCGGCGGAAAGCGCGTTTAAAACGTTAAAACGCAAGGAAGTAAAGGCGGCTGATTATCCGATTGCAAAAAATCCGGATAAGTAGTAAAATTAAGTTATGGAGAAGCTTCTCCAGACGGACGGTAGGTTATGAAAAAAAGCGACATCGAGAAAGTGTTATCATTGTTATCTGATTCCAAGGACTTCGCGGATGATGACAGACTTTCCAAACTCATCGGAAAAGCGGGCGAACTTGACGCGGATGAGCTTGATACGATCGTCGCCGCGGCGCATAAGGACCGTATGCGGTTCAGCGCGCTCCTTGACCGTATCGATTCCGAAAAGAATAACGACTGATTTTTACCGCCTGAGCAGCCCGGATACCGCGAGCGTTTTTGTCTATGAGCAGAAGACATATCAAGAACAATACTCTGGAGCTTCTGGACGGGGAGAACAATGCAGTTCTTTCCGTTTTTGAATTTATGCGCGAAAACGTGATGGTAATGGAGCTTAAAGGGCAGATCAAAAACGAGGTCGCGCACAGCCTCGGCGACGAGATCGATTCGGCTTCGTTTGCGTGTGAACGCCTGGAAATCGATATGAGCGGCGTTTCGTACATTGCCGGAATGGGGCTCGAGATACTCGGGAAGACGCAGAGCGAGATCGAGGCGGAAGCGGGGCCGGAGATCGTTCTTACGAACGTGCCGGAAGTGCTTGCCGCGAAATTGCGCGAGGCGGGATATGGCGGAAAAATTGAGATAATTGACCGTGACGGCCGGGGGTAGTCGGAGTTGGAGCAGCGTGAGCTTAATCATATAAAGCCGTACGAGGGCAGCGAGAAGTACATCTTCGTCAGCTATTGTCATAAGGACAACGAAGCTGTGATGAATCTTCTGCGCCTTCTTGAGAACGCGGGATACCGGTTCTGGTACGACGAGGGTATTGACCCGGGCTCCGACTGGCCTGAAGTTATCGCCGAGCACCTCGATAAGTGCGACTCGTGCATTGCCGTCATCACTCCCAACGCTCTCGAATCCCATAACTGCCGCCGCGAGATTAATTTCGCGCTGCGCCGTAAAAAACCGCTTATTTCCGTGTTCCTGGAGCCCGCGGAACTTTCGCTCGGCATGGAGATGCAGCTGTTTTCCAGCCAGGTGATGTTCAAATATGAATATCCGTCCGAAGAGGCGTTCATGGAGAAACTTAAGAGCGCCGAGTGCCTTAAAGACTCCCTGGCGTCTGCAGGCGTCGCTCCCGCCGTGGGCCCCGCTCATTCAAGGGCGTACGTGCCCGATCTGTTTGCGGTGACCGGAGGCGGCGTGAAGAATTTAAGCCTTCTTCCGGCCGCGCGGGCAAAGCGCAGGCGCTGGATAACCGTGTCTGCGGCAATATGTTTTGTGCTGGTCCTGGCTGTCGTGGCGGTGGCAACGTCCCTCAGGAAGGACAGTGTTTCGGCGAGGACCGAAGCCGGTCCTGAAGGCGGCCCGGATAATAACAAAGACGTCGGCAGCCTGCTCTTTAATCTGGGTGCGACCGGTGATAACGGCGCGGCTGATCCTGCTGCGACCGGCCTGCCTGATATTACCGCCGAACCTGCTGTGACCGAAGAACCGGTTCCGTCCGACGAACCTGCGGCTACTCCCGAACCTTTCCCGCTCGTGCGCAAACTTGTCGTGCCTGACCTTCGAGACCTTGATCCTGAAGAGGCGGTCCGCGCGATATACAGCGCCGGATTTTTCCCTGAAGAGGCCGCGCCTTCGTTCGACTGTACGGTCAGGCTCGGCTGCGTTTCCAAACAGTCTCCCGCGGCCTTTTCAAGCGCGTATGCGGGGGATACGGTTTATTATTCTGTTTGTGAGATCGATCCTGCGAATCTTTCCGAAAGCTTAAAAAAAGACGCGAAAGAATATAACGGCCACACGTACATCGCCGTTAAAACCTATTCCGCCTGGTCCTATGCGCAGGAACTTTGCGCCGCAATGGGAGGACATCTCGCCACGGTAGGCGATGCCGGGGAGCAAGCCTTTTTGGAGCGGCTGGCCGGCGGGGAAGAGCGTTTTTGGCTGGGCGGATTCCGCGAGCCTTTCGATCCCGACAGCTGGCAATGGGTGACCGGCGAGCCCTGGGTGTACACTAACTGGGGCGAGGAAGAGCCCAACGGCTATAACGGATCTTACGGCGGCGAGGACCGTCTCGCCATCTGGCCGCGCAAATGGAACGACCTGGTCAACGAATCCCACGAGCAGGGCGGGTTTATATGTGAGTGGGAGACCAGGGTGCTGCCCGAGGCCTGAGCAGGCAGCAATGACTGATTCGCCCAAGTGGTGCTGCCCGAGCCCTGAGCAGGCAGCAATGACTGATTCGCTCAAAAAGAACAAGCACTAAAGCGGCAGCCGGCAGAACGCCGGCTGTTTTTTTATCTAAAATATTTTTAATTAATGTGTAACAAAGTGTTCTGCTGTGTGTATTTCCTATAGACATATATTGTATTCTGCATTTTAAGAATATGATGTGCCATAAAAAAAAGGAGGTCATTAAATTTATGAAGAATGATTTAACAATCGACGAAACCAATAAGAAGAAGTATTTTACTCCTCTTTTGGAAGTTGAAGTGTTTTCAAGAAATGATATCGTCGTTTGCTCTGACGATGACGATGACGGTGAATGGGATCCTCAACACTAATTCAATATAAAGGAGAATGGTTATGAAGAGAATAGTAGTTGTAGTGCTATCACTGGTACTATTGTTTGGCGTTTTTGGCATAAGAACTACCCAGGCAACAGAAACTGACCCGATGCTCAGCATTTACGCATGTAACCTTGCTTTTAAAGACAATGTTTACATTAAATATGCTGTCGCGGGTGACGATCTTACCGATGTTAAATTGTTGATCTGGACAACACCTCAAACTGAATATGTTTATGGAACTCAGCAAAAAATATTGAATCCAACAGGATCTACATCGGTCGGTGATGTCACATGCAAAGTTTTCCAGTTTACTGATTTTGCTGCAAAACAGATGACAGACGTTGTCTATGCGAGAGCATACACAGAAAAATCCGGAGTTAAGTACTATAGTGAAGTGCAAAAATATAGCATCCTGCAGTACGTATATAATAAAGTAGGTAAAACAGGAACAGCAACAGAAAATCAAAAACTGATAAATCTGCTCAACGCTATGATTGAATATGGAGCACTTGCTCAGATTTATACTGGTTATAAAACAGATAGATTAGCCACGCTTGATTATTATCAAGTTAAAGTTGTAGGCGGACATCTGGATGATATGTGTGATAACGGACTGTATCTTCCTGGCGAAGAAGTCAATATCACGGCTCCTGAAACAAACGATGACGGAAAATCTTTTATGTATTGGCAGGACGATAATTCTAATGTTATTGCAACAGAAGCATCTGCGACAGTTACTGTTGGAACTGTTAATGCAAAATATACTGCCATTTACGGAACCCCGTCTCCTCTGCAGTTCGACAGCAACGGAGATGGAACTTGCGTAGTTATAGGTTTAGATGAACACACAGATACAGAAATTTTTGTTCCTGAAACATCTCCTGATGGAGACAAAGTCGTTGGAATTGACAACTCTGCATTTCTTAATGAAGATATTACAGTTATTCATCTTCCTGCTACTATTGAGGAAATTGGCAGAAAAGCTTTTAGTGGGTGCACAAATTTGACGGATGTTTATTTTGATGGTACCCAGGAGCAATGGGAGAATATTGCTATTTCTTCAGGAAATGACGCATTACTTAATGCGCAAATTCATTTTAAAACAGTAGATGAATATTTCACTGTCACATTTGTTGATTATGATGGAACTGTTATTTCGACGCAACAAGTAAAGAAGGGCGAGAGCGCAACTGCTCCTGATAATCCTGTTAGAGAAGGATATACCTTTAAATGCTGGAGCTGTGATTATTCAAATATTACAGAAGATACTGTAGTTACAGCGGTTTATACCGAAAATTCGAATGAAAACTTTACAGTTGTTTTCTATGATTATGACGGTACTACTGTTCTTAAAACAGAGACTGTAGCGGCAGGTGCAGATGCCACACCTCCTTCTGCTCCTTCAAAAGCGGGAGCTTCTTTTGTCGGTTGGGATACGAATTATTCAGATGTTAAAGAAAATCTTTCTGTAAAAGCGGTATTCAATGATGAAACTAACATTTTCAAACTGACTGGCGATGTTGACAACAATAACAATCTAGCTACCGTCACTTTGGCTTTAGACGGCAATGTTTCTCTGTGTCGTTTCTTCCTTACAGTAACATACGATCCTCAACTGCTTAAACTAGTTGATTACGATAATGAACTTAGTCTTTACTCTCCTGTAGTTAATCCGGAAAAAAATGAAAACGGCGAAATCATTGGAGATGCTGACGGAAAAATTAATCTTTCTTGGGCTCAATCTTCAAACAAAAATAAAAAGCTTGATATTATCGAGATGCAGTTTGAGATTCTCGGCGGAAACAATGAAATAACTGCGGTTGATGTTATCGTTAATGGCATTGAAATGCTGAGCGGATCTGAACATGTCGATGTCGGATATACGCATACGTGTTTTGCTTTTCAAATTCAATAAAATCAGATGAGTAAACAAAAGCTTCATAACATTTTAATACTGTGGCTGCTTGTCATGATCACGATTTTTGCAGTGATCATGACAAGTAGTTGTGGAAACAAAACACCTGAACCAGTTGCAACTTTGCATAAGGATGAAGAAGCTGATCCAACTGCTGATTCTTCAAAACTGTCAAATGTTTTTGTGGTTGAAGAAGGCATAAATAATGATGGTGATATATCGGTAACTATATTGCTTCGAGGAAATGTGTCGATTTGCCGAATAAGTGCATTTCTTTTTTATGATCACGAGGCTTTAGAACTTATTGATTATGATGCAGAAACAGGTATCATTGTTCCACTTGTTAATCCGCCTAAAAACGATGATGGATCTCTTTCAAAATCATCAGATCCAGGGACAGTGCGTATTGAATGGGCAAACGCAACTAATGTTACAAAACAGACTGATGTACTCAAACTCGTATTTAGGAAAAAACTTGATAATGCTGCAGTATCGTTTAAGATTAACGCGGTTAACCAGATAATTGATAACGCAGTAGTTGAAGTGGATTATAACATACAGAATTCAGAGCTGGTAATTAAATGAAAAAAAGCTATTCGTCTGGCAAATCATTATATATTATATTAAGCCTGATAATATTCTTACTCGGGATTGCAGTAAGTGTTACAATTATAGTTTTGAAAATTAACTCAAAATCAACAGGCAACAAATTTACTGTTACTTTCTTTGATGCGAACGATAATAAGTTTGAGATTGTGAAGGTCAAAGAAGGAGATGCGGCGAAACCTAAAAAGCAATTGCCAGAGGTTCAGAATGCTGTTTTTAAAGGCTGGGATAGATATATAAATAATGTGACTAATAATCTTGAAGTTCATCCCATTTATCAAAGTGTTACTTCAGATTATAACGCATTTTATATTGATACTTACTATGCCAGCGAAGGAGAAGAACTGTCGGTAAATTTAAAGCTGGGTGGTATCATAACAGTTACTACTGCCACAATAGGGATTGCTTATGACGAGCAGGTTTTGGAACTAGTTACAGTTAACGACTCGGCTTATTTGTCAGAAACATTTGCTGACAAAAGCTATATAAAACTAACTCTGGATTTTTCAAAACAAACTGTGAACCCGGGAGATGTTATTGAATCTTTTCGATTTAAAGTAAAAGGATCCGATAAAATAACCGATTTACCCATTGATTTAATAGATATTTTTTGCGAGGGAAACCTTGCTAATGCGACTTCGGTTGCAGGAGATATATATATTTTTTAATAGGAGGAGTATTGATGAAAACAAGAAAGAAAGGAATTGTTATCCTTTGTGCGTCTTTGGTGGCTGCGATAGTAATGATTTCTATTGCGGCATCAATTAAACCAATAACACGCGCGGCAGAAACAAACTCTCTGACCAGCAAGTATCCAAAGATTGATATCAATTCAATCACATTTGAAGGAGATAATCCTGCTGAAATCACTGGCGAGGCCAGTACTGCTGCTGCGGAGAAACAATGGTATGAATATCTTACTTATTCACCTCAAGCTGTTTCAAGTTTTAGAGTAGATGATGAGCGCAGGTTGTTATTCTATGATCCATATGATTATGCTAGCTCTATGATTATGAAGATAACCGAGGACGAATCTACCTGGTCAAGTGCAAACAGCATTACAATTAGTTATACATCCGGAAAAACCATTTCTGAAACGTGCTCGGAAAGTGTAAACACGAATTTGTCTATCCAGATTCAAGCTGGTATAGATCAAAATTATTCACATTCAGAAGGATCTAGTTCGTCTGCAACTAAAAGTTGGAGTCGCCAGGAAGGGGATTCTTCTACGATGGGGACTTCATTAAAAAATGCAACAAAAATATCGCTCGGAAAGCCGGCTTTGGGTATCGGTGTAGATAATACTACTGAATTTGGTTACAGTGACAGCGAAACGCATTCTTCTTCTACTTCTGTTGGAGGTCAAAACGTTGAGGGCATAACATCTTCAACTACAAGCGGTTGGTCTGTTGTTGCAGATAGAGTAACTTCTTCAATGGGCTCCTCTTTTTCAACAAACAGATCGTGGTCAACCAGCGAATCAAAAACGGTCAGCAGGACATTCAATGCCGGATATTTTAATGCTAACGGAGCCCCACTTCAATGGAAAATAGTCCATTACGTTGTATATATGCCTGTCAAATATGCGCTTCAATGCAAAATAGATGGCGAGTGGGTAACAACGGATGAAAGCTATTGTATCCTTACTACAATTGAAGGTGCATGTCGTGCGTATATGAAGAATACCCAAGCATATATTGAACATTGGGGGACTGGAGAACCTGTTATTTGGGGTGATTTCTGGAATGGATTTTTCTCGGAGTCAGAACTTATTGCCGCATACCAGGGTAAATTATATCCTGATAATATTTAAGGAGAACGAATATGAAACGAATAATCTCTTTAATTTGTTTTGCTTTAATTAGTGTATTACTAATTAGTTTGTTAATATCCGCACCCGCTCTTGCTTCTTCTGCTACAGGGAAACCAGTTCTTTCGTTGACAGAAACAGATGTATTTCAAGGGGATGTTTTTACATCGACATTGTCTTTTGAAAAAGGAGCTAAAATAAGCAGAGCCACACTGTTTTTTAACTATGATCCAGAGATCGTTGAATTAGTCAGTTGTGTACCAAATGAAGATTCAATTGTCTCGCCTGAAATCAATACAGATGTTGTCGGTCAAATTTCAATTGCTTTCTCGGTTGGCTATAACATTTCGGCTAATTTGCCTTTAGCGGACATCACTTTTGCTCTCAAAGATGATCTCTCAGAAGGTAATTATAGTTTTCTTGAACTCATAGAGAGCAGAAGTTTTGTTGGAAGGTTGAATAGTGATAACATTGTTGAAAATATCGAATTCGATTACAATGCACACGATTTGAAAATCTTTCAGGCTGGAGATATTAATCTTGATGGAAAAGTAGATGGAATCGATGCAGTTTATATTTTAAGATACGAATCTGGATTGCAAAGCGGAAGAGAGGGAGCATCATTTTATCTACCGTATTATTCTGATCCTGCTCAATATGATAATCATCAAAAATATATGCTTAATGTTGCGGATGCATATTTTGATGGTGAGGTTAATGGCAGTGATGCGGTTTCCATTTTGCGTCATGAAGTTGGTTACGATGAACTTCTTGGAAACAGAGTAGCCATTCGTTTTTACGATATTGAAAATAATTTATACACCAAAAGATCTGTTATATTTGGAACAGATTTGACACGTATTCCACCTGTGCCAGAAGTTTCTGGATATGCAACGGGATCATGGTCCTCTCAAAGAAATTCATATGTCGCACCAAACTTTTCGAATCTAGAAACCAACATTGATGTGTTCGCTTTTTATGGTCAGCAGGTTTCTGAGGCAATGGATTACTATAAAAGGACTTTAACTGCAAGATACTATTCCGATGACCTTCAAAATAATCTCTCTAACGATTTAAACTTAGTAACTAGTTTGTTTTATCAGGGTGAATACAGAGCAACTATTGCCTGGACTTCATCAAATAATGCGACATTAAATGCTTCGGGAGATGGCAAATTTAGTCGCCCAACATATAATGAAACTGTTTCCCTTACTGCATTAATAACATCTTACAAAGGTGAGGTAATAGAAATGGAAGATTCGATAACATTTGATTATAATGTTATCGGTGTATTCCAGGCTCCGAGAAAATCGGAAGTTGAAGAGTGGTTAACAAACTTCTTCAAAGACGGTATTAATTACGAGCTAAAGTTACCTAAAAAGCTCACTAATAAGGAACTTGCAAGTGAAAGCGCATATGAACTTCGCATCGAATGGGATATTGACGATAATGGAGTTGAGAATCCTATTTCTGTCATAACTAGGACTAATACATCAAAATACATTGATCTTATTGCTCATGTATATTTTAATGGTCAGCCTTTAGAGGATGATGGTCGAATCGACTTTGAAAATATACATGTTGAAGCAATAACAGAAATGGAGATTAGAGCATACGTTATAGACAAAATTGCAGCAAACATGGGATTGACCGTAACAAACAACGAAACGTTTTGGCATGATCAAACTCCATATTCCACAACAATAAAGTGGGTTTCAAAGAATTCTGATATTGCCGTTATAGCCAATAATACAATATCTATACATAATACGGCTGTAAACGGAACACTTCTTCCGCTTTCTGCACAAGTAACTTATAACGACGACGAAGGAGCGCATACGTTTGAAATTGAGTATACTGTTAGTGTTGTTACTGAAAATACTACACTTGTTCCTGGAGTAAATATAGATCCTGCATTGTATGATGCTCTGAAAGATGCCACAGATACATATGGCAATTTAACAACTGAAGCGCTAAAAGACAACAGGTTTGTTTATCTCGATTTAAGCGGATATCCTGATATTACAGATTTAACAGGCTTGTCGTACTGCAAGAACCTCCATGTTCTCAATATTTCAGGGCTTCATGTAACCCGTGGCATGAACGAGATTGCAACACTAAATAAACTTGAGGCCTTTATTGCAAGAGGATGCGGGTTGAGCAATTTGACAGATGGAGGAGTTCCCGTCCTGAAGAATGCTATAAATCTTGAGATGGTTGATTTATCATGCAATAACTTTACATCACTCGATTCTGTTTTCGCAGAAGGAGTTATGTATGGTAAATTATACGAAATGTATCTCAACGATAACAATATTCAAGACATTTCTACATTGTCGAAAGCTCCTGCTCTTTGTGTTTTGGCGCTATCTAATAACGGCTTGACAAGCGATAAAATTACGCCTATAGGCGGATTTAAATATCTGACATATCTTTCTTTATCAAACAACGACATAGATGATATATCTGCACTTAAGAATCTTACAAGACTTCAAGAGTTAAGACTCCAGAACAACAGAATATCAGATGTTAGAGATTTAAAGAAACTGACTAAACTTGTTGCTCTTTACTTAGGAAACAACCAAATTAGAACAAACATTGATTTCCTTGATTATTTAACAGAATTAAGAGTATTATATCTAAATGACAACTTAATTGAAGATATTTCTCAATTGGTTTCTTTAGAACATCTTGAATCAATTAACGTTTCGGGCAATAAGATTAATTCGCTTTCAATTCTTGAATCATATAGTGGCACGCTAAAAGAAGTATATGCAGAGAGGAATGAAATTGCGTCTTTCTCGTTTGTGAGAAATATGGTTAATCTTAGAGTGTTGATGCTGTCGAACAACTTAAGTATAAAAGAGAGCAGCCTTACGTCATATTTAGTGAATCTTACTAAATTGGAAACTCTTTGCTTATCCGGGAAGCCAATCTCAGATTTGAGTTTCATTGAAGGAATGGACAAATTGATTAGACTTGATATTGCTGATTGTAAGATCCCATCATATCTAATTAAATCGTCGCAGATAATAACTGAAAGTAATGGGATTCAAATTTTAGAAATTTCTGACTATCAGGATAATATTGCATCAATTCTTGGAAGAAAATCTACACTTCTCTTCCTTGATATAAGTGATAACAATTTAGCATATTCAACTAATGAAATGGTTCAGTACATGGCAGAAGAGCAGGGAATTGTCGTTAATGTTTCAACATTCTCGTTCACTGGTAATTATCCGAAAGCGTTTAGCGAATTGTATGAGCTTAATAAACTTGTTGTTCTTTATGCTAATAATACCAACAAGGTAATTGATGGCAACGCGTTTACTCAATTGATGACGGATCTTAAGTATATTGCATTCGAGAACTCGCATATTGATAGTATTACATGGTTGTCAAGGCTTCGCAACCTTGTTTATGTTGATCTTGCCAACAATTACATTACCGCAGTAGATCTCGGCACTAATATTTCGGCGAGAAGCAAAGAAACACTTCAATACCTTTATCTTGATACGTTGGCTAATGATGCATCCTTTGCTAAGGCATATGTTTCGTTTGATGAAAACGTGCTGAAAGAGTTGTCACTCGAAGGTATTACAGTTGGTTCCATGGATAAATTACCTTATATGGATCAACTGGAATATTTGAATATTTCGAATACGGGAATAACAAATCTGCAGGGAACGGATCCGGACTTTTACGATACTCAGTCAATTCTTAGATTTACTGAACTTAGAGTTCTTGATGTTTCTCACCTTGATGCAGATATTACTTGCTTGAATGAATGCGAGAATCTTGAGAAACTGTTTGCTGTGGCAGATGTTGAAGAAACATTGTTCTTCAATAACGCTCTTACTACCTTGTATGATTTGTACAATGATGGTGTAGAGTGCTATTTATATGACAAAGAAACTCCTTATGAGCCTGTTGCCTCTGTTGAAGGAACTCTTATTCTTGACAGAATCGAGGATTTCTCTTGTGATATAAGAGTTGCGGCGGATAAAGTAATTAGTGACAACAATCCATACATTGTACCGTCTATGAACGACTTTGAATTAAATTGGTCAGTTAGTAACGCGGTCAATTATGAGATTAAGAACGATTATATTACAGTAAAGGATTACACAAACATTGATGATGAGACGCTATCTGTAACGGCATCCATTTTGGTTTATCCTGATCAGTCTCCTGTGACTAGGACGTTTACAGTTAATACGTCAATTTTAAGACCTACATCCGTTTATTACAATTATAATAAAACAGGGCTTAAAGATTATATGAGGCGGTTAGAGCCATTCACTTATGCTGTAATCATTAAAGCAGCTTCTACTGAAGGATTCAGCTCAGCGGTCAAACCCGTTGTGGATGATATCAAGTATTCATATGCTTGTGTTCTTGCGAATGGCCAGCCGGGTGTTTACACAAATATCTTTACTAACGATGCAGATAATGGCCATACGATCAAGGCAAATGCGCCATTGAATTCTGTTTCAACTATAACGGCCAAGATTGGGCATAACAAGAACAACAATTTTGTTCAGGATGATTCTGTTTCTATCTCGTTTACAGTAACTGGGAGGACATTTACAGCAACATATCATCTGAACGATGGTACTTTATTGAACAGTGACAACGAAAGCATTACTTCTCAGGAATTACCTGAAGAAGCAGAAATGTTCAAAAATCTTACGTTATCGCGCGCAGGATACCTTTTCGATGGATGGTACACGGATTCCGCGTTAACGCAGCTGTTCTGTGCTGCTGGAGCAACGGCTTATATGCCTTGCAACGATGTTGATTTGTATGCAAAGTGGAAACCGCATTACTATACGTTAGTATTTAATGCAAACGGTGGAACTGTATCCGAGACAGAAAGAACAGTATATTGTGATACACCTATAGGAACACTTCCTACTCCAACAAGAACAGGTTACACCTTCGATGGATGGTACACTCAGGCTACCGGCGGCACACTGGTCACTGCGGATACTGTATATGTTACTACTGAGACTGTTACTTTGTATGCACATTGGAGTGCAATATATGTAACTTCTCTTGAGATAGTAACTCCGGCAACTACTCGCACATTCTATGTAGGAGATACTTTCTCTTCAGCTGGGCTCGTTGTTAAAGCTACATACAATGATGGAACAACTGCAAATGTGAGTTGTACTGTATCTTCTCCCAATATGACAACAGCGGGTACAAAGACAGTTACTGTCTCTTATGGAGGAAAGAGTACCTCTTATACGATCACTGTAAATGCCTTGACAATTTCAATATCGATCAATGCTTCTACAGCATCTAGCGGATATATGACTGTCAATGTAACAGCTCCCAGAGGAACTATCACTTATTCGTCAAACAACACAAATGTAGCCACTGTAAGCAGTTCTGGAAGAGTAAGTTTGGCAGGCGGAACGGGTTCAACCACGATTACTGCCACTGCTAATAACAATGGATGTACTGTTTCTGCTTCTAAAACTATTACCATTTCCAATACTTCAGGAACTAAGTATAAAGAGACTTCTACTTCTACATCTAGCTCGGTCTATTATGCATCTCAACCTGATGGATATAAAACAACTATGGTTTTATTAAGTGGTAATACCATACCTACTTATTCTACTAATCTTGCTGATTATACTGGAAGTTCTAGTAATACATCAACCGGAAGAGTTGACATCAATTATACAGAAAGCGGAACGTATGGTTATGTTTATTATCAGTGGCATTATAGCGCTACGCCTACTGCTAGTACTGCTTCAAACATTTATCGTATTATTAACTATAAGCAAGGGAATAGAAATGTTCAAGGGACAACATATCCTTTCAACAATAGTCTGCAATTCTTCAGTACGACAGATTATCGCGAACACGGAGGTAATACAGGAGGCGGAAGTAACCAAACTGGTTATGCTCCAAGGTGGGCTTATGAAGATACGAAGATAGGACATCCGTGGTATGTTGCTGAAGGTATTCAAGGAACCAACGGGGAGTATGCATATTCAGCATGCTGGTATAGGTTCCCGATTCAGCAGTATACCAAAACTACAACAACATATACTTATTACTATTATACAATTTCTTGATGAAATCATAGAACAGTTTCGTTGTCAAAGATTGTATGTTAAGTAATGTTGTTTAAGAAAAGCGGGCTTTAAAAATTAAAAGCCCAGTATGAGCAAGGAGCTTAAATGTACCAATTATAAGGTAACTTTAAGCTCCTTTCATTTAATGCGTTATCTTTCCTTTATTTTCACGGCCGGTGATAATTAACCACCCACATCAGTAATAATTTTACTTGACAATCCAAGTAAAATGAAGTAAAATAAAGTAAACGAACCCGGAGCCGTGGAGGGAGACTTCGGGTCGTTCGTTGACAGGGGCGGAGGATCGAATCGCAAAAGAACTGCAGAAGGGAAGGAGGGTGAACGGATGAGAAGGGCTGAGATCGAAGAGAAGCTGGAGGAGCTGCCGAGGGGCGGTATAACTGTTAAGCGCGTTAAGGGCGGGAACGGGAAGTATTATGAGTATCATTTCCTGCAGTGGACGGAGGGCGGAAAACAAAAGTCCCGAAGACTGCGGCCTGAAGAGATTGAGACAGTAAAAGCGCAGCTGGAGGAAAGAAAAAAACTTGAATTGACCTTAGCTGTGGCCGGGGCAAGTCAGGGATCTCTTGACGTTCGCCCGACAGGAAAGCGGCACGGTTCCCATACAGAATACTCGAACGCTTACCCGACAGAATACCAGCGCGGCCGCCGAACGGGAGGATTGACCGAATATGTTGCCGAAAGGGAGGAGAGCTACCCTGCGTGGCATTTGCCTGAGGAGGAAGCGTTCGGCTTCAGAACGGAAATCCGGATCGGACAGAGGCTAAAAACTTTCGCGGCCCATTCCAAAGAATTAAAAAAAAGGGAAGGATTTGCCCGTTTAAGAGATTATTTATACGGCGATGAATATAGCAGGGTCTTCATTCTCTACGGCCTCAGAAGGACCGGAAAGACCACTCTGATCGAACAGGTGATAGCCGATATGAGCGACGAGGATTTCAAAAGAGCCGCTTACATCCAGGTTACCGCAAAGAACAGCATTGCCGACCTGAACAGTGACATGAAATCGCTGGAAACAAACGGGTATAAATACATTTTTATTGACGAAGTCACGATGCTTCAGGATTTCATCGAAGGAGCGGCGTTGCTGTCGGATATCTATGCCGCAGCGGGGACGAAAATCGTACTTTCGGGGACTGATTCGCTGGGCTTCTGGATAACGAAAAGCAATGAGCTGTATGACCGCTGCAGACTGCTTCATACCACATTTATACCGTACCGCGAATTCGCCGGAGTGCTGGGTATAAACGGGATCGATAATTACATTCGGTACGGAGGAACGATGAGCCTCGGCGGAACACATTATAATGAATGGGTATTCGCAGATAAAAAAAGCACCGATGAATATATTGACAGCGCCATTGCCCGGAACATACAACACTCTTTGAAAAATTACCGGTACGGAGGGCATTTCAGGCACCTGTATTCACTATACGAAAAAAATGAATTGACCGGGGCAATAAACCGTATAATCGAGGACATGAACCACCGCTTTACGATCGACGTCCTGGAGCGCGAATTCAGGTCAAACGACCTGCGGATATCGGCCAATAATCTGCGAAAAGACAGACTCGGACCGACAACGATTCTGGATGATATTGACGTCGATTCCTTCACAAAACGTCTGAGGGAGTTCCTTGAAATAAAGAACAAGGAAGAGCGTACGGTTGGCATAGATGAGATCCATGTGGCTCAGATAAAAGAATATCTCGAAGCACTCGATCTGACTGCGGAGATAGACATCACTGACAGCGAAGCGGCTGGCCCGGGCAGAAAACGGACGGTTTTTACACAGCCCGGTCTTCGGTATTCTCAGGCGAAGTCGTTTATCGAATCACTCTCGGAAGATCCACTCTTTAAGGCTTTAGGCGCGGAGGAGCGAAAACGCGTCACGGAAAGGGTACTAAGCGAAATAAAAGGCAGAATGGCAGAGGACATCGTTCTGCTCGAAACGAAACTGGCCAGACCGGAATATAACGTATTTAAGCTGCAGTTCCCGGACGGGGAATTCGATATGGTCATTGAAGATCCGCGGAAAACGGAGATAGAGATATACGAAATTAAATACAGCAAGGAGCGAGTCGCAGATCAGGCGAGACACTTAAAAGATGCTAAGAAATGCGAAACGGCTGAATTTCTGTACGGAAAGATAACCGGAAAGACAGTACTCTATAGAGGCGAAAACGCGGAAATCGACGGCATTCTGTACCGGAATATCGAGGATTATCTTCTTGCACTGTGAAATATGTGATGCGGATGAAGCTGCGAGGGCGCGTATTACGCCTCGATGACTGGTGAGACCGCGAGGGCGTATAAAGCTGCGAGAGCGCATTACGCCGCGTTGACTGGTGAGGCCGCGAGAGCGTATAAAGCCGGCGATGGATTAGCTACAGTAATGTAACTCTTTTAATTCTTGAGTGTATATATGCCTATGAAGATTTAATTCACAGCAAAGGAACTCAAAAAACGAAAAGAATTATATTGCCTTTAATTGTTGCCATCGTAATTAGTGTTATGTGTGCGGGCTGTTCTGCGGGCAAAGGGGAAGGTACTTTTACCCATCAGAGCGACGTGGCGGGCACGTTTTTCGGGCAGCTTGATTACGAAGGATCCGGGAAAACCGTTAGAGATCGGTTTCCCCGACGGCAATGTGGAGAGTAGCCGGGGGTAAGCGGACGGTGAAAAAGCAGGGGGGATTTTGATCGTATGAGCAAGCTTAAATGGATATGTATTACGGGGATCAGTACCGCGTTATTTGTTGTGTTGACGATGTGCCTGCAGGTGCCGGTGTTTGAAAATTACTATCTCTGCCTGGGCTACGTGATTATGGCAGTCTGCCTGTATTCATTCGGCGTGTTCAGCGGCACGTTCGTTGGCGTCGCCGGCGTCATCCTATACTGTTTGTTGACCAGCGGACTGCGTGGCATGCCGGGATGGGCAATCGGAAATCTTGTCATCGGGGTCATTGTCGGGCTGACGTTTAAATTGACGAAGAAATTGAAGAAAAACTGGGTCCGGGCGGTCGTCAATTTCATCGCTATTGCGTTGTCAACGGCGCTTGGCATCCTTATTCTCAAATCTCTCACCGAGTGCATTCTGTACGGACAACCGATGCTCGTCCGAATGGGCAAAAACGTTTTCGCTTTCGTTGCCGACGTCTTCATGCTTGAGTTCAGCCTGCCGATCTGTATGTCGATGGACAAGATAATAAGGAAGAGTTTAAATATCGCGAGCTGATTTGACACCAATGAAGTAATCGGCAGATTTCTTATGAAAGTCACTAAAAAGCGCTGTCAATGAATGTTTTTGAGTGACTCAACGAACGATAATTGTGTTTTGTTTAAGAGGCGGCTTTGCCGCAGATCGCCGCAGATTACTGTTTCCTGCTCCGGCCGAATATGCTATAATATCATCGAATTGGATCGGGATCGGCGCGAAGAACGCGGACCGGGCCAAACCTTTAGTCAGGAGCAGAAAGCGCAACACATAAAGGACGTGAAAAAATGATTGACCGCATTTCCATGAAAAGAACCAAACTCGCGGCAGTGGCAGTGATTGCGATAGTCCTTGCCGCGGCAATGATGATGTCCGGGTGCCTGTTTGTATTGCCCGAAAAAAAGAGCGACGCTAAGCCCTCGAAGACCGGGGTCGTTGCGACAAATAACGGCAGCCAGAGCGGTGTGCAGAGCGCGACGCCCGAGGGAGTAATAAAGGACAATTTATTGACCGTTCAGCAGTATTCGACGCCGAAGAACGTGCGCGTGCAGAGCGAAATATATCTGAAGGACGTCGAGGGAAATCTGTACGTCTCGGCGGAGACGCTGGTGGCGAACGATAACGCTTTCTACCCAGACGGCGCGATCGAATTTTTCCTCAACGATGCATACGGCAAGCTGGAATTCACACTGTACATGCCGGAAGAAGCATTCTCGGGGGACGAAGTCGTTGCCGCGCAATATTTTAAAGTGTACGGCGACGGGAAGCTGCTGTATGAGGCTCCGAAGATCGACAAGGAAAACTACAAAGCGTTTGACGTTTCGGTCAATGTTTCAGGCGTGAAGGTGCTCAGGATCGAGCTCGAGGGGCTCTACAGGAAACATTTCGGAATCGACCATTTTGATTATCCGATCGTGGCGGCAACGAAGCTGTACGTTACCCGCAAGTAACGCAGTAACGCGCCCGGTACGGCCGAAAGCTGCCCGCGGAAAGCTGCACGCGCGGTTGACTTAGCGGCACCGATGCGGTATCATATTTGAGAAAGTAAATATCTGAACGGGAGGTTTAGTTATGAGAAAAGATCTGGGTGTGTTTCCGGCGGTATTTCCGATGCCGGTGCTGATGATAGCGACGTACGGCGAGGACGGAACGGTCGACGTTATGAACGCGGCATGGGGAACGGCGTGCGGCATGGATAAGGTCGCACTGTGCATATACGGGCACGAAACAAATAAAAATATTGACCGCACCAAAGCCTTCACGGTGGCGATCGCAGACGCGGCACATATGGCCGAAGCGGATTATTTCGGCATCGCGAGCGCTGGGAAGGTCAAGGACAAGTTTGCACGCACTGGCCTTACGGCGACGAAGAGCGCGTGGGTCAATGCTCCGGTAATCGAGGAGTTCCCGGTGACAATGGAGTGCGAGTACGTCGAGACGGTCAATACCGAGGGCGTGACGTGTGTTGTCGGCCGCATCGTGAACGTGACGGCGCGCGAAGAGGTGCTCAACGAGCGCGGCAAGATCGATGCATCGAAGCTTGATGCGATCCTGTTCGACCAGTTTGGGAACAAGTATTTCCGCATCGGCGAGGAGGCCGGCGGCGCCTGGAAGGCCGGGAGAAAGTTCAACTAAGATTGACGCGCCGGGCCGCACCGGGCCGCACGACGCCTGCGAAAGCGGCAAGGGCTTGCGTGATATTGACGCGCCGGGCTTGTGCGAGCGCTTGCGTCGCACCGCACTTGCGGCAAAGGTTTGCGGATATTGACGCGCCGGGCCTGTGCCGGCGCTTGGCCGCTGCTGCCCGGGGCTAATAAAAGAGGTAAAAGTTAAGCGGATCGCTCATGTTTCGCTTAACTTTTTTGTTTGGAAGGGAGCCGCCGACTTTTCTTTTAATTTGCGGCCGTATCGACTAGGCGTGTTGCACGGCCACAATTCTTCTTTTTCTTATTTGCGGCCGTATCGGAGAGGCGGCTCGCACGATCATTTTAAGAAAAAAAGAGCGGCAGGAGATTGCCGCCCGTTTAATTGCGATATTGTGCGCCGGAGCGCGGGTATCAGAACAGCGCGGAACCTGTTGTCCTCGGGAAGGGAAGGACGTCGCGGATGTTGCTGATGCCGGTGAGGTACATGATCAGGCGCTCGAAGCCGAGGCCGAAGCCGGCGTGATGCGTTCCGCCGTAGCGGCGAAGGTCCATGTACCAGTCGTAGGACGCAGGGTCAAGGCCGAGCTCGTTGATCCTTGCCTCCAGTACGTCGAGGCGCTCCTCGCGCTGGCTGCCGCCGATGATCTCGCCTATGCCGGGGACAAGGCAGTCCATTGCCGCCACGGTCTTTCCGTCGTCGTTCAGGCGCATGTAGAACGCCTTGATCTCCTTGGGGTAGTCGGTGACGAACAACGGGCCTTTGAACACTTCTTCGGTGAGGTAGCGCTCGTGCTCGGTCTGCAGGTCGCAGCCCCAGTAAACTTTATATTCGAAGCGGTCGTTGGCC
>JAEEGL016505646.1_pt1 | contig 44393 bp, 43 predicted proteins | sample 9134231 | NCBI WGS metagenome assembly JAEEGL01 (sample SAMN16246548, study PRJNA631951) | gut metagenome | biome: gut microbiome; feature: rumen; material: fiber-attached | host: Bos | place: Iran: Karaj | collected 2018-10 | reverse complement strand
CTCTGAAAATTTGAATCCACCATAAGAATTGTTGCCTCATCATCTGATAAATCTCTCACTATTGCCGGAACCTTCGTGATACCGGCTTGTTTTGCGGCATATGCCCTTCGATGGCCGGATACAATTTCATATTGACCATTCTTCGGTCTTACGATCAAAGGCGTCAGTACGCCATATGTTGCAATGCTTTCGGTGATTCGTAACATCGGCTCATCCTCCACGACCTTAAAGGGATGCCCCTCAAAAGGTACCAGTTTCGATAATGGCAGTTCCTGTACCCGGAATGGCTTGTTCAACGACTCTGCTCTTTCATCCATCTTGTTTTTCCTCCTCTGCTAGATTTTTCGAGATCAATCTCCCTCTATCCCATAACTGAGATCATGATTAACCTTAGTCTGATAATATGGATTGATTGTTGTCGGGGCATTGTAAAGCGCCGCCAGAAGATACTGCTTAATATTCTTCACGTCGGAGTCATTCTCCCTGAGACAAGAAAGGACATAGCGAATGGAGAACGCATTCAACTTCATAAGCCTTCCCCTGACAACCTCCCTAGGTCTGTCGTCGCCGGCAATCCTGAATGTCGTCCGATTTGTTGTGCAGGCATCCGTAAGAAGTTCCATAATCCCGTCGATCGTTTCCTGTTCAGAGGGATAGTCCAGAAGCAGAGCATCATACTCAAGAACGTTTTTGAAATATCGTTCAATGATGCCCCTTGTCCTCATCCCTTCCGATCCCGGATAGATAGGATCTGTATCACTCATGTCTGTATAACTATTATCAGTATTACTTGTTCGTGATTTCAGCGATTCAAGATCCGTTGTTTTCACGAGTCCAGAGTCGTGATTATCACGAATCAAGAATCGTGTTTCTGACGATTCTGAAGCCGGGTTTTCCACTGAATCGATGAAGTTCTTCACAAAGATGAGGTTCGGTTTACCCTGACCCTGGCGTCTTTTCTCGATAAGACCAGCCTTCGTCTCCAGTTCATCCATCAGTTTTGTCGCTTTATTATCTGCGCAATTCAGTTTCTCCATGATCTCTTCCAGACGGAAAATGATATAGACACGGCCATGTTCATCGAGCCATCCGTTCTTTGCGGAGAGATCCATTCGCTTTAGAAGTATCCCGTAGAGAATCTTTGCTTCCGGCGAGATGTTTTTGTACTGCTCGTCTGTAAACAAGACTGTCGGTACCCGATAGAATGAAAACTGGTCGGCTTCGCGGCCGTAGAAGTAGTCATGCATCAGATATCACCGCCTTGGCTCGGTCGGTCGAACGCCAAACAGGGGAATCGATCGGAAGCGGCTTTGTTCGGAAAATGCATTTCTCGCTCTTTCCGTAAGGACAGGAAGAGAAAAGACATTTCCTGTACTTGAACTCCGGATGGTGGTAGACACAATTCCTGCAAAGTGGCGCAGTCTTGTTTTTATCCACCTGAATCGGTATTTCCATCTGATTCTTGATCGTATTGAGCATCGTCTTTTCGTCACGCATTGATCGGCACCTCCTTCTGGCCCAAGACCTTTCGCATACAGAAACTGATGCAGGGGCCATAGCAACACCCCTCACAGGGTGATTTGGGCTTCGGAGTCTCCGCAAGGTAATAGCAGTTCCCCTTCCCAAGGGAGCATCCCTTCTTTCTGTTCTGCCAGAAGAAACAACCCCGGCAGCTGTTCGGACGGTCGGCATAATACCGAACGCCGTTAATCATGATCGTTCTTTCACTCATTTTGATTCCCTCCGTATAGATGTAGATATCCGATCGTTCCTCGGAAACAAAAAAGCCTGGTCGCGTATTTGCAGCCAGGCATATGTATGTAACTATTCAATTGTGTGGTATTACCATTTTACCATTCCGTTTCAATTTCGGGATTGCTAAAGAATCGGTCGACTTCGTCGTGCCATTCCGGCGGCAGTTTAGCAAGTCGAGGCAATACACGATAATACACCTCATTTATGAAAGCCTCATCACATTCCCACGGATCCTTGTTTCGGTGATTTGAAGAATAAAAGTATTTTGATGTTTCTAACCAAATCAACTGTCTAGCCAGTGCTTCTGCATCAGGAATTTCCTGTATGGAAAGCATAGATCTGTCCAGTTCCCTTGAACCATCGTAAACAGAAAATACTCCCATTTTTGAGGTTTCAACGATCTCAACATCATCGCTCTGTTCGAGATAATCTGCAAAGATTTCCAGAACTTTCTCCATTGTTACTTCCTTCATTTTTTCGCTTCCTCCTTGTATTTATTGGGTTTTCGCAACGGTGCCCCGTATTGCGACCTTTAACACGGCATGCCCCGTATTCATTGCCTGCAGCATGTCCAACGCCTCCTCCGACCGGATCTCTCCGACGATGATGCGGTCCGGCCGCATGCGAAGCGCGTTCCGGATCAGATCGCGGATCGTCACTTCGTATTCGCCTTCCAGATTCGGCGGCCGGCTTTCCAGCCGTACAAGATTCTTCACGTTTCGGAGCCGGAGTTCCGCGGAATCCTCGATCGTGATGACTCGTTCCCCCGCCGGAATGTACTCGGCCAATGCCCCGAGAAAGGTCGTCTTCCCCGCGCCCGTTCCGCCGGAGATGAAGATGTTGTAACCGCATTCGACGAGCTGTTTCAAGAATGCCGCTGCTTCCTCCGTCAACGCGCCCCACGAGATCAGTTGTTCCATCGAGACCGGCTCTTTCGGAAACCGGCGGATCGTGACTGCCGGGCCGTCGATCGCGACCGGAGGAAGCACGATGTTCACGCGGCTTCCGTCCTTCAGTCTCGCATCGGCCATCGGCGACGCCTCATTGACGCGCCGGTTGACCTTGGAGGCGATCTGCTGCACGACGTCCGATAGCTTTTCCGCCGTCGTGAACGCAGCCTCGTACGGCTCGATCCGCCCCTCTCTCTCCACGAAGATCCGGTCAGTGCCGTTGACCATGATCTCGGTCACCGATTCGTCGTCCATTGCCAGGGAAAGCACGTCAAACCGTCTCAGTGCAGAGAATAAAACCTCCCGGTATTTCTGCTTTTCCCGAAACGTCAGTTTGAATTCTTTCGCGCGCCGGGCGAGGAGACCGTCAATGCGCCGGTACAGATCCTCATCTTCCAGCTCATCCTTGAGATCGATCCCGCGGACCAGTTCTTCGTATAGCGCGTTCCGGATCCCGTCCATCAATACAATCCGCCAAGCAGTGTCCGGACCGCATCGCCGAGTTCCGTAAACACGAGCTGCTCCGGGTCAAATTTCCCCCGGGAGAACAATCCCGGCGCGGGCAATGACAGGACTTCCGTCTTATGTTCAAACGACGGATCCGTCACACGGGTCAGCCATTCACGGTACTCTGCCACCTTCGCTTCCTGCAAAGGTTCGTTCCGGGTCGGCACGTAGAGCTTGTCCAGAAACGGAAGAAAGGCCTCCGTCAGCCGGAATTCGCTTCCTAAGTCCGCGACCACGGTTTCATACTGATTTGCCGAAGCATATTTGCGGATCACGGCCGAAAGGAACGCGGGATCCGTCTGGTACACGTCTTCCGGCACTGCCGCAGGCACCAGTACGTCCAATCCGTGGACCGTTGCCGTAAACTCGCCGCTGCCGTCCCAGTCCGCCTTCATTCCTTCGTATAAAAGTTCGGAAAGGTCCTTGGAAAAACCGGTCCCGAAGAGGACGGCCGTTCCCGGACACGGCTCCAGGTTCACGTACAGCGTCTTCTGCCGCTGCGAAAGCAGCTGCCCCAGCACGAGAGAAAACGAGGTTTTCAATGCCCTCCCGACCGGAGACGCCACGCCGATCCAGGTTTCCCGGTGAAGCCGGGCCGCCCGGTCCTCTTCCAATCCTTCCGACACCCGACGGCATTTTAAGATCGCATCCCGGATCTTCTCCGCCGGCTGATAACGGAACACCGTAGGCTCTCCGCCGGCGTATCCCGGCGCATCGGTCAGGCGGACCACCGTCTTCACGCCTTCGGGCGCCGGGTCCCCTCCCGACGTCAGCAGCACTTCCGCGCCGGAATCCCGTACCAGAGACTCCAGTTCTTCTTTGCTTTTCGCGACTTCCGCATAATATGGGAACCCGCTTTCCTTATTCAGCGCGTCCCGGAGCCGGAGCGCATATTCCGTATCCGCATCATAAATGGCCAAGAGATCCTTCATGAAGCATTCCTTTCCCGCGCCGCGTCTACCGGCCCGCCTTCCCGCCGCTCATTCCGCGAAGGAAGTGTCTCGATTCTACCAGCCCGCAGGAAAAATGAACAGTCACAAAGCGCCTGCCCTTTTGTATGCCTTTCGCGCCAAAGCCCGCCGCGCGTGCGCTGCCGCCTTTGAAAAAAATTTTTGATATGCGTTTCGGGGACTTTCCTTGCCGAGAAACAATAAAAAAGCCCGGTTTTTGCCGAGCTTTTTCAAATCTGTTGATTTTTCCTTCAGCGATTCTCTCCCGAAATCGCCGTCTCCCTCGCCCCGTCCGGCGGGGTCATTGCCCGCTGATCCCGATCCGGATATCGCCGGTCGTGGTCGTGATCTTGCACTTGCCTCCGGTGACCGTTTCCGGCACCTCGATCCGCCCCGTAGTGCTGCCCGTAGCGAACACCTTCTCTGAGCGAAGCGTCCCGGTCACGTCGCCGGTCGACGTCTTCACGAAGAGTTCCGCCGCATCACAGTCGTCAAACGAGACGTCGCCGGTGCTCCGCTCGATCGTCATCTGCCCTTCCGCGAGGACGTTTTTCATGGTCAAACGGCCGGTGGAAGCGTCTGAACTGAAATCGCGGCAGCGAACGTCGGTGAGTTCCATCGCCCCGGTCGTGGATTTCAGCTGCACATTGCCGGTGCAGTCCACGGACTGAAGCAGGATCCGCCCCGTCGAAAGCGCAAACCGGATTTCGCCCGCTTTCATGTTTTCCGCGGTGATCCGCCCCGTGCTGCCGGTAATTTCCGCCGTACCGGTGACGGAGGCGTTGCACTCCACCTTGCCGGTGCTGACCGCGATCTGCATCTCGTTGAACCGGTAGTCGCCGGGGATCACCACATCGCCCGTAGCACCGGTCACGAAAAGCGATTCATACTCGCCCGCCGGGAGTTCGACCGTGATTTCAGACGATCCGAACGAAAAGATATCCGAAAGCGAAAAGCCGTTCCCCTCTTTTCGCGCCTCGATCTGCAACGTCCCGCTCTTCACGGCAGCCGTGCGTGTATAGTCCTCGCGAACACAGAACGTCACCCGGCAATGCCCGTCCTTTGACGGCACAAGCGTCACGTCCGCCGTCTCGGAAAGGACCTCGACACGCTCCGCTTTCTCACCGATTTCCACCGTTTCCGTCACGAATTTTTTAAATCCGAGCGAAGAAATGTCCCAATTTGCCATCGCCAATGCCAAAACGAACAATGCCCCGACAACCAGGACGATCGCTCCTGCCAGGACCAACCAGACGACCGTATTACGTTTCATTTTTCCTTCTCTCCCTTAACACGCGCTTTTTCTTATGCCTTGCAGAACCGTTCGATCTCTTCTTCGATCCCCTTCAGGCTCTTTTCCCAGAACGCCTTATCCGTCAGGTCGAGGCCCATGATCTTCCCGTTTTCTTCCATCGTATGCACGGGCGTGGTGCGCAGCATTTCCTTATAGCGCGGCATGAAGCCTTCCGGATCCTCGCGGTACACGGCGTACAACCCTTCCGCGAAAAGATTGCCGAACGTGTACGGGAAATTGTAGAAACTCAGGCCGGAGCTGTAATAATGGCTCTTGCAAAGCCACATATAGGGGTGCCGGATCTCGGGATCCAGCCCGTCGCCGTAAGACTCCTCCTGACAGCGGAGCATGATCTCGTTCAGGTCGTCCGCCATCAGAAACTTCGATCCGCTCTCCTCGAACACGGCCGTCTCGAAGAGATAGCGGCTGTAAATGTCGACCACGCATTGCGCGGTATTGCTGAGGTTGCTTTCGAGCAGGGCAATGGCCTCCTCCCCCGAAGCTTTTGCGAGCGCATACCGTCCGAGGTGGACTTCATTGAACGTCGACGCGGTCTCTGCGACCGGCATCGGATAATCGCGGAGAAGCACCGGCTCGTCCTGGACCTGACGGTCGTGGAACGCATGTCCGAGCTCGTGCGCCAGCGTGTCGACCGAGTCAAAATTGCCGTCAAAATTGGTCAGGACACGGCTCACCTTTTTGTCCGGAATGCCGCAGTCGAACGCGCCGCCTTCCTTGCCGTTTCTCGGGTAAAAATCGATCCACTCGCCACGGAACGCATCGTCCATGAGCGCCCGGATCTCCGGCGAAAGCGCACCGAAGCACTCCAGGAGATAGTCTCTCGCTTCCTCGACCGTAAACTTCGTCTGATTCTCGCCGACCGGCGCGAAGAGGTCGTACCACGGCAGGCCGTTCTTGTGTCCGAGCAATTCTGCCTTCTTCCGGAAATATTTCCGGAATGCGGGCAGGGATTCCTTCACCGCTTCCATCATGGCGTCTAACGTCGCGCGGCTCATCTTCGCCGCATCCAACGCCTGATCGAGCGGGGATTCGAACTTTCGGCGCTTCGAGATCATGGTCACCTGATTCTTGATCTGGTTTAACGAAAAGGCGACAGAATCCTTCACTTTTTCGTAGGCTTTGATCTCAGCCTCGTACGCGGCCTTCCGGACCGCCGGATCGGCGGAATGCGCAAGGTTCCGGATCTCAGACAAGGTCACGACTTTGCCGTCGTAGTCCACCTTCAGCGTTGATGTCAGGAAGGACTGCAGATCGCCCCAGGCCTTGCCGCCCGTCGCATCCATTGCCGCATACAAGGACTCCTCCTCATTGCTGAGCAGATGCTTCGCGTTCCGCTTCGCTTCGTCGAACAGGTACCGGTTCCGGGCAATGACCTCGCTTTCGCCCGCGAGTGCGTCCGGGTCCTCGACCGTGCCGAACAGCTTCTCCGCTGCCGCCAGGCTCCCCGCCGCTTCGGAATACATGCGAAGCAGCCCGGCCGTCTCCGCCATGGCTTCGCTGTCTTCCGTATTGGCCGCCTGCCGGAGCGAAGCATAAATCAAAAGATTTCCGGCGAGCGTCTCCAGCCGTTCTTCCTGTAACAGCAGCTGTTCCGCCGCCTTTGCCGTGAGCGGTTCCGCCGTCTCAGCGATCAGCGCCCCGAGCTCACGGATGGTCTCGCCGAGCGAGGCCTTGTCCGCCTGATACCGCTCGTCCTGAAACCCGTCGTACAAAATCCCCAGATTCCATTCCGTTTTCATTGCCATCTCCGTCCTCCGTTTCATCAACCGTTTTATAAACAAAAACCGCAAAACTCTGCAAGCAGAATTCTGCGGTATTCTGAAAGAGGCGTCTGCCGGATTTGAACCGGCGGTCAGGGTGTTGCAGACCCATGCCTTACCACTTGGCTAAGACGCCGTTTTCTTCAGCACTTTGCCATTTTACAACAAAGTCCCGAAAAATGCAACCACATTTTTCGCTATCCGCAGTTTACGCCTTTTCTTCCACGACCGCGCGGTACACCTCGCGTTTCGGGATCCCGCGGTCCGTCGCGACCTGTTTCATCGCCTCTTTCCGGTCCATTCCGCGGTCCTCGTACAGCTTCAGGTGTTCCGGGATCGAGAGCGCCGCCCATTCCTTCCGCTCGTCCGACCGTTTCTCTTCCGGATCGCGGCCTTCCACGACCAGAACGAACTCGCCCCGGGGCTCCTCCGCGGAAAACAGACGCACGGCTTCGGAAAGACGCAGCCGGTCCACGTTCTCGTGCACCTTCGTGAGTTCCCGGCAGGCTGCGATCTTCCGGTCACCGAGTGCCGAAAGGAGGTCTTCCAGCGTTCGGACCAGCCGGTGCGGCGCCTCGTAAAACACGAGCGTCGCCGTATCTTCTTTCACTTCGGCCAGGATCTCTTCCCGTTCCTTTTTCTCTTTCGGAAGGAAGCCCTCGAACCGGAACCGGCGCGTGGACAGGCCGGAAATCACGAGCGCGGTCGTGAGCGCCGACGCGCCCGGCAATGACGTCACCCGGATCCCGGCTTCGATCGCCTTCTGAACCAGCACTTCCCCGGGATCCGAGATGCCCGGCGTGCCCGCGTCCGTGATGCAGGCCACGTTTTTCCCGGAAAGAAGTTGTTCCACGAGTTCGTCCGCCTTTTCGAAACGGTTGAATTCGTGGTAGGCCGTCATCGGCGTATGAATGTCAAAATGATTCAAAAGTTTGATGCTGTTCCTCGTGTCCTCTGCGGCAATGACGTCCACGCCCTTCAGCGTTTCGATGCATCTCGCCGTCATGTCGCCGAGATTGCCGATGGGCGTCGCGCAAAGGTAAAGGGTTCCGCTTGTCATACTCACTTTTGTTACTCCGAATAGATTTTCAGATACTGCGAGGAATACCGTTCCGGCGTCTCGTAGATCACGACCGGCGGTCCGATCTTCACGGAATTTCTCCCGCCCCGGATGCCGGAAACGAGGACCATCGTCGCGTCCTTGTCCGCAAAAGGATGGACAAAAACGACGTCTTTCGGCGCCAGTTTCCGCTCCCGCATCCCCGAAAGGATCTCCGTCAGGCGTTCGGGGCGGTGCACCATGTAAAAACGGCCCCCGTCCTTTAATAACGCCGCTGATTCCCGCAGGACGTCGTCCAAAGTGCACAGGATCTCGTGCCGCGAGATCGCCTTGGTTTCCGAAGGATTTTTAAGTCCGCTGCCGGCCTTCTTGTACGGCGGATTCACGGTCACCACGTCAAAAGAAGCCCTGCCGAACCGTTCTCCCGCGCCGATGACGTCGCCGGCAAGCGCTTCCATGTGGTCGCCGGTCCTGTTTAGCAAGATGGACCGCGCGGCTTCCTCCACGACATCTTCCTGGATCTCCAGGCCGGTCCACTTTGCGCCCGGATGCCGCGCGTCCGTGAGGAACATCACCGCCCCGTTGCCGCTGCAGAGGTCTATCGCCCTTTCGCCCGGTTTCACGCGGGAAAACCAGGAAAGCAGGACGGCATCCACGCCGAAACAGAACTTCGCGGGGTCCTGGATCAGGCGGTAGCCGGCGCGCTGAAGGTCGTCAATGCGCTCCACCGTCAACGATTCTCCTTCTTTTCCCTGTCGGGCCGGTCTTTGTCCGGCCGTCCGCTTTCCTGGCGGTCTTTTTCGGGTTTGCTCTTCCCGGACTTGTCCTTCTCGGTCTCTTCCGCCGGCGCCTTTTCCTTCTTCTTGCCCGGCCGGAACTGCAGTTCCTCGACCTTGTATTCCCGCTCTTCCCGGTCGTCGCCTTCGCCGCCGATGAGCACCGTCACCTTCTGCAGCAGGACGTTGACCGCCTTGACCGTGCCGGTCACGCCGTCGGCCGTCCGCACCTCGGAATTGATCGCCGGCAATTTGGAATTCAGATACGCGTAGGTGTCCGCCTCGTTCTTGATGCAGCACATGAGACGGCCGCAGGAACCCGAGATCTTCACCGAATTCAGGGAAAGATTCTGCTCCTTCGCCTCCTTGATGGCGACCGGCGCGAATTCCGTGATCCAGCTTGCGCAGCAGAGTTCCCTTCCGCAGACGCCGAGCCCGCCGAGCAGCCTCGTTTCGTCCCGGACGCCGACCTGACGGAGCTCGATCCGGGTACGGAAAATGCCCGCAAGGTCCTTCACAAGCGCACGGAAATCAACGTATCCCTCGGAAGTGAAGTAAAACGTCAGTTTCGACCGGTCAAACGCATATTCCGCCATAAGAAGCTTCATCTGCAGCCCGTGCGCTTCCACGCGGGACCTGCAGATCCGGATCGCGTCTTTCTCGTTCTTCTTGTTCAGTTTCACCTGGTCCCGGTCGTCGTCGGTGGCGATCCGGACCACTTTCTTCAATTCCGTCTTCACCTTCTCGTCCGGCAGTTCCGTCGGCGCGAAAGAAACCACGCCGAACTCCAGTCCCTGCTCCGTACGGACGACGACCCCGTCCCCCCGCTTGATCGGGAGATCGCCGGGATCAAAATAATACACTTTGCATTGGTGCGCAAACTTTACACCGACTACCGTCTTCATTCTGCCTCCTTACCTGTAACGCTTCGACCGTTTTACAGTCTCGCTTCAAAGATCCGGGCAATGCCCAGAAACAACGTCTCATAACTGAATTCAAAACTGACGTTCGCTTCGGTCCGTGCTCTCGCTTCCTCCGCCAACTTCAGGATCTCTCCTATTTGTTCCGGCGAAAGCCTTTCCGCCGCATCGCGGATCGCGCTTTCGGCCTCCTTGTGACGTAACAACGACTCATTGCCGCCGAGTTTCACGACCAGCACATCGCAGAACCACGAACGGATGAACTCCGTCACGTCCCGCGCGCCCCGCCGGCCGATCTCCGCTGCCTCCGCCGTGCCCTTCTGATCTTTCCTGTATTGCTGAAGCAGGGCAATGACCTCTTCGATTTTCATGTCCTGCCCGTCTGCCAATACCCGTCCGAGCCCTTCCAGAAGCTCCGCCGTACCTTCATTGTCTTCCGGGATTTTTTCTTCGGCAAGATTGATCTTCACCGCGCGGCTTAAGACCGTCGGAAGGAAGGTCTCCGCGTTCGGCGCAAGCAGCAGGATCACCACGTACTCCGGCGGCTCCTCCAGCGTCTTTAAGAGCGCGTTCTGTGCCTGCACGTTCATGAGCGACGCATTTTCCACGAGATAGACCTTCTTCCCCGTGCCGTAAGGCTTGATGTACGCGGTGTCGCAGATCGTTCTCCGGACGTCGTCCACGGAAAACAGGGAAGCCTTTTCCTGTTCCGGCCGGATCACGTCCGCCGGCGACGTCACCAGAAGCTTCGCGAACGCCTCGCCCGCGAAAAGCCGGTCTTCCTTGGTGCCGCCCGAGATGAGATAGGCATTGGCCACGCGGTTTTTCTCGGCGACCCGGCGAAGATCTCCTAAAATTTTCTCGTTATAGTTCTGCAATTCTTATCCTTTGATCATTTCCTTGATCTTGTTCACGGTCTCGTCCAGATCGCGGTTTTCGATCCGGTTCACGATCTCGCCGTTCTCCTTCATGAGCCCGACGGCCTTCAGATGCGCCTCGTCGAAATCCGCCTCGTCCGCGAGAAAGCGCCGGCAAAGCTCCTCATATTTCGGATGCGCGCTCTTCCGCTCCCGGATCACCGCGCGGTACAGGCGTTCGCCCTTCTCCACGTCAATGTAGATCGGCACCACCGTCCCCTTCGGGAAAAACCGGCGGACTTCCGCGTAGGAAGCGAGCGTCCCGACCGCCACGTAATCATGTTTCTTCAGATCGACCGCCCCGTCGTCCACCATCATGTACTTCCAGATGCCGTGCACGGTGTTGTATGCGCGCTGCTCAATGATTTTCCCGGCTTTCCGGAGTTTCTCCTCTTCCTTTTCCGTAATGAAATGATACTCCACGCCTTCCGTCTCGCCGTCCCGCTTCGGGCGCGTCGTGTATTGCGTGATCTCGGAAAGATGGAGTTCGGGGTCCGCAATGAGCCGCTTCTCGATCGAATCCTTCCCGGTGGAACTCTTGCCGATGATGTAATAGATTTTTCCCATGATCAACCCTTTTTCCCGGCGCGCCCGCTCTTCCGGACGGCCGTCACTTTCGCGATATTTCCCTTCTTCTTCCGGTAGACCAGCCCGGCAATGACAAGCCCGATGCCCATCAACACCAGGATCAGCGCCCCGTAGGCGAAAAACACGCCGTTCGGCAGAATGTTGATGATCGGATCCTGCCAGGGATCGAACAGCCAGTAATCGTTTCTGAATAAGATCTTGTGCATCAGGACGAACGTCCATTCCCAGTTGACGAGCATGGCCAGGCCGACCGTGCCGATGACTGAGAGCGTCAGGATGATCGTCGCCTTCAGCCAGCCGTACGCCCACTTTTTACGCGCTAAAATGCAGCCCGGGATCATTAGAAGCCCGCTTCCCATTGCCACGTACTGCAAAGTCACGAAAATCGTCTTGACTTCTTTGAAATGCGTGGCCCCGTTGATGCTCATGACAAAGTCGGGGAATTCCAGGATGTCCGGCCCGAAGAACATGTTGTACCGGATCAGCACGTCAAAATTGGTCTTGCAGGTCTCGTAATTGTATCCCGTGCTTTCGGGGATCTTCAGAAGATTAATGAGCCAGTAATATAACGGCCGGAACGCGACCGCCGCGAATACCGACGCCGAAAGCAGGAACACGAAAAAGAGCACCGTCATTCCCGCGTTGAAAAAGAAATGTCTGTTCTGTTTTTTCATACCCTTCTCTGCCAAAACGACCTCCGGATCCGCTTATAACTATTCGTTAAACCCGTAATCTATCCATCCCGGCGGCTCAGATCTCCATCTGCAGCGCACTCTTTAACGCTTCCTCGTCTTCCTTCGTCAATGCGCCGACCGACTTGCCGTTCATGATCTCGCGGATGTAGGTGTAACACCCCTCCTGTCCGTGGACCGAACTGATCACGATGCCGTTGTTTTCATTGTTCAGCAGGCAGACGCTCGAACTGACCTTGCCCGCCATTCCCGGGAACGCGTTATATTTCACGATGCCGATCTTCCGGTATGCGGAAAGCAGGTTTTCGTTGATCCGGACGATCTCGCTGACGTTATTCTTCAGCTGGACCTTCACCTTCTGGTTGTCTTCCAACACGCGCAGCAGGATGTCCTCCAACGAGGCCGCATCCCTCCCCTGCACGAATCGGTCCAGGCGGTGCTTCAGCCGGCCGTACCGGGTCGCCATGACGATCGCGAGCACCGCCGCCGCCACGGCAATGACCGCCGAAGCGATGGCAATGTATCCCGACACCGGAGCGAGCGCCTGATTCATTGATTCAAAAAAGCCCATTGCGCCTCCTACCGGATGTGATCCGTGATCCGTTCAAAATCCTCCAGCGAACTGAAAGAAATCTCGATTTTGCCGCTGTTCTCGGCTTTTCTACTGATGCGGACGCGCGTTCCGAGTTTCCGGCTGAGCATATGCTCCGTCTCGTCGTACGCGACCTTATTCTTCAGGGGTTTCTTCTTCTCCGGCGTTTTGTCAAGCGCTTTCACGAGTTTTTCGGTCTCGCGGACGCTCAAATTGGATGCTGCGACCTCGTTCGCGGCCAGCGTGAGCTTCGCGGGATCCTCCACGGAAAGCAGCACTTTCGCGTGCCCGGTCGAGATCTTTCCCTCTTTCACGAGCGTTTTCACGGCTTCCGGGAGTTTCAGAAGCCGGAGCGAATTCGCGATGTTCACGCGATTTCGGGAAATGCGCTCCGCCAACTTTTCCTGCGTCAGGCCGAATTCGTCGAGCAACCGGCGGTAAGCCTCCGCCTCTTCGATCGGATTCAGGTCTTTCCGCTGGATGTTCTCAATGAGCGCGATCTCCGCTGCATTCTCCTCGGTATATTCCCGGATCAGGACCGGCACTTCCTTCAATCCCGCGAGTTTCGCGGCTCTCCAGCGGCGTTCGCCGGTCACGATCTGATAATGCGCGCCCTTTTTCTGCACGATGATCGGCTGGATGATGCCGTGCTCGCGGATCGAATCTGCCAGTTCCTTCAATGATTCCGCATCGAAATCCTTTCGCGGCTGATTCCGGTCCGGCTCGACGAGCCCGATCTTCACCACGGTTTCCGCCGTTTTCTCTTCGGGCGCCGCCGTCTTCGCGGCCACGTCTTCGGTATCGCCGAACAATACGCTTAATCCTTTGCCCAGTCCTTTGTTTTTCACTGCCATGTCAGCCCTCCGATCGGGATTGTTCCACGTGGAACATTATTTCATCCGCCAAGGCAAGGTATGCTTCCGCGCCCGCGGATCTCGGGTCGTACTCAAATATCGGCATTCCGTGGGACGGCGCCTCCGCAAGGCGCACGTTTCTCGGAATGATCGTGTTGAACGCCGTGTCTTTCAGATACTGACGGACGCTGTCCACCACCTGCTGCGAAAGATTCGTCCGGACGTCGAACATCGTAAAGACGACGCCTTCCATCTTCAGCGCAGGGTTCAGCTTCTTCTGAACGAGCCGCACCGTATAGGTCAGCTGCGTCAGACCTTCCATCGCGTAAAACTCGCACTGGATCGGTACAAGCACGGAATCCGCCGTCGTCAGGGCGTTTACCGTCAGCAGATTCAGGCTCGGCGGACAGTCGATGATGATGAAATCGTATTTGTCGGCGACGACGCGGAGTTTCTTCTTCAGAACGAACTCGTGCCGTTCCAGGTCGAGCATCTCGATCTCAGCGCCGGCGAGGTCGACGGTCGAGGGGATGATGTCCAGGGACTCGTAGACCCCCTTCCGGATGCATAATTCCGTCAGCACGTCGTTGACCAGCATGTCATACGCCGTGTTTTCCTGCTTTTTACTGACGCCGAGGCCGCTCGTGGCGTTGCCCTGCGGGTCCAGATCGACCAGAAGGACCTTCTTGCCTTTTTTCGCGAGCGCGGCGGACAGATTGACGGCCGTCGTGGTTTTTCCAACGCCGCCTTTTTGATTGGCCACTGCAATGATTTTACCCATGAATGCTCCTGTTATCGATTCTCTGCGGCTGCCGGATGCCGCGCGCTTTGTCCGCAGGGCATCTTTTCACCGTATTTTTACTATACCACGAAACGAAAGATTTTTCCACCTTTGCGCGAAAAATCGTGCGCTGTTTTTTTGCGAGCGGTCAATTGTTCCACGTGGAACAATCCCGCCGGCAGGGATCCGTCCCCGTAAGAAACGTTGTCTGCCGTTCCCGCACGGCCGATTCTCAATAAACGCTTGCTTTTTCCCGTTCAAAGTAGTATACTTTACGGAGATATGCCCGACAGTTTTCTGCCGGCCGGATTTGCTCGAAGCAGCGAGGGGGGGTTACGTATGAAGCATTACCTTTTCGGTGAAGAAGGATCGTTCCGCAAGGCGAACCTGCACACGCATACGACGTATTCCGACGGCTCGCTGACTCCGGAGGAAGCGAAGAAGGAATATCAGGCGCGCGGGTACGACATCGTCGCCTTTTCGGATCACGAGCTTCTGATGCCGCATCCGGAGCTCACCGACGAGCATTTCCTCGCGCTGACCTCGACCGAGTATGAGTTCGTGGATTTTGAGGATCCGTCGCCGTTCCCGTTAAAAAAGGTGTACCACATGGTGCTCATCGCGTCCCGTCCGGACGAAACCTTTTATCCGTGGGCGACGCGCTCCGCATTCTGGGGCAATGCCCTGAATTACATTCAGGACTATTGCCAGGGAGAGCATTCCCGGTATCCGGACCAGCGCAACGTGAACGCCGCAGTGGCGCAGGCCAAGGAAAGAGGGTATCTCGTGACGTTCTGTCACCCCGGTTGGTCGCTCAACCGTTATCCGGATTACTGTGATCTGAGCGGTTTCGATTTCGTGGAAGTCTTTAATTCCGACTCCGGCGGCGCAGGACGGTACAGTGATACGTCGGAAAACGCCTTTGACGATTTCCTGTATCTCGGGAAAGAAGTGGCGCCGACGGCTTCCGACGACAGTCATGCCGTTTCTCACATCGGACACGGCGCGACGTACGTGAAGACGAAGGACCTTTCCTATGACAGCGTTTATGAGGCGCTGAAAGCGAAGAACACCTTCGCCTCGACCGGTCCGAAGTTCATTGACCTGACTTTCGATCCGGAAACGTGCGTGCTGACCGTCGATTCGGATCCCGTGGAGGTCATCAGCGTCGTGACGAACAAGCGGTATTTCCGCGGAAGCGGGCGCATGAACACCGGCAGCGTGCTGACGCACGGGGAATACGATCTTTCGAACTTCGTGAACGCAGTGAGAGAGCACGGACTTTTGGACCGGTCTTATTTCCGGGTCGATCTCAGGACTGCGGACGGAAAGATGGCCTGGTCGAGAGGGTACTTCCTGAAAGAGTTTTATCCGGAAGAAGCGAAGAGCGAGGAATCGTAAACGATTTAAAACAACCACAAGATGTTGTTTTGAAAATAGATTAAGACACCATATTTGGTATTTTCATCAGAGCCTAGCAACACGAGGAGGACATTATGAAGAAACTGAGCATGCTTTTCCTGTCATTGGCCGCTGTCGCGCTTCTGTTCGCAGCCTGCGCGAACACCGATCCGACGAAGGAACAGGATCCGACTTCCGCGACCGAAGCCCCGACCGAGGCGCCGACGGCTGATCCGACCGAAGACCTGACCCTGCCTGCAGAGTCTGACGATGACATCATCATTGAACCGGTCACCTTGAAGACCGAGCCCGAAGAAGAAATCACGGAAGACATCGGGGACATCGATGATCTGACAGAGGAAGAGAATCCGGACATTCCGGAAGACTACGACGGAGAAGAGAAGATCGACGAAGGCATCATTCCGGAAGATTCGACCGAGGCCCCGTTGGAATGAGTCACCGTTAAAGCGGCTTCTTTTCCGGTTTACCTGCTTTTCTGGGGTACTGCTTCGGCGTTTCCCTTATTTTTCGTATGAGAAGCAACGTCCGGGAAATGTCCGTGGACGGAAGCGTATAGGAGATCACTTGTTCCAGACGACCGCCGAGTATGCCGAGTGCATGCTCGGCGCTTTTGATTTCTTCTTCGGCTTCGCCCGATTTGTAAGCAATGAAATACCCGCCCACCTTCACGAACGGCAAGCAGTATTCGGACAGGACCGGCAATGCGGAGACTGCCCGGGAGACCGCGAGATCAAAGGATTCGCGGTATTCGCTTCCCGTCCCGGCCGCGTCCTCGGAGCGGGCGTGAACGGTACGGACGTCAGATAAAGAAAGCGCGGTACGGACTTCTTCCAGAAACCCGATCCGCTTTTTTAATGCATCGAGGAGCGTGAGCGAGATTTCCGGCCGCATCAGTTTTAACGGGACTCCGGGGAACCCCGCGCCGGTCCCGACGTCGATCACAGAGATTTGATCCCGACCGCCGACCGTCTCCCCGCACAGTTTCCATAAAATCGCGGAATCCAGGAAATGCTTGACAAATACGGCTTCCGGCTCCGTGATCGCGGTCAGGTTCATGACCTTGTTCCGCTCGACCAAAAGTTCGAAGTAGGAGAGGAACGCTTCCGCCGAATCTTCCGAAAGCGGCATTTCCGCTGCTTCAAAGATCTCCGACAGACTGCTTTTCAGTTTTTCCCGTTCTTCGCTCATTCCGTTTTCTCGTCGGCCGGGGCGGCCACGCCCTGTTTCCGTTTCAAAAAGACCAATAAAACCGCGACGTCTGCCGGCGACACGCCGGCGATCCGGCCTGCCTGTCCGACCGAAGACGGCCGGTATTCCTTCAGTTTCTGCCTTGCCTCGATCCTAAGGCTCGGCACCTCGTCATAATCGAGATCCTCGGGGATGCGGCGGTTTTCGAGCGCCTTGAACGCGTGTACCTGCCGTTCTTCCCGCTCAATGTACCCCGCATACTTGATCCGGATCTCAGCCTGCTTCCACACGCGTTCCGGAAGCGCGGGCCGTCCGGGATCCAAGTCGGAAAGCGCCTCGTACGTGATCTCCGGCCGGCGGAGGAGTTCCGAGAGCGTCGCCCCTGACTTCAGTTCCGCTGCCCCGTATTCCGAAAGAAATGCCCGGACCTGCGGCGTATCGCCCACCCGGAACGATTCGAGCCGCAAAACTTCCCGATCCACCGCCTCGCGGTAGGAGAGAAAGCGCTGATACCGTTCCTCAGAAATGAGTCCGATCTCATGCCCGAGCTCCGTCAGCCTCAGATCTGCATTGTCCTGCCGCAAAAGCAGCCGGTACTCCGCGCGGCTCGTCATCATCCGGTACGGTTCGCGATTTTCCTTCGTCACGAGGTCGTCGATCAGCACGCCGATGTAGGCGTCGCTCCGGTCGAGCACGACCGGCTCTTTCCCGTGATTCTTCCGGGCCGCATTGATCCCGGCAATGAGCCCCTGCGCCGCCGCCTCTTCGTATCCGGAAGAGCCGTTGAACTGTCCGGCGGCGAAGAGTCCCGGGATCGCCTTGAATTCCAGGGAATTCTTCAATTGCCGCGCGTCAATGCAGTCGTACTCGATGGCGTAGGCATTGCGCACGACTTTCGCATGCTCGAGGCCCGGCACCGACCGGTACATCCTGTGCTGCACGTCTTCCGGAAGAGAAGAGGACATTCCGTCCACGTACATTTCCGAGGTATACAGGCCCTCCGGCTCAATGAACACCTGATGCCGGTCCTTGTCGCGGAACCGCACCACCTTATCCTCGATCGACGGGCAATACCTCGGCCCGGTCCCCTGAATGCTCCCGGAGAAGAGCGGAGAGCGGTCAATGCTTTCCAGAATGATCCGGTGCGTCTCCTCGTTCGTGTAGGTCAGCCAGCAGGAGACCTGCGCTTTCTGGATCGATTCCGGATCCGTTTCAAAGGAAAAAGGAACGATGGGCACGTCGCCCTTTTGTTCCTGCATCTTCGAATAATCAATGGTGCGGCCGTCGATCCGGGCCGGAGTGCCGGTCTTGAACCGGCGGAGCGCAATGCCGTGGCGGAGGAGATTCTCCGAAAGAGCATTGGCGGCCTTTAAGCCGTTCGGGCCCGTGTATTCGCTGACGTCACCGTACACGCAGCGCGCCTTTAAGTACACGCCGGTCGTCAAAATCACGGCTTTCGCGTGATACACCGCGCCGGAGACCGTCATAACGCCCCGGACCTCCCCGTCTTCCACGATGAGGTCGCTGACTTCCGCCTGCCGGATCGTAAGATGCTCTGTTTCTTCCAACGTTTTCCGCATTTCGCGGGAATACGCCTGCTTGTCGGCCTGGGCGCGGAGCGAATGCACCGCCGGTCCCTTCGAAGCATTCAGCATCTTCGACTGGATGAAGGTTTTGTCAATGTTTTTGCCCATCTCGCCGCCGAGCGCGTCCACCTCGCGGACGAGGTGTCCCTTCGACGTGCCGCCGATGTTCGGATTGCAGGGCATGAGCGCGATCGAATCCACGCTGACCGTGAACACGATCACTTCCTCGCCGAGCCGCGCGGCACTGAGCGCGGCCTCGCATCCTGCGTGCCCCGCGCCGACCACCACGACGTCATAGGTTTCTTCCACTCGATCCATGCTCATTTTCCCATGCAGAATTTCTCAAAGATCCGGTCGGCCACGTCGTCGCCCACCGCTTCGCCGATGATCTTTCCGAGCGAAGTGTAGGCGGACAGAAGATCCGCAGACAAAAATTCTTCCGAAACGCCGTCCCGGATGCCGTTTCTCACTTCCCGGACTTCCTCCAGCGCCTCGCGAAGCAATGCGATCTGGCGCTCGCTCGTCAGGATCACGGTCTCATTGAACGAGATCTCTCCCGCGAGAAAGCGGTCTGTCACGATCTGTTCCAGCGTTTTCAGCCCCTCCTCCGTCTTGCAGGAGAAGAGAAGACCGCCGGTTTCAAGGATCCGCTGCCGCGTTTCTTCGTCCAGCGCATCCGATTTGTTATACAGAATCACGGTCTTTTCCGGCGGCAATGAGTCAAGGTTTTCCTCGTCCTCCGCCGTTTTTCCGGCCGTTCCGTCCACGAGATATAAGACGAGATCGGCTTCCGACACCGCATTCCTTGCGCGGTCGACGCCGATCTTCTCGACCGGATCGAGCGTTTCCCGGATTCCGGCCGTGTCCATGAGGAGCAGCGTCAGTTCCCCGAGCCGCACCGTTTCTTCCACGATGTCCCGCGTCGTCCCCGGGATCTCCGTCACGATGGACTTTTCAAAACCGGAGAGGAGATTGAGCAATGAGGATTTTCCCGCGTTCGGCCGTCCCGCGATCGCGGTCCGGATGCCTTCCCGGAGGATGCTTCCGTTCTCCGAACGCCGAAGGAGGTCCTCCATCTTCGTTTCGATCTCCCCGGTGATCCGGTCGAGCGTTTCTCCGTACCCCGTAAGGTCGTAATGCTCCGGATCGTCCAATGCGGCTTCGATCCTCGAGATCTCGTCGAGGAGAACGTTCCGGATCGCACGGATCTCCGTCTCGATCTTGCCTTTCAGCCCGGCGACGCCGGCGCGGAGCGCGAAGTCATTGCCGGAAGAGATCACCGTCATCACGGATTCCGCCTTCGAAAGGTCCATCCGGCCGTTCAAAAACGCCCGCTTCGTGAATTCGCCGGGTTCCGCGAGTCGCGTCCCTTCCGAAACGACGAGCGACAGGATCTTTCGCGTCACGAAAAGACCTCCGTGGCAATTGATCTCCACGGTATCTTCCCCCGTATAGGAATGCGGCGCGCGGAACACCGAGACCACGACCTCGTCGTACGAGACGCCGTCCTTTTCGATCATTCCGTGGCTCAGGGTATAAGAAAGCGCATCCTCAAGGGACTTCCGCCCCTTAAAGATGCGCGAAACCACCGGGATCGCCTCCGGACCGCTGACCCGGACGATCCCGATCCCCGCTTGTGTCATGCCGGTTGAAATCGCCGCGATCGTATCGCTCTTCATTACGAAACCCGTATCTTACCGCTCTTCGCCGTTCTTGTTTCTTCTGTAGAAGACGACCACGTGACGGTAGGGCTCCTCGCCCTCCGACCGGGTCATGACGAAATTGTCGGACTGAAGGACCGAGTGGATGATGCGGCGCTCATAAGGATTCATGGGCTCCAGAGACATGCTCTTTCTCGTCCGCTTGACCTTGTAGGCAATGTTCTTCGCCAGAGATTCCAGCGTTTCCTTCCGGCGCGCACGGTAGTTTTCCGTATCCAGCTTGACGCGGATGTAGTGCTCGCCCGAACGGTTCACGACGAGGCTTGTCAGGTACTGGAGGGAATCCAGCGTCTGGCCGCGTTTGCCGATGAGCACGCCCATGCCTTCGCCCGTCAGATTGATCGAGAGCGTATCCTCTTCGTCGAGTTCATATTCCACGGTCACTTTCATGCCCATCTTTTCGAACACGTCCTCGAGGAACTTCTTGCCTTCCTCGAAATGAGCCACGTCGTTTTCCGTGGTCTTGACCTTGGCCGGCTCCTTCTTCTCGGGCTTCTTTTCTTCTTTCTTCTCAGGCTTTTCCGCCTTCTGTTCCTTCTTTTCGGTCTTTTCTTCCTTCGGGATCACTCCGTCCGAAACTTCCACCTCGATCACGGCCTCTTTCGAGCCGATGCCGAGAAATCCCTTGGATCCCTTCTCAAGGACGGTATACTTGATCTGATCGCTCGTCACGCCGAGTTCCGTCGTCGCCTTCGTGATCGCATCTTCAACCGTGGCCGCCGAATACTTCAATGTTTCTGCCATGATGTTCCTTTCTGTTATTTCTCTTCGTTCTGCGCCTTTTTCCCGGATTTCATTTCCCTCTGGCGCTCTTCATACTGCTGCACCATACCCGCCTTCTCCGCAAGACTGCCTTTTCTCGCAGTGGTATGGCTGGCATAATAATCCGTGGATTCCTGATTGGATGCGGCCAGGGAACGCTTCGCGCTTTCCTCCGCTTTCTTCTGCTCCTCGAGGTTCTGCACGCTCATTGACACGTCCTGCATGCGAATGGGCTTCTGACCTCTGCGGATCCGCTTCTGATTCATCTTCTCGACGTTCTTCTTGACCATCTCGTTCAGGTCGATCTTCTTCAGATACATATTGACGAAGATCTGGATGATGAGCTGGACCAATGAAGACGCGACCCAGTAAATGCCGATACCGCCGTTGAACATGAAGCAGAACACCACCGACAGGATCGGGAACATGATGTTCATGATGTTCATGGTGCCGCCGAGCGGGTTCGAATCGTCTTTCTTCTTCGGCTGTCCGGCCGACGCAAGTCTCGTGCTGAGCCACTGGAAGAGACCGGCAAGGATCGGGATGAGCACCGCCCACCAGATGCCGCCCTGCGTCACGAGATCCCACGGCGTTCTCGTCAGGTCAATGCCTAGGAAGAACGTCGTCTGCTGGATCGGCTGCTGCATCTTTTCCGTATACGTCGAGGCATATTCCGGGAACCGATTAATGAACGTCTGCCATTTTTCAGGCGAGAAGCCGTACAGCACGTCCACGACCTGATCCGTCGATCCCACCTGAGAGGTGTTCTGGACCAGACCGGCCGCAAACAACCGGTTGCCGAACGCGGTGAGGTTCGTGATCTTGTCCGCGATCAGAAGATAAATGTCCTTCAGACGGCCGATGTATCCCGGCAGTTTCAGGATGACCTGATACAATGCGAAGAGGATCGGCATCTGAATGAGCAGCTGCAGACAGCCGCCCGTCATTGAGGTGCCGTACTTCGCGTAAATGGCCTTCGTTTCCTGCTGCTGGGCAAGCATCGACGCCTGATCCGTTTTTCCCTTGTACTTCGCCTGGACCGCCTGCAGCTCCGGCTGCATGATGGCCTGAAGGCGGGAAGTCTTCTGTTGTTTGATCGACATCGGGATCAAGAGCGCCTTGACCACGATGGTAAACAGGATGATGGCCAGACCGATGTTCGGAAGTCCGATCAAATGGATGAACTCATAGATCCAGTTCATCACCTGGCCGAGTACCCAGGCAATCGGTCCGATCAAAAACCAATTGCTTTGTGTTGCCGTAAATAGTGTCATATCGTCCTCTTTTCTTTTTTAAGGAACAGGGTCATATCCCGAGTCGTGATTGAACGGATTACAGCGGCCGATCCGCTTGGCAGCCATCCAGCCGCCTTTCAGCGCGCCGTATTTTTCAATGGCCTGCATTGCGTATTCCGAACAGGTCGGGGTAAACTTACAGCAAGGCGTCCTTTTCAATTTGGAGAGATGTTTCCGGTAAAACCCGATGGATTTCAGCATCACGGTTTTCATGACGGCCTCACTTCGATTCCTCATTTGCCTGGAAAACAGAATGCCGTTTCAAGAGAGTGAGAAACGAGCGTTCTATTTCAAAAAATCCTTGTCCCTTTGCGCCTTCCCGCGCGATAACGATGATGTCGTATTGATTTCCGAGTTCTTCCCGGTGAAGCCTGTACGCTTCCCGGACCAGTCTGGAAAATCGGTGCCGAACGACCGAATTTCCGATTTTCTTACTGCAAACGATACCTAATTTCCCGCTGCCCGGGGCTTTATAGATCACGAGCTTTGAATCCGCCAGGGAATCATGGACCTCATAGATCCGCCGGAACTCCGCTTCTTTTTTCAATGAGTCGATATTTCTCATGTCTGCTCCGGATGATCCCTTTCAGAAAGCCTAGAAACAATAAAGCCACCGGCAAGTGGCTTTATTGAACCGTCAATACTTTTCTGCCTTTGGCTCTTCTCGCAGCCAGCACTTTTCTGCCGCCGGGAGTCGCCATTCTGGCACGAAAACCATGAACCTTCGAGTGCGAACCCTTCTTGGGCTGGAACGTCATTTTCATGTCTGTCACCTCCGTCTATCATCAAACTGTTTTTCGGCCGATCTCTTTACATACATAAATAAAGAAAGAACCCGAAATAAAGACATCACGCCGATTATAAGTAGTTTCCCCCGCTAAGTCAACAATTATTTAATTTCTTTAGGAAATCCTTTTTTTGCCGGAAACGTTTTCCCCACGATTTTTCTCATTTTCCACATTTTTGTTTTTCATGTCATAATTTATTCACATTCCGTGGAATAATTGTTGAAAAATTGTTGCTTTTTGTTTTCATTTTTCCCGCATCCCGCGAATCTTCTGCATTTCCGCTGCCAGCAGCGACCACTTGTTCGACTACCATTTTGTTAATCTTTTTTCCCGTTTTTTTTCGGGATTTTCAGAGTTTCCCCAGATCTCACTTTGTGATTTATGAGTTTTTCCACATTTTCCACAATTTTGATGTTGATTTCCCCAACTCCCTTTTTTTCGGTCTTTACTTTTATAGGGTTTTATTTTATAATATACGTGTGATATTTTCCGCTTCCGGCGGATCGGTTTATGAATAACTACGATTTGAAGAAAGACAGAGGGTGATACAATGCCTCACGTTACGTTAAAAGAGATCACAGAACAGTGGCCGGTCATCCAGGCCGAAGTGCGCGAAAAATTCGAACTATTGGACCTTACGTATTCCACGTGGATCGCTCCGCTCCGCCCGTTTTCCCTGAAAGAGAAGACGTTCGTCATTTCCTTCCCGAACGACTCGGACAATGAAGACTCCGCCAGTTTCATCACTCTGCACCTTACGAAAAAATATTCCGTCTGCTTCCAGATCGTTCTGGAAGAGCTTTTCCACGATTCTTTTGAGATCGTCTTCACGATCGCGCCTGAAAACCGCGACCACGTCCTGTTCAAAAAGCAACCCGAGGAAAAGGATCTTCTTTCGTCCTATTCCACGACCAAGCTGAATCCGCGCTATACATTCGACGAGTTCGTCGTCGGAAAGAACAATCAGTACGCGCACGCCGCCGCGATCTCCGTGGCCGACAAGCCTGGCATGGAATTCAACCCGTTGCTCATCTACGGCGGCCCCGGTCTCGGAAAGACGCATCTCATGAACTCCATTGCGAGCTACATTAAGAATAACTACCCCGAGAAAAACGTCATTTACATGACTTCCGAGGATTTCACGAACCAGATCGTCACGACGCTTCAGAAGAGAAATCAGGATTCGATCAATTATCACCGGAACCTGTACCGCGACGTCGACGCGCTGCTCATTGACGACATCCAGTTCATCATCGGGAAAGAGAGCACGGAAGACTTTTTCTTCCATGCATTTAATTATCTGTACGAAAACAAAAAACAGATCGTGCTTTCCTCCGACCGTCCGCCGAAGGATTACGCGAACCTGGAGGAGCGGCTACGCAGCCGGTTCACGAGCGGGCTTACCGTCGGCATTTCCTTCCCGGATTACGAGACGAGAATGGCGATCCTCGAACGGAAAGAGGCGACGTCCGGCTATTCCGTGGACAATGAGATCCTGCGCTACATTGCGAACCACATCAAGAGCAACATCCGTGATCTCGAAGGCGCATTGAACAAGATCCATTTCTATTCCCGCCTGCATCCGAACACGACGATCACGCCGGAGATCGCGAAATCCGTGCTCATCGATTACATCAATCCGGACGAGGATACCCTGACGCCGGAGCAGATCGTCAATGCCGTCGCGGACCATTTCGGCATCCGCCCGCAGGACATCACTTCGAAAAAGCAGAACCGGGACGTGGTGTACCCCAGACAGATCACGATCTATCTGCTGCGCCTTTTGCTCGGCGATCTGACGCTTCAAAAAATCGGAGAGTTCGTCGGCGGCAAGGATCATACGACCATTTCCTACAGTTATGAGAGAATTTCGAAGATGATCTCCTCGGACGAGTCCGTCCGGTCCACCGTCGAATTGTTGAAAAAGAAGTTGAAAAACTAGGAAAAATTTTGTAAACGCCGTGGAAAACTTCCGGTGCAGGTTTTCGTACCGCTTTCCGTTTTCCCGCCGTTCCGTTCAAAGTGTGAAAGCCCGAGAAAGTTTTGAACAGGGTTTTTATTCGCGGAAACCCTTGCAGTGACTGGCTTTCCGGAGTTTTACACATTTCCACGGGCCTTATTACTATTAATAATAATTTTTGTACTATTTTATACCATGCATAAAGGAGTGCCGTCATGAAAGTTGTCTGTTCCAAAGAAAACCTGCTAAAAGGTTTGAACACCGTTGCGAGAGCCGTCCCGGTGAGAACCACCCTGGACATCCTGAAGTGTATCCTGATCCGTTCCCAGAATGACAAGATCATCCTGACGGCCAACGATACCGCCCTCGGGATCGAAACGAAGATCGATGCGCTTGTCATAGAGGAAGGCGTCATTGCATTGGAAGCTACGTTCTTCTCATCGCTCGTCAGAAACCTTCCCGATTCGGACATCACGATCGAATCCGGCGAAAACGACAGCGTGACCTTATATTGCGAGAAATTAAAGACGGCCATTCCCGGAAAGGACGCGGATTCGTTCATTACCCTTCCGGACGTGAATACGGAGAATTCCGTGACGGTTTCGCAGTTCACGGTCCGTGAAATGATCAATCAGGTCGTGTTCTCCATTTCCGATTCGAACCTGAACGCGGCCATGGGCGGCGTGTATCTCGAAGTCTTCGATAACAAGATCCGCATGACGACACTCGACGGACACCGCATCAGCGTCCGCGTCAATGAACTGAACGGACAGTATCCGAAGATGACCTCCATCGTTCCCGGGAAGACGATGACCGACCTTTCGAAGATCATTGCCGGGGATCAGAACAAGGAAATGACCATTCTGTTCTCCAAAAACCACATCATCTTCGAGTTCGAGAACACGAAGATGGTTTCCCGCGTCATCGAAGGGGAATATTTCAAGATCGAGTCCATGCTCCGCGAGGAATATGAGACGAAGATCAGCATTAACAAGAGACAGCTTTTAGAGTGCCTGAACCGCGCGGCGCTTTACATTAACGAAAGCGACAAGAAGCCGGTCATCATGACCATCACGGACGAGGAGATCCTCATCCGGTTGAAGTCGCAGGCCGGTCTCATTGACGAGCGCATCTCGATCGAAAAGGAAGGATCGGACATCAAGATCGCCTTTAACCCGAAGCTGCTCATCGACGCGCTCCGCGTGATCGAGGACGAGACCGTGGACATTTACATGGTGAAGTACAATTATCCCTGCACGATCAAGGATTCCGAAGGGAAATACATTTACGTCGTGCTGCCCGTGAACTTCACGGAGGAGTGAGCATGATCATTCGCGTCAGGGAAGACCACATCAAACTGGGTCAGGCGCTGAAGGCGTCGAATCTCGTGGAAACGGGATCGGATGCGAAGGAAGTCATCCTGAACGGGGAAGTCTTCGTGAACGGAGAGCAGGAACTTCGGCGCGGCCGGAAACTGTATCCCGGCGACATCGTGGAATACAACGGCGAAAGCATTGATATTCTATGAAGATCCAGTCCATCGATCTGAAAAATTTCAGAAATTATCCGGAACTGCATCTGGAGTTTGAGGACGGCATCCATATCTTCTACGGGGACAACGCGCAGGGAAAGACGAATCTTCTGGAAGCCGTGTATCTTTCCTCCGCCTGCAGATCGTTTCGTACGGCCAATGACCGGGAAATGATCCGCTTTCAGGAGGAAGAAGGGCACGTCAAGCTCTTTTTCGAACGCCAGGGCATCCGGCACCGGATCGACGTGCATTTGAAGAAAGGCCGGGCGAAGGGAGCCGCGATCGACTCCGTTCCGGTCAGGAAGGCAGCGGATTTCATCGGATTTCTGAACGTGATCCTGTTTTCCCCGGAAGACCTTCAGATCGTGAAGGAAGGACCGGGAGAGCGGCGGCGGTTTCTCGATACGGAGATCAGCCTGACGGACAAGATCTATTACCAGGCGTGGCTGAAGTACCGGAAGGCGCTGGAGCAAAGGAATCAGTTATTGAAGGACATTGCCTTCGAGCCGTCTTTGGAGGAAACGCTCGACGTCTGGGACGAGGCGCTCGTGAATGCCGGGAAGGAGATCATTGCCGGGCGGAGAAGATTCGTTTCGGACCTTTTTGAGATCGCGAAGGAGACGCACCGGACGATCACGGGCGGGCAGGAGATCCTGGAGATCCGCTACGAGCCGGACGTCAACGAGCCGGACTTCCTGCAGAAATTAAAGGAGGCCAGGGCCAGGGATTTCCGGCAGAAGACCACGACCGTGGGCCCGCACAGGGACGATCTTGCGTTCGATCTCATTTCCATGAAAAAGGATGAGCCCGTGCTGGATGCCAGAATCTACGGGTCGCAGGGGCAGCAGCGTACCGCAGCGCTTTCCCTCAAACTTTCGGAGATCGAATGGATCCGGAAAAAAGCCGGGGAGCCGCCGGTGCTTTTACTCGACGACGTCCTTTCGGAACTGGATTCCGGGAGGCAGGAATATTTATTGAACAGCTTACAGGGAGTACAAACTTTCATTACCTGTACCGGACTGGAGAATTTCGTCCGGAACCGGGTCAAAACGGAAAAAGTATATCACGTGACGGATGGGGTAATTACGAATGACGAACGAATTTGAAGTGGAACAGGAATATGATGCCAGTCAAATCCAGATTCTGGAGGGACTGGAAGCCGTCAGAAAGCGGCCGGGCATGTACATCGGCTCGACCTCGATCCGCGGTCTGCATCATTTGGTATATGAGATCCTCGACAACTCCGTGGACGAAGCGCTCGCGGGGTTCTGCGATACGATCGTCGTGACGCTGAACGCGGACGGATCCTGCTCTGTGACGGACAACGGGCGCGGCATCCCGGTCGGCATCCATGAAAAGGCCGGCATCCCGGCGGTCGAGGTCGTATTCACGATCCTGCACGCCGGCGGCAAGTTCGGCGGCGGGGGGTACAAGGTCTCCGGCGGTCTGCACGGCGTCGGCGCGTCGGTCGTCAACGCATTGTCCGAATGGCTCGAGGTCGAGATCAAGCACGAGGGAAAGATCTACAAGCAGCGCTACGAGCGCGGCAAGGTCATGTATGCCCTGAAGATCGTCGGCGACTGCGCGGAAGGCGAGTCCGGAACGAGAGTCACCTTCTTCCCGGACCGTGAGATCTTCGAAGAGACCGTGTTCGAGTACGACACGCTGGCGGACAGGATGCGGGAGATGGCGTTCTTAACGGCCGGACTCAAGATCGTTCTCGAGGACGACCGCGAGGAGAAGAAGTCGAACACCTATCATTACGAAGGCGGCATCCGGGAGTTCGTTTCGTATCTGAATCATTCGAAGGCGGCGCTCTACGAGGACGTCATTTACTGCAACGGCGAGAAGAACGGCGTTGTCGTCGAAGTCGCGATGCAGCACAACGACGCATACAACGAGTCGATCTATTCTTTCGTCAATAACATCAACACGCCGGAAGGCGGCATGCACATGACGGGCTTCAAGAACGCGCTCACAAAGGTGTTCAATAAATATGCCCGCGACAATAAGATCCTGAAGGACAATGACACGGACCTCTCCGGAGAGGACATCCGGGAAGGCCTGGCGGCGATCATTTCCGTGAAGATCTCGGATCCGCAGTTCGAAGGTCAGACGAAGCAGAAACTCGGAAACTCCGAGGCGAGAACGGCCGTCGACGCCGTCGTCACCGAGCAGCTCACATATTTCCTCGAGCAGAATCCCCAGACCGCGCGCATCATCTGTGAAAAATCGGTGCAGTCCGCACGTGCAAGAGATGCCGCGAGAAAGGCCCGGGATCTGGTCCGCCGGAAAGGCACGCTCGATTCCATGAACTTCATGGGCAAGCTCTGGGACTGCAACAGCCGGAACCCCGCCGAGTGCGAGATCTTCATCGTTGAGGGTGATTCCGCCGGCGGCTCCGCGAAAAAGGCCCGGAACAATTCGACGCAGGCGATCCTGCCGCTTCGCGGAAAGATCCTGAACGTCGAAAAAGCCCGTCTGGACAAGATCCTCGGCAATGAAGAGATCAAGACGATGATTTCCTGCTTCGGCACGAACATCCACGAGGAATTCGACATTTCGAAGCTCCGCTACGACAAGATCATTCTGATGACCGATGCCGACGTGGACGGCGCGCACATTTCGACGCTGCTGCTGACCTTCATCTACCGGTTCATGCCGGACCTCATCAAGGAGGGGCACGTCTATCTCGCACAGCCGCCGCTCTTTAAGGTGGAGAAGGGAAAGAACGTCTGGTACGCCTATTCGGACCGGGAACTTGAAGAGATCATGCAGGCGATCGGCCGCGATTCGAACAACAAGGTCCAGCGGTACAAAGGTCTCGGCGAAATGGATTACAAGCAGCTTTGGGAGACGACGATGGATCCCGAACGCCGCGTCTTAAAGAAGGTGCTTTACGACGAGGAGCAGGCAGCGGAGATCGATCTTACGTTCAACGTGCTCATGGGCGACAACGTCGAGCCGCGCCGCGAATTCATTGAGAAGAACGCGAAGTACGCGACGCTCGACATTCAGTAAAGGCGCGGACTTAGGCGCCGTTTGGAAGCGAAGGAAAAAGGGGCCGCAAAAAAGCGGTGATCCCGGAGGAAAAGAATGGAACCTACAGTTTACGATAAGATTCAGGAAGTCGAACTGAAGCCGACGATGGAAAAGTGCTACGTGGACTATGCCATGTCGGTCATCACCTCCCGTGCCATCCCCGACGTCAGGGACGGCTTGAAACCGGTGCAGCGGAGAGTTCTGTATTCAATGATCGAACTCAACAATACGCCGGACAAACCCACGCGTAAGTGCGCGCGTATCGTCGGCGACACGATGGGCAAATACCACCCGCACGGCGACAGCTCGATCTACGGCGCGCTCGTTTACATGGCGCAGGAATGGAACGAACATTACCTGCTCGTCGACGGCCAGGGCAACTTCGGTTCGGTGGACGGCGACGGTCCTGCGGCCATGCGGTATACGGAGGCGCGGCTCTCGAAGGTCGCGATGGAGCTCCTCGCGGACTTAAACAAGGAGACCGTGGACTTCATCCCGAACTTTGACGAAACGGAAAAAGAGCCGGTGGTGCTTCCGAGCCGTCTGCCGAACCTGCTCATCAACGGTTCGCAGGGCATTGCCGTCGGCATGGCGACGAACATCCCGCCGCACAACCTGCGCGAGGTCAGCGAGGCGATCTTCAAGATCATTGACAACCGCGTGATCGAGGGGAGAGAGACCGAGATCGAGGAGATCCTGCCGATCATTCAGGGACCGGACTTCCCGACCGGCGCCGTGATCCTCGGCCGGAACGGCATCAACCAGGCCTACCGCACGGGACGCGGCAAGATCAAGATCCGTTCGGTCACGACGATCGAGCCAATGGACAACGGAAAGAACAAGATCATCGTGTCCGAGATCCCGTACCTCGTCAACAAGGCGCGGCTCATTGAAAAGATCGCGGAACTGCATAAGGAAAAGAAGATCGACGGGATCACCGACGTCCGGGACCTGTCCGCCGGTGAAAAGATCGAGATCGTCATTGAGCTTCGCCGCGACGTGAACCCGAACGTGATCCTGAATCAGTTATTGAAGCATACCCCGCTCGAGGACACCTACGGCGTCATCATGCTGGCGCTCGTGAACGGCGAGCCGAAGGTCCTGAACATTCTGGACATGCTGAAGTATTATCTGAAGCACCAGGAAGACGTCGTGACGCGGCGGACGAAGTTCGACTTAAAGAAGGCGGAAGAGAGAGCGCACATCATCGAAGGTCTCTTCATTGCGCTGGATAACATCGACGAAGTCATCCGGATCATCCGTGCGGCGGCGAACGTGCAGGACGCGAAGCAGGGCCTCATGAACCGCTTCGGCTTGACTGAACCGCAGGCCAATGCGATCGTGGAAATGAGACTCCGCGCACTGACCGGGCTGGAGCGCTCGAAACTCGAAGAGGAGTACGCGGAACTTGAGCGGAAGATCGCGAACTGGAAAGCGATCCTTGCGGACGAGAACCTGCTCCTCGGCGTCATCCGGGACGAGCTTCAGATCGCGACCGAGAAATACGGCGACGACCGGAAGACGCGGATCGAGAACGACGAGGACGAGATCCTGGACGAGGACCTCATTCCGGTCGAGGACACGGTCGTGGCCATGACGAAGCTCGGCTACATCAAGCGGATGTCCTTAGACCAGTTCAAGGCGCAGAACCGCGGAGGACGCGGCATCAAGGGCATGCAGGTGCTGAACGAGGACTACACGACGCAGCTCAACATGACCGGAACGCACGACAACATCATGTTCTTCACGAACCAGGGCCGCGTATATATGCTGAAGGTCTATGAGATCCCCGAAGCGTCGAGAACGAGCCGCGGGACGCCGGTCATCAACCTGATCCCGCTGCAGCCCGACGAGCGCGTGACGGCGATCGTGACGCAGAAGGAACTGGACGAAGACCGCTATATCCTGATGGCAACGAAGGACGGCACGATCAAGAAGACGCCGGCAGCGGAATACCGGAACGTCCGGAAAAACGGCCTGCTCGCGATCACGTTAAAGGAAGGCGACGAGCTGATCCGCGTCAAGGATACGGCGGGCGACGAGGAAGTATTGCTCGTTTCCAGAAAGGGCAATACGATCCGCTTCAATGAACAGGACGTCCGGATCTCCGGAAGGACCTCGATCGGCGTTCGCGGCATCCGGATCGGCGAGGACGACGAGATCGTTTCGATGGAAGTGCATGATCCCGAGAAGACGATCCTCTTCGTCTCGGAGAACGGCCTCGGCAAGCGTTCCGAATTCGATGAATTCAGCGTGCAGGGCCGCGGAGGCAAGGGTGCGAAGGGCTATAAGGTGACCGAAAAGTCGGGATTCATCGTCGGTACGGAAAGCGTCACCGAGGACGAAGAGATCATGATCATCACGACGGAGGGCATCGTCATCCGGACGAAGATCGGCTCGATCCCGATCCTCGGCCGTACGACGAGCGGCGTGAAACTCATCAACCTCGCGAAGGATTCGGACGCGAAGGTCGCCTCGTTCACGATCGTCACTCCGGACGAAGAGGAAGATGAACTTGCCGGAGAAGAAACGGACGCTGAGGGAACGGAAGAAGATCCTGTAGCTCCGGTCGATCAGAATTCATGAACGGACCAAACGACAGGAAATACGTATTCATAAGCTACGCTCACAAGGACTCGGGGAAAGTGCTCCCCGTGCTTAGGGCAATGGAAGAGGAGGGAATCCGCTTCTGGTACGACGAAGGGCTGGAGGCCGGTCAGAACTGGCCGAAAGCCATCGCCGAACACCTGCGGGATTCCGGCGCGGTCTTGGCATTCCTTTCCGCGCATTCCCTGACTTCCCATAACTGCGCGCGGGAGATCAATTACGCCGTCGCAGAAAAGAAAAGCATTTTGAAGGTGCGTCTCGATGAGACGGAACTGCCGCCGGACATGGCCATGCAGCTTTCCGTGAATCCGGACGTGCCTTTTCAGTCTCCGGAAAAAATCGCGGAAGCGGTCAGGGAGATGCTCGGAGAGGAATTCGTCGGCGAAGCCGGGGAAGGAACCGGCCGGAAACTGAAAAAACGCCGGAAAAAGGTCAACGTCTGGGCGATCATTGCCGTCGTGATGGCGCTTCTGCTGCTTGCGGGCGTGCTTGCGTTCGTCGGGCTCTTGAAGGGCTGGTTCGGGGCGCGGCCGATCGTGGAACGCACCACGGTCCGGACGGAGGACGGCAATGAGGTTTCGGTGACGGAGTTAAACAGCGCTCTCGCGATGGAAGTCCTCTTAAAATCGTCGGAAACGGAATCGATCTACCTCGCCGGCAATTATCTGTTGACGGAGCCGTCGGTCATCCGCCACGACGAAACCGGCTTTTTCCTGCAGGAGACCCCCCTGGAACGCGGCATCTTTTCCGACCTTTCGTGGCTGAACGCGGGCCGCGTACGGGAACTTGCGCTCGTATGCGAGAGCGTGGAGTCGCTCGAGGGGATCGGGGCATTGACGGAACTTACCTATCTCGACCTTTCCGGAAACGAGATCCGGGACTTCGGGCCGGTGAAAGACCTTCAGAAACTGGAAATCCTGCAGATCCTGGACATGCCCGAAGATGCGGACCTTTCCGCACTCGCGGAATGTAAGTCCCTCCGGCAGGTCGTCATTTCCTATTCCATGAGAGATATGGTCGAAGCATTGGTCAAAAAAGGCGTGGAAGTCATCATCAGGAGGTAACGATGAAAACTTACAGCGGAAACAGGTCGCCGTTTTTGTTCGCATCCTTTGCGGAATGCGACCGCGAAGCCGCCGGAAAGGTGCTGGAAGGCGTTTCGGAAAAGGCAAAACTTTATTTTTCGGAAAAATTCGGCAATAAAGAGCAGGGGATCCTGAAAAAAGCATCCTCTGCCTTGCTGTTTTTCAGCGAGCAGTCTCTGCCGGAAATGGAATCGCGCGTCACGGAAGCCGTCGGAAACGGACGGAGCGTGATTCCGGTCTTTCTCGATGACGTGAAATTGCCGGAGAGCCTGAACCTGCTGCTCGGATCCAGCCAGGGCATCTTTAAAAGCCGTTATCAGGACGAGGGGGACTTCGTCCGCGCGATCACGGACTCCTCGGTCCTGCAGGACCTGAAGATCACGGACGCGCAGAAGAAAGCCTCCCGGCGGGGCATTCTGTTCACGCTGATCGGCGGAGCGCTTCTTATCGCGGCGATCGCATTGCTCCTCATTTTCCGCCCGTTCGAAGGAAACCGGATCGATCCGGACTCCCTGCTCGGAAAACTCGGCATTTCCGGCAGCGTGACTTCCGTGAGAAAGGTCTATCTGTACGGCGAAACGCTGAAGAGCGAGTTCGAATCCGATGGCATATACAGCGCGCATCCCCTGACCAATGACGGCTCCTACCGGCTCTATCTTCCGAAGGCGGACGAAACGCTGCCGTACGGCGAGATCGGCGATGCCGGTGAGTTCGCGGCCCTCGTGAATCTCGAGGAACTGTCGCTCGCCGGAAACACGCTGAAGGACCTGACCGGCCTGCTCGAACTGAAAAAACTCCGTGTTCTCGACCTGTCGCTCATGCACGCGGGAGCGGGGGACGATCCGGACAATTACGGCTTTTCCCTGAAGGGCATCAGCGCGCTCACGAATCTCGAGACCCTGTATCTCAACAACATCAGTATCAACGAAGGCTTTGACGAGTTGAAAACGATGCCCTCTTTAAAGACCGTGGTCATAGACCGTTATTCCCTCGAGGATGCCAACATCTCGGTCGAAGGCGCCTCTTTCGAGATCCGCCACCCGGACGTACTGATCCGGACGTACGAGGAATGGAAGGCGGCGTCGGAGGATCCGGACATTCACCTGATGCGGCTCGAGAAAAACGCGACGTTCGAGATCCCGGCAGGAGACACGCTGACGATCCGCGCGGACGCGGCCATCAGCGGCGACAGCCTGACGATCACGAACTACGGTACGATCCATCTGTTCGGTACCTGGGAAACCGGGATGACCAATGAAACGAACTACGGGACTTTCATTGTCGAAAACGGCGGCTTCGCCTCCGGCGGCATGAGCGACCGGTACAATCGCGGCACCTACATCGTCGAAGAAGGCGGGATCCACGAGCTGGAGCGCGGCAATACCATGAATCAGGAGGCCGGCGAGTACATCATCCGCGGAACGCTCGGCTACTGGCTCGGCGGCTCGATGACGTGGAGCGGCGGAACGATCCGGAACGACGGTCTCGTCCTCGTTGCGGAGCACCCCGGCTTCGCTTGGTATGCCCAGGGCTCGTTCGAAGGCCTTATGGAATTTGTGCAGTCGTTCGAAGGCAGCGGCAAGGTGGAGTCCGTGCTGCTCGGCGAAGACAACAAGCCGGTGGCACCGTTCTGAGAAAGAGAATAGAGAGCAATCTAAAGAAAGCGGCGGTTTCCGGGGAACGGAGGCTGCCGTTTTTCTCTTCCGAAAAAAGTGCTTGACAAATTGGTTTATTCAGAATAAAATCAAGATGCAAGGTTTATCCTGAATAAAACGAAGGAGAACTCATCGATGTCAGACATCATTCTCGGCGAAATGCAGTCGCGCTTTGCGGATCTCATCTGGGAAAACGCCCCGATCAACTCCGGAAAACTTGCGAAACTCGCGGAAGAAGAACTTCATTGGAAGAAACCGACCACGTATACGGTACTTCGGATCCTTTGCCAGAAGGGGCTGTTTCGGAACGAGGACAGCGTGGTCTCGCCCGTCATGGCCCGGGAGGACTATTATCTTGCGGTGTCCCGGGAGACGATCCGGGAGGGATTCGGAGGGTCATTGCCGTCGTTCATCGCCGCGTTCGCGTCGGCAGACAAGCTGAGCGAAGCGGAAATCGCGGAGCTGGAGGAGACGATCCGCCGGTTCCGGAAAGAGAGGCAATGAGATGAACGCGTTGTCGACAGTTGTTTCCGGGATCCTGATGCGGCTCTTAAACGTCAGCATTTCCGCGGGGCTGTTCGTTTTGGCGGCGGTCGGCTTCCGGCTGATTTTCCGTAACAGGCTGAAGCGGGTCCGGCTCGTGTTCTGGGCGCTTCTCGCGATCCGGCTTCTCGTTCCCGTTTCGATCGAAAGCCCACTCGGCATCGTTCCGGGCGCGGAGACGGTCATAACGGCGATCGAAGGAAACCGGGCGGCACCTTCCGGAACAACCGCTGCACCGGTCGAAACCGCAGATCCCGGTAACGAAAACAAGCAGCCCGTGAATTCCGGGACCGAATTAACGCCGGCGGAAATTCAAATTCAGGTCCGGCCGTCCGAAACACAGGCCCCGGAGACGAAGAATTCCGGAGCGCCTGTGATACCGTTGCTCCTCGGGGCGGTCTGGATTGCCGGAATGGCAGCATTTCTCGTCTATTTCGTGATCGGGCAGGTCAGGGTCTACAGAAAGACGAAGGGCGCGACGCAAAAGGCGGGAAACGTCTACTACCTGAAGGACTCGCCGAACGCCTTCGTTTTCGGATTCTTCCGCCCGCGGATCTACGTCCAGCCGGGCAATGACTCTACGGCCGAGCAGTATGTGATCCTCCATGAAAAAACGCACATCGCGTACGGGGATCACATTGCAAAACCGCTCGCGTTCCTGCTTCTCAGCATCTATTGGTTCCATCCGCTCCTCTGGGTCGCCTATCATCTGTTCTGCAGAGACGTGGAATATGCCTGCGACGAGCGGGTGATCCGGAACATGGAAGACGACGGACGGGCGGAATATGCGGCCGCCATCCTCCGGTTCGGAGAAGGCAGTCCGAGGGTCCAGGGCATTGCCGGATTCGGGGAAACCGGCAGGAAAGAGAGGATCAAGGCCGTGCTGAATTATAAGAAACCCTTGCCGTGGCTCATCGTGATCGGCGCGGCAGCGGCGGTGATCATCGCGGTGGTGCTGTTCACCGGGCCGCTCAAGAAAACGGACGCGGGGGAGAGTCAGATGGAGCACAGCTATACCGAAGCGGAATTGGCACGCCTCGAAACATTAAGGAAAGAAAGGCCGGAAGTCTTTGCATTGGATGCGTCGGAAGGGCTGAACGTACATACGTGCAAGGAAGGCGAGAACTTTTACCGATGCATCATCACGCCGGCTGCGGAAGAGGAAGTCCCCCTGATCCTCGGCCTGTATCAGCTCATGACGGTGGAGGATACCGAATTGATCCTGTCCACCTACGGACTGCCGGATTCCCGGGTCACGCTGCATCCGTTTTTCAATATACTCAGCAGCTATTTCGTCGGGAACGATATTGAAAGACTGAAAGCGGAGATCGGGAAGCTGTTCGGCGGGAAATACGCTGTCGGAGAGGAATCGAAGATCCGCTACCACTATACGGAGGAAGAGCGCGAGGAAGCAAGGCGCAGGCGGGAGCAATGGGGCCATCGAATCACACTTCCCGAGGACTTTTCTTTCTCGATGACGTTCGGAGTGTACGGAGTCAGTTCCTACGACAGCAAAAGCGGAAAACTGATCAAAACCAGGGACGCTTCGGATACGGAGAAGTATACGGCATATGTCAAACTGTCAGAGGATCAGCTGAAGGAGGCATACAGAAGACTGGTCATGGACATTGATTTTTGGCAGTATCCGGAGTCCTATGATCCCTTCAATGCGCCTGACGCAGAGACGAAATACATGTCTGAACCGAATCAGACGATCGTTGTAACGGTCAATGCGGACGGGCAGCAAAAAACCGTGAACTGCCGCGGGATCGCGTTCGGCTCATCCGAGCAATGTTTTTCTGAAGAAGCCCGAGCGTTTCTTCAGGCAATGTACGACCTTCAGAACCTCATAACTGCTCTGCCGGAGTGGGAGGCGCTTCCGGAACCGGAGCACTATTACCAGTAAGAAAGACAAGGCTCCGGCCGCGGAAGAACGCCGCCGGAGCCCTTCATTTACAAAAAGTTAACAAACGCGGCGTTGACACTGTACGCAAAATAGTTTATACTTTTTTCGACTTTTTGAAAGAAGCGTGAACCGGTTGGCGTACAGTTTTTTTAGGCAACTGGAAAAAAGAATCCTTTACCTTCCCCTCGGCTCTGTCGTTACGATCGCGGATTTTACAGACATTGCCGGGGCAAAAACTGTGTCCAAAATGCTGACCAGACTGGCGGAAGAGGGCCTCGTGCGGCGCGTGATGCGCTCAGTCTTCTGGAAGCCGGACGGGGAGCATTCCGAACCGGAACCGAACGAGGTCGCAAAGGCGCTTGCGAGAGAAAACGGCTGGGAACTCGCGCCGAGCAAGGAAACGGCATTGCACCTGTTCGGCATGGTCGACGCGAAGCCGAAGGTCTGGACCTACGTCACGAACGGAACGTACCGGAACTATCAGTACGGCGACCAGCAGATCTCGTTCACGCATACGGGAAAGCATTTCTGGTCCAAGTGGTCGGAGAAGACGATCCTGCTCATTCAATGCCTGAAGGCGTACGGAAAAGAGCACGTGACCGACGAGATCCGCCGCAAACTCGGCGGAAAGATCCACGGGTGGGATACGAAGAAACTGGTTGAGGAAACCAAGGGGGCGGCCGTATGGATCCGCGATACCGTTCGGGTATTATGCTCCAAGTCCCGCCCGGTTTCCGTAAAAAGAATACATACAGAGGATGTGAGATGAACACATGGGAATTGAGCGGTGATATGTACCGTGAGATGGTGAAGAGCGGCGCGGCAAACCTGAACAAGAACCGCGACTACGTCAATGACTTGAACGTTTTTCCGGTTCCGGACGGCGATACCGGTGACAATATGTTCATGACCATCGATTCCGGAACGCAGGCCGCGAAGAATTGCGAAGTGACCGAACTCGGCGTCATGTCCGAACGGATCGCGCGCGGCATGCTGCTCGGAGCGAGAGGAAATTCGGGTGTCATTCTGTCCCGGATCTTTTCCGGCATTGCGAAAGGCTTGTCCGGCAATGAGAGCGCGAACGTCCGCGTGATCGGGCAGGCGTTCGAGGACAGCATCAAGGAAGCCTACGGCGCGGTCTCGAAGCCGGTCGAAGGCACGATCCTGTCCGTGTACCGCGACGCGGTGAACAAGGCGAACGCGGGGATCACGGAGACGAGCACGATCGAGCAGTATTTCGACGATTTCATTGAGGAACTGCACGCGTCGCTCGAGCGGACGCCGGAACTCCTTGACGTCTTAAAAGAGGCGGGCGTCGTCGATTCGGGCGCAGCAGGCCTCGTCTACATCGTGGAAGGCATGAAATGCGCGTTGGACGGCGAAGCGATCCTGCTCGACACCGTGAACGCCGGACCGTCTCAGGACGCGATCGATCCGGACCTCTTCACCGCGGATTCGGAGCTGACCTGGGGCTATTGCACGGAGTTCCTGCTCCGGCTGCAGAACCGGAAATGCGACCCCGAGACCTTCTCCGTGGACGAACTGACGGCGTATCTGAACAGCGTCGGCAATTCCGTCGTTTCCTTTAAAGAAGGCAGCATCGTCAAGGTGCACGTCCACACGATGGAGCCCGGACTCGTGTTGAATCATTGCCAGAAATACGGCGAGTTCCTGAAGCTGAAGATCGAAAACATGAACCTTCAGCACAATGAAACCGAGGCGGAACAGCCGAAGGAAGAGAAGAAAGTCGTCCGGATGCACAAGAAGTACGGCGTCGTGACCGTCGCGAACGGGGACGGACTGGTGGAACAGTTCAAGGAACTCGGCGCGGACGCGGTCGTCGCGGGCGGACAGTCGATGAACCCCTCCGCGGAAGCGTTCCTGAACGCGTTCGAGGACATGAACGTCGACGAGATCTTCGTGCTTCCGAACAATTCGAACATCATTCTGACCGCGAAACAGGCGGCGGAACTGTATAAAGAGCGCCCCGTGCACATCATTGAGACGCGGGACGTCGGACAGGGCTACGCGGTCCTGTCGATGATGGACACGACGCTGCCGGATGCGGCCTCGATCGTCGAAGAAGCGAAGTCGTCCATCGAGGGCGTCATCACCGGCGCGGTCTCCCAGGCGAACAAGGACAGCCAGATGAGCGGCGTGGAAGTGCATTCCGGCGATTACATCGGTTTCGTCGGCGACACGATCTACTGCGACCGGAAAGACCGGAAGGAAGCGCTGCTCGATCTCGCGGAAGCATTGAACGCGGGAGAGAAGGACATCGTCATGCTGTTCTTCGGGAAGGACGTTCCGGAAGAAGAAGCGGAAGAAATGAAGAGCGCGCTGGAAATCCGTTACCGCAGCGCGGAGTTCTATCTCTCGAACGGCGGCCAGCCGATCTACGATTATATTATGGTATTGGAATAAAGGAAAAGAAGGATCAAGGAGGATTACAATGATCAAGTTATTTACGGATTCCGATTGCGACATGACGCCGGATATTTGTGCGAAGTACGGCTACAAACTCATCAGCATGCCCTATTCCGTGGACGGAAAGCTCGTCCGCCCTTACGTTGATTTCGAGGAATTCGACGGCAAGGCGTTCTACGACATGCTCCGCTCCGGCGTTCTGCCGACGACGAGCGCGCTGTCGACCGAGACTTACATCGAGTATTTCGAGCCCGAATTCGCGGCCGGCAATGACATTCTTTACGTGCATTTTTCCGCAGCCATGACGAACTCGTTCGAGTTCATGGCGCAGGCGAAGACCATCCTGAAGGAAAAGTATCCGGAGCGCACGCTCTATGAAATCGACACGAAGGGCATCACGATCGTGAGCCGTTCGATCGCGGAAGAAGTCGGCGACATGTTCCTGGCCGGCAAGACCGTGGACGAGATCCTTGCGTGGGCGGCCGAAAACGTTGACAAAAAGGCGACCTATTTCACGGTCGATAATCTGAAGTTCTTCCACCGCAGCGGCCGTGTTTCGGGCCTTTCTGCGACGATGGGCACGCTTCTCGGCATCCGTCCGATCCTGACCATGAACGCGGAAGGCAAGATGTCCGCGACCGGGCAGAAGGAAAAGGGCCGGAAGAACGCGCTGAAGCGGATCCTCGAGACCATGAAGGAACTCGGCGATCACGTGACGGAGCACCGGATCATCGTCGGTCACGCCGACAATCAGGAAATGGCGGATGAGATGGCTGCGCTGATCAAGGAAGAGTTCGGCGAGTGCGAAATCGAATTCAACTACGTGAATCCGACGGCGGGTTCACATTGCGGTCCCGACTGCCTCGGCGTAACGTTCAACGCGATCCACAGATAAGAAGGAAAGGTCAATGATCGAAGTCAAAGAAGTCCGGACCCCGAAAGAACAGCGGGAGTTCCTGACGTTTCCTTTGAAATTATATCGCAGCAACCCGAATTACGCTCCCGCCCTGTACATGGACGAGAAAAAGATCTTCCGGCCGGATTATGTGTATTACGACACGTCCGACGCGGTCTATTTCAACGCGTACAAGGACGGCAAAATGGCCGGCCGGATCTCCGGCATCCTGCAGAAGGCGGCCAATGAAAAGAACAATGAAAAACGGATCCGGTTCACCCGCTACGACGTGATCGACGACGAGGAAGTTTCCCGTGCGCTCTTTCAGGCCGTGGAGGACTGGGGACGATCGCTCGGCATGGAAGAGATCGTCGGACCGCTCGGCTTCTCCGATCTTGAACGGGAAGGCCTGCTCATTGACGGGTTCGACAAACCCGCCACGTTCGAGGAACAGTACAACGCTCCGTATTATGAAAAGCACGTCGAGGCACTCGGGTTCCAAACTGAAGTGGAATGGGTGGAAAGCGAAGTCCGGCTGAAAAAAGAGTCGATGGAGACCCTCGACAAAATGTCGGACATGGTCATGACGCGCTACGAGCTGCATTGGGGCGAAGCGAAAAACACGAAGGAATTCCTGGCGAAATACCAGGACGCGTTCTTCGATCTTCTGGACCGCTCGTATGACAAGGTGTACGGCACGGTGCCCTTCACCCCCGGAATGAAGAAGATGATGATCGATAACTTCAATCTCATCATCAACATGAAATACGTGGCGGTGATCCTGGACAAGGAAGAAAATCCGGTCTGTTTCGGCATCTGCTTCCCGGCGCTCGGGCAGGCACTCCGGAAATCCGGCGGCAGACTGACGCCGGCGGCGCTCCCGAGAGTGTTTTATGCGATCAAGCATCCGAAGGTCATTGATTTCGGCCTCATCGGCGTGGATCCCGCATGGGAGAACCGGGGCGTCAGCGTCTGCATGGCGGCGGGCGTCATGCACATGCTGGAGGATGACGAGATCGAGCATTGCGAGACGAACCTGAATCTGGTGGACAATGCGGCCATCCGGAACCTCTGGAAGCGGTTCAATTCCGTGGAGCACAAACGCCGCAGGGCGTACGTTAAGAAACTGTAGGATGAACGTATGGTAAAAATCGTAGTAGACTGTTTCGGCGGGGATCATTCGCCGGAAGCCAATGTGGACGGCGCTGTGCGCGCCCTTGCTGAAATCACCGACCTTTCGCTCATTCTGACCGGCGACGAGGAAAAGATCCGGACCTGTCTCGAAGGCAAGACCTACGATGCGGCCCGGCTTTCGATCGTGCATGCGCCGGAAGTCGTCGGCGTCGACGAAAAACCCACCGACGTGATCCGTTTAAAGCGGGAAAGCTCCATGATGAAGGCTGTGAAACTCCTTCGCGAGGACGACGAGATCTCCGGCATGGTGTCGACCGGTTCCACCGGCGCGCTCGTGGCCGCAGGTCAGCTGCGCGTGGGAAGGATCCGGGGCGTGATCCGTCCGGCATTCTGTCCCGTGCTTCCGACCATGACCGGCGGCGTGGTCGGCGTCTGCGATTCCGGAGCGAACGTAGACATCACGCCGGACCATCTGGTCCAGCAGGCGATCATGGGCAGCCTCTACATGCAATACGTGTACGGCATTGCCAATCCGCGCGTCGCGCTCTTAAACATCGGCGTGGAGGAAGAGAAGGGCGACGATCTCCGGAAAGAGACCTACGGACGCCTGAAAACATTGCCCGGGATCAATTTCGTCGGAAACATGGAATCGCGGGATTTCATTTCCGGAGACTACGATCTCGTCGTCTGTGACGGCTTTTCCGGCAACGTCCTGTTAAAGTCGACGGAAGGCACCGCATTGGAGCTCCTGAAGAAATTAAAGAAGGAAATCTACTCCAAAGGGATCTACAAGATCGGTGCTTTATTAATGAAGAAAATGTTCGCGGACATGAAGGAGTTCATGAATTACCAGAATTACGGCGGTTCGGTGCTCCTCGGCACCGCGAAGACCATGGTCAAAGGTCACGGCTCCAGCAAGGACACGGCCGTGTACAAGTGCATTGAACAGGCCTACAAGATGGGAAAGTACGATCTGAACGAGAAGATCTCTGCCGCATTGCCGAAGGAGGAATGAAATGGGCGCAAAAGCAGAAAACCAAAAGAACTATCAGGTTCCGCTCGACTATTTTGTAACCAGGACGCGTGACATTGCCCGCGCGGGCTTTGATTTCAAGATCACGTCCGAGAATCCGTCGGCGGACGGCGTATGGTTCCGGCTCATCCACGGGATGACAATGAAATCCTACGGGGAGAAGATCACCATCACGCTGCGCGTCATCCAGGGCGGCACGAACGTGCACGTCCACTCCGAATGCGGAATGCCGACGCAGTTGTTCGACATGGGAAAGAACAAGGAGAACGTCGAGAAGATCTTTGCCTATCTCGAAACCGGAATGCCGGCCCCCGGCACAAGTCAGGTCGTGCAGCCACAGGCGCAGCCGGTATCGCAGCCTCAGCCTGCAGTACAGCCCCAGCCGGCCGCACAGCCGCAAACCGATGTCCGTACGCACGTATTCTGTGCGAAATGCGGAACGAAGAACGACATCAACGCAAACTTCTGCTGCGCCTGCGGCAATAAGTTGATCAAAATCTGATACATCATTAGGAGGAAATAGTAATGTTTGAACGTGTACGTGAGATTCTGGCGAAGCAGCTTCGCGTCTCGGCGGAGTCGATCACTCCGGATTCCCGGATCAAGAACGACCTCGGTGCGGATTCCCTGGACATCCTGCAGCTCCTCATGACCATTGAGGAAGAATACAATGTTCAGGTCCCTGACGAGCAGCTGGCGACCTTCGAGACCGTGAAGGACGTAGTCGACTTCCTGGAATCGTTGAAATAAGGTTTTCAGAGAAAAAAACGGAGGGGGACAATGCGATGCTTTGGGGCATCCGAAGGCCCCCTCCACAACATCTAGTGGGTGCTCGAAAACCCTTGAAAAATATGGATTTTCGGGCAAAAAATCGGTTGACAAACCGGCCTGATTCGCATATAATTGTCCGTGCACCGTCGATGACGGTGCCTTTTTTACAATCATTTCGGTTCGGCTATTTGTGCTATGGAGAAGTACTCAAGTGGCTGAAGAGGCCCCCCTGCTAAGGGGGTAGGCCGTTAGAAGCGGCGCGAGGGTTCAAATCCCTCCTTCTCCGTTCCGGCCGATCCGAATGGTTGGAAAAGGCGGGCACAAAAATTTTTCAAAAGTTGAAAAAAGTGCTTGACAGGAATGCGGACTTCTGATATACTCTTAATGTTCGCCTGCCGAACAGAAGGCAGCTGATCCTTGATAATTGAATAGTATAACCAACCCTGAAGATTCTTTAAAGAAAATTCAGCGAACTGTTTTGATCCTAAGGCATTCTCCGCGCGAGGCGCGGCAATCCTTAGGATAAGAGACGGTTCCCAAACACAGTAATTTAAAGGTTAAGAGCCAAGCGCTTGAGACCTGGAGATTAAACTTTTTATTGAGAGTTTGATCCTGGCTCAGGATG